>Ga0272441_10002207_pt1 | contig 40022 bp, 31 predicted proteins | sample SSMProp6N_FD_193582 | JGI IMG/M metagenome (GOLD analysis project Ga0272441, IMG submission 193582) | Marine sediment archaeal communities from Little Sippewissett salt marsh, Falmouth, MA, United States - SSM-Prop-6N | ecosystem: Environmental > Aquatic > Marine > Wetlands > Sediment ... | reverse complement strand
GGAGCAGGCTCCTCGTGCGGCACCTCATCGGGTTTCAGATCCTGATCATTGTACCGATCTGTGTGATCTCCATTCTGTTTGCACGTCCCCTCATCGAACATGTTCTTACCCAATTCAAGGACCCCACGCAGATAGAACTGTCGACCAAACTGTTTCAGTATTTTATCAATTACGTCCTGTTCATCAGCATCAGCGCCGTTCTGATCGGGGTCTTGAATTCCCACAGCAGGTTCTTCATTCCCGCAATTACACCGATCATTTTTTCCGTCGCTGTAATCTCATCCCTGCTTCTCTTCTATCGCAGACTCGGTGTCTATTCCATGGCATTGGGGGTCCTGATCGGAGGGGCGGGACAGATCATATTCCAGTATCCGCTCTTCAGAAAAATGGGATACACGCTGCTGCCTTCTTTCCGATTCATGCTGAACCCGGACTTCAAACGTATAATGCGGCAGTGGCTGCCGGTCCTGGCAACTTCCTCGGTATTCACCATCAATCAGCAGGTAGCGTTTATACTGGCCTCCGGTCTGGAGACCGGCAGTGCATCGGCGCTCTCATACGCTCTCGTATTCTGGCAGCTTCCGTTCGGGATATTTTCCGCATCGATCACTACGGTCCTCTTCCCCAAGATGAGCAGACAGGTGACTGCTGAAGACACCGCCGGACTCCGTCAAAGTGTACAGTACGGAATACGTTTTCTCCTCGTACTTCTTGTGCCGTCAGCAGTCGTAATGGGTGTTCTCGGTAAAGAAATTATCTCCATCGCCATTCAGCGGGGGATGTTCAAGGCCGATGACACTCAGCTCACAGCACTCATTCTGTCGGGCTACTGCTGGGGATTGTTCAGTGTTGGAGCCTTCAACTTTCTCCAGCGCTATTTCTACTCTTCGAAGCAGTACACTTTTCCTTTCTACGTAGCTGCCGGCGTATCCGCCCTCGACATAACCCTGTCCATCATTCTCAAGGAGACTTCACTGCGGGTCACCGGCCTCGCCATCGCCAACTCGATCTCATTCAGTCTTGGTTTCATCGTTCTGGTTCTCTATACACACCGTCAACTCGGGGGACTTCCATTTTCTCTCATCTTCAAGACCATTGGAAAGGTTCTCATCGCTTCCGTTCCGGTCCTCGTCGTGATATTGTTCATGCGGAGATTCACCGGAGACTACTGGGTACAGGGGAGCAGCTTTCTCGGGCTTGCCTACCTTCTTGCTGAGCTGGCATCCGTGTGCGTGGTGTATCTTCTCTTCTACAGGATCTTGAAAGTCGAGATGCTCGGTTATCTGTTCAATCGTCTGAAGAGAAAAGCCGAAAAGGAATAATGATGGGTATACAAAAACTTGCTCTAATAATCCTGGTTATTCTGTTCATTGCCGGCGCAGCTGGAGCTGCCGCTGATTCAGCCGGAGACGCTGCTGATTCAGGCGGAACCTCCGCGGTTGATCCTTCAGTACCTGCTGACGCCGATACAACCGGGAGCCCCGCAGTTGATGCCTCAGCCGCCGATGATTCTGAATCATCAGACCGTGAAAAAGAAGCGAATATTCGGGAGCTGCGTGAAAACACAATCCTGTACGGCATCGAATCACAGGTAGGTGAACTCATCATACAGCTGAAGGAAGAGGAAAACGAACGCTACAACAAACTCCTCACGGACCTTTACAAGAAGACCAGCAACGACAGTCTTCGTACAGGCATCCTCGATATGTTGACCTCTCAGGAAGATGATGCACTTGTCGATTACGTGCACGGGCAAATTGAAGAATATGAAGATCTCTCCTCCCAGCTCGTACTCTCCATGATAGGTTATCTCACAGAGTTTCAGGATCAGGATATAACCGGGACCTTCTTCACCTTGATCGAGGCGCGTAATCTGGAAACTGCCTCCCGGGCAATACAGGCTATCGGAAAGTCAGGACGGGAGGAAAACGGCGCCCGCCTGCTTGAACTGACTGAAAATGAGGATTTCCGGGAGGAACTCGAACCGGCAGTCATCCACGCACTCGGTCAGCTCAAATACACTGAAGCAGTGGGCTACCTCTCGGGTATTGCTGAAGATGAAGATCAATCCAATTCCCTGCGATGGCGTGCCTGTGAGGCTCTCGGTAAGATCGGCGGAGAGCAGGCAATGGAGACCATCAGAAAGCTTTTGAATGCCGAAGACTCATACCTCCGGGCCTATGCTGTTGGAGCTCTGAGAGGATTTGAAAGCGGCGATACATACGATATCCTTATCGATGCCCTGCGTGACGATTTCTGGAGAGTCCGCGTTCAGGCTCTCGAAGCCCTTGGAGAACGCGGTGACCCCAGGGCTCTGGACGTGCTCGAATACAAGGTTCACCACGATCCAGATGTACGGAACGTGAGGTTGGCAGCGTTAAAAGCCATAGGTGAAATCGGCACGAAGAAGGGCTATGATATTCTCCGAGATCTCTACTCGGACCAGAAGGTTTCACCCATACTCCGTTCAGAGGCAGTACGGATCCTGGTCCAGGACTCTCTGACAGCCAGTATGAATACGATCGAAGAAGTGATCGGGGAAGAGTGGGGGAAGGAGAACTCCCGCATTCTCGACTATACCTGCAAACAGCTCTCTTTGACCGAAAGTAATTCACTGGTGCGTATCTATGAAAAGATGCTGACGCATCCGAAAAGTATAAATATTCAGATATATGGTTTACGGGGAATCCGTCTCAACAGGTTCGGTTCATTGAAAGCGCAGGTCGAGCAGATGACTGAAGCTCCATACGCACGCAGTGTCCGTCAACTCGCGGAATCCGTCCTGAGTGAATTGTAGATCCTGTTTCGTTCGAAAATTCTATTCAATATCCGGATCGGGTTTTCCCGGCTTGTCTATGATGTGAAGCATCCTGTTCAGTCTGTCCAGAGGCGACAGCCACATGTGGAACTTCACCGTTGTTGCAAAACCCGTATCAGGAGAGACAATACGGATGTTCCGGTTCAGACAGTTCGCCATACCTTTCTTCACATCCGGAAAATATTCAGGCTGTTCGGGATTGAACATATATGCATCGCCTTTTCTCCGCACAGATGCAATTACACCAGAAACATCGATGCTTGTGATCTCAAAATCAGCCACGCCCTGCTGTCCAACGGAGTAGTTAGTGCCTTCGTCAAACCAGCGGGTGTTCTTACGGAAGGTATTTCTCTGAAAATCTACCCGCATTTCAATAGCAGTCTGTCCTTCACGTCCCTTGAACTGGGAAATCTGCTGGGCCTGTCTCGAACCGCGATCACCTGCAGCTCTTCCGGGAGCCCGTATTGCCAGGCCTTCCCGCTGGTCCCTTTCACGAGCAGCAAATGCCGATAATACGGAAGCACCTGAATCAGCCTTCTTTCTCTTCTGCAGGGTCTTGCCGGTGCTGTCTTCTTCAGTTTCCGTGCGACCAGCGCCGTATGGAGTCTCTCTACCACCCGCACGCTTGCCTTTGGCTTCACTGAGAATCGATGTCGCATCTGACTTCGTTCTGGTGAAGGATGTCTGCTCGCGATCATCCGCACGCCGCATTCCCAGCTGTGCTCCTTCAGACGGCTGCCGCGGTGCGGCTCTTTCCGTACCGGATGTACCGAAGACTCTTCTTATCAGCAGGAAGAGCAGAATAAAAACGAACACAAATATTAGAATGAGCCAGATCAATCCCATAGAACCGAGCCCGCCGGTCGATCCTCCTTTTTCCCGACCCGCAGCGTCCGGCCCTTCAGTGCCGGCATCTTGAGTACCTTCTGCTCCTCCCGTTTCACTTGCAGCTTCCGCTTGACCCCCGGTAATTGCGGCGAGGGATGATACATCGCCATCGAATAGTGTAACTTCCGTACCCAGGAGTTCAGCAAGCTGTGCCAGCAGCCCGGTTTGCTTAAAATTGACACCTGTATCCGTAGTGGAACCGACACTTTCCGAAGAGAGAATAACGTTCACCTTCCAGCCGTTCCGTTTGAAATATGATGCTATCGTTTCAATTCTTCCTTCGTTCTCCGCTGATTCCCGGAATATTGATTCTTCAGGCGGTTCATGAATGTCATCGGAGTATATGATAACCTGCTTTTCTGAGTTCAGCGGCAGTTCGGACATATATTCAGTCAGAAACTTCAATGCGGAGATAATGTCGGTGTCTTCTTCAATCGGCTGAAGCATCATCACACGGGCGAGTACTTCCTGAATACTATCTTTATCACGTAGTACCCTGTCGATCTCATGCTCCGGTTCACCCGCAAAGCTGATCAGATGAAACCGGTCCCTATAGCTGAGCCGGTTCTTCATGATGTCGCTTACCATGAGTTCGGCTTTGCTGCCGTTCTGCCGGAACATGCTTTCAGAATTGTCGAGCAGGAGCACGAAATCTACCGACTTCTGTGCGAATACCGGAAAAGCGAGGAGAACGAAGAGCACACCCGCCGCACAGAGTCTTGCGACGGATGCATCGAATGAAAAATACCGGGTCTTAGAACTCCGCCGGCTGGATTTTTTCGATCCTGTAGTGATAGGCACGTTCATTGATTTCAAATTTGACATCTTCTCCCTCTTTATGGTTCCAGAGTTTTCCACCAAATGGAGACAGGTAGGAAATAATATTTTTTTCAGGATTAGACTCCCAGGGGCCGAAAAACTTATAGGTCTCTTCCTTTTCATTGCTGTAATTGTAGAGGGTTACCGTAGTACCGAAAGAAACTTTTGCTGAGTCTATATCCTTCTTCTCGAAAATCGTTGCCCGTTCTAGATCTTCCTTCAGTTTTGAAGCACTGAGGTTCAAGAGTTCCAGCTTTTCCTTGCCGGCTTTGTATTCCGCATTTTCCCGGAGGTCCCCGAGTTCCCGTGCTTCGCCGATCTCCTTCGATGTCTCCGGAATTTCGACATCGAGGATGTGCTTGAGTTGATTGTTCTTAATATCGTACTGCTTTCTTGTAACGATCAGCCCGCGTGAGACGGTTTCCTTTTCATCCTCTCCATAGAATTTGAAATCCGGGAACCGCTCAACGATCTTGTGCTTCAATTCAATCCTGAGGTTCGGATCCAGCTGATCCACATCGTTCACCAGTGTGAACAGACGATTGATAGATTCAGGATCGGTGCGCATCAGGTATTCTTCGAGGTGTCTCTCCAGAAAAAGAAACGTCAGTATCTGTTTATTGATCCGCCTGTTTGTACTTACATCCCGCTTGTTGTCGATTTCCCGGTAGGTTATATCGAGAAGGTGTATCATTCCTATCAGTACCTTCTCATAGCTCAGGTTGTAGGTACCTTTCCATACATCTTCCGGATAATTTCTTGCCAGCCAGATAAAGGCTTCACGTTTTTCCTTGTACTGATCGAGTACTGTTGTAAAGAGTTCCTGCAGTTTATCAGTGTGATTCCTGTTTTCCAGCTCATCGAGAATGTATCTCGACAGATAGTGTGGATACAGCTTTACGAAGTGCTCCGGCCAATCGGTGCTGCTCCGTTTGAGTCGTTCGAGGAAGTCTTTTTTTAATTCATTATCATCAAGATTCTGAAAGATGGTCTCCATGTCCCGGCTGTTTATCTCCTTCAGAAAATCCTTGAAAGATATGTTCATGCCGGGATTGAGGAAGGGGAAGTCCCTGATGACCCGGTTTACTATCAGGTAGGATGCGATCACGTTTTCATTTACCTGGTTCAAGGATTTGAGAAAACCGGTAAAGTAATCGAACATCTCGGCGAAGTAATCCGATTCGGGGTCCTTATTGTGTTTCAGGAAATCCCGCAGGACTTTGAGCCTTCCAAAGAAGCTCTTCTCGGCCCTGAACCGGTTATAGGTCTTCTCTTCGAAGCTGATCGGCGTGTCCCGTACCACATAGTGATCGACCTTTTCAGGGAGATTGCCGAAGGATGGATCGGTTTTCAGGATTTTACGGGCTTCCGAGCTCCAGCTGGTCCACTCGCTCTGTGTAAGCACGCTGGGTACCAGTTCCGTTTTTATCTGCTTCATATTGGCGGCATTATCGTAGCTCTTGATAATGGTTTTCAGTGCCCACAGGCTCTCGCCCTTTATTTTCTTCTTGAGCTTATCCTTCGGCCAGACAGCCTTCAGCACCCAGATGTGATCTTTGGCGAGACTCCCCAATGCATTGACTGCCATTTGCAGGCTCATTTTGTGGCCCCGTTTGCGGGTGAAATCGATTGTAATTGAATTGTCCTTGATCGAGCGGATTCTTCCGATTCCCCACGTACGATGGTAGACGAAGTTGCCTGCATCGAAGGCGATGTGTTTCTCGAATTCCTCTATGGCTTCGTGAACATTACGCCAGCTCTGGGTCAGGTTTGAGAGTTTGATGTACTCATCAAGATGACTGTGATCGGCATACTTGTTCCTATAACAATCGGTAATCTCCTTGCGGGCCCATTCACTCTGGGAGTCATAGCTCAGGATCCTCTTGAGAATCTCAATTCCCTTCTCCCAGTTCTCATTCTCCCTGTAGTTTGCATACAGTTCTTCGAGCAGCTGTGCGGCCCGTTCGGAATTTATTGCCCGTTCGACCTTTTTCTCGATATGAAAAAAGAGATCCGTCTCTTCAGGTATATATTCAATCAGCTTGTGCCATATATCTTTTATACTGGTAAATAGCTTCTTGTTGATGTAACGGTGAATTGCCTTCTTGTAGTACTCAACCGCCTCTTCGATCTCGCCTTCAGTTTCCTTCTTCTCTGCAAGATGCTTTACGATATCAGCTTCTTCGAAATCGACCTTAATGAGCCGTTCCCAGACCTGATACTTCTTATCGATCTCATTCTCGTTCTCGTAGCAGTCTGCAAGCGTACTGAGTGCAATTTTATTCTCACCGAATTCCAGGATGCGGTTGCAGAGATATTCCACGATTCTCCACTTGTGGTTATCGGTGAAGATCGAAATAACCTGCACGAGGTTGGAATCATCGATCAGCTGTTGATTCAGGGCGATAATTCCGGAGATGTACAGTCCAATTATGCTGTTCCGCGTATGATGAAGATGCTCATCGCAGATATTCTTGATCTCTTCCAGCTCATCTTCCGACTCTGTAGAGTCCAGCAGTGTATCCAGTTCCTTAAAATTTTGAATCGTATAACTGTTGAGGGTAGCTCTTGTCCACTTTTCCTCATTCAGCAGTTCTCTCATACGATCAACATTGGTTTCCGCCATAGATATTTCCCCACTCAATTAATGTACTGTTCGTATATGTTTTCATCAACGATCTTTATCTTTGATAGAACCTCTTCAACCCGAACACGGTTCTCATGTGCATTTACGTAATGGTCGATCAGCCAGAAATAACGGTTCAACAGCCTGGGAATGAGGAGCTGTCGTTCTCCCTCGCTTCCTTCCTCCTGGATGCGTTTCTCCAGTGAATATATTGACTGTTTCAGCTTACCGTACTCCAGCGGTCGCATCTCGCGCTTAACATTGAGCACGCCGAAGAGAACCCCGTACACGGGTATCCACTCACGCAGCACCTCTTCAGCATACCCCAAATCACGCACTCTTGCAACAAGTCGCGTAATCAGTCCGGATTCCAGGAACTGTATTTTGACCTTCTGCGGGTTTATGAAAAAAGCCTCCCGAAAGAAGGCTTTAGCCGCTTTGGTTTCATTAATCAGCGCATAACAGTCTGCGATTTCAGCCAGGTATTCAGCATCTTCACGGCGCTTGCGGCCGACGCTCTCGAGATATTCGAGTGCCTTCTCGAAGTTGCCTGTCGACTTGTGACACCGTCCTATACGCAGTACGATCTCCGCATCAGGTTCTTCCTGTGACCGCATCACACGCTTGAAATGCACAAGTGCGGTTCCGAAGAGCCACTGCCGCAATACGAACAGCTCACGTTCTATCGGTATCGTCAGCCGATTGATGAACTCCTGGAATGCCACCCACTGGTTGAGAAGGTATTCTCCCCGTTCAAAGTCATCGTGGATTTCGTTGAGTTTCGGCAGTCTTTCTTTCCAGAATTTACAGCATTTGAGTGTATCGACTACTTCCAGATGTTCGAAATCGATTTCAAGGGCCCGGTAAAGCAGCTCCTCTGCTTCAGTGAACAATCCCTCACGGATTTTGTTCTGTACTTCGTTCAATATGTGGTCAATTTGATGCTGTCCGGCCGTAACCTCGTCCATATTGGTAGTTGAATACACATGTTCCTCGTGATGATTCATTATATCATGCTATCAACATTAGTCAATTAGAGTCATTTGCATTGTAAGATTGTCGGGAATCTGATACATAGTATACATATGAAGAAAATTGAAAAGCACCTGTATGCTCCATCGCTTCTTTCGGCCGACTTCAGCTGCCTGGATAAAGCGATTGCCCGAATTCACGCATCCGGAGCAGACTGGATCCACATGGACGTAATGGATGGACATTTCGTACCTAATATAACCTTCGGGGCGAAGCTCGTAAAAGATATACGTGAGCTCACGAAACTAACCCTCGATGTGCATCTCATGATAAGTGAACCCGAAAAGTACATAGATGAGTTCATCGAAGCAGGAGCCGATTATCTGACCTTTCACCTCGAAGCAGCTGTTCATTCTCATCGGCTTATTCAGAGAATCCGTGCAGCCGGAGCAAAACCCGGAATATCCATAGTTCCCTCGACCCCGGCATCACATCTGCAGGAACTACTTCCCTATGTCGATCTGATACTCGTCATGACAGTCAACCCGGGATTCGGCGGACAGGAAATTATTCCGGAGTGTCTGCGAAAGGTCACTTTTTTACAGGATGAAGCCGAGCGTCTCGGTCTTTCCTTTCTTACGTCGGTCGATGGCGGAATAAACCGCGACACTGCCCGCATGGTCAGGGAAGCCGGTACCAATGTTCTCGTCAGCGGCAGCGCCTTTTTCACGGCAGACGATCCGCGGGAAGAGGTGCGATACGTACGCGGTGACATATAAATAATAGAGGTAAAATACTTTATTTACCTCTGTTTAACGTCGAAAATAGTGATAGTGTAGGTGTAACAAATGAAAAAAAATATACTATCAACGGTACTTCTACTCCTCGTTCTGGCGCTGCCCGCATACACGCAGACTTCTTCGCTTCCGGAAGAGCTCAAAGAGGGGCTCACATTGTTCGAGGATGCCGAATACCAGGCAGCTCTTCTCCAGTTCAGGGACATTATCATCAACTCGGCTCTCGAGGACTACCATGGAGATGCCTATTACTGGATCGGCCGCTCGCATCTCGCCCTCGGCAACATAGATAAGGCCGCCCAGAATATCGACTTCTTCCTGGTACAGTATCCGGACCATGCGCTCACCGCCGAGGCAATGTACCAGAAGGGCAGGATTCTTTACCTTCAGCAGGAATATCAGCGGGCCATACGCCAACTGAACACTTTTATTGAAAAATATCCAGGCAACAGTTATCAGTCCAATGCCTACTTCTGGATCGCTGAATCATTTTATGAATTGGGTCATCTGGACAAAGCCGAACAGATATACGCTTATATCGTTGAAACATATCCGCGGAGCTTCAAATACGAGGCCGCTAACTACCGGAAATCTCTTATTGACCTAAAAAAGAGGGAACAGGAGCTGTTGAAGCTGCTGAAGATAAGCCATGAAGAGTATCTGAAAACCCTCGAAGACTTCGAACAGCGTGAAAAAACCTATGAGCAGGCCATCAGCAGCTATCAGAGAAAGCTTTCTGCAGCTACCAGCGGACGTGATGATGCAATTCAATCAGAATTCGATAGTGAGCTTTCAACGAAGGACCAGCAAATTGCCGGCCTTCGACGGGAGCTCCAGGAGGAACGCAGTCGCGTGACTGATCTTCAGAACCGCATCAATTCAATGCAGCCATCTTCTCAGGATCAGCCGCAGCCGCAACAGCAGGTATCCATTCAGGGAGACCAGGATGATGTAACCAGGCTGCTCGAGCTGAAGAATCAGGCTTTGAGTCTGAAGCTCTATTACATTCAGTGGCTGCAGGAGAATCAGGAGTGACATGTATGAAACGACTGCTGTTTTTTATAGTACTCTACGTATCAATTCCCCTTATCGTTTCCGGACTTACATTGGAGCAGGGGCGCATACGCCTCATACTGCACGAAGACAATGGAAGGTTTTCAATATCATATCTGGATGATATCGAGAAGGAAGATTACGTCTCGCTCCTCTTTCGCCGGGATCCGCGTACCAGTTCAACCGGTCTGCTGCTCAATAACAGAATAGTAACCCTCGGATCTTCCAACGTTTTCAAGCAGAAGGTCGAAAAGACTGTTTCCGGTGCCAGGTTTATCTGGGATTCGCCGCAGCTGCGAATCGTACAGAGCTTCAGCTTCGTCAAATCGGACCCCAACGGTTTGTCCGACGGCGTATCGATTCAGGTAGAGGTCTCCAATCTGTCTGAGCAGATACAGAATGTCGGCGTTCATCTCCTTTTCGATACATACCTCGGAGAAGGAGAAGATGCACATTACGTGACGTCGGATAACCTACAGATTGAAAACGAGACCGGCTATACTCTCCGGATGCCGCAGTACTGGATGACTCCTGTTGAGAACAGGAACTTTTCTGGGCTGCTTTCGGTCCTCAAGGGGAATGGCATAACGCTTCCTGACCGCGTCGTTTTCTCCAACTGGAAGAGACTCAGTGAAAGTCTCTGGAATATACAGGTACAGGACAACCGGAACTTCAATCTTCTACCGTACTCGATCAACGACTCCGCTGTCTGCCAGTTCTACGATCCGATAAAGCTTTCACCTGCGGCGTCACGGACCATTGTGGCCCTGTTGGGGGCCTACACCGGTACCTCCTTCAGTTCCGCCGTCGCTTCGACTGGAGCGGATGACTCCATCGGACAGGTGCTGTCCGCCGGTGCGGCCATTGATGCTGAAGACGTTGATGAGGCGGTACAGCAGGACCTCATCGCCGTAAATGACATTATTTCGAATATCGACAGTCTGCTTTCATTCCCCGATGAGATCACCGAAGAGAAGATTGAGTTCCTCCGAAGGGCCGTTCAGAACCTGAATGCCCGTAAACAGCAGTACCAATCCTCTCAGTAAATGTCACCAAGGATGTAATCGATGGGAGGGAACGATCTAAAAAAAGCCGTCAAGCTGTACAAGCACGGGAAATTCACCCAGGTGCTTCAGCTTCTTGAAGCTCAGATCTTCAGATACCGGCAGAACTATCAATTCTACTATACTCTCGGCATGTCCTGTCTTCACACCGGCGATTACAGCGGCGCGGCATCTTTTCTGCAGCGTGCGCTGAGCCTGCGCCCTGGAGAAGAGAAGGCCCTTCTCGGTATGGCTGTGGTTCATCTGAAGCAGCAGAAGACTGCAGAAGCCCTTCAGGACTGGTTTGAAGTTATCGATCAGAATCCCCGCAACGTGTATGCCCAGAGAGGCCTTGCGGCTGTAAAAAAATACGGTGATCCGGACCGTCTTTACGACTTCACCGAAAGCCGGCAGATCAGAAAACTTATTCCCAGTGACTCTTCTCCATCCTTACCTCTGGTTCTGGCCGGAGCTCTCGGTGTGACTGCCGTTCTGCTGTTTCTGTTTTTTCCCTTGTATAAATCATTTCTTCCCGAGTTCAGCCGCGGCGGCAAGAGGATTGAAATAGCACAGCTCGACCTGACTGTCGGAGATTATCTTCAGGATATGCCCGGCAGCGGCGAAGTCCGCTACGAACTGTCCGAGCGCGAGATAAGACGCTTATATGATTCGGTTATCGAGAACTTTCACGCTTACAACGACAATCTCGCTCAGCGCGATATAAACAGACTCATACTGTCCAATGCTTCCGAAGAGATCAAGCGCAAGGCCTCTCTTCTCGAGGGTTATGTCCGTACCCCGACTTTCGATTCTCTCAACAATAACTTCGATTACACTGACGTTCGGAAAGACCCTCTGCTTTATGATAACTGCTTCGTTATCTGGCGCGGAAAGGTGAGCAATCTTCAGATTGGAACGGACAGTATGCGTTTCGATCTCCTCGCGGGATATGAAACAGAGAAAATTCTCGAAGGAATAGTTCCCGTACGCATCGATTTTGCCGGTAAAATCGATCCGGCCTTTCCGATCGAAGTCCTGGGACAGATCAAAATCGTGGACGATTCGATCAGTCTCAATGCAGTTTCCATCCATCAGTTCGTACAGGAAGAGGATTAGCGATGCGTGCGGTTGTACAACGGGTGAAAACTTGTTCCGTAACAGTAGATGACGCGGTGGTCGGTTCCATCGGACGCGGTCTGCTCGTATACCTCGGTGTTGAAAAGGATGATTCGGACAACGACCTCCGTTATCTGGTCGAGAAAATAACCGGACTGCGAATCTTTCAGGACAGTGACGACAAAATGAATCTATCCGTCTTGGATATCGAAGGCGAGCTTCTGGTCGTATCTCAGTTCACGCTCTGTGCGGATACCCGCAAGGGCAAGCGTCCCTCCTACAACAACGCGGCGCATCCTCTGGAAGGAGAACGGTACTACAATCTGTTCATCGAGAACGTGAAGGATCGCGGTATACACACCGCTGCCGGTATATTCGGCGCACGTATGGAAGTTTCCTATATCAACGAAGGACCGGTGACGATTCTCCTCGATTCACGACGGACCTTCTGATTAGCGTCCACCGTCTTGACCTAGTATTTAATAAGCTTATAAGATGTTATTGTGCTTCACGCGTCTCCGCAGATGAATCAGGGCGTAGTGCAGGGTGATAGTCTTGGAGTAGATACTATCATTACTCTCATGGAGGAACTATGGCAAAAACAACGGCAAATATGCAGAACAGCTCCGACAATTCCGAAGAAAAACAGAAAGCTCTCGAAGCGGCGCGGCTGCAGATCGAGAAGCAGTTCGGCAAAGGGTCACTGATGAAGCTCGGAGGTAACCAGCGTGACACCAGCATCAGGGTAATTCCCTCCGGATCGGTTCTGCTGGACTCTGCCCTCGGTGTAGGCGGGTATCCCCGGGGCAGAATCATCGAAATCTACGGCCCGGAATCTTCCGGTAAGACCACCCTCGCTCTTCACGCTATTTCCGAAGCACAGAAGCTTGGCGGTATAGCCGCATTCATCGACGCGGAGCATGCCCTTGATCCTGTATATGCCCGGAATCTCGGCGTTAACATCGATGAACTCTGGGTGTCACAGCCGGATACAGGCGAACAGGCCCTCGAGATAGCCGAGTCACTCGTGCGTTCAGGTGCCGTCGACATCATTGTCGTCGACAGTGTCGCCGCACTGACTCCTCAAGCCGAGATCGAAGGCGATATGGGTGACTCTCACATGGGCCTGCAGGCCCGTCTCATGAGCCAGGCCCTTCGCAAGCTGACCGGCACCATCTCCAAGTCCGGTACCAGTCTCATTTTTATCAATCAGATCCGAATGAAGATCGGCGTCATGTTCGGCAACCCTGAGACTACCACCGGCGGACGGGCCCTCAAGTTCTACAGCTCCGTCAGACTCGAAGTACGGAGGATCGAGACCATATCAAAGGGTTCCGACGACGCCATCGGGAACCGCGTAAGAGTGAAGGTTGCCAAGAACAAGGTGGCCGCCCCCTTCAAGAAGGTCGAGCTCGAAATCATGTTCGGCAAGGGTATCAGCTCCAGCGCCAGTCTCCTCGATGCCGCCCTCAAGTTCGACATCATCAGCAAGAGCGGAAGCTGGTACTCCTTCGGCGAAGAACGCATCGGTCAGGGAAGAGAAAACGCAAAGGCTTTTCTCGAGAACAATCCTGATATCGCCAAGGATATCGACATACAGGTCCGCAAACTCTTTTTCCCGGAACGGTACAAGGAAGATGCGGGTGAGAGCTCATCGGCGGAGACCAAGAAGAGCTCAAAGAAGGCCGCTGTATCGGAAACAGCCGCCGAAACCCCTTCCAGTCCTCAGGAGAATCCAAGCGACAAGGAACTCTTTTAATAGATGAGCAAGGAAGAAGATCTACTTCTGGAAGAAAACGAACAGACCAGCAAGCAGCAGTTCAAGCTTGAACAATTCGAAGGACCGCTCGATCTGCTGCTCTTTCTTATCAAGAAAAACGAGATCAACATTTATGATATACCGATATCACAGATCACCGACCAGTATCTCGGATACCTCGAATACGCCACCGATCTTGGTCTCGACAACCTGACCGAATTCTACGTCGTTGCGGCAACTCTGCTGTACATCAAGTCGCAGATGCTGCTGCCTGTCGAGATCGATTTCTCCGATGAACTGGAAGATCCCCGGCGAGAGCTTGTCGAACGGCTCATAGAATATCAGAAGTACAAGAAGCTTACCCAGATCATGGCGGAGAAGGAGAAAGATTCTGAGTGGATCATCGAAAGGAAAAAAATTCAGTCACCTCTGCCTTTTCCTGAAGATGACGAAAGCTGGTCCCGCATCGACGTATGGGACCTCCTCAAGACCTTTTCGCACATGATCTCATCCATATCAGCGGAAAATATTATCGATCTGCATGAGGAGATCACCGTAAACGAAAAGATCAGCCTCATATACGAACTTCTGGAAGACAAAGGCGAATTCGACTTTACCGAGCTGATCACCCGTCCGAAGATTCCCATGGATATAATCTGTGCCTTCCTGGCTATCCTCGATTCGGTCAAATCACGTATAATCGGAATTTTTCAAAACCGTCTGTTCGGAGATATTAAAATTCGCGCATTACCATCTACTACCGAGGAAAAAGTATAATGCTGGAACAGGAAACTGCAATTGTAGAGGCAATTCTCTTTCTGGAAACCGATCCTATTGAAGTGGAAAAACTGGCGCGTTATGCCAAGCTTTCCCGTGAAGTCGTCGATAGAGCCCTCCTGCAGTTGAAGGAGGAGTATTCGAAGCCCAACCACGGTATTGAACCGGTTGAGATCGGAGGGGGCATTCAGTTCGCTCCCAAGCAGGAACTCTGGGACCTGCTGAAGGAACGATACGGTCGACGCAACGAACATCGTCTGTCGAAGGCCGCTCTCGAAACTCTTTCCATCATTGCGTATTCACAGCCCATTACGCGCCCTGAGATAGATAATATCAGGGGAGTCTCAGCTACGAATATGATAAAACAGCTCCAGGACCGCGGACTGGTCAAGCCGGTCGGGAAAAAAGACGTCCCCGGCAAACCGCTGCAGTACGGTACAACCAAAGATTTTCTCAAGACCTTCCGTCTCAACAGTATTGCCGATCTTCCGCACCTCGACGACCTAGATCGGGAACGGTTCGAATTGGAAGGCGATGAGACCTGAAGAACTTGATGCAGAGCTGAGACTTCAGGTCTACCTGGCGCGGTGCGGTATTGCATCCAGGAGAAAATGTGAAGAGTACATCGCGGCAGGACGTGTCACGGTGAACGGTGCCGTTATCACCCGTCCCGGTACAAAGGTTGGATACGCCGACGATATACGCTTCGACGGCCGGCCCGTCGAGCCGGAACGGAAAAGCTGGTACATAGCCCTTCACAAACCGCCGGGATACCTCTGTTCCCAGTACGATCGTGAAGGAAGGAGGCTTGCCGCTGATCTTTTGAAGCCCTATTTCAGCGAACGGCTCTACAATGTCGGCCGGCTGGATTTTTTCTCGGAAGGCCTCATTTTTTTTACAAACGACGGAGATTTTGCAGCCGCGGTAAGCCACCCGTCTTCCGGAATCGAGAAAGACTACAGGATTGAACTTTATGATCCGGTTGTTTCATCCGTTCTGGATTCTTTTTTGAAGGGAGTCTCCATCGACAGCGTTGTGTATAAAATAAGAAGATACAGGATCGTTGCCCGTGATGTAGTGAACATTACCCTCATCGAAGGGAAAAACCGGGAACTCCGCAAGCTGATGGATCATGCCGGATGGAAAATAAGGAAACTCACACGCGTGCGTATCGGACCGGTACGGCTTAATCCCATTGAATCCGGATCCTACCGTCTGCTTACCAACGATGAAGTACAATGGTTCTTGAAGAGGAAGAAGATATGATAGTAGCTATCGACGGCCCCGCCGGGGTGGGGAAAAGCAGTATTGCACGTATGGTTGCCAACCGTGCGGGTATGAAGTATATAAATTCCGGAAATCTCTACCGTGCGATTACCTACGTTGTGCTGTCCCGATATCCGGAAGGACCGCCGGAAGATCCCGGCAGTATTATAGAGATCGCCCGTTCATGCATCTTCCGGCTCACCGATGGCCGCCTGCTTGTAAACGGAGAGAACATTGACGATAAATTGCACACAGATCAGGTTGATGCCTGGGTAGCCCAGATTTCGGCTATAATCCCGGTCCGAAGAGTCGTGAATGATCAACTCCGTGAGCTCGCACACCGAAATGATTCCGTCGTTGAAGGCCGCGACATTACTACCGTGGTATTTCCGGACGCCGAGGTTAAAATATTCCTCGACGCATCAGTTGAAACTCGTGCCAAAAGAAGGTATCATCAGGGGACGAGCAGCCTGACTTTTCAGGAGATCGCCGACCGGATTCGAGCCCGTGACCAGATCGACAGGAGCAAGAAAGAGGGAAGCATGAAAATAGCTTCCGACGCACTCTATTTGGATACATCGGACTTGACCATAGATCAAGTTTGTGAGAAAGTATTAGATAAAATTCATAAAATGGTACAATAAGTAATTTAGCAGGAGATATATGTTAGTGATGACTGAAAAAGAACCCGAAAAATCAGCAGACATTCAATCATCCCTTCAAGAGGAATACCTTAAGACTTTGGAAGAATTGGAAGAAGGTCAACTTATAGATGGAACTGTTGTGGAGGTCACTCCGGAACATGTATTCGTCGACGTGGGGTATAAGTCCGAGGGGAAGATCCCGGTCCAGGAGTTCGATACACCCCCGGCACAGGGCGACACTGTCTCAGTAGTCCTCATCAGGAAGGAAGGCAAGGGCGGTCAGGTAGTCGTTTCCAAAAGCAAAGCGGATATCCGGAATTTCTGGAAGGAACTCAGGAACGCCCACCAGGAAGGCGCTCCCGTGAACGGCACCTTTGACAAGAATATCAAGGGCGGCTTCGAAGTCGACCTCGGCCACAACGTAAGAGGTTTCTGTCCCTATTCCAAGGCCGATGTCGTCAGGGTCGAAGATCCGGAAGAATACCTCAACACCGAAGGACAGTTCCTGATCGACAAACTCTACAGCAGTAACAAACTCAAGATCGTTCTCTCACGCCGCGGATTCATGGAGCAGGAAATAGAGCGGAAGAAGAACGACTTCTTCAGCACTACACAGATCGGCGACACCGTAACCGGTAAGGTCAAGAGTTTCACATCCTTTGGCGCATTTATCGACCTCGGCGGGTTCGATGGTCTCCTTCACATCAACGACATGAGCTGGGGACACGTCACGAGACCCAAGGATTATGTGAAGAAGGGTCAGGAGATTGAACTCAAAGTCATTCATCTCGATCCTGAAGAGCAGAAAATCAATCTGTCTCTCAAGCACTTCACCCAGGACCCATGGCAGACCTTCGAAGATACATACCACGTAGATGATATTGTCAAAGGTCATGTTACCAAACTCACCGATTTCGGCGCCTTCGTAGAACTGGAAGAGGGCATCGAGGGTCTGGTCCACGTTTCCGAACTCTCATGGGTCAAGAGGGTGAATCATCCCAAGGAAGTACTTTCCGTCGGCGACGAAGTGGACGTCATGATACTCTCCTACGATATTCAGCAGGGCAGGGTATCTCTCGGTATAAAGCAGGTCCTTCCCAATCCCTGGGACGACATCGAGGCGGATTATCCCGTCGGTACCCATCTCAAACGCAAGGTAGTCAAGCTCACCAATGCCGGCGCATTTATTCAGCTCGAGGAGGGAATTGACGGATTTCTCCACGTTGACGATCTGTCATGGACCAAGAAGATCAAGAATCCCGCTTCGGTACTGAGCGTAGACGAGGAAGTTGAGTGTGTGGTTACCGAAGTCGATCCCGAATCGCACCGTATTCGTCTCGGTATCAAACAGCTTTCCGAAGACCCCTGGCGTTCACTTCAGAAGTCGTATCCTAAGGGAGCGACAATAGAAGGTGAAGTAACCTCCGTTACAGATTTCGGCGTCTTCGTCAAGGTTCCCGGCGATATTGAAGGACTTATCCACAAGTTCAATCTTCGCGGTCCCGGCGATGAGACACCCGAAGATGAACTGCTGGAAAAATTCAAAGCCGGAGATCCGATCAAAGCTGTAGTACTCGATGTGAAGCCGGGAGCTCAGAAGCTCTCCCTGTCGATACGCGAGTATCAGAGAGATCTGCAGAAGAAAGAGCTTTCGAAATACATTCACGATGAACAGGACGAATCCACGGTGACTTTCGGTGACCTTTTAAAAGAGAAGGGGGCCGACTCATTCGATTCGTAGCATGTTGAATTCTACCGTCGATGCAGAGAAACTCAAGACCATCATTGAAATAAATACGCTCATCAGTTCGGATGTTCAGGATGGGCGTACGCTTCTCACCCGTATCCTTGATGCTGCGACGAGATTGACGGACGGTGAATCCTCGTCTCTCCTCCTTCTCGACAATGAAAACAACACTCTCTATTTTGAAATAACACTCGGACCCAAGGGTCCGGAAGTAAAAAACTTCACGCTGAATATGGGTGAGGGAATAGCAGGCTGGGTCGCTCAGAACAACACTTCCCTGATCGTGAACGATGTAGACAAGGATCCCCGTTTTTTGTCCGAGATCAGTGCCAAAATAGGCTATCCAACCGAATCGATTCTTGCAGTACCAATGCGGCTGAAGGATACCTGTATCGGTGTGATCGAAATCATCAACAAGCAGTCCCGGGGAGTATTCACCAACGAAGATCTTCAGCTGCTCGAAATTTTCGCCGGTCAGGCGGCACTCACGATCCAGAACACCAAAGATTATTCCAAGATACAGAACGAAGTCTATTTTCTTCAGGACAAACTTCAACAGGAACAGGGATTTCACACGTTCGTCGGCTCGAGCAGAATCATCATGGAGAAGCTCGAAATTGCCGAACGGGTCGCCCGCACCGATTCCTCAGTTCTCATCATGGGTGAGAGCGGTACCGGTAAGGAGCTCTTCGCCGAACAGATACACCTCATGTCTGAACGAAAGACTGCTCCCTTCGTCCGTGTCAACTGTGCCGCACTGCCGGACCAGCTGCTCGAGAGCGAACTGTTCGGCCATGTCAAGGGCGCCTTCACCGACGCTCATCGCGACCGTGTCGGAAGATTCGAGCTGGCACATGGAGGCACCCTCTTTCTGGATGAAGTCGGAGAAATCCCGTACAATCTGCAGGCCAAGCTTCTCCGGGCAATTCAGAATAAAACGTTTCAGAAGGTCGGCGCGAGTGAATCCACCTTCGTGGACGTGAGGATTCTGGCTGCAACCAACAGGAACATCGAACAGGCGGTTGAAAAGGGAGATTTCCGCCGTGACCTCTACTACCGTCTCAACGTACTTCCCTTCTATATTCCGCCGCTGCGGGAGCGTCCTTCCGACATCGTCGAACTGGCCGATTTTTTTCTGAAGAAGACCTGCCGGGAGACCAACAAGCAGATAACAGGATTCTCCGAGGAGGCTATGGATTTGCTCAAATCCTACAGCTGGCCCGGCAACGTTCGTGAACTCGAGAATGTGGTCGAACGGGCGGTCGTCCTCGCCAAAGAAACAAGAATAGAGCGGTCCGATCTATTGCTTCATTCGGATAGTTTTGATATTGATGATATATACAATGGTAAATCCCTCAAGGAGGCGGTAAACCATTTCAAGCGGAATTTCATCCGCACGGTTCTGATCGCCCACGATTGGAACCAGACCGAAGCTTCGAAAAACCTTGGTATACAGCGTACATACCTTTCGAAGCTCATTAAAGAACTTGATATAAGAGAATAAGGAGCTACACAGAATGTCTGATACCAGGAACAGATCAGAAGAAAAAAACATCAGAATCGTACTCAGCAGATTCATCTCGCATTACCGGATGGTATTTATCGTTGTTCTGGCTTTGATAGTCGCGACACTCATCGCAGTGGGTGTCTACAGCACCATCAATCAGAAGAGGGTCGAGAACTCCGCAATCGCAGCGGAAGAACTCCAGGAGCTTTATGCCGATTGGAACTCGGCTGCGGATGATGAGAAGGACGAACTCCGAAGCGAACTCGAGTCGAAAGCAGCCGCCGCGCTGAAAGATTACAGGCGGATGTATGCCGCACAGAGAGCTTATATGGTACTTGGACAGCTCCATTATCAAAGTGAAGATTACGACGCCGCTGTAGAGAACTATGAGAGCCTGGCGGACTCTTTTCCGAAGAGCTACCTTGCGCCCATCTCGCTTATGAGCGCTGCAGCTGCCTGGGAGCAGCTCGAAGAATACGAATCAGCTATCGCAGCGTACCGCCGGGTCAGTGATGATTACTCCGACAGCTTCCCATCGGTCGCCTACGCTCTGGTTTCCATCGGCAGACTGTATGAAAGGTTGGAACAGGTTGATAATGCTATCGAAGCATACAATGAGGTGATCGACAATTTTTCGGGAAGTAGTTGGACAAATATTGCCCAGGACCGTATAATTTACCTTGAGACTGCGAATTAAGACTCTTTAGTACCGGGGGTGTTCTATGTCTGATAACGGGAAGAAAATTAAGAAGAGATCGAAGCTCTTCGAAGTGAAATACTTCGGTTTCGTGATCGCCCTCATAATTATCCTTCTCTTTCTTGCATTGGACACAGGTACCAGTATTTTTGAAAACCTGGAAGTGAAAGTTCTCGACGTTCACTTCCGCTACAAGGACCTTTTTCAGAGTCAGGAGGTCCAGGAAGGTGTAAAGGTCGTCCAGCGGAACCCGAAGATATCCAGTGATATCCTGATTGTCGGGATCGATTTCCGAACTCTTACGAAAATCGGCCGCTGGCCTTTTCCCAGGTACGTTCACGCCGACCTTCTGAATACATTCACAAGAATACAGGACCAGCAGAGCCGTGAACGGGCGGTCCTGCTGGATATTTTCTTCAATGAACCCGCAGATAATGCTGTGAACGACGGTATAATGGTAGACAGTATTCTCCAGAACGGCAGGATATTTCTCGAGACACTGCTCGACGAGGTGCCGCCACCGCCTGAGAAGGTTGAAGACTTTCTCAAGCGTCATGAAGCACTCACTTCAGTCTACGGAGAAATTGAAAGTGTAGAAGGATCCTGGGAAGCACTGCCTGCTTTCTACGGCATACAGCCGCCCCTCAGACCGTATTCGGAAGCTGCCGCAGGCTACGGACATGCCAATTATTTGAAAGATGTAGATGAAGTTTTCCGTCGGCAGCCGATGCTGGCAAAATATTCAGAAGACGTAGAACAGTTCCCGTTCCGTACCCTGACCATAGCAACTGAACTTGACAGAGAAAATTTCGAGCGCCTTGCCTGGATAGATAAGGACGGCCGTGAACACCAGATCCCGTACCCTCTGACTGACCAGATCCTCGACAATCTTCTCCGGGAGCTCGAATCCAATGCCCCTGTAAAGACAGTTGATTCGAACAACGACGGTGAACCGGATGATTCATACTTCGTGATCCACAAATTCAAGGACCACTTCGTTCCGGCTATTACTCTCTCACTTGCTCTTGAATACTTCAATAAGGACCTCGATGATATAGAGATCGTACTCGGTGATTATATCAAAATACCTTCTCCGCAGTACTACAATATGGAGAAGGGCGTGTGGGAGCCATACAGGCTGCAGACCGAAGCCGCCGAAGTCGACGGCGACGGGAATATCATCGAGGAAGCCCGCTACCGGGTAGTTGAAGAGATCAATATTCCCATCGACGAAAAGGGCAACATGCTGGTCAATTTCATGGGTCCGCCTTCATTCTCTTCTCCCGGTGCACGGCAGACCTTTCCGGTCCGCTCGTATGCAGGGTACGCGTCGAATCCTCCGGGTCCCGATCCTAACAACTGGCCCAGAACGAGAGCACTGGGCAACAAGATCATCATGGTCGGTTCCTTCGCCCGGGGTATGGCTGCAGATCATAAGCCGACACCCTTCGGCCTCATGTACGGCGTTGAGGTACACGCCAATGCATTAAATACCATCCTTATGGACAATTTCATTCATAACGTCCCGTACTGGGTTGATCTTGCCGTGCTCATAGGCCTCGTACTCATCATAACGATCTTCGCTTCCCGACTGTCGACACTGTGGACATTTATCTCCACCTTTGTAATTATCCTGGCGCTCTTCGTGATATCCTCAATAATATTTGACAGACAGGCGCTTATACTCGAGTTCTCTGAACCGGCCCTTGCGGTTCTAATAGCCTTTCTGTCTATCGTCGTGTATCGTGAAATGACCGAATCCCGTGACAAACGCCGGATCCGCAGCATGTTCGGTACATATGTGAGCCCCAGGGTCGTAGACCAGATCCTCGACAATCCTCCCGAACTCGGTGGTGTTGACAAGGAGATCACCGTTTTCTTCTCCGACATCCGCGGTTTTACCACAATATCGGAGAGCATGAGTCCCCAGGAACTGGTAAAAATACTCAACCAGTATCTCACCGCCATGACGGACATCATCCTCAAGTATGAAGGAACCCTCGACAAATATGAAGGCGACGCTATCATGTGCTTCTGGGGAGCACCGATACCACAGCAAGACCATGCACTGCGGGCCTGTAAATGTGCCGTCGAGCAGATGGAGGCTCTCCGCGAACTCAATAAGAATTTTCCGGAAGAATACAATCTCGATATCGGTATCGGCATCAACTCCGGCCGTATGACCGTCGGCAACATGGGATCCATGCAGAGAATGGACTACACCCTGATCGGTGACAACGTCAACCTTGGCGCCCGTCTCGAGGGAACCAACAAGCAGTATCTTACCAACATCATCATCAGTGAGAACACCTACGGCCTCGTAAAAGACCAGGTGGTGGTCCGGGAGCTTGACAATATCCGCGTGAAGGGCAAGAACAAGCCGGTTCTGATCTATGAACTGATCGACACCATCGGTAATCCGAAACTCGTTCATACCGGTCCGGCACGACAGAAGGAAGCCGTCATCGAAAGTACCGAAGAATAGAGTAGGGGACGGTCTCGGACATACCATGAAACGCGCATCTTTCAGACAATTCATCGCCGTATTCGCAGGCACTGCACTTTTTTCAGGCGCTGTACTCCTTGTTTTGCTCCTGTCCGCCTGCGGCATTCCCCAGTATCCCTATCTGTATCCGCCGGAGGCTTTCTCAGATCCTACCAGAGTAGGATTCAACCACAATGATTTAAACGATCCGACTGTTTTTAGAGGATATGAAATCTACTACAAGTTTTATAAGAACACAAATCCGGATGACAACAATACTGCGTTAAATGATATGTCAATTTTCAACAGCACTATTTCTTTTTCATCTATTTCATATAACAACGGTGGAAGTACTGCCTATTCGAATGGTTTTCGTAAACTTTTAGTAGATGTTTCAGGGATTTTTATTGATGTTGTACCTCAAATACTTATTGATATAGCTGAAATAGATGACAGTTTCTCCTTGGAAATCAAGAAGGAAGATTCCCAAAGTAAAATTACACTGACCCTTTCAAATTATCTCGGCAGTGAATTAATATACGACTGTTATAGAATCGTAGATAATGAGATTTCCAAGTATAAAACATTTTTCCCAATAGATGATACTACTACGTATCTGTCTCAGACAGATACAGATCTTCTACATCTTAGTTCTTTCGATTTAGATTTCGATTCTCTATACATTGCATTTTTTGCCGTTACATATGGATTGGACGAAGGGTCTCCTATCTTTTCAAATTCTTCATCTGATGGTATGGTATATATCGGAAGCTTTGAATTTAATTAATAAGCGTTACTAACTGTATACTTTTTTATATAGCGGAGCATCATCATGGTTAGCTACTACTTCAATATCGGCCTGATCTACTTTATCATCGGATTCGGTGCCGCACTTTTGTGTTACTATGTCTTCCGTAAGGATGTCATCGGCCACTTTCTCGGTGCACTTATTGTTGGACTTATAGGTTCATTTCTCGGCGGTGCGATAGAATACTTTTTCAGCGATATTATCGCATATCTCACCAATCTCAATAACTCTGTGAATGTTTTTCCGCCGATCATCGTATCAGGGCTTCTGCTCTGGATATTCGTGAAAGCCAGCGGAAGGAATGAGAACGGCGAATAGGGAACGGGTTTTGCCGCTCCTCAAAGCAAATAATTTATATTTTCATAACTTCCGATAATGTATATTCTGTCTACTTTAGTGTATAAAGGATTTTATTTTGAGTTATAGAGACAAACTTACTGATATTACGGATACTGAAGCGACTAACATACAAGAAAGTTTCCTTCACTTCTACCGCATAATTAGAACTCTCAGAAGTCCGGAAGGATGTCCGTGGGACAGAAAACAGACGCCACAGAGTCTCGGCCCGAATCTTCTTGAAGAGGTATACGAACTCATCGATGCAATAGAGAATAAGGACCTTTCTAACACTCGGGAAGAACTCGGTGATATCCTCCTGGTTACTCTGATGATCTCCGCGATCTACGAAGAGGAGCAGAGCTTTACCCTTCCCCAGGTGCTTCAAGATATTTCCGCCAAACTAATCCGGCGGCACCCTCATGTCTTCGGTGATTTATCCGAGGATGATCCGGAGGAAGTCGTTAAACTCTGGAACCATATCAAGGCCAACGTCGAAAAAAAAGGCGAAGAAACTACTTCTATTTTCAGCTCCATACCTCGGACTATGCCGCCGCTCGAACGTGCATTCAAAATACAGAAAAAGGCTGCCAAGGTCGGATTCGACTGGAATTCGGTTGAGGGTGTATTCGACAAAATTCATGAAGAGATAGACGAACTGAAGGAAGCAATCTCTTCCGGCAAGGACCGTGAACATACTGCAGTCGAAGAAGAGATCGGCGACCTGATATTCTCCGTTATTAATATCTCAAGGTTTCTGGACATAAATCCTGATATCGCCCTTCACCGGACAAATAAGAAATTTTTGAAAAGGTTCGGTTATATTGAGCAGCGGATGTCAGAAAAAAATCTTACTCTCGAAAAAAACAACTTTGAAATAATGGACAACCTGTGGAATGAAGCGAAAGATGAAAAGATAAAATAGTAAATCAGGCCCAACACGTATGTCTACTTTACTATTCATGTAAGAATCAACTTTAAGTAAGATGCATACCCCGTCTTGTTTTCAGTATCAATCATATGCACTGCAGTTCTGGTTACATCATACTTTGCAAGAAAAACTGCAAGATTGCCTTCGAGTTCGCTGATCAACTGCTTCAACGTAAATCTCCCCTCACCGACGGCAGGAGCGAACACTTTCACTGTTTGTTCTTCAAGTACAATCCATTCATCATTACCGCCGATACTTTCGACAAAATTACAGACCCTTCCATATAGACCATCACTATTATCAGATGAATTGTTCTCAACCGAATGCCGGCAAATTGAATACTCCGAGCCGTAATACAGGGACATGAGGGATTTACCTTTCCCGTGAGCATATTGCCCCTGGAAGGTTTCAATCGAACTGATTTCGATACCCGCCGGAAGTTTTCTGTTTACCGCTTTCATGATCTCCCGGTTGTTCATATTTTTTTCAGCATCAACCCTCATTTTGAATCTTCCTACTTCACAGGTAGAGTTAATTCCAAGACTCAGCGGCTGTGCGAAGTCAAGACGCGGTTTCGGATTGTAGCCTTCGGTATACTGCAGCGGGATGCCAGCCCGTTGAAAGCTTCGTTCAAAAATCGTCATAATATTTATATGGGACAGATATCGCGCCTTTCCTGTTTTATTAAAAATATACAGGAACCACTGTCCGTCAACCTGATGTTCAGGAACGGCTCCTTCCTCTCCGAACATAGGCTCTTGTTCGAGCAGCTGAAGCTCTTCAGCGAGCTGGGGTATTTCCGGCTGCACCCCGCCTATGCAGATTCCGCAGTGGTGTGTACAGGGGAAACAGCAGGAATCAGTCAACACGTGCTGCTCTGATTTTTTCAGCTCTTTTATGAGGTAATCCTTGCGGAATCCAAGATCTACCGAATCCCAGGGAAGTTTCTCTTCTACAGATCTCTCACGGCAGGTTTCAGTCAGAACGTCCCAGCTGCATTTCTCAAGTAGCTCACGCCATACATCAGATGAAATGTGTTCTTCCCATGCATCAAGCCGTGCACCCCTTCTGAATGCCGATAGAATCAAGTCCCCTACCCTTTCATCTCCCCGTGAAATCACCCCTTCCAGCAATGAAATGAAGGGAGAATGATAGGAGACCTTGACTGGTGTTTTATGAAATTCAGTGCGGATCATCCGTATTTTATCCAGCGCTTCCTGCTCGCCGAGCTGCCGTGACCACTGGTACGGTGTGTGCGGTTTAGGAATAAAGGTACCGATATTCACATTCAGTTTGAAGCCTGTTTCCCGGCGTACCTTCCACAGGTATTCAACAATTGCTTCAGCCTCATCCTCACCACTGTACAGGTGATCGGGCAATCCGATCATGAAGTAGAACTTGGCCATATTCCAGCCGCGCCGTCGCGCTTCCTTCAGGATTTCAACGACCCGATCCGCCGGCACCTCCTTGTTGATACTGTGCTGCCATTCAATCCGGGGCGTCTCGACGGCGAATGTCAGTCCGCTCTTCCGGACGACGGACAGTTCCTCAAGCAAAGGAAGGGTAAAGCTGTTCACACGCAGAGACGGTAAGGAAAACGATACTCCCAGTCCCTGATATCTCGAATTCAGGTGTCTCACCAGATCTTGCAGCTCGTTATAATCTCCCGTTGAGAGAGAGGAAAGGGTTATCTTACGATACCCGAGTTCATGTACGTAGAAATCAGCCTCTTTAATTATGGCCTCGAAGGATTTCTGCCGAAAGGGGCGATAGTACATTCCCGCATGACAGAAACGGCACCCGTTCGGGCAGCCGCGCATTATTTCAATAACCCCGTGATCCTGAACGACACTGATGTTTGGAACAGGTATCAGCCCGGTCCTCGGTGTATTGAAGCCCATCCATGATCCCCGCACAGAAGGTTTTTTCTTCTCCGGCATCCAGATATCGTCGAATTCCGATATCTTTGACACCATATCCTGACGGGAACCGCCACTCTTTTTGAGAACCACCAATTCTTCCACGATTCTTGTAAAACTGAATTCCGCTTCACCGATGTAGATAGCGTCAAAAAAGTCCTTGAAGGGTGCCGGATTGCTCAGTGCAGGTCCCCCTCCAATTACAAGTGGTGCATGCTCATCCCGCTGTATTCTATTCAGCTCGATACCGCCGGAATTCAAGATCGAAAGGATGTTGGTGGCGCTCAGTTCATATCCGACCGAAAACCCCAGTATATCGAGTTCATGGAGAGGTATACCGTTTTCCAGTGTATAGAGCGGAATTCCTCCTGCATTCAGGCACTCCTCGAAATCAGGCGCGGGAGCGAACACCCGTTCACACACAGCTCCTTCTATACTGTTGATCTGTGAATAGAGCAGCTTGATTGCTGTGTTCGACATTCCTATTTCATACAGATCGGGAAAACAAATTCCGGCGAGCAGCCGGCTTTTTACGGTATCCGATGTGTCGAAAGAATTCGCTGATCCGAATTCTCCGCCGGTATATCGGCCGGGCATCTGTACAAGAGGCAGAATATGCGCAAGATCTCTTTCAGGAATAATGTGCTTCATAGGTTCTCTCAGTATTTGTATCTTCTCAGGTATATGTTTTGAATGAGGGCCAGACCGGCCGTGGCTGTCCAGAGGCTGGAACCCCCGTACGACAGGAAGAAAAGCGGTATCCCGGTTATCGGCATGATACCGATTGCCATACCTATATTGATCACGAGGTGGAAAAAAATCATGAAAAGTATTCCCGTTCCTGTGAAGATTGCGAAATCATCCCCGGCATTCAAGAGAATTATAAATCCCCTCACAAGAATAATTCCAAACAGTACCAGTATCAGAAGAGATCCGAGGAAACCCCATTCTTCGGCAATAATTGAAAAAATAAAATCCGTACTTTGCTGCGGCAGGAACTGATAGTGGCTCTGCGTCCCCTGAAGAAAGCCTTTTCCCATAAATCCGCCGGAGCCTACTGCGGTCAGTGACTGTATGATATTCCAGCCGCTTCCCTTGGGATCGATCTCCGGCTTGATAAACACGATCAGTCTCATGATCTGATAATCCTTCAGGAATTTACGGAAAAAATAGGATCCTGCCAAAGCACAGCTGACCAGCAAAAGAACCATGCCAATGTGAATAAAATAGCGCCGCTTGGTAAGACGATATGAGAGGAATGAAAGAATACCGGTAACGAAAAAAATCCCCGCTACCAGAAATACCAGCTTACGTTCATTGAAGAGGGAAACGATCCGCAGGTCCTGATCCAGAATAAACCGTTCCCACACGGGAATCACCGCAAAGAGAATCGTCAGCACTCCAAGCATGAGGAAATAGAGAAGATAGCGCCGATGTACACCCGCAATAAAGCTGATTGCCAGAAAGATCGGTATGTATACGAGGGCCGTGCCCATGTCAGGCTGGAGGAGAACCAGGACCATCGGGATGAGACTGATACACAGTCCGAACAGAAATGTAGAGAACGATTCTATTTCCTTACTGCGGTATTGATAGAAACTCGACAACATTAAAATCAGTGCGATCTTCATGAACTCCGACGGCTGTATTCCGAATCCGAACAGTCCGAGCCATGATCGGGCTCCGTTCACTTCCTTCCCGAACAGCAGAGTAATAATCATGAACATAATAACTGCAGCATATATTCGGGCGGAGTATTTCTGTATGACCTGATAGTGCGGTACCTGAAACAGAAAATATACGAGCAGTGCAGTACCTATCCATACGAGCTGGCTCTTGTATTCAAATGATATCATCTGACCGGAGGAGTTAACTCCGCTGGAATAGATAAACAGAGCCCCTATGACCATCAACAGAATCATTGACAGAAATATCAGAAAATCAAACTGAAAAATTGATGTGTTTTTTCTCTCTTCCAGATTGATGGAATCATTGCCGATCATTGTGGAGCCACCCCCATCTAAGAGCTTCGATTGCCTCATCGTAGGTCTGATCGGCGAATATTCCCTGAAAAATAATATTGGCTGCTCTGACAGCCCACCACTCCCACTCATTGCTGGCTTCGACCATGGTGACGACTACCAGCTGATCCTCTGCCGGCCCGTCGTATGGTCCATATGCGGCAAACCAGGCATTCCAGCGGTCTTCCAGACCAACTTCACCGGTTCCGGTCTTTCCGGCCACCTTGACTGCTTCCGTCGTAATGACTACCTCGGCGGTCCCGTCGGTTATAACGCCCCGCATGTATTCCTGGACCTTCTTGAAGGTCTCTTTTCTGATGGATGAGGTCCTCAGTATTTCCGGATCCATTCTTTCCAGAACACGGCCGTTGATCGGCTCCACGATTTCCTTGACTAAATGCGGCTTGTAAACTTCGCCCTCGTTGACCACCATAGCGATCATGTTGGCCATCTGAATCGGTGTAACTGAAAGATACCCCTGCCCGATAGATGTGTTCACCGTATCCCCGCCGACCCATGGCGAATGGTAGACCTGCTCTTTCCATGCCGGCGTAGGTACCAAACCCTTCGTCTCTGTCGGTATGTCAATTCCGGTATACTCTCCAAAACCGAAACGCTTGGCATATTGAGATATCGTGTCTATTCCAAGGTAGTTCAAACCTAATGTGTAAAAGTATACGTCGCAGGACTCCGCCAAGCCCTCAGCCAGATCAACAAGGCCGTGACCTGCCGGCTCGTGACATTTGAATTCTCTGTTCCCGACCCAGAGTGAGCCGGTGCAATTTATTCTTTTCTGCGGGTCTATCGCTTCTTCCTCAACCGCGGCTGTCGTCATGATAACCTTGAAGGTTGAAGCGGGAGCATAACTCGACTGAATAGCTCTGTTGAGAAAAGGATGGTTGGGATCGAGCGCATATTCACGGTAATTACTGTCCGCATCTTCCTGATAAAACCTGTTCGGGTTGTACCATGGATACGAAACCATTGCCACGATTTCACCTGTGGAAGGACGCAGCACGATCGCCGAGCCCATTCTGTCGCCCAGAGCTTCTTCACACAGCTTCTGTATGCGGCGGTCGATAGTCAGAATCAGGTTCTTTCCATTCTCCGGGGGTTCATCTAAGAGCCTCCCGCTCTGAACCTCTCTACCACGTACATCAACTATATTGTATCTGCGGCCGTTTTTTCCCCGCAGTACCTGGTCGTAATACTTTTCTATTCCGCTTTTCCCGATTACCGAGTTTATGGTATAGCCCTGGTTGTACATGACCTGCAGCTCTTCGGTATTGATACTCCCGACATACCCAATCAGATGCACCAGGGACCCGGTCTCCATATATCTCCTGATCGGCTTGCTCTGCCAGGTTACTCCGGGGAAATCTTCTATGTGCTCCGCAATATAGGTGACGACATTCATATCGACACCATTCTTGATTTCAACCGGCTGGTAAAGATAGCGGTACTGATTCGGTATTCTCGCCAGAATCTCTTCACTTGTTACCGGCAGCACCGTTGAGAGTCTGTCCGCGACTTTATGTAACTGTTCATCGTTCAGTTCCGCCGGGATTATGCTTACCGCGAATGAATCGACATTTATCACCAGAGGGATATCATTGTTCACATCGTATATTTCTCCCCGCTGCGATGGAATGGGAAGTATCCTTCGAGCTACCTGCCGTGCACGTGTCTTGAACTCCCCTCCCTTTACCAACTGGAGGCTGAAAATGTAGCCTGTATATGTGAAGAGTATGAGAATGATGAACAGAATCAGAAAGTATATTCTCGATCTGTATCGCTTCTTTACCGTGTTCGCGGAGAAATATTCATCATTCATAATTCATTCACTCACAACATCCGGCTGTCATGTTCACGCGTCAACTTCAGTAGACGAAGGACCGCATAGAGAAAGGGGGATATAAGCGCATTCATCCCGAATTCGATCAGTGTTGATACAGTGAAAAGCGCCCCCAACCTGACCGGTTCGAAAACTGCTGTTAAAATAAATGATAGTATGAATTTTATTGCTGATGCAAGAAGTGCGAGGAGTACCGGAAGCGTAAGAGCGTCAACATATACCTTCCCTCTTGTAGCACCGAAGAAATATCCCGCCGCGGTGTATATAAAGCTGTGAAAACCGAGGGGCGACAGACCGATCAGATCCATGACCAATCCTGCCGCGAATCCCATTGTCATCCCCTGGAAACTTCCGAGTTGATGCGCGAAAAAGATGAGCAGCAGCAGTACAAAATCGGGCCTTGTGTTCTGAATCTGAAACGGCAGCAGTACTGTCGACTGAAGTAGGGCTGCCAGAATTAACAGAACTATGTATACCGGGGAGTATTGCTTCTGCATTATTGAACATCCTCAGCGGGATTTTCTTCGATCAGTACGAATACATACTCCAGCTTCGCAAAATCAACCAGCGGGCGTATTTCGAGGGTCAACGAAGTCTCCCATTCGGGGGCGTTTATCTCGATTACCCTTCCAATATAGATATTCTCCGGATAAATGGATCTGAGCCCTGACGTGATGACCAGATCGCCGAACTCGATTTCGTCTTTGGCCTGTTTTTTTACGTATTCCATTTCTGCCAATCCCGACACGGTTCCCTTACCGTTCACGAGACCCTCGTAGCGGCTTTCCATCATCCTCGCCGCAACATAGCTGCTGTGGTCGGTCATCGGCAGGACTTTTGCGGTGTGTGAAGATATTTCCATTATCTTTCCCACCAGACATGTAAATCCCTCTGAGTAAGCGATAACAGCGGAGTCTTCCCTCACCCCTTCACTCAACCCTTTGTTGATAGTGAATCCGCTAAAAAGACTTCCCGGTTCTTTTGCAATAATCCTGGCTGGTATATGTGTGAATTCAATTTGTTCGGAGAATCCGATGAGCTCACGCAGCTGTTCGTTTTCCCTGCGCATATCGATAAGTTTGCGTTCCATAGACCGGTATTCTACCAGTTTTTCCTGCAGGACCTCGTACTCCGTTCTGATTTCCTTCAGCTCTCCGATTGAGCTGAAGGCATCTCCAAAAAACATACCAATACGGGCGAAGCCATGCTGTATAGACGAAAGAACCGAGTATCCTACTCTCTTGGTCGCTGTACTAACATACATCGACTGAGTAGCCAGAGCCGTCAGGGAAAATGTGAGCAGCACTATGAGTGTAATGATGTTCCGATGTCGAGATAGAAAACCTTTTATGCCATCCATGCCAGTACGAAAAACCTAACCAGAATCAGCTTGTGCTGCTGCTCAGGTAGTTGTATATCTGCCGGTTCCCGTTGTTGCCCTGCCGCACATGTTCGAAGTATTTCCCTGCGCCCTTGGCGACGCAAAGCAGGGGTTCCTCGGCGAGAATAACCGGTACTCCTGTCTCCTTGGCAATGAGCTTAGGAAGTCCCTTGAGCAGAGATCCCCCTCCTGTCATAACAATACCGCGCTCAACGATATCTGCCGCCAGTTCCGGAGGAGTCTGTCCAAGGCTCCGTTTAATCTCTTCGATCACGGAATTTATCGGTTCCTGGAGCGCTTCGCGTACTTCGACGCTGTCTATCTCCAGCCGTCTGGGAAGTCCGGTTATCGCATCGGTACCCTTTATTTCCATCTTCTCTATCTGTTTATCAGCTACCGCATTCCCAATCGACATTTTGAGTGTCTCGGCTGTCTGTTCCCCGACAATCAGATTATGCACACTTCGCACATGCTTGATGATCGCTTCGTCGAACTCGTCCCCGCCGAGTCTTATCGCATTCGTTACTACCATTCCGCCAAGCGAGATAACTGAGATCTCAGTGGTTCCGCCGCCGATATCGCAGACCATGTGTCCAGCTGGTTCGAATATCGGGATATTTGCTCCTATTGCAGCCGCCAGCGATTCTTCTATGACTTTAACTTCTCTCGCACCAGCTTTGTAGGCGCTTTCCTCAACTGCCCGGCGTTCCACTTCCGTTATACATGTCGGTATACCGATTACCATTCTTGGTTTTACAAACCATCTTCTCGGGAGGATCTTCGTAATGAAATATCTGATCATCTTCTGGGTAGTCTCAAGATCAGCGATTACTCCATCGCGAAGGGGCCGTATTGCGATAATATCGCCCGGTGTCTTCCACAACATTCTCTTTGCTTCCGCACCGACTGCCACGACTTTCTTGGTTCCCCGCTCCACTGCCACTACCGATGGTTCGCTTACGACAATTCCCTTACCGCTCACATAGATGAGAGTATTGCATGTACCCAGGTCGATTCCTATGTCTGTTGAAAAAGTATCGGCAAGACGTTTAAACGCCATATATTTTTCTCCTCCCATTTTTTAGTAAAGTTTCAATAGAGCGCCGTAATGCGAAGGATCGATGTTCAAGACCTTCCGCCACTCCGCACGTGCTTTTACCTTCTCTCCCATTTTATCATATATTTCACCTAAATAGTAATGTGCATCGGCAGAATCCGGATCGATTGAAAGAATCTTTTCGTACTGGTCTTTTGCCTTTTGCAGCTCTCCCATCTCAATATATATATTTCCAATCAGAAAGCGACTCTTTTTCTCTATCGGCTCTTCTCCTGTAGAATGAACCGCCCTCATCAGAAAATCAAGTGCTTTATCCATTTTTTTCATTTTGAAGTAGGTCTGCCCGATCGTCATGTACAGCAGGGAATCTGACTCTTCTTCGGACGCAGCCAGAAACTGTTCCACCCCTCGTTCATAATCTCCCATCTCACTGTACGCCAGGCCAAGGTAGCGATAACTGTCTGCACCCCTGTAACCGAGTTCAAGTGATTTTTCGAGATGCTGTATTGCAAGGTCCGTGTAGAACCTTCCTTTATGATAGTACGTCTTTCCGAGAACATAGTGAATCTGACCTTCATTGGTAGGGGCTTCGGCAATCAGGGCCTTCCGAAGATTTATTACAGCGAGATCATAAAGCGGAATCTGATCTTCAAGAGTATAGAGACTGGTTCCTCTGTAAAAATAGGCAAAACCGTTGAGCGCGAGATATTCAGGCTGAAGCGGATTTTCAGCCAGCTTTTCCTCACAGATTTCATTTATTCGAGAATAGTCCTTCCGCTCCCACAGCGCGGCAATGTCCACATCTTCGTCCACCGATGAGGCCGTCTCTGATCCGATCCTTGTAATCGAGACTTTTCCGGTGACGGTCAAATAAATCCCTGCCCCTGCAAGTACTGCTATGAGTATAAACGGAAGTATCTTCTTCAGCGATAACTTCGACTCTCGCTTCGCATTGAACCGGTATCTATTCTCTGGTAGTTGCATTCTCTGGCGTCCGTTCCTTACAAAGTAAAAAAAGGCAGACCTGTAAGCCGGGTTCTGTCTTGGATGACCATCTATCTAGGGACACCGTTACCGGTATCCTCGAGCAGTCTACCCGCAGCTGTCGGGCGGACAACCCAGCTGCTGCTCGACCTTGCTCCTGGCGAGGTTTACCATGCCCCCTCCGTTACCGAAGGAGCGGTGGGCTCTTACCCCACCTTTTCACCCTTACCAGCATGCTGGCGGTTTGTTTTCTGCGGCACTCTCTATGACACCGTTAAGGTGCCTCCGGGTATTACCCGGCGCCATGTCCTGTGGAGCCCGGACTTTCCTCCTTCGTCAATCGACGCCGGCGGCCATCCGGTCTGCCTTATATCAATCTTCTATTTCGAGTTCTTCAGGTGAAACCAGATCGGCAAGGCTTCCGGCTTCTTCCGCTCCGATCATGTCCTCGCTCACGTCCATTTCTTCGTAGAAGAGAATACGGCTGCAGTATGGACAGAAGAGGATCGATTCGCCTTTATGAACATCATTCACGAACTGTTTCGGAAGACTCATATGACAACCGGTGCAGACCGATTTTTTGATCGGTACGATGCCTAGACCCGATTTGCTCCGGACGATTCGCTCGAATTTGAACACGATCTCTTCATCGAGATCCGGAACTATCTGATGTTCCTGCTTCTCCAGTTTTTCCAGCTCTTTCTCTTTTTCCTTGTTCTCGGATTTTATCTTTTCTTCTTCGGTTGCGATTTCCTCTTCCTGCAGCTGAATCATCTTCTCGTCTTTAACGAGAGATTCCGTCAGTTCTTCAAGGACCTTTTCTTCCTTGAGAACCTCTTTCCGGAGCTGCTGTTCCTTCTCGGTAGCATCCTTGATCTCCTTATCCAGCGCTTCGTATTCCCGCTGTGTTGTAATGAGATCCATCTGCTTTTCGTATGCTTCCCTCTGCCGCTCCGCGTCATCCAGTCTTATCCGCAGATGTTTAATGTGGTCCTTGATATTCTCAACCTTGTTGTTCTTCTCAAGGTAACTCTTCTTCAGCCGATTCAGCAACTCGATTTTCGTATTGAGCAGCTTGGGGGTCTCCTCGATCTGGTGTTCTATGGCGAACTTCTTCGAAAGGATATCCTGAAGACTCCTCAGTTTCTCGAATACTTCCTGCATCATACTAAAAACTCCTTCATAGTATATCTTCTGCGTAGCGTTCCTACGTATCTATGTAATCTTTCAGTCGCCGGCTTCTCTTCGGATGCCGCAGCCTTCTCAATGCCTTTGCCTCTATCTGACGTATTCTCTCACGGGTCACATTGAAGTAAAGGCCAACCTCTTCAAGCGTCAATGAGTAACCGTCTTCCAGTCCGAACCGCATCTTCAGCACTTCCTGCTCCCTCGGCGGCAGGGTCTCCAGGACGTCCTGCAGCTGTTCCTGAAGAATTGTAAAAGCAGTCTGACTTGCAGGATTCTCAACGTCCTTGTCTTCGATGAAATCCCCGAGAAGCGAATCTTCCTCTTCGCCGATCGGCGTCTCGAGCGATATTGGCTCACGGGCGACATTCTTGACTGATTTCACCCGCAGTACCGACCAACCGAGCCTTTCAGCGACTTCTTCGTCATTTGGTTCCCGTCCCAGGACCTGCATGAGCTGCCGGGATTCTCTCACCACCTTGTTAATCTGCTCTATCATATGCACCGGTACACGGATAGTCCTTGCCTGGTCGGAAATCGACCGGGTAATTGCCTGCCGTATCCACCAGGTCGCATAGGTGGAGAACTTGTAACCTTTGCGGTATTCGAATTTTTCAACGGCTTTGATGAGACCGATATTGCCTTCCTGAACAAGGTCGAAAAAGTGCAGCCCTCTGTTGGTATATTTCTTGGCAATACTCACAACCAGACGTAAATTGGCCTGGATGAGTTTGTCCTTGGCAGTTTTCATGAGGTACTTGCCGCGGTCAATCTCTTTGGCCTCTTCGAGGATGTCGTCAATGCTGCTTTCGAATTCGATCTCTATACTCCTCAGCTGCTTGTCATTGGTCTGGATACGCCTGATCTTTTCCTTGATAATATCCGAAGAAAGCTGAAGACGCTCTTCGATCTCCCTTCTTTTCTCAGCTATTGCCAGGCCGCGCCCCATGCTTCGCAGTTCCTTCGGACTCTTGATTCCAAGGCGGTTCTCTATCCTTCGCTGGTCCCGCTGATACCTGAGAATACGCTTTTCAGTATCGAGAAATTTATCCGAGAACCCTAAGATCTCCTCCTGCTGCAGTTCAATTGAACTCATATCCTTCAGGAGGCCGTCCCTCAGCTTTATCAGCTCATCGTCCTTCAGAACATCCTTGCCGGTTGATATCAGCTTCTTCTTGCTTTCGATGTACTGCTTCAATTTGGCCGTAAAGGGTTTCAGAGGCTCGCGGTACGACTGATTCAGCCGTCTCCTCTCGGTAAGTATCTCCGATATTTCCTTTTTACTCAGATCCATTTCACGGGGATCAACGCGGGAGAAGGTCTTCTGCATGATCTCATACATCTGCGGAATGAGCATGCCTGACTTGTGGATGACGCTCTTGATGATGTTCTCGCCCTCTTCCATCTGCTTGGAAAGCTCTACTTCCTGTTCAGCAGTAAGCAGGTTCTCTTTGCCGATTTCACGGAGGTATAGACGTATCGGATCATCTATCGATGAAGAGTCTTTATCACTGTATACGATCTTCTTCTTCAGATACGTTGTGTTTTTTTCCTCTTCCTCTTCGAAATTCGACTCGTCCTCATCCTCAAAATCTTCATCCAGAGTCTCTACATCTTCTTCTTCATTATCACCGAGGGTGATATCAGGCTCTTCTTCAAGTTTTACGTTGTTATTTTCCAGCAAACTCAAAACCTCTTCTATTTTATCTGAGTTTACGATTGATCCGGGCAAAAAGTCGTTTACTTCGTCGTAACTGATCTTCTTCTTTGCCTTAGCATATTCTAACAGTTTGACAACAGAGGGATCTGTTTCAAGTTCTGTCATTGCGCCTCTTCCTTAATTCGTTTTAATTCTTCGTCGAGAAACATCTTCTCAGACAGAAGCTCTTTCTGGACATCTCTATGTGCCCCGTTCCGATCCATACTTTTCATTTTATAGATTATTTCATCTCTTTTCTGCTTCAATGATCTTATTCTGATAGTGTTTATTCCATCTCTGATGATCGATTCTGCATTCAATTCGAACTCGCCGGTTGCAGCCTTTTCAAATATCAGCTCCTGCAATTTCTGATCTTCTATTCTCGGAATGACATGGTCGATATCGAGCATATCGTCCCGAAAAGCTTCTTCCAGTGCAATGTACAGCTCCCGGGCTGACTTCGACTGCAGTTCGTTCAAATCGACGCTCTGTCTCATCCTGGGGAAGTATTCACAATTCACTACAACTGCAAGCATGAGAAAAAGGTCAGAGCCAATTTCCATCTTGTTATCCGTAATGGCTTCCTGACCTTCTTTACGAGTCCTTTTACCCTGCAGAATAGCTTGGAGGTCCGACTGAACCGCTTCTGTTCCTGCATGTAAAATATCCGCAAGATGTTTTACGTATTCTTCCCGCTTCACCTCCGATTCGATGTTCTTCAGATAGGGTGCAAGCGATTCCAGCACCATGGTCTTGGCATAGGCGTCCTTGCTTCCGTGAAGTTCAATCGCCTTCCCTACTAAAAAACTGAATCCGTTAGTTTTCGATTTTAACATATTCTGCAAGGAATTAGAACCCTCATTTAAAAGAATATCCGCCGGATCCTTACCGCCTTTCGGTACCGCCACTTCCGTTTCCAGTCCGGTCTTTTCCATCAATTCAAGGCCTCTCCAGGCAGCCCGAACACCTGCCGCATCGTCGTCAAATACTAGTATCGCTTTATTTGCATATCTGTGCAACATGCGTGTCTGTTCTTCCGTGAGCGCCGTACCCAGCGGTGCTACCGCATACGGCAGTCCAGCCTGAAACATGGCAAGCACATCGAAATATCCTTCCACAATAACAGTCGTTTTTTGCTCCTGAACTCCCTTTACCGCCTGATAGAGGCCGAAGAGCGCTTGACGCTTCTTGAAAAGGTCCGTCTCAGGTGAATTGATATATTTCGGATCTCTTCCGTCTATACTTCGTCCTCCGAAGGCAATAACTTGACCGCCCGCGTTGTATATTGGAAACACCAGTCTGCCATTGAACAGTGAAGATTCAGGATATTTGCGTGAAAAGAGTCCGGATTGTGACAGAAAGCCATCCGAATAGTTTTTACCCTTCAGAAATTCGTACAGCCAGGTCCTTTTCTGCGGAACAAAACCCAGATTGAACTGGCTGATTATTTCTTCCCGTACTCCTCTCGATTTGAGATATCCTAAAGCTTCACCTCCCATAGAGTGTTCAGTGAGAAAATAGTGAAAGCTGCCGCTTAACTTATTGTAAAGGTCGCTGAGGGCCTGCCGCTGCGATTGTTCCTCACGGGTATAGGAATCCAGATTCAGCTCGATTCCCGCTCTCTGTGCAAGCTTCTCGGCTGCTTCCTGGAACGGGATGTGCTCCATCTCCATTACAAAAGTAAACATATTGCCGCCCTTGTGGCAACCAAAACAGTAAAAGAGATTCTTGTCGGGAGTAACGGAAAAAGACGGAGTTTTTTCCGTATGAAACGGGCACAGCCCCATGTAGCTGTTCCCCTTTCTTTCAAGGGTTACATAGTCAGCCACTACGTCGACGATATTGACGTTCCTGTTTATCTCTTCGATGGTTCCAGCCGGGATTATCATTCCTCAGTATGTATCCTATTTTTTGATGTACAGCCGGTAAGCTGTGTTATGGTCTTTCAATGTCTGTGAAAAAACATGCTTCCCCGCATTCGGGTCTTTCAGCAGGAAGTAGAGAAAATCGGTATCAGCTGGATGCATCGCTCCAGCCAGTGCGAATTTTCCCGGATTGGAGATCGGTCCGGGCGGCAGCCCCCAGTTACGGTAGGTGTTGAAATCTGATTCCACTTCCAGGTCATCGTACGTAAGCGATGACGGGTGTTCCCTCCCCTTCTCCTCCGTAAGCGCGTACACGACGGTGGCGCATGACTGCAGCCGCATGTTCATCTCCAATCGATTGTAGAAAACCGATGCAATCCTGCCGACCTCTTCAGGATCCCGGTATTCCCGTTCGATAATCGACGCCATCACCACCTTTTCCTGCAGTTCAGCAGGAGTGAAATCCTCATAATCTGGTTCTATTTCTCCCAATTCCATGAAAAAAGTGTCGACCATGTGCCGCACAACCTTTTCAGCCGGATATTTCTGCTGGAACATGTAGGTATCCGGAAAGAGATAGCCTTCGAGAGTATCGGACGGGACGGAATATTCTTCAATAATCTGCGCTGAATGGACCGCCTTCAGGAAATCATCCTGAGAGCAGATATTACTCTTTTCGAACCGTGCTCCCGTTTTTCTGGCCGTCAGTCCCTCCGGAATTGTTACCCGTACCAGTTTCTGTGATCCCTCTACGAACATGTCGTGCACTTCGCTGCTCGTCGTTCCAGGTTCGATCCTATAGAAACCCGACTTTACCTTGTCCTGTGTGTTGTACAGTTTGCTCAGTAGAATGAAGAAATGGGAAGACCGGATAATTTCGCCCTTTTCCAGTTCCTGCGCAATACTCGAAACCGTTGCACCTTCCCGCACTTCATAGAGCACAGTCTGTTCTTCAGCAGTTCCCGGT
>Ga0272441_10002206_pt1 | contig 40035 bp, 25 predicted proteins | sample SSMProp6N_FD_193582 | JGI IMG/M metagenome (GOLD analysis project Ga0272441, IMG submission 193582) | Marine sediment archaeal communities from Little Sippewissett salt marsh, Falmouth, MA, United States - SSM-Prop-6N | ecosystem: Environmental > Aquatic > Marine > Wetlands > Sediment ... | reverse complement strand
TGTTATGTGTTGCCTCCGAACCGGGGAAGGGGTCCACGTTTACCATGGCGATTCCCGCCGGACTCGAAGTCAACTCGGCTCCGAAAATGGACAAATACAACTATGTCAACTATTTCAATCACACCGAGACCCTGAAACCGGTTGAAACGTTTTCCGGCAAACTCCTGGCTGCCGAAGATAATCCCTCCAACCAAAAGCTGATAACGCTGCTGGTCGAAAAAATGGGCCTTGAAATCCAGGTCGTTGAAGACGGCCAGAAAGTCCTTGAAGCCGTCAGCAAAGACCATTTTGACATCATTTTGATGGATATGCAAATGCCGGTCATGAACGGCTTTGAGGCAACACGGGCCCTTCGGAAAGCCAATATCACCACACCGGTCATCGCCCTGACAGCCAATGCCATGCTGGGCGACGATCAGAAGTGCCTCGATGCCGGCTGTAACGACTATTTATCAAAGCCAATCCATCGAGAGAAGCTTTTGGAGAAAATAGGACAATATCTGTCGCCGGAAAAGGTTGTCCGTATCGGCAACGACTCTGAATCATCGTCCGGTTAAGCCCCCGCCGCCCTGAAGAAGCAGACAATTTGTTCTCCCGCCTTGTAAAACCCCGAGCCATTTGACGATACGATGGAAATGGTTTCATTGTATTTTTCGCAAAAAAAGAGTGAAAAAATCGCCGCATCGAATAGAATGCCCCTGACATTGACGCAATTTGCACGATTTATGAAAAATTCCGAGCCAAAAAACATTCTAATCATCAAACCCAGCGCCTTGGGCGACATTGTTCACGCGCTGCCGGTTCTAAACTCTCTGCGCGGCCGGTTTCCGGATGCCAAACTCACCTGGCTTGTCAACAAAAGCTTTGCTCCCCTGCTGGAGTGCGTGGACGGCTTGGACGACATTCTCCCGTTTGACCGCAAGGGCATGAGCCGCTGGTTCTGCCGGGCCGCCGATTTTCGCACTCTGCGCCGATTCCGGCAGACGCTGAAAAACGGACAGTTTGATTTGGTTCTGGACCTGCAGGGCCTGCTTCGCAGCGCGATTTTCGCCAAAATGACCGGCTGCTCCCGCCGCATCGGCCTGAAAGAGGCACGGGAATTCGCACATTTATTTTATACACATCAGGTCGCCCGCCCCGCCGACTCGGCGCATATCCTGGACACCTATTTCGCCGTACTCCGGGAAATCGGTGTTGAGACCTGCCTGTCTGAATGCCAACTGACCCCGCCTGCGGCGGCACAGGAATCCTTGCGGAGAAAAATGCAGGAAAAGCAGATCCCCGCCAAAAAATTCCTCGTCCTCGTCCCCGGCTCGGCGCACGCATACAAATGCTGGCCCGCCGCCCAATTCGCCAACGTCGCCGAAGCCATCCATCGCCAATACGGCTGGCCCGCCGTCATCGTGGGAACCCAAAGCGAGCGTGTTTACGCGGACGCCATCAAAGCGAACACGTCCTCCCCGGTCATCGACTTAACCGGGCAAACCAGCATTGGCGAATTGATCGCCCTGTTCGATCGGGCCGGTGCGGCGGTTTCCAACGATACCGGCCCCGGACATATCGCGCTGGCCACCGGCACCCCTGGCGTCATCATCTTCGGCAACACCAATCCGCTTCGACTTGGCCCCTATCGGCGGCCGGAATGCATCGCGGCGGTCAACCTCGACAAACGCGGGGCTGAAATCAAAGACACCATCGAAGCCCACGAGATTAAAAACGTCACCGTTGAAATGGTCCTGGAAAAAATTCAATTACAGTTGGCGACATGAAACTTCGTTTTCGACTACTCATCCGGTTAAGGCCCGTGCTGCGGTTCGTCAAGTTTCGCCTGCTGCACGTCGATGACTCCCCGCAGCAAATGGCCAGAGGCGTCGCCGCGGGTCTGTTCGTGGCCTATCTGCCGCTGCTGGGGCTGCATATCCCGTTGGCATTCATTCTCGCCCAACTCATTCGCGCCAATAAAGCGCTGGCGGTCCTGGCGGTCTGGATCAGCAACCCCCTGACGTTTGCTTTGATCTACTATCCGAGTTATCGACTGGGGCGGTTGGTCCTGCCGTTTTTTCATCAGAAACCGCAGGTCGAACTGGACCAGATGCAGGAAATGCTGAACCAGACATTCTCGCCCAGTTATATGATCGTCAATTTGTTTACCCTGGATTACTGGAAGCAGGCCGCCGCGGTGTTCACGAATATCGGGCTGGAAATGTGCATCGGCGGAATTGTCCTGGGGCTTGTCGCCGCCGGAATCGGCTACTGGTTCGCCTTCTATTTCATCATCGGCTACCGAACCCGAAAAGCCGAACGAAAACAAAGGAAGCTTAAGAACCTATCCTAAGTAACAAAATCGTGATGAGGCCGAGCGAAAAGTTCGAGGCCAAGGCGGCAGGGACAAAAATCGCCGCAGGCGTAGCCAAAGCTGCGTCGAGGACGATTTTGGCCCGACAACGCAGGCATCGGGCTTTGCAGCCGGCCGTAATAGAGTCGGTTACTTAGTAACCCATATTTACATGCGGAGATATTTTACATAGACAATACGAACAAAAATCCTATATAAAATATCCCAAGTTATCAAAAAAAGCCCTGCCAAACGACAGGGCCTGTGAATCATCTATCAGTACTGAAAAAGGGGTTATTTGCGTTTCCGCAGCAGTAATCCGCCCAGACCCGGCCCGAATGCAAATACCGCAGTATCCTTGACAAGGCGACTCCGGATGAACCTGCACGGAAACAGCGCGGCGGCGCACTTGCCAATGTGGCCGAAGCTTCCAGCTTCGGGGCGGTTCAAGCCATGCTTTCAATTACAACGAACGCATTCAGAAACAAAAAATGAAAATAACATTTTGGCCATACGTCGATCAATGGTAAGAGTCCAAGCTTTTATGTCCGCCATAGCTTGTAAAGCGACGGCGGAAGCTTGTTTTGGTGGCCTTGACACACTAAAGTGTGAACTCTAACAATCCATTCGGGCACACCGCCAAAATGTTACAAATGAAACCAAACGATCTCGCTTCGGAGGCAAACCATCCGAAAACCGCTTCCGAAGCAGGATGCTTCGGCCACATTTCAGTATTTTTTGGACCTGATACCGTCTAATCCGTCGAAATTCACGAAAAAGTACCGCAGGGCGTCAATCGGATGGTCGTGGGTGCCGTCTTTGTGGGGCAGTTCGGTGGGCAGGCCGTCTTCGGGGTAGTGGTAGCAGCGCAGGGCTTGGATGAGCGTTTCGCATTTGGGGGAAATCATCAGGTGCGAGGTGTTGTCACCGGACAGTAAGGCGGCGCGGATTTTCTCGATGCCCTCCAGGATGCCGCTTTTTTTATATTTGCAGGGGATGCTTTTGTCTTTGAACACTTTAATCTCGCTGGTGCCGGTAACACCGTTTTTGGCCGCGCCCGCCGGATCGCAGAAGGTCATTGCCGCTTGCGGCGACAAACCCGGCGTGCGTTTGATAATGGCGTCCGCATTGGCGGCGGCGGTCCTGCGATCCTGCACGTACTCGTCGATCACACGCACCATGCCCGCGGCGTCAACCTGCATCCACAAACACACCAGCGGATTAACAAAGCCAAAATCCACCGCGCGGTACAGCGGCAAGTTCGGATCGTAAGGGACCGGCCGCACATGAATGTCCGGGTTGAACTCGGTGAAGACAGCGTTTTCCAAAGCGGGGCGCAGGCAGAGCATCTCCGCCTCGAACCCGGCCCGGCTGCTGCGGCGCATCTGTGAAATCACATCGTCGATTTTCAAGTAGCCGTTGGCGTGTTTCGCTTTGCCCTGGCAGTCATTGTTCAGCGGGCACCGGCTGCATGCGCGGTCTTTGCCGCATCGTTCGATGACCTCCCACACGCACCACTTGAAGATGGGGATGCCGCTGTCGGGCGCCGCGTCGATGAGCCGCTGCATGTGGCCGTAGGGTTTGTGCATCGTGCTGAACATTTCCATCGCCGCGACGAGGTTGTTTTTGCTTTGCGTGATGAATTTGGCCGCGTCGAAGACGTCCGTCTCGAACAGCTCAATCTCATCGCATCGCAGCTTGTGGACATGCTGGCCGCGGACCGACGAGGACGATTGCGGCAGGATCTGCACCTCGGCGCCATTCGTAAATGCGCAGGATTCTTTGAGCAAGCGTCCGGCAAGTTGATCGCTGAATTGTGACTCGACAAAATCGCGCAGATACCCGAACATCCGCCCGGATTGGGCCAGCGACCCGGCCAGTATCCGCGTCTGACAGTGCGGCTTGAACAGCCCCTCCAATAGCGTCGCAACGGCAGCCAACTGCGTCTTACCCCCCGCCCGATTAGCCCAAACAATACAATCCCCATTCCTGCTTTTTTCCTTCGTCAATCGTCCATCGTCATTCGTCAATTTCAAATCCCGACTGTACGCATACCACAAATAATCAAACGGACTGCTATGCCCCTCGCACACCCGCCGGTCCGGCACACGCACATCCGCAAACTCCTTGAGATACTTCTTGAGTTCCCGCCGCGACCGCGGAGCAACATCACGACTTACTTCGATAGTTTTACATACTCTCTTCGTTAATACATCTTGTGTTGTCATAAAAAAACTCCTTCATAAAAAAAGTTGAAATTGTCGTAAGAGTTCACACTTTAGTGTGTCATGGAACGCGGGCTTCAAGCCCGCGCTGCCCTGCAAGCTAAAGCTTGAACTCTTGCAAAAAATATGGCCTGAAAGGCCTGTGTAACATCGGGATCATATAACAATAGCCGCGGGTGCAGGCGAACAGCGTGAACCGGAACCCGCGGCAAACAATCACCTTCAAATTCCAACCCTGACGGGGTTGAATATTCGACCCATTCAGGGTCGATCTGTTTTGGGAACATCACCACATCAATCCTTGCCCTGAATGGGCAACATAAAGAATCGCTTATTTATCCTGCCCTTACAGGGCGTTTATTGTTTGTGTTATCTTTTCCCAGGGCGCTGCCCTGGGCTAAAATACGTCGGCCCTTCAGGCCGTCATTGAATGGACGTTCACAATAATTTTAAGGATTGAAAAAGAAATTTTGACAGTCCATCCGCCAGTCGATACCATGAAACCTCGCCAAAATGCGGAAACAGAGATGGTCTGCTGGGTCGGCTGTCCCAATTTGTTCAAAAAAAATATTAGATGCAAAAAAATAATCCAACTCGCTTTTTTTTGATCCTTGCGGCGTTGGCAATTTGCGGCACCATGGGGGTGATCTTTAAGACCATGAAGCCGAATATCATTCATGCCTATCTGATTGCAGTAAATATTGTTACTTTCCTGATCTACGGTTTCGATAAACGGCAGGCGGTCCAATCCAACATAAGAGTTCCGGAGCTCCTGCTGCATCTGCTGGCCCTGATCGGCGGCAGTCCGGCAGCCGCGATTGCTCAGATTGTCTTTCGCCATAAAACAAAAAAGACCCGTTTTCGAATCATTTTTTTTCTGATCATCGGTGTGCAGATTGCCGCCTATTTCACTGCGGTCTATCTTGCCTGTAAAGCCGCTTAATGCCAAAACATATATTTGGAGAAAACGAGGGGAAAACGTGCGGTACTTTTTTCTGCATTGAATCGTCGGTGCGGTTGCCCGCTCCATCACTTTCGCGGCTCTGATTCCGAAGCTTCCAGCTTCGGCCGCAATAACGGTTCATCGGTGATATTCCGCAAATATGCAGCGGTTTTTGTTTGGCTCCTTAAGTTTCGGTTTAATTTCGTCGATAATACACCAATGCACGAACCTGTTGCTGCACCCAACGTAATGATATGTGTCAAATCACATTTCTTGGTTAAAAACGGCGTTTTGCAAGACGACAGCCAAAACGGACATGAATATACCGGATTCGAACGAAGCTTAAGAAAATGCGAACCCAACAGCAAATTGAAAGATACACAATTTCCCCGGAGGCCCTATGTTAAGACTCGAAGATTTTCGCCACATTGTTCCCGATGAAAAACTCGCCGAAATCTACAAACGCGCCCGCAAGCTCTACGGCAAGCACGTGGTTCACCTCAACGCCACCTACCAGGGCGGCGGCGTGGCCGAGATTCTCTATTCACTGTCGCTGCTGATGAACGATGTGGGCATCGATACCGGCTGGCGTATCCTGCACGGCAGCCAGGAATTTTTCGAGATCACCAAGAGCTTTCATAACGCCCTGCAGGGCGCCAAGCTGAACCTGACCGAGGCCAAAAAACGCACGTATTTGAGTGTGAATGAAAACTTTTCCAAGTTCACCCACCTGGACCACGACTGCGTCATCATCCATGATCCGCAGCCGCTGTCGCTGATTCGCTCGTACAAGAAAGATCAGCCGTGGATCTGGCGCTGTCATATCGACCTGACCGAGCCGCACGCGGAACTGTGGGATTTTCTGAAAGGATTTGTTCTCAAATACGACCAGGTGGTCTTTTCCAGCAAAAAATACTTTAAGGAAGATCTGCCGGTCGATCAGCGGCTGATGTTTCCGGCAATCAACCCGATCAGTCAGAAGAACAAAGACATCTCGCAAAAAACGATGATGGAGCATATCATCAAAGCCGGCATCCCCACCGATAAACCGCTGCTGACCCAGGTCTCCCGGCTGGACCCGTGGAAGGACCCGGAAGGCGTAATCGACGTCTTCAAGCGGGTCAAAGACAAAATCGATTGCCGTCTGATGTTCTGCTACAACGTCGCCAGCGACGACCCGGAGGGGCTGCGCATGTTTACCAAAGTGCAGCGCAAAGCGAATAAACTCCTCGAAACCGGCGACATCCTGTTCGTCGTCGGGAACAATGAAACACTCGTCAACGCCATTCAAAAATTCTCCGACGTGATTATTCAAAAATCAACGAAAGAAGGATTTTGCCTGGCCGTCACGGAGGCCTTGTGGAAAGGCACGCCCGTGGTCGCCTCCAACGTCGGCGGGATTCCCGTCCAGATCGACGACGGCGAAAACGGCTTCCTGCTGGACCCGTATGATAACAAGGGCTTCGCCGACCGGATCATCCATCTGCTCAAAAATCCCAGGGAAGGCAAGCAAATGGGCAAACTGGCCCGCGAAAACGTCCGCGAAAAATTCCTCATCACCCGCCTGCTCAGCGACTACCTCTGGATGCTCAACGACGTCATCGGGGCCTGACCCTCATTGGAGATGCCAGGCGCCTGTCCCGAACGGCACGGCTGTCCCTGAACAGTAACTCGCGAAGACAGACGCTTAAGCGGCGGCAGGATTCGGGATCACCTTCGGCCGCAAGTTACGTCCTTGCCCGCGGGATTTTACTATCCTGAAAGAGATAGCATTAATCAGATCGCCGCGGTTTAATAATCTCCGGATTCAGCTTGGCAGGCCCGGCCGGAGCCGTTAATCCCATCTTCGAAAACGGGACCTCGCTGAATCCCGGGATTTTCTTGAAGACTTCAGCATCGGGTTTCAATCTTAGGTTCCCCCCGGCATAGTCAACAAATCCGGGATCGGATTCAAAAACCACATTGCCCGACATCTCGACCAGTTTTTCAATGGGGATATCCTGGTTGCGCACGGTCATGATATATTCCCCGTTGAGCAACTCCACATCGGTGTTATAGATCACATTATTCACAAAGGAATTGGTATTGGGCAGTTCGTGTTCTTCTTCCCAGAAACGAAGCAGCTCAGGGTATTTCTTCCCGTGGGGCATCTTGCTGAAATCATGCTCTTTAAAAATCTTCTTCCAGTTTTCCCTGTACATATTAAACCTCAGCTTGTTCGCCTGACTGAGGTAGAAGTAGTTTTTCAAAGGCATGGTGCAATTCAGGAAGATATTGTTCCGCATATGGATATAACTGCCCGTGTTATTATTGATGGCATTGTTTTGCACGTCCCCGGTCCCTATGTTTTGAAAGATATTCTTTTCAATGGTAACTCCGAAACTGGCCCCGTCCGTGTAGATGGCTTTGCACCCTTCCATTTTCATCCCGACTTCATGAAAGTAGTTTGAGCTGATCTGGGTGCCCCTCTGAGTCGGGTCATTCCCCAGATGACAGTTTACCGCGCCCGCATCAAAGAAATCCCGAACCACATCATGGATCTCATTAAACATGATCACATGGTCATTTCCTTTGAAACTGATGACCTGGTGGGGCGCATCATGAATGAGGTTATGCGTGACCCTGGTGCCAACACCTTGCAGTCTGACAGCGCAGTTACTGCTGGGGATATAATATCCAAATGAATGAATGTGATTGTTTGTGATTTCAAATCTGCTCGCCGTAAGGGTCTCCCAGTTCCCTCCCTCTGCCCTTATCACGTTTGATCCAATGTCATGAATATGGCAGGAGTCTATTTTGTGCGATTGCCCGCCATTGATTGTTATGGCCGACATCAGAAAATTCCGTATCTCGCAGTGATCAACACGGACCCCTTCACCTCCTGTAATGTCCATGCAGACATCCCTGCTGCCGTCAAATATGAGGTTTGAAAATGTCACCCAGGATGCGTTCCTGGCGATGATCATGGGGCTTTTCAACATGCTCATTCTGATCTCGGAATCGGCGTTGAAATTCTCAGGAGGCAAAAAATACAGGATGCCCTTCTCCCTGTCGAGCCAGTATTCTCCCGGCAAGTCGATCTCTTCAGGGATATCCTCAAAATGAAAGTAATTCTTCCCCGGTACATTAATCAGGCCGTAAGTAATGGGCGTGTTGAGGGTCATTTGTTGTTTGGCTTTGTTGATTCGGACTCCCACATAGCTCCAAACCCAGGTTTCAGACAGCACTCCCGACACAAAGGCCCGATCACTTTTCCATAAGTTGGGCCGGTTAAAGCTGTAGCTGAACGTCCCACCCCTTGCCGGTTCCTTGACAAATTTTCCTGAGCTGGCATCGCTCTCGCCCCGTCCGCTGCGTCCCGACCGGTCCACTCCCGGATCAATGATTTGATCCATCTCGGCGATATCCCCCGGATTGGGCCATCGTGCCAGGAAAAGCCGTTTACCATCAACAAAGAAGTCCGGAGGTCTCATTTCGCCGGGGCCGCTTCGAGCGCCGCCTCCGCGCGTCTGGTTTATCCCAAAATCCCGGATCCCCGCGGACGCCAGGTCGATCTGCAGGATATTCTTCGCGGCCTCCTCGTTAATGATCCTGCTCAGGAAACTGGATTCTCTGACGGGTTGAACAGATTTACTATCTAACCGAAGGGCTCCGCTCAATACGACACGCTCTCCGGGGCAGGCCTGGTAAACGACCGGCGCGCCCGGGAGACCGCTGTCCTCCGCAGTCATCACAATACTTTCCGTAAGAGAGTATTCCCCCTTGCCAAGCCAGACCTTCACGCCCGTTGCGGGATATTCCCCGCTCGAGATCAGCTTTCGGATTTCCTTCATCGCCCTGGGAATGCTCGCAAACGCAGATTGGGCCGTCCCGCTATTCTCATCGCTGCCGTTAACAGAGACGTAGATATCCGCCGCACGACACAGAGTCCCGCCCGCCAGGACCAACATCAAAATCATTAATTGGTTCATCTTATTCATTGTTTATTCCCTTATGATTAAGGCGCTCTATCCCCTTCAGGGCAGTCAATTCCCGCAAGTAACATCGTCACTTCCAGCCGCAGGCGATCCCGGATCAAAGCCGGGATAAACTCCGCCGCGCAGAAACGGGAATTTTCCATCGTGATCCGTTTGTCCATGTTAAGGGATCGTGGGCATCAACTTAAAGTCAACCAGAGCGTCGCCGCGAATGGCCATCTGGTTTGAACCTGTAAGACTCCAAAAACGAACCTGATCGCGTGAGCTTGTATCGGCGTCCAGGAACGCCCAGCTCAACCCGATGATCGCCCCTTCGGTCAGGTCGTGAACCTTGCTGAGTTCAGGGCCGTCGGGATGGAGGTCGTCAAAAGGCGTCAGGCAGCACTCGTAGGTAACCGTGCCGCCGGAGCCGTGCTCGCCCTCATAGCGCCAGCCCACATCCGAATAGTTCGGATCGACCGGCCATTTGGCCGCACCCCACATCCACAGCCAGTAGGATCCATTGACCGGCGGGATGTAGAGGTGGTAGTTCTGGGTATAAGCGCTACGCAGCCGCCTGTCCTCTGGATCATCCTCTTCTAAAGGGGTCACGCGCTCCCCCCCATGATCTGCGTCAATCACCACCTCAAAGATATCAGAGCCATGAACATAATCGCCCGCAAGCCCGCCTTGATAGTTTTCAAGTTTCTTGATGTCTTCCGGCGTTTTCCGGAACAAGTGGACATTGTCATAGATCTCAACCATGAAGTACAGCCGATTCAGCCGATCATTCCAGCCCACCCCAACCCGCTTGATATTCAAGTCGGCCGGGTCGTACCGGTCGCTCATTTCCTGATTCGCCTGGCGGTGATGACGATCGTCCAGGAAATACTCGGCCGGGACATGATCCCAATCCTTCAAATCCCCGTCCATCGCAGGCACGTTGCTGTCACTAAACTGATAGATCTTGTAAACGACACCGTCAAGCTCGTGCGCAAACGCAGGCAAGGCGATAAACAAACCCACAAGCAAGATCACTAATTTAACAGGTTTCATCATGACTTAATCCTTACTCTTTTGATTGCCCGCAACATTCGCCGCATAAAGGCAGGGCTGAGGTAAAAAAACGGCTGTTCCGCCGGCCCGACCTTTCATGCCCGGCCCCTGTCTTTATTATTTCCAATTTTCTATCTTCAGATAAAACCCGGCCTCTCTGCTGCCGTGGTCGGCGAGAAAGAGGTATTCCGGTTTGCCGTCTTTCCACAGAATATGAGGACGCTCGGTACGAGAGAGTTTCTTATTGAAATAGTAACTATTGGTGTTGTAGCCAATTTCGGGTCGATCCCAGGTGATGCCGTCTTTGGAGGTATAAAGCAGCCCGGGGCGGTTGCCGCCGGCCCGCGTCCGCCCCGACGGTGTGGCGCCTTCGAGCGCCGCCCTCACGTCCATCCGGTCTTCCACAATCATATAATAGGTCCCCTGATAGTAAAAGGCATAAGGATCTTCAACATCGAGACCGATGTCCTCGTAACTGATCAATGGATTGTCGGGGTGGTCCACATAGGGACCTTCGATCTTATCCGCAATGGCCAGGGAAATGGTTCTGCGATTGTTCTGACGATCCGACATGGACTTGTAATAGATACGAAACTTGCCATCGGCATCGACCAGGAAGGTCGGGTTGGAGGCATGGGTTGCATTGGGACTGCCCGGAATTCGGGAGGGCTTGATGACCGGACTATGCGGACTCTCCGTCCACGGCCCGTTCAGGGACTTGGCCGTTGCCAAGCCAATCGACTGGCTGCGATCCTCAGCGCTGGGATTGCGCAAAAACACCAGGACGCAGGTATCACCCACTTTAGAAATCTGCGGGTTATGATAGGTGGTGCTGTCGCTGGAAAAGGCCGTTTCCACCAGCGTATAAGGTCCCTCTACGGAATCCGCCACATAGTGATTAATCACACTTTGCCTGCTCCACTTGCCGGAATAAGGGATGGAGGAATTGAAGATGTGCAGTTTTCCATCCTCATCGTAGATCGGCGCCATCCCCCAGTTCCACCAGCCCTCTTTGGCCGGCAGGATGTATTTGCCCGGCTTCAGGGACTTGCAAAAGGAGGATTCCTTAATGGTCAAATCCTTGGGCGCTGAGGAGCTGTCGTTGACGGGTGTGAAAGCATGCGGCTCGATCTTCGCTTCGTTGGTTTCGAGATCAACCGTAACCGTTATTTTTTCAAATTCACGGGTATATACCCAGCCATTGCGTACGGCACTGCCCATGGCTTTACCGGGTGACAGATCGAACTCAGGGTAATCCTGGAACATCCCCTGGGTCTTGTTGTAGCCGGAGTTATAGATGTAATAGCTGTCGGGTCCATAAAACAACAAGAATGAGGCAAAACTAAAGAGAAACGGTTGCCGGGTTCCGGGCAACACGGAGTTCGGGCTGCCCCTGGGGATGATCATCTTCCCTGCTTTTTCCGCCTCAATGAGATTATCAAACAGGAACGCTGCTTCTTCCTTGGTATCCAGGGGACTGTGGAGGAAAAACTCGATGAAAACACCGGTTGTGTGCTCAATAAACTCCTTACCCCCCTGAAGGGTGGCTGCATCAGGTACCCGGTAGCCGTTATAGATAACGATTTTATCATGACCGATTTTTTCGCGTACTTCATCAATTATTTTGAACAGGTTTTCATACTGGTCCTTCGGAACCTTCGGAGCCGCATCGAGGAATACACCATCCAGGTCGCCTCTGAGAACCGGATCGACAATGGCATTCACCCACCATTCTTGGACCTCCGGGTTATTCAGGTCATACATGGGGATCGGATCATGATTGGCGTGCTGAAAAACCCAATTACGGAATACCCATTCAGGATGTTTGTTGAACTCCGTTTGAGACTCATAGAAGTTCCAGTTGAGTACAATGTTCCAGTACAGCAGAACCTTGATATCCGGATTAATCGCTTTTAGTTTTTTCGCGGTTCCGATTGTGGCTGCTTCTGTATTGGGTTTGGGCCCGTACTCACCCCAGGCATGTCTTTTTTCGACAGTGAAAATGGAATAATTTTTTGCGATATAGTCGTACTCCTCCGGCGTGAAATCTTCCGGCTCGCTAAAACCATGACCATACCTTTGAATCCGATCAGGATACCCGCCAATGTTCAATCCCGCCTTTGAAACGTCGGCATGACTCTCTGAATAAGTTTTTTCCTGCTGACGGGTCCCCGGTTCCGGGCTGTTACAACCGACCAGGCAAACGGCGACTGTCAGTGCTGAAAGTAAACTTATTGTTTTCATACTCAATCCCTTTCCAAAAAGTTTTATCTGACGTTTCCCATTTAAGCCAAATAAACGGTTCGGCTTACCATTATTGTAAAAGGAAACACGGCACGGGGCAATGGAATTTTATAAAAAGGAAAAATCAGAAATGCAGGGCGCAAGGTCAAGATACGAAGCAGGAAACTTAAACCACTCCTTTTTTTGTTTTTTCGCAGGACAAATGGGTTTCATCATTCCTTCAACAAGTGATCCTGAAAACACGTCCGGTTGCGTTGAACGGCCCGGCGACGAATATACCGATTACGATTGAAAATACCCGTTTCTGCGCGGCTGTTTAGGCCCGCGACCGCAAGTTTCGACGTTACCGGCGGAAAATGACTGCCCTGTAAGGGTATAAATCTTCCGGCCGGCGTTCCTGTTTACCCATCCCCATCAACTTCCATGCTTGACATTGTTCCGTCGTTCGGGTAGAATGGCAGTGTGCGGGATTGAGGGGACTTTTTCACCGCCCCCGTTGTCCCCGGTTTTGGAATGTTGGCCGAGGTGATTTTGCATCCATTGCAGCGGAACGGCTGTCCGATGGTAAGGACATTAACCTGATGAAGAAAGCAGCGATATTTGTAATCTTGCTTTTGTGCGTCGTGGGAGCGGCACAGGCAGCGGTGATCGAGGTTCTCTATGAGGACACCTTTGACAGCGACGGGCTGGGGACCAATACCGGCATTGGAGGCGGGGCAGTCAATAGAACGATCCGAAGCCACTCCTGGGTGGACGATGGCGATGCGACCTTTGCTGTCACCGACAACGTCCATTTTTTGAACCGGGCGCTGATGTACTCGGACAATGCTTTTCAGTCAGATACGGGCTTTAAGCTGACCGTCTATTACACGGCCAGCGCCGTGGGCGACGACCTCGCGAATCGTCTTTCCTTTGGATTGCTCAGAAGCGACAGAGACCCCGCCACATATAATTTTAGTACGACCAACGAAAATGTTTCCAATCCATTCGGAGTGGAAGCGACCGTTTACAGTCTTGGCGTGAATGTGACACAGAAGGACGGCCAGGGGCTGAAGTTTACCGATAGGTCGTCAGTTACGACCCTGGATGCGTCCGGAGACAATGCACAATTTGTTGCGGGCGATTCAATTCCGGTCGTCATTGAGATCGGCCCGAATGGAGCATGGAGCTATTCGATCAATGGAATTACGGAAGCTTCCGGGGCGATTGCCGGCGGATTCGATCTGACACAGAGCTATTACGTTGCCGCGTATGCTCAGGATGACGAGTATGCCAGATCGATTCAGTCCGTAAAATTGGAAGCTCTGGGGCCTGTTGCGGATTCGCCGGTGACCTTTGACAATGTCTTTACGGCGCTGGATCTTATGCCGGCGGTATTATCTGCAACGGTGACGAATCCGATGACCCGCGTGGACTTTACCCTGTTGACGGATGATATCGATTTCCCGGCCGGTGCTGATGCGTCCCTGGCGAATGACAGCCCGATGAATTACCAGAATCCGGGGACGACGCTGACAACCACGGCACCGGGCACTTATAAGGTTCTGCTGCAAATTGGCGACGGCGTAAGATACCTGGAAACCATTGCTGAAGTTGTTATCTACGCGGATGCCTGTGAGGCGCAGAGATATGCACCGAGCGGTTGGAACCCGCATCCGTATGATTTCGACCAAAACTGCCTTGTCGGTCTGCCGGACCTTGCCGTGTTTGTAGCGGCATGGCTGAATGATACATCCCTGGACAGTGTTGCTGAATTTGCAGCCGTCTGGCTGGATGATACATCCCTGGACAGCCAGGAATCCTACAGCGGCCCGGTAAGCTATGTGCCAAAAAACACAACTGAGTTCAACGAGTTCACGGCCGAAATGGACGGAGAGACGGCTCGATTTCAGGTCTATATTCCGGCATCAGTCGAGCACGTCAAAGCGGCCTTTTATATCTCCCAGCACGGTCAGGGCGATATCACCCATCCCGTACTGCACCAATTTGCCAAAGATGAGAACCTGGCGCTGGTCGGTTTTTTTGGAGACCCGGTACAGCGCGGCGTTGCAGATGTATCCGTTCTGGACGAGCATATCGCAACGCTGGCCGATTTGTCCGAACACCCTGAACTCCCGGATGCGCCGATTATGACCTTCGGACACTCAAACGGCACGGGATTCGCCGCCTGTTGGCCGAGAGACCGTACAGACCAAGTGATTTGCTGGACCTCCTTCCACCCGGGATTCACCGGGTATCTGCAATATGCCAACACGGAATTTGTTCCGGCCCTGGTCATGTGCGGCGAATTAGATGATTACTTCCTCCGCAGCCGGCAGGATATTACCGTCGCCGCCATGCGGTCAACGCGTAACGCCGCGATGGCGATGATGCTGGAAGGGGGTATGTCTCACTCGATGCCTTATAAGGATGATACCTGGACGTTTATCGTTGAATTCTGCAAAGCCGCCATGCGCATTCGGCTCAACGGGGACGGCACCTTAAACCCTGTTGACATTGAAGCAGGGTGGCTTGGCGAACAGTACGATGTTGAAACAGGGGGCCGTCAGTTGCTTGACGTTGCTCCTTATGCTGATTTTACAGGCGACCCGTCAACTGCCAACTGGCTTGCCGATCAAACGTTTGCGGAACACTGGGAAAGCTACGGGAGCACAGAAGCGGGCCAATGGCTGGAATAGAGATTGTCTTATCGGAGAATAATCATGAAAAAAGAAAACGGGTTTACGCTGATTGAGTTGTTAGTCGTCATTGCGATTATCGCACTACTGCTGTCAATCATTTTTCCGGCTCTGAGAAAGGTCAAGGATTACGCGAAAGAAATTACGTGCCGTGCCCATCTCAGGTCGTTTGGGCAGGCGGGGTTAGTTTATGCAAACGACAATGACCAGAATTTGGTCGAATGCCATGCCTTCGGCCCCCCTCCCGACGACGGAGCTCATACTGGAAGTTATGCGGTTTATGTAGATGCCGGCCGTGGTTGGGTAGGCGCCGGCAACTTTTTCAAGCATGGCCTGATAGATGTGCCTAAGATATTCTACTGTCCCGGCAATACCAACAAAACCTTAAAATACGGCGAGGACCACCCTGATTCCGCAAACAAAGGCGGCGGTTGGCCTCCCGGAGAAGTACCCGACGACCTGTTTCCGGGGCAGGCCTGGGTGCAGACAACGTATCATTACCGTTCTCTTTGGGATGGTTATAAGTGGCGCCAGCTTAATGCTGCCAAGGACAGCGGCGGGATGGCATTTATGGCGGATATGTTTTCCGATATCGACCGCGGCGTGGACTATCACCATAAGGACTCTTATAATACGGTCTATCTCGACGGTCACGTTGAACCGGTGGTTGATAAGGAAAGAGAGATTGTTACTTTCGGCGGCGCTGCGTCTTACCACACCGATCATGTTAAGCAGGACAAGGTCTGGAAACGCTACCTGGATATCTCAGGGGGCAAAACATATCCTGAGCAATAGATTGGTGCAATAAAGCCCCCGAGAGAGCCGTTTAATCAGGCGGCATTCGCGGTGCCGATTTACCCATCTGACCCTGATATTGGCTCATTCTATTTCTCCGGATCATGAATACGCAGGACGCATGAATGGGAACCGCTTGCCCCTTGAAGGTTTACCCCTGACGCAACATAGAGATGCGTGGGTTTGCCGTTCTGCAGCAATACCTGTGGACGCTCGAATTTTTTGCCGCGAAGCACCTTACCACCCTGCAAGATGTCTTTGGACAGATAGTGTTCCATCTTATCGTAACCAAGTATCGGTTCACCGAATTGGATGCCGTCCTCTGATTTCCAAAGGTATCCCGCTCCCGCTTTATTATGCGTGGTAAGCAGATAGATTGTTCCGTTTTCGACAAACGCATATCCATCCTCAATTTCGGAACTATTGCTGGTTAGATAATCTTTATGAAAAACGTATGGCCCTTCCAACGTGTCAGCAATCGCCAGCCCCATCCGCCGGACATCACCTTTCTTCATCGCCTTGTAATAAAGAAAAAACCGGCCATCGGGATGCGCCAAGAGTGCAGGATTATTCACGCCTACGATCGAATCATGACTCCAAATCGTCAAATCTTTCGGCGGCGAAAGGATCAGGCCATCGTCGCCCGCTTTTTTCCAAGGCCCTTCGGGACGGTCGGCAATCAACATGCCGATTCGCTGAGAGGAAGTTTTCTGGCTTTTTTGGCCGCCGGCGTTGGCAATGTAACACAGGACATATTGATCCCCCACTTTTTGTACATTGGGATTATGAGGAGACTTTCGATCCCATGTATCCAGGTCGGTTCCTTTTAACACGACTTCCTGGAAAACAAATGGACCCTCCGGACTGTCACTGGCATATCGGGCAATCTCACAATGCGTCATCCAGGCCCCAAATCCTTCCTTCACCGGCCAGCGAGAGACAAACAGATGCGTCTTTCCTTTGGGACCCATGACAGGAGAGGATCCCCACACATGATACCCCGGTTCTTCCACAGCAACACCCACATACTCCAGACGATCGGCCCATGAACGGTTCTCGTACAGGGTCTCTTCTCCAACAACCCGAACGCCCCATATAAAACTCATACAGCATACCAATCTAATCACATGTTTTTTCATACAGATTCCTTATTTGATCGCTACAGGCGGCCTATGAAATAACCAACAAACCTGATCATAATGACGTTTTTTGTGTACGGCTATTCAATTTTTTACGAAAAGCCGAGCGGTTTTTTCAAAAAAACTTGAAAAATGTCATAAATCCTCCCTTAAACAATAAAGGATTGTGTAACAATCCTTCCCCTTTTAATAAAGACACAGCACGGAGCATCGATCTTAAGTGTCTATATAATAAGAGCTTGTCGTTCCAAAGGGGTGTTCTCCTGTTACCTGAGAAATAAGTGGTTGGATTTTAAAAAGTGATTGAAAATAAAACAATTCGATATATTATTAAAGCTTTAGAAGAACGTCTATGTAAAAAATGCGAGTCTTCAACAATATAAAGGGGACCTAAGGTATATGCCGTTGTCGCGCAGGCAAGATCGCTTGTGGTCCAAAAATGAACACTTTATGGAGACATGATATGAAAGCTGTTAACTCATTCAAAATGTATTTACCTGTATTGTTCTGCATCCTGATGGTGCTGAATTCATGTTCATCTTCCGGTTCTAAAAAGAATCCGGAGTCGCCGTCTGAAATTCAAATTAAATACAAATCACCACTGAGTGTCTGGTTAAAAATTACTGACGTGTCCAAGACCCTCAGCGAAGCCGACACGCCGATTCGAGGTGCATATTTTCCATGGACAGGCGATGCTTCCCTTCGATGGGAAGTGGACGTTCCTGAAAAAGATGATTACGAAGTCTATCTTACTGCAAATGTTACCGACGCAGGCGATGGAAAAAATATCACGATAGAAGCAGGAGGCAAACAAGCCGATTTTACCATATTTAAAACGTTCGGCCCCTTCCCGGGCGGTGAAAATTTCAGAATCTCGGAAAAGCTGAATTTTGAAAGGAAACACTTATCAGGCACAATTCCCTTAGAAGCCGGTAAACAGACCATTACCGTCTCCACATCCGGCATTGAAACAGAAGAGGTGTTATTCCATCTTCGCGGGATTGAATTGCTGCCTCTTTCAAAAAAGGAATTCATCGCCGCAGAGGAGGCCCGGGCACTGCGTGCCAGGGCCAGTTTCGACTGGATGGCGGAAACCGGGTACGGTTTGATGTTCCACTGGACTTCCGGGACGCCGCAACGCGATGGTACCCGAAAACCCTATGAAGAAGCAGTCAATGATTTCGATGTGGATAAATTTGTGAATATGGTTGATGAAACCGGAGCCGGTTATGTCATTTTCCCGATTGGTCATGCCGAATCGTATTGCCCGGCTCCAATCAAAAGTTGGGAGCGTATTCATCCCGGCCAAACGACCCAACGCGATTTAATTGAAGAATTAGCCAATGCACTCAATGCGAAGGATATTCGTTTAATCTGCTACATCAATATTCCGCTGGCATTTAAGTTTCAACGTACAAGAGAGGGAGTAACCCCTGAAGTCGTGGAAACCATCACGGCCAACTTTCAGGCTATTCTTACGGAACTGGGCATGCGCTACAAAGAAAAAATTGCGGGGTATTGGTTCGATACCTCGATTCGGTACGTGCCGCCTGAAGAGTTTTTCAATGCCTGCAAGGTTGGAAACAAGGATCGACTCATTGCCCGTAACTCTTTTTACTGGCAAGCAACTACAGCGTGGCAGGATTATTGGGCCGGCGAGGTGCAGCACCCAATCGCTCCTCCGGTCAATGGATATATGGAAAACGGTATCTGTCCAAACTTGCCGTATCATGTTCTGCTCACCATGGAAAAATTTTCGTGGGGAGTCGGCAGAGGAGGACAAATACAAGATCCCAAATTCACCTCAGAAGAACTGGCTTCGTACATCAAGGCCTGTATGGAAAATGGCGGCGCGGTCACCGTTAACATGGGGATTTATCAGGATGGAACCGTTGGCGAAAAAGCGTTGCAGGTCATGCGTGGAGTGAAAGAAGGTATTCGGTAAGATTGTGTTAAGATGAATCATACATTTTTGCGGTTTGGTTACGGATATCTCAACGGGTGAAGCCAAAAAGATGTCCTGAGAGTCAATTTTGACAATAAATTGAAGCTCGAATTTCATGGAGTGAAAGTCACCTGTGATGCAGGTTTGTTGGCGTATCGAGAGATTGATGATGCATTCGGATTAACAGAAATGACAGCATGTAAACAAACAGACAACCGAACCGGTAAAAAAACCAAAAAACAAGAATTTTTTGTGCACGATTGGCATTTTTGCGACAAAATAAACATAGTAAGAAGGTAATACATTTATGGATATCACGAATAATAACCAATTTAAGGCATCTTTACGGAATTTCAAGGAAAACTGGATATGAAATAGGACATTCTTGGTTCTGCGATAGCGAATTTTAAAAATTGTTGATGTCGTTAGGAGAAAATTATGTTTATTAACTGTGTAAATGGGAAATGTCGGTTAAATGTTTCTAAAAAGGGATTTACGTTAATTGAGCTTCTTGTCGTCATCGCTATTATAGCCCTTTTGCTTTCCATTCTCCTGCCGGCTTTACAAGCAGTCAAAGATCGCGCCAAAGATGTATTTTGCATGAATAATCTTAATCAAATTGGCAAGGCGGTTCAGATTTATGCCAATGAATACGATAACCTCATCCCGCGAAACGCAGGCGGAGTTATTTGGATCATCGCATTTGCTCCATACCTGGGAGGAGAGATGGTAACTGAAGATGACTACTATAACATCGATGTTTACAATTGCCCGAAATATCCAGTGAAAGAGCAGACGATTGATTATATATTGAGCAACTGGGATGATAGTCCAAGTGGCGGACAAATTATTGGACCCAGCAAAATCACGGAGTATCGAAATCCGAGTGTTAAATGCTATATGGCCGACCATGCCGCCCCAACATTTACTTATCCTGACGGATCCCCGGGAACAAGAAGTAGGCCGATTTTCACAGACGGGGGTGGTTTAGGTGCAACAAATGCGATGGATATGTGGAAGCCAGCCCATCTGCCCAGTTCGGCAAATGCTAAAACATGGCGGATTTCCGGTGAGCGGCACAAAAAAACGGGCAGTAATCACATGTTTTATGACGGACATGCCGACTGGATTGATCGCGAAGATAATACGTATCGATATTGGTATTTGAAATAAAAGTGCAAATGTAAGATAATACATTTATGGATATCACGAATAATAATCAATTTAAGGCGTTTTTGGACATCACCGAGAATCGGTCCCGCATACTTGCTATGATTGTAGTGATGGTTCATGATTTTGAGCTGGCAGAGGATCTTTTCCAGGAAACGGTTCTGGAGATCATGAAAAGCCAGGACACATTTGATACGACACGCTGCTTTGCTTCCTGGGCATGTGGTATTGCAAAACATGTAGTGCAACGTTACTGGCGAAATCAAAAAAACCATCCTTCCAGCGGCTATTGCGAAATGGTTGCCGACCTGGCCCTGATCAGTACAGAAGGCAGTGATGATGCATGGCATTATGAGCGAATTGCCCTTCGGCGATGTCTTCAGAAGGTTCCTTCACGAATGCGGAAACTGCTGATGCTGCGTTACGGTCATAACTATAAGGGCAGTCAGCTTGCTGAACGGACTTCGTATCGCCAAACCTCTCTTAGAACGACACTGGCACGCTTGCGTTCTCAACTGCGTCAGTGTATTGAAATACAAACAATACAAAATCGAAGTGAGAGATAAAATGGAAGATAAACGATTTAATGAATTGATGTCCTACTATCTGGACGGTGAAATATCTGAGAAAGACCTTGTCGAATTACATCGGGCCATAAACGATAATCCAGAATATCGTAAACATTTCCAAAAAGAAAGCCGGTTACATGTTCTCATGCGAGAAGCGATGAGTGAAGAAGTAGAATTAAACACCTTATGCTGTGGCGCCGCGACCGAACTAAGACTCAGTAGCCGTCCTTTATATCGTATTCTATCAACGGCGGCAGCTATTCTGATAATTGCTGGTATTCTTGTAAGTACATATGTAATTAAAACCGCTCAAAATGAAGACATCAGCATGGGTACCTGTATGTATATTTCCGGCAGCGGAATTGTGCAGATAGAAAGAAACAACAAACAATTTGCTGTCTACCCAGAGACTGTTTTGTATGTAGGTGATCAAATAACCTGCGACAGCAGGATGCAGGCAATGTTGCGTTTGTCAGATGATTCTATTCTTTCGCTGGAACCCAATTCCTCTTTAACACTCATTTCTGATCAGCCGCTGGTCCGGCTCGATCAAGGAGAGGTTCTCTTTGAGATTGCGGAAAGACAAGCAGGTATGCCTGCTTTTGAAGTCATCACGAAACAATCCAAGGTTGATGTTATGGGGACCGTTTTTACCTTGGAAGCAAGTGAACATACGCAACTGAAGGTGTATGAGGGCAGCGTTAACTTTATTCGGAACAGTGACAATATGTCAGTCGAGGTGGCGGCAGAACAGATGGCTTCTACTGATGAAGAAAATCTATCCGCCAGGAACATCTCTTCATCTTTCCCCGACAAACCAGTCTCAGTATTAAGTTTGCTCCCAACGGATGATGTCACAATTGAATCCGGCAAAATTATTGACGGGGGTGAAATAAAAGTTCAGGGAAACTACCGAACGGCTTATCTGCGTTTTGAAATTCCCCAACTCGGTACGATACATTCGGCAAAACTTCGCTTGACTCAGAAAATTGACCCGGGCTCTGGTACATTACGTTTTTTCAGAGGCAATCACAGTCACTGGAATGAGATTGATATGACCGAATCGAAAGCCCCGTTCGCCTTGGAACCGGTTGTTGAACGAACCGGCGTTGTTCAAAGGCATGAAGTCATAGAAGTTGAAGTTTCCAGGTTGATACCTGGACCGGGAGCAATGACAATTATTATAACGCTTGATAAGGGCGGAAGGAATGACATCTGGTTTGGTTCCAGGGAAAGCAGTAATCCGCCGCAACTGATTTTAACATTCAGCAATACCACGCCTATCTACAACAGTTTGGGCACCTCAGACATAGATGCCCGTTAATCAATAGTCGATATAAACCGACTGAATATTTACAATTTTGAAAGGACAGTTTAGCTATGAAACACTCAGGACTTATTTCCATTTTGATTTGTCTTGGCTCCAGCACAGTGGTTTGGGCCCAGGCCCGTCCCGCTTACGAAACAGAGGTATGGCCTACGACACGCACCTTGATCTGGGCCCGTCCGGGGGAGACCGGCGATCTTAGTGAACCAAATAACTGGCGATTGGAAAACGGTGATTCCGTGGATACAGCCCCTGATAGAGAAACGGATATTATATTGCCGGCCTCTGACAAGGCGTATCGGGTTAATGCGATAAATCAGCATGTTCGTCATGTAACGATTGAACGAGGGGGTATGCTCATTGGTAAGCATCGCTCCGAGACCTGGGTATGGGGAAACCTGTGGGTAAAAACCGGTGCGCGTGCCTACTTTGTCGCCATTCGCGGGCCCAAGCATACATTCTTCCGCATTGATGATGCAAAGCTGCCGAGTGAGAGCCATCCGATACCCTACGGCCATACGAGAGCCGGTGCCAATTCCATGGAGAACATGACACAGATCGCCCATAAATTCCAGGTGTGCAAGTATGGGGATGCGTCTGTCGAGATGCTGGGAAAGTTCGGTGTCTCGGATGAACTGATGGTTCAGCATGGGCGTATGATCATCAATGGTGACGTCCGTTGGAGCGGGGTGACCGGTAAGGGAGCTCTTGAAATTTATAATGATGCGACCGTGGAACTCCAGAGCGGGGCAACAATAGGCCCGCTGGCAGGAAGCAATAAAAGATCGCTTTTTAATGTCGTCCTGTATCCCGGTGGATGTCTGCAAGGCGGCTCACCGGAGCGTCCACTTACCTCAGACGCACGCGTGATGCTCGGATTCAGTGATGAACCCTGGGGAGATACGGGTTTATTTGCCTCGGAAGGCAGCCGCATCGAAGTATTCTCGCAGGATCCAAAGAAAGCGCGGTTGGCTTTTACGTCACTGACATCACAGGCAGATTATTGCGATGGTAAAGGACGACCTCTCGGCGACCCTGAGACAGCAGCTCGTGACGGATTGGGGATCAAGGTGTATCTGATTGGCAACACCAACTTTGATGGTGTGATGTTTGATTATGTTGCACGCGGGGGGATTATGCTTGATGATCAAGAACAGGCCCGTTCTTGGAAGAACGTGTCACTGGGAAGCCACAATGCCGGCGACCTTGACACCCTCCTTGCTAAGGCGGATCAATTGTCTTTGCCGGCCAAACAGGGATACGACTCCAAGCCGCTCACAAGCATGTCGCTCAAGAGTATGGATGCGTATCTGGAAAAATACGATCCCTATAAACTCTCGTCTTCACCCGCTACGGCGGTTGCGGGTAAAGAACAGGATGGTATTAGGGAGATGATGCCGATTGCCTATGAAAAGCCGATTCATGTCACTTTGTCCTGCAGCTTACCTGACACATCCTTACATTACACCATTGATGGAAGTTCCCCGGATGAGACCTCGCCGCTTTACAGTGAACCAATCACATTAACCGAAACCACAACATTACGTGTACGTGCTTACAAACGCGGCTTGCCCCCAAGTTCGTATTTTTCTGCAACGTATATTATAGAGTAAGGAAAAACGATGATCCATAATGATGCTATCCGACGCCGCGTGTACCTTTGTATCCTGTGTGCCGTGCTGGTCTTCACGTCGTCGAGTCATGCGGTGATTAACGCAGGTTTACAGCCCTTTGATCTTTACCAACAGTACAGCCATGTATTTGCGGGTAAGGTAACTGCTGTTGATAAAGCACAGCACACATTCACACTGTCTGTGGAGCAATCATTTAAGGGCAGCTATACCCGCAGCCAGGAGATCGTCGTCAAGGCAACCGAAACTCAGCACGATGCATTTATGCGGTGTGCCGAAGATGGGGAACTGGCTCGTGGTGTTCAGGTTGCAGTGTTGCTGGGCGGGGAAGGTCGCCGATCACAGAATAAAGTCTTATTGTACTTTGGCAAATCATTCTGCATCGGCACAAAGATGAGCGAAACCCAAATCGAATGGTCACGCAGTGATGATGAGGCCGTGGGTATTGATGGCGCCAAGATCTCGACCATGGCGGGCACATGGTATGGTTCAACGAAGCAGCTTATACGCTTGCTCGATGATATTTCCCAAGACAGGTCATTTTTCCCCCGCAAGGCCTATGTAAGATTTAAAGAGGATATTAGACTCGATACCTTTGATGAAACAGCAGTAAATAGTGTTGGTTTATTTGATATCGACCAGGACGGCGATCTTGACGTCTATGCCTGTTGCGATGACGGCGACCGCGTTTATCTTCAGATGGAACCGATGGTGTTTGTTAATGCCACCGACTGGGTGGGATTGGATTGTGCCAGCGGCAGTTGTTCTTTTGCTGATATGAATGCTGACGGAATGGTCGATCTGTTGACGGGCGGAGAGATCCGTTTGGGCCGATACCAAGACAATCGACTTCAATTGCAGTACCAGGAGTTATTACCCGGTGATATTGCCTATGAGGTAAAGACGTCTGCCTTTGTGGAACTCAACGGCGACGGCTATCCGGATGTTGTCATGACAATGAATGAGGGAGGACTCAAGGCCTTCTTAAACCCAGGCAGCAAGGGGGGTGCTTTTATCAACGTGACCGGCCGGATGGGGCTCGATTCTGATGCGTGCGGTGTCAATGATGTTGGTTTTTTTACGGTGGGCGACTGGAATAATGATGGACGTACCGATATCTTCTTTGCGGCCGGAAAAGGATATCTGCTGCTTCAAGAGTCCGGGCGTTATGCGCCAATGAATCACGCGATCTCATTTAACTTTATCTCGGGCAGCGAAGAAGTCGCGGGATTGACGGGTGCCGGCTGCTTTGCCTCGATCTTCGAGACAGGTGCACTTGATCTGGTCGTGCCCATTGAAAGTGGCTGGCATGTGATTGAGAATTCTGCGGGAACCCCCGTGGATGTGACAGAGTACGGCAATGAAATCAGTGAGGGATCCTATCTTCATCTGGCCACCCTGACTGAGGATCTGAATATGGATGGGTATATCGATCTGTACACAGTCAGCCGGGAAGAAAGCGGACAGAATCGTTTCATCATCAACCGCGGTTACGGCTCCTTTATGTTGGCGTCTTCCCACAAGCATTACGAACACATGTTTAAGGGCCCTGCTCATACCCGTGGAGGGACGGCTGTGGCCTCTGGAGATATAAATGGTGATCGCTGTCCGGATTTGCTAATCGGTAATCAGCACGGTGAGCTCACGATTATTCTTAATGATACTTTAGAGGTTAGGAAACCGATAGAGCACCCCACTCGTGAAGTGGAGATTCTTCAGGAAACACGCTTGCTGGATGTGAGGATTATGGGCACCAAGGGAGTCGTTAATGCAAAGATATTGATTAACGATGAAAGTGGGAAAACAATTGCACGAAGGGATTTAACACGTAATACCAGTTTAGGTTCCTGTGGCCCGAATCACGCATACTTTGCACTCCGAAACGGCGGCGTTTATACCCTGGAGGTCACTTATAGTGACGGCCTTGTTCACAGAAAATCGGTAGATCTCAAAACCAATAAATATTTAAGTGTAAACGTGGATCGCGGCAGGGAGGATTCTGACAATGTACGGTGAAACATCGCTCTTTGACACCCTCGCTGTGGTACCGATTGTTGTGAATGCCGGAGCCGCGCTTTTTCCGGCTATCCTGGCTGCTGTTGCTTCGGTTGCAGCGGTCGTATTTAAACCAAAAGAACTCTTCAAGATTTGTAAAACAAAACCGTGGATTCCTTTGCTGGTAATCCTTTTGTCAGGGGGAACCTGGGCCTTGGTGGCATTTTGGCCGGGCGAGTCAACTGAAACAGTATCACAAAGAAAACGTGCAGCGTCCACAGCAACACAGGGCATTCACGGTCAGGCAGTTAATATTGACTGGACCAAAATAGCCCTGGCGATGATTAATAATCAAAAGCAGGTGTCCGGTCCGGTTGTTGATCCTCTGACAGAACCTTCCAATATTCATACAGATGCGAAAGAATTTATCTTCAGGGCCGGTCCAAAACGCCTTGGTGTCATAGGCAGCGATCTTACCGGTAAAATGCAGAAAGCATGGCATTATTATCCACGGTGGATTGACGAAGATGGTGTGGAGCAGGAAGACACTGAAGCGATGATTTTATCAAGCCCGGCTTTTTATGGCGATCGTGTATATGGGGCATCCTGCCTGCTTGATCCACCGGATAATTATGGTGCTGTATTTTGTCTTGATGCATTCACCGGAAAGCAGATTTGGTCTGTCAGCCAGATTGACAACCAGGACATCAAAGGATTTTTCAGTTCCCCTGCGGTTACTTTTGACGGACGTTACCTTGTGATTGGGCAGGGGCTTCATCCGGACAGCAACTGTAACCTTATCTGCATAGACACTGCCAATGGTCAGGTCCATTGGAAATTTCAGGTTTCATTGCATATTGAAAGTTCTCCGGTGATTGTTGGTGATGTTGTTTACGTCGGATGCGGAGCCATAGAAGATCCATCCACACATAAACCAATAAGTCATAAGGGATTTGTTCTTGCCGTTCGAATCAGCGATGGTAAAGAATTATGGCGTTTTGATGTAGCTGATCCAGAAAGCTCTCCAGTGGTGCAGGACGGCATACTTTATATCGGCAGCGGTTTCAATGGTAAAGCGGTAGTTGCCCTGGATCTGGAAGCGGATGACCAGAATCGATTACTCTGGTCAAGGCCGACGTCTTATCCTGTCACCGGCGCAATAACCCTGGCCGATGAACTGGTTATCGCAGGAGGCGGTAATGGCGACTTTGTATTCCGCGATCCTAACCCTAAAGGCCTGGTATTAGCTCTTGATAAAACTACAGGCCAGGTACGCTGGGAAACAGAGATGCCCGATGCGGTACTGGGAGCTGTGGCAGCGGGTAAGTACCTTATTTGTCCCGTGGCCAGCGGCCAGGTGTTCGCCATCGATCTGGATACAGGTGAAAAAAAGTGGGACTCAGCCGTAAGCGGACATACACCTGTGCTTGCCGCATGTGCTGTAACCGAAAACAGTGTATATGCGGTCAGCCAGGATGGTTACCTCGCAAAACTTGATATTGAGTCCGGTGATATAATCGAAAAGGTTTACATAAATTCCATGAATCGGCCGGGTGAACAGGGTTTGAGTATCAGTTCACCTCTTGTTGTAAATGGCCATTTATATGTAGGCAGTGAAACCGGTGGTTTAAGCTGTTACACAGGAGGCGGCAATCTATGACAACGAGACCGATGATTATCTCTTTGTCAGAAGCCAGTGACGTATCACTTGTCGGCGGCAAGGCAATTAATCTCTACCGTATGATGAATGCAGGATTACCTGTACCAGAAGGGTTTGTGGTGACGACGACCGCCTATTGCAGCTTAACGAATAAGACAAAGATGCCGGAAGATGTTTCTTCAGAAATCAGAAAAGCTTACAAGGATCTGGGGGAGCCAACCGTTGCGGTTCGTTCATCTGCTACCGCTGAAGATATGGCTGAGGCCTCAATGGCAGGGCAATATGAAACATTTCTTGATGTAAAAGGCGCCGATGCCGTTATCGAATCCGTTGAAAAATGCCGGCAAAGTCTTAATACTGACAGGGTCAGGAAATATCTTGCCGAACAAAATATTGATGCGTCAAATGTAGCTGTTGCCGTCATTATACAAAAGCTTGTTCCGGCAGACATATCGGGTGTTTTGTTTACTGCTAATCCGCGTACGGGCGCCTCAGACGAAATGGTTATCGAAGCGGTCTATGGCCTTGGAGAGGGACTTGTTTCAGGCGAGGTTCAACCAGATATATACAATATTACAAGTGATAACGTAGATGTTCAGACTGCCCATAAGTCAAAGGCTCTGTATGCAGGGAGTCACAAATACCAATCGGTACCCGATGAAAAAACAAGAAAATCCTGCTTGACCTATGCCCAGATTCAGGAATTAAGAAAGACGGGATTGCAGGCTCAACAGGCCTATGGCTGTCCACTGGACATAGAATGGGCCATCAGCAGTAATAAACTATATATGTTACAGGCCCGTCCTGTGACGACCCTTGCAGCGACACAGGCATATTATGCACTGCTGCAGGAGGCGAAGACATTTCTAAAATCAGAAATATCGGAAGGCAGAGGACCCTGGGCCAGACACAATCTAAGTGAAACGTTACCTTCGCCAAGTCCTTTGACATGGAGTCTGATACGATCATTTATGTCCGGGGCCGGTGGATTTGGATTAATGCATGAGCATGTGGGATTTACACCGTCAGATACAGTTAAAGACAGTGGTTTTCTTACGCTTATTGCAGGCCAAATATACATGGACCTTTCCCGGGTTACGGAACTGTTTTGTGCTGACTATCCTTATTCATATGACCTGGAATTACTGCGGTATAATCCCGACGCAGCTCAACAACCGCCCACGATACCTAACGGCACGTATAAACAATTATCACAGGCCGGACAACTTGGACGGAAAGTTACAGAATCCTTGCATAAGACAGCAATAACACTTGATGAAGATTTCGACAACACATTCGTCCCTTCAGTGAATGCATGGTGCAGGGAACAAGAAAAGCTTAATTTAGAGAATATGACTGATCAGGAGTTGATCGATCTATGGCACAAACAACAAAAGGAAGTGTTGGAAGACTTTGGATATATGTTCTTTTTGCCAAGTATGGTCGAGGCGCTTGCAGCAGCGGATCTGAAGGATTTTATTTCCCAGAATTTATGGGATTATGAACCTGATGCTCTATTGCAGAAACTGTCGGTCAGTTCTACCGTTGATATTACACTGAAGGCAAACATAGAACTTCAAAAAGTTTCTCGAGGTCAGCATTCTTTTGAACAATGGCTTGAAGATTATGGATATAGGGGACCAGGTGAATTTGACCTGGCCAGTCCAAGGTGGAATGAACGCCAAAAAGATTTACAGAGTATCATCGAGCAATTGAAAGATGGGCCATCTGTGGAAGATAAACACAGGCAAAGAATAAATGAAGCCCGGACTTGCCTGAAAGAACTCCAACAACAAATCAATGCCTCACAAGCAGAATTACTCAATAAGAAAACGAGTGTATTACAAAGGTATATCCGTTTTCGTGAAGACGGCAAGGCAATGTTCATAAAAACGTTGACACAATTGCGAAATACTGCTCAAGAATTCGGACGACGTCTGGAATTAGACGATGCAGTGTTTTTCTTATACGAAAATGAGCTGCCTGATACCCTGTTGAAAGGATTTGTACGACATGACTTTATAGAACAAAGGAGACAAATGCTCAAGGCAGGAAAAAGTATTACCCTGCCGCATGTCATCGAAGCTGACGATATACCTTCTCTGGGACAGGCCCAGGTAAATAATCAGGCAGATTCCTGGTCCGCTTTTTCGGTAGCATCTGGAATTTGTTCAGGCCCTGCGAGTATTATACTGGATCCAACCCAGGTCAATGACTTGCCTGAAAACTACATACTGGTATGCCCATCGACAGATCCTGCCTGGACTCCTTTATTCATCAATGCATCGGGATTGATACTTGAACGCGGCGGGGCGTTGTCGCATGGTGCAATCGTCGCAAGAGAAATGGGATTGCCGTCTGTTGTACTTGAAAATGCAACCAAACTTTTTAATAACGGTGAAATAATATCTATTGATGGTAATAGAGGAAAAGTCTGGCGAAGTGAATATACTGATTCTGAAGTTGATAGCGAAGTTGAGTATATTGCTCCATCACTGCGGCCCCCGATAATCGGTAAAACCGAACAATTCACTAATCAGTTAGGTCTTATGGCGGCCTTGTTTTGGGGTTTACTGCTGGGGCTTATGTACATAATGCCGGAATCATGGTTAAGACAACCCGTTTACAGCCTGATTGACATGTTGATTTGGCCTGTTGTTCGTGCTGTGGGCATGGAATGGACAGTGGCTATTACAGGTTCATTTTTTGCTATTGTTCCTCTGCTTATCCAAAAATACTTTGGAGATAATAAAAGGCTGTATGAGGCGAAAAAAAGAGCCGCTAATTTATTAAAGCTATCTAAAAAACTGGATCAGAAAAGCAGTCGCAGAAAAAATTTATTGGACTATGCAAAACCGGTAACAATTCGTACTCTTAAAGCATCCATGGCTTCCTTGGCATGGGTACTTGGGCCAATGATGCTGATTTTTTTATGGATGCCGTTAAGATTTGATCCTGCTTCATGGAATGTTGATGCCGAGGGAATTGTTCCGGTGGTCATTGAGATTGACGGTGAATATATAAAGCCTGTAACCTGTTCAGTTGAAAGTCCTCTGAAACTGGAACCAACAACACCTGCGACTCAGACACTTCCCCCGATTCGTTCAACTCTTGAGGAACTTAAAAGTGAATGGTTGCAGGCAGATGATCTGTCAAGTTATCCCTGGCAGCTTCAGACTGCCGGTCAGCAGGCCCAGGAAATCCTGCTAAATAGTCTTAATGGTTTTTTATCCGCCGGCGTGCCTCCTCAAAAAATAAGCTGGATAATACGTGTCGATAATGCTCCCAATGGCAGTTATCCGGTTACTATTCATCTTCATGATAAGAAGAAAATCCAAATAATGCTTACTTTCGGCAAGAAAATACCGCCAACACCCAATATTATTAAGGGTGACTGTGCCCCCGTGTATCAGGTTGAAGCTCTCTATCAGCGTCCATCGCAGCAGCGATGCTTCTTGGCGCCGCTTAAAGCTATTGGTGGGCCTGCATGGGATTTCGGTTGGTTAGGTGTATACATATTGAGCTATCTGCCCGTCATGCTGATCGTGAAAAAACTTTTAAAAATTCCATGATCCTGCAACATATTGAAAGAGCTTGAAATGCTGAGCTTATACACGGTAAGAGAAAGTGATGTTTTTTAACTGTACAAATGGGAAATGTCAGACGAGAAATATTTTCCATTAAATAAGATATTTTTGTGCACGATTCACATTTTTTTGATAAATTAAACATATTGATATCTCTGAATAACTGCATTGCCTATAGAGAAAATCGAGTTTTATGACGGCATGAGGTTTGAAGGTCTCTTATAGAACCGAGTTATTCAGAGGTCTCATAGTAATAATAGTCAATACATTTATGAAGATCACAAATTTTTGTCAATTTAAGGCATATTTACGGAACATTGAGGAAAACCGGGCATGGAATGGATTTTTTTGGCCCTGTCAAAGTGAATTTTGTAAAACTATATAACGTCTTTAGGAGAAAAACAATGGATCGCAGAGATTTCCATAAACGGAGTTTGATGATTGGGGCGGGAGTTCTGGCAGGTAGCAGTTTCCCTGGAAAAAGTGAAGGAAAGTCCGAATCTGTAAGCACTTATACAGAACCTGCAAAAAATCTTCCCATCCACCACTTCGATGTCGTTGTTGCCGGCGGAGGAACAGCAGGTGTCCTGGCGGCTCTTGCAGCGGCCCGTGAGGGTGCTAAAACGATGCTCGTCGAAATCAAGGGCTACACCGGCGGTACCGCGGTAGAAGGCGGGACGGCGCTGCATAGTTTTTATAATCTGTGGAAAGCTTTCCCCGGCGTAGAAAAAAGACAGGTCGTAAGGGGCTATCCACAGGAAATCATTGATCGTCTGATGAAAGTCGGTGGCTGTTCCGGCCATGCAGAAATGGAGAGGGGATTTAACTATGATTCGATCTGCACAGCGATTGATACGGAACTGTACAAAGTTGTCACCATGCAAATGCTGGACGAAGCCGGTGTTCATCTGGCGGTCAATACCCGCCTGGCCGGAGCTATTATGGATGGAACACGCATGCGAGGGGTCATTATAGAAAGTCGCAGCGGGCGAGAAGCGGTGTATGCAAAATGTTTTGTGGACTGTACTGCATATGGTGATATGGCAGCCTTTGCGGGAGCGGATTATCAAGTGCCGAATGATTATTCCAGCTGCAACAGCATTGGCCTGGCCAATGTAGATTTGGATCAATATTATACGTATGTTAAGTCTCATGGCGGCCCTAACCAGGTTGCCTTCGGGATGCGCAGCGGGGAAGATGGAAAGGTCGTTCGTTTTAATGGCGGCCTGGGAGGGGACTTTAACTCGGAGGCAAAGAAAATCGGGATGTCTTCTATGATTACCACCGTCCATGACAACTATATCATGTTTGTCAAGTGTAATTATAAGATCCCCGGCAGTGTGATTAACCGTGATGATGTTTCCAAAGGTGAGTTGGAAATTCGAAGACGGATGGCCAAGGCAGTTGAACTGTTTCAGAAATATGTGCCCGGCTGCGAAAAAGCATTCATGGCCCGGACCAGCCCATCCCTCTGTATTCGCAGAGGGCGTTTGATCGTCTGCGACTATGATATCAAACACGAAGATGTTATCGATGGCGTTCATTTTGACGATGATATCATGGTATACGGTTTTCATGATTCTGCTCCACGCCTTCAGGTCAAAAACGGCGGCACTTACGGTATCCCATACAAGGCGCTTCGAGTTAAAGGCATTGAAAATCTGCTGGTCGCCGGGATGATGATAACCTCTGATCATCGTGCTCATATGTCCACACGGAATACAGTCAGTTGTATGGGACAGGGGCAGGCGACGGGTACGGCAGCAGCGCTTTGTGCCGCCAAAAACTGCGGCACACGTGAATTGAAATACAGTGTCTTACGAACAGCCCTTGAAAAAGGCGGCGTTTACTTCGAGGCCTGATCGGATCAGACAATGGCCATCTTTGCTGCCAAAAAATACGCCGGGTGGTCGATGTTGTTAGGAGAAAATTATGTTTTTTAAGCGTTTCAAATGGGAAATGTCAGTGAAGAATAGCATCACCTGCTTACTATTTGGATTGATCGTCGGAGTGGCCGTATCAGCGCAGGCGGAAGTGAAAACGGTTAAGGCGATGGAAGTGAACGAAATCACCTTTCAGGCGCAGAAGACTTATGCGAATGCTTATATAGAGGTGGATCTGTGGGTTGATCTGAACGGACCTGATGGCTTGAGCTACAGGATTCCTGCCTTCTGGGACGGCGGCCAGACCTTCCGCGTCCGGCTCGTGGCAACGAAGCCGGGAACCTGGACTTGGTCAACCGGAAACACTACTGGAGATACTGGCTTGGACGGCAAGAGGGGCTCGTTTAAGGCGACCGATTGGACCGAGGCGGAAAAGGAGGCCAATCCTAACCGCCGCGGTTTCATTCGTGTGGCGTCCAACAAGAGAACCCTGGAATATGCCGACGGTACACCGTTCTTCCACACCGGTGACACCTGGTGGACGGCGCTGACCCACCTTTTTGCCTGGGGATCGGATGAGGGTGTGGCGGGCATCTCATTCCAGGATGCCATTGCCAAGCGGAAGTCCCAGGGGTTCAACGGAATCAGCATGATCGCCTGCTTCCCTAGCGACACGCTGAACTCGATATGGGAGTCCGGCAAGTTGACCAAGAAAGTTGCCGAAGACGGCAGTACGCCTTTCTTTGTGGACACCGATCAACCCTGGCAGAGCGCTCCGGATTACACGCGGATCAACCCGAGCTACTGGCAGCATGCCGACCGCAAGATGAAACACATGTGGGAACAGGGTTTTGTGGCGCAGTTGGAATCGGTGCGCAGGCATGAGGGGTGGTACAACGAGAACCAAGAAGAAAAGGACGCCTTTACCAATTACATCCGTTACATGTGGGCACGTTGGGGCTGCTATAACGTGATTTTCAATTGGCTGCATGGGGATGCCAATAACAAACAGCATATTTTGTACAGACCCATGGTCGTCCAGGCAGCAGCAGAACTGGGAAAACCACCCTACGGTCAGCCACGGGCGGTAATGACCCCGCGTTCAAATCTGGAAATGGGTTGGCTCGATCTTGAGCCCTCTATTCTTGAGATCCACAGTTGGAGCAATTACGGCAGGGACGGCGAATGCATTACCGGTTTGCGGGAAATGTTCAATATGGTGAATTTTGCACCACAGATAAATCTGGAGCCATTCTATCCGGGTTTAATTGCAGGCTTTAATCCGCGTCCCGCAAACATGAATGAGACTGAGGCGGGCCAGTTTATCGCTTATGGCTGTGTTCTTAACGGCGGCGCACTGGCCGGTCATGTCTGGGGAGATGCCTACCACGGTGGCTGCGCCCCGGCCAGTAGAAGAATCAAGGGTGACTTTCCCACTCTGGATCCGCAGAAGAACGCCTTTGATAAATTCAATTCAGCATCCATGGGAAAGCTAAAGGACTTTATGCTTGATCCCGGTCATGACTATCGGGTGCTTCAACCTGCCAGGGACAATCTGGCTAATCCTGACCAAGAATTCCAGTGTCTGGCCTTGGCTCCGGACAAGAATTTTGGCCTTGGCTTTTTCGCCGCCAATTACACAAAAACCAATATTATTAACCTGATTCCTACTGCGAAATACACACTCGAATGGTACAACATCGATACCGGTGTCTGGTCGAAATCAATCACGGTGAATACTAATGGAACAGGCAAATTGGTGCTCCCAAATAAACCGAATAGCAATGGCTGGGCATTTCGAATCAAAATATGTAACATCTAAGTAGATCGAAATTCTCATTTATATTATCTTCGGTGTTCTGCGGTTGGGCTTTATCAACGTGTACGGGCAGAGCAAACGAGTTTTGTCATTTTGCTGTAAACCTGAACTTTGGATAAGAAGTGCTGTTTTTGAGCATATATCAAGGTTTTTTATGTTTTTATCATTAATTCTTGTTCGGAATAGTCAATTTTCGATGAAAATATAGGTTTTTTGGAAAAACTTAATGCTCCCCGGCCTTCAGGGTACCTGATGGCGCATCGTGGGCGGATCGACCGGGAAGAATATAATAAGGCCCGGCGATTCCGTAAGAATAATAGGAAATAAAAATCAGTTTTCGACAGTTATAGTGTTTATATAAATCGTTGAAAATAAACGAGTACAAATTGTTTAGGTGGACATAGAGTGCTTTAGTAATGGAATGAATCATTTGGTAAAGGAGAAAATCATGCGAAGTCTTCAATGCGGTTGTCTTGCAGTGTTGTTTTTGGGTTTGATTAGTGTTGCTTATCCCGGCCAGAAGGTGGTCGTCCGGTACGACCCGGCCGATGCGATGCAGGTCTTTGGAGTGGGGGATTTGAAAAAGGCCCTGGAGCATACGGGCAACACGATAGTCGAGGCAGATGCGGACGTGCATATCACGCTGTCGCACTTTGAGTTGGGCATGGGGCCGCAGTCCTTTCGTATTCAGAAAGAGGGCGATCGGGGAATCCGCATTGTATATGGGGATTCGGTGGGAGCGATGTACGGGGCCATTGAGCTGGCGGAGCAGATCGGCCTTGGCGGTGGGCTGGAGGCCGTAGAGGAAAAGGCACGTAAGCCGTACATCCCCAAACGCGGACTGAAGTTCAATATCCCGCTCGATGCACGGGCACCGAGTTACGATGATACGGGCAGCTCGGCCCATGAGAATATCCCGGCCATGTGGGAATGGGATTTCTGGAAAGCGTTTCTTGATAACATGATCCGTAATCGTTACAACGTGCTGACTCTCTGGGTAACCCATCCCTATCCGGGGATCGTTAAACTACCTAAGTATCCGGAAGCGAATTATGATGATGTCTGCCAGTTGCGCGAGCCTGTTGACCAAAAAGGCGATCGTCACTGGGACAAGCTCGATGTGTTCGATCCGATCAACACTGTGGTCGTAAAGAAAATTTCTCTTGATGAAAAAATCGCTTTTTGGAAGAAGGTCTTCAATTACGCCGAAGACCATGGGATTGACATTCATGTCATTCACTGGAATATCTATACCTTTGGTGCCGAGGGGAAATACGGTATTACAGACAGTGGTAAGAATGAAAAGACGATTGCCTACATTCGTTATTGTATTGCAGAGTTTCTTAAGACTTATCCCCAGATCGACGGAATCGGTGTGGCGGCCGGAGAGCACTTCGATATTCCCAGGGGGCAGCGCGAAAACTGGCTATGGCAAACCTATGGCCAGGGGATTATGGATTATCACAAAACCGATCCGGACCGCACCATCAACTTTATATTCCGCAGTTTGATGTCGAATGCGGAAGGTGTCCTGGATGCGTTTAAGGATTATAAAGCCGGCCCCTTCCATACCGATCACAAGTATGCCCGGGCTCGCGTGCATTCAACGACGACGTCGCCTTACCTTGATGTTGAATATCGAGAAGGATTGGAGAAGACCAAAGTACCGTGCTGGCTGAATATCCGAAATGACGATATGTTTATCCTGCGTTGGGGAGATCCGGATTACGTGCGTGAATTCTGGGCCAATATACCGCGTGATATGATGCGCAATGAAGCGGGATTCTTCATGGGACCGGACGGATTCGTTCAGGGTCGTGAGTTTGTTTATAAAAACACGTCGTCGGCGTTATCAGGTCAGCTTGAAACAGACAAGCACTGGTATCGTTTTATGATGTTTGGCCGGCTGGGTTACGATCTGACCCTGACGCGGGACTATTTCGAAGCACGTCTGAAAGAGCGATTTCCGCAGGCGGATGCAGCGCTGCTTTATGATACATTCCAGGCGTCTTCCCGGATTGTCCCGCAGGTCAATCGCTTCTTCTTCCGGATCAACGACGGCCATCTCTCACCGGAAGGTTGTATCTCCAGTGGAGGATTTCTGACAGTGGATGATTCGTTCTTCCAGCATCCACCGTTGCAGGGTTCGGAAATTCTGTCGGTTCAGGAGTACGCGTTAGCCGTGCGAACGGATAAGCCGTTTGATGGGATTACGCCGATGGAGGTGGCGAAGAATCTTGACGGATACGCAAAGCAGACGCTCGATGGCGTAAAAGCTCTGCGCAAGCAGGCCGGTGGTCAGGAAGAAATGTTGTCAGTGCTGACGGATCTCGAGGCGATGGCTTATCTCGGACGTTATTATGCGGCCAAGATTCGCGGGGCCGCGGAACTGGCTGTGTACCGGCAGGATGCCTCCCTGAAGCAGGCTCATGAAAGAGCGATCCGGCATCTGAGCGATGCGGCATCACAGTGGGAATCTTATGCAAAGGTTGCGACCAGCCAGTATAAACCGCAGTTATTCTCACGCACGCACTACATGGATTGGTGGAAGATTCTTGACGATGTCAAGAATGAACTGGAAACCATCAAAAATGAAACACCCTCCGAAGAAAACAAACGAAAGGCCATGCCCACCGATAGGGCGAAACAGTTTAAGAGCACGACGTCTAATTAGAACTGGCTTCAATACTCATTTTGGCTGCTTTACAGGACATGACTTAAGAACTTAGAAATAAGGTAACACTTTTTTAATTTTAATAAGGGTTAGAGATGAAGACTAAAATGGCATTGCTTGTGTTGATGTGCGCAATGGGGATTTTTTTCGCTGACCAAACGACCGCTGGTACAGACCCAAGGGCAAAGGATAAGGTTACCATTGCTTATAACACAAAGTCACCCCAACAGACATTTGGGGTTTCGCGATTGTCAACCCTTTTGCAGGATAAGAATGTCCAGATTGTTCAGGGGGATACATCTGAAGCGGTTGAAGGTGTCAGTATTCAGGTGGACCTGAAAAACAAAGAACTTGAGACCACTCTACATGATGAGGGGTTTCGAATTACCAAATCATCCAAAGGATTGACGATTGAAGCCGTGGATGAATCCGGTGCCATGTATGGGCTGCTTGAACTGGCAGATATGATTGATATTTATGGTTTGTCCAAGGTTCCGGAGAAGACCGTTAATCCCCGTTTTCCGTTCCGGGCTATTAAATTTAACCTTCCCTGGTCAATCTATAGCAGAATTGAGGAAAGAGAACAGCATGCCGAAACAGCAAGAGAGCTCAAATATTGGGAAGGCTTTCTGGATATGATGGCTGAGAACCGATTCAATTCATTGACGCTGTGGTCGCTGCATCCATTTCCTTATATGATCCGGCCAACGAACTTCCCGCTGGCCTGCAGTCTTGATGAAGAGGAATTGAAGGATTGGCAGAACTTCTGGCATAGTCTGTTTCAAATGGCTGCGGACAGGGGTATTGAGACTTATATGGTGAATTGGAACATATTCGTATCAGAAGGTTTTAAGACTCATTACGATGCGACGGCCAAACCGGATACAGGTAAGAGTTCCGGAACGGCCTGCAATAGTCCGTTGATTGAGCAGTATACCAAAGAATGTGTTACACAGGTAATTAATGAGTATCCAAACCTTGCCGGGCTGGGGATTAGTTTGGGCGAGGCCATGACCGGCATGTCACCCGTTGAGCGCGAAGCATGGATAACCAGGACTTTTGGTGAGGGAATGGCCAAGGCTGACAGGAAGATTAAGTTTATACATAGAGTTCCATTTACGGCATCTGCTAATAGTTACGGATCAACTGACAGAAAAACGGAGATGATGACCCGTGAGGCCATTGAATCACTGGATGTGATAAAACCGGTTTGGGTTGAAATTAAATTCAACTGGTCGCATGGGCATTCTACGCCAAAGCTGGTGCAGGTGCATGGCGGTTCAATCTCCGATGCTTATTGGAATCCTTTGCCCAAAAATTACGCCATTACGTGGATGGTTCGCAACGAGGATTTTTTCATTCTGCGATGGGGAGATCCTGACTTCATTCGCAAGCATATTGAGATAAACGGACAATCCTATGTTGGTGGTTACTATGTTGGTTCAGAAGGTTATATTCCGGCTAAAGAATTCATGCATGTGCCTAATCATGAGCATGTAAACTGGAAGTATTCCTGGGAACGTCAATGGCTTTTCTACAAGGAGTGGGGACGTTTGTTGTATGATCCGCAAACATCGGATAAAGTTTTTGCTCTTGACTTTGATCGCCGCTATGGAGAGGGTGTTGGCGATAAAATGGTAGAGGCGTATAAGTTGGCAAGTAAGATGCCATTACGATATTCATCTTTTGTATTTTCCACCTCTGACAGAACGCTGTATGCAGAAGGAATGTTAGCCTCTACACGTGCCGGAAAAAATGGAGATACAGATCAAAAATCTCCTTTCTTGTCGCTTGTGGAATTAATGGCCTCTGAGGTCTTGGATCCTGATTATATTTCAGTTGGGGACTATGCAAAATCTGTGCTCGATGATTCATTAGACAAGTCAAAGATTACTCCGCTGCAACTTTCTGAAGAATTAAAGCAGATAGGAACACAGGCCTTGGAACTTGTAAAGGATATTCAAAACGAAAATCCAACCTTGCAATGTGAAATATTGGATATCAAGGCATGGAGTTATGAGTGTTTTTACTTTGCAGAAAAGCTAAAAGCAGCCGTTGCATTGGAGTTGTACCGGCTTAAGGGTGACGAGCTTAAAAAACAGGAGGCGGTGGCTTTGTTGCAGCATGCCAAAAAGGACTGGCAGGAGCTGATAAACGTAACCAAACCCCACTATCAGACAGTTCCCCTTAAACAGACCGGGAGTGAAGGTTTTTCATGGGATAGATTTTTAAGTGAGGTGGAACACGATATTGAGGTTGCGAAGCATTATCAAACCAAAAAATGAATAACTTTCAAGGGAGTTCGCAATGCAGAGTACAAAGGTATTAAGTGTATTGATGTGCGTTATGGGGATGTTTTTTGCGGATGTGACCGCGACATCTATCGCGATGGTCGGTTCGGCAG
>Ga0272441_10002204_pt1 | contig 40040 bp, 48 predicted proteins | sample SSMProp6N_FD_193582 | JGI IMG/M metagenome (GOLD analysis project Ga0272441, IMG submission 193582) | Marine sediment archaeal communities from Little Sippewissett salt marsh, Falmouth, MA, United States - SSM-Prop-6N | ecosystem: Environmental > Aquatic > Marine > Wetlands > Sediment ... | reverse complement strand
TTCAACTATTGCTAAGGGAAGAGAAGTTTGGAAAATTAGATTTAATAATGGAAAAAGAATTAGTTTGACAATAATAATTATTAATAAAATAAGAACAATATAACTTAAAAAAGATTCTGAATTCCAAACCCAATTAAAAAATTTTTTTAGATCTTTTTTTATAGACATAAAGAAATTAGGAAAAACTTGTTTTTAAGACTTGTTATTCATGTGCGTATCTCACTAAGTGACTACCTTCCTGCCCTCTTTGAAATCTTTGCCTTTTATCGTCTGCTACTGCTTTAATAACTCCTAATAAATATTGTTTTCTAAGTTTATATCTCCATAACCACTGATGTTTAAGTCTTGCTTCATGGCCATTAGATCTTGCTCTTAATCCTCTAGGAAAGCCTTCCCTATTACAATATAAACTAATTTCTATTGTTGCTTTTTGAAGTTGGTCTAAAGGAATTTGTTTTCCTAATTTTACTATTGTTTGGTCTATTAATAAGTCAACTGCAGTGAATTCTCTTCCATAAACCTGTCTTGGAGAGCGTTCTTTAGGATCAGGACTACACCTACTAGCTCCCTTACTTTGAGTTGCTTGAAAATATCTTGGAGTATGATTTCTGTTTGCCATGAATATTTTAGATAAAGAAGAAGATTTTTAAAGATTTGTATTCTTGAAAAGAAATGGACCCATTTGCAGAAAAAGAGTTAATAGAAAATTTAAAATTAATAAGTCAGACACTTATTGGAATTAAAGAAGAGCTTTCTGAGATAAGTACTGCTATTAGGGAAGCAGGTCTTGAAGAAGATGAAGAAGAGGGAGAGGAAGGAGAAGAGGGTGGCGATGACGAAGAAAGTGAAGAAGATTCAGAAGAAGGCGAATAAATTTATAAACTCTATAAACTATTAAATAAAAAAGAGGAAAAATGGTAAACACTATTGTATTTGCAGGTTTCTTAGGAGGAATAGGAGGACTTACTAGGGGAGTTGTTGGTTTGTTAAAAGCTTTGAGTATGAGGAGAAAGATTTTATGGATGTATTATATTATAACGGTTATTATTGCAATTATAATTGGAGTATTTATTGGAATAATTTTTGATTTTGATTATAGGTTGAGTTTGTTGGCTGGTTATGCAGGTACAGATATTTTAGAAGGTATCTATAAAAGTTTTGCTGTTCAAAAGAGATAATTTATAGAACCTTTTGTAAAATTAAGATTATTTCTTGAGTAAGGTGTTACACTCTGTTATATAAGTTAATAAAGGATAATGCTTTCAAAATAATATGAAAAATAGATACAAGATTTTAAATTTGCAAATTCCAGAAGAAAAATACTTAGCATTGCAAAATCTGGCTGCTCAAAAATTTGGACTTTGTTTTGCTTCATTCACAAGAACCTTACTTTACGATCAACTAAAAAAAGATTCAGCATCTGCACAAGACTCGACATCAAAGGCAGATGCTGGACTTGAACTATCAAATCAAAATGAAGAAGGATAACAACAATATAAATGTTTCTAAAGAAGCCAATAATGGCGCTAATTCTAAGAGTATAACTAATTCATCAGATCCAAACTTTTTTTTGGACAACAAGGTTGAGGGTAGTTGTAATCACGACTTGTATAATAGGTTTCAAACCTTACTCCTACAAAAGAAATGTAAGCAACAAGACTTAGCAGATTATTGTGGTTTGGATAAGGCATATATTTCTAGAGTTGTTCATGGAATCTACATTCCTATTCTTAGAATTAAATTAAAGATTGCTGAATTTTTTGGAGTAGATTCTAGATTGATTTGGCAGGAGGATGAAGAATAAAATGGTCAAAGCAAATCTTGAAGAAGCAATTGATAAATCAATAGAGGGAAAGAAAACAATCATTAACCCAAAACTCTATAAGGTTTTTGAAGAAAATGAATTAGAAGCAAATTCTCCTTTTATTAAAAAGATTATAAAATATGAAAAGATTTTAGATAATAAAAATTCAACAAGAGAAGAACTAGCAGAAGCAGGGAATTTTTTAAGAATTAATGAAAAAGAGATTAAAGAAATCATTAAGGACTCAAAAAAATTACCTAAAGAAAACAAGGAGGAAGGGGAAAATGAATTAGAAGAATTAGGATTTGGTTATGGTTACATCTGGGAAGATGATAAGGTTATGAAAACAAAGTATTTCCCAACAGATATTCTAAATAATAATATTTATTTTGGTGTTTTAATTCCTATGATTGTTGATGATGTTGTTAAGGTAGGGAAAAAAGAAAAGGTTGTTGGAAAAAAGCAAGTTATGTTGAATCATATAATAACACCAGAAGGACTTTTTAGGATTAACCAGAGATTCAGGGAAGACCATAACCTTGATTTTAGGAATCTCCCTAGAACATTACCAAAAAGATGGAACTTAAAAGACATTAAAAACTACTTAGATAAAAAATCTAAACCAGTAGATTCAGCAGAACTATTGGATACAATTATTTCACAATATCAATATTATCTTCACATTAGGAATAAGACTTGGTATAAGATTTTAGCACTATGGGATTTAGGTTCATATATGCATATGGGATTTTCAGCATTTCCATTTATAGAACATAGAGGAATTGCAGGAACAGGAAAAACAAAAGGAATGGTTATATCTTCTTTCATATCGTTTAATGGCTCTGAAGTTATGGTTAATCCAACAGAATCAACTTTATTTCGAGAGAAGGAAGAAAATAGGGGGGCAACATATTTTGATGAAGCAGAAAAACTATGGGTTTATAATAAAGCAACAAAACAATATGAGGGAGATACAAGAACAGAATTAATTAATTCAGCATATTCTAAAAGTGGAAAAGTTCCAAGACAAGAAAGAATAGGAAATACATTTGTTACAAAATGGTATAGTCCTTATGGTCCAACACAACTGGCAAGTATTAATGGTTTATTTGGTGCAACAGCAACAAGAAGCATAACTAGGATAACAACTAAATCTCCTAATGATGACCCAAGAGGAGAGAGAGAACCAGAGGACGATATTAATAATCCTTTATGGGCAGAAATTAGAGATAAATGTTATAGGTTTTCTTTAGATAACTGGAAGGAGATAAACAAGATTTATAATAACTTTCCAAAAGATGTTGGATTAAAAAGAAGGGATTTACAATTATGGAGACCATTATTAAGTATTGCAAAATTTATTGATGAAAGTATTTATGAAGAAGTCCTTGAATTTGCAAAAGAAATAAGTGAAAGAAATCTAGATGACCTTATCCATGAATCTAGTTTTGATTATAGTTGTCTTAAAGCATTAAGAACTTGTATTTTTGATGATAAGGATACTAAGGTTTATGTAAATGGGATTAAAATAAGGTATTGTCAGCAGCAAAATAAAAATGAAAGTCTAGAAGATAGATATTTGAACAGGAATATTTCTAATCATTTAGATAAGTTAGGGTTTAAAGAATTAAGGAAAAGAGATAATAGAGGAAGTTATTTTTTAGTAAATGAACAGGAATTTAATGAAATTGTAAATCCTATATGTCCAGAATTAGCAATTTCATCTACACCATCTACACCATCTACACCTTTACATATAAATAATATAAATAATAGTGTAGATGGTATGTCGATAAGTGATGATAAGAATCCTAAAAAAGTGACGATAGTGACGATAAGTGACGAAAATGTAGATGGTAGAGACATGAAAGGAAAAAATAATTCCAACAAAATAGACTTCAAGGAGGCATTTGAAAATGAACAGAACTGAATTTATTTATATCCTTCAAGCAGCATTATTATCTTTTGATGGTTGCACTGATTATGATATGGTGCATAGTTATAACCTTGATGAAAGACAAGTGAAGTTAGGAATAAGGTTAGCTCAATACCTAAAATTTAAGGAGATTAATAATGAACCTAAATAAATCTCTAATCAAATCAGTAGAACTTCATGGCAATCTAAACTTCAAACTGCTCTGGCTCTTTGGAATTTTCAATGATGTTTTTTATAATGGAAAACTTAAACTAAAGAATGTAGTCATTATGTATCCTTTAGTAACTGAACCTTCCTTTTATCAGATTGATGATGAGAAGATATGGATTAATGCTGTTTCTAGAAATCCTCTCTCTGAAATAATGAGGGTTTTTGCACATGAAATATCTCACCTGATTCAGTTCCATATTAAAAATAAATCAAGACATGATGATTCTTTCTATAAACTTGTAAATGAAACTTATGAAAAACTACTTTGTATTGATTACCAGTTCTTAATGCCCTTAAAAATATTCTCCTGTCTGGAGGTAGAAAAATGAGAGAACCTAAATGTCAAATCTGTAACAAGAACAAACCAGTAGCATGGATTCAAAGGCAACATATCTGTTCATATTGCTGGAACTCCTGGAAGAAAGACTCAACACTAATTATCAAACCCAAAACAAATGAAAGGAGGACTAAGTGATGATGTTATTCAATAAACAAGAACCAGAGAAATCAGAACCTAGCATGACTACTATAAGATTGAGCATAGAACAAAAGAAGAAGTTTGATAGGTTTGTATATGAGGTTAAGAAGAAGGAAAAAGTAGGAACTCATGGAGAGTTAATTATGGATATGATTGATTATATCACACAGGCAGAGAACTTATCTCTTGTTAATTAGATATATTTGTATATTTGAATAATTCCTTAGGAAAATTGATTATTAAGGGGTATGTGGTGTTACAACCTACCTTTCAACTTAATTTATTACCTACTTATTTCAATCAATATACAAGTATACCCTAGAGATTTCAGTTAATAAGCAAATTGAGGGGAACTATAGTATATACGACAATTACCCTAAGGATTTCAACTATAACTCAATTCAAACTGCCCTTATAGTATATACTTTCAAGAGCTATAAGGAAAATGAGCATATTAACCTAAAGAAAGAGCGAAAGGAAGCAATAAAATAAGTTATTATGGTCAGAGGTATATAGATATACCTGATGGCCACCATCATTATCAAATCAATACAATCTCAGCAGGTTATATTAATATACTTAATAAAATGCAAACAAAAATAATAATAACAATAGCAATCATAATATCAATTGCTATCTTTCAAGCAATCATATTAAGAAATAAGAGAAGAAAGATTTTGATATATCTATATAATAAAATAAAAAATGCACAAAGAAGAACGCACAGGAGAGTATAAGTTAGAACCAACAGAAGTATTACAAGTTGGAGATTTATATCTTAGTTCTAGTTCTGTTTCTATTCAAGAACTTTCTACACTTATGAAAGAATTACTTTCAGATAAAACAATCCAAAAATATTTAGGATTGTTCAGTAAGAATAAATTAACACAACTTGGAAGTATGTTTCAATAATTAAAATGATAAATCCATTATTTGTTATGATTGGAATTTTAGCCTTCATTATTTGGTTCTGGATAGCTAAAGGTTTTGGAGAATCAGGAGGTATGTGAAAATGAAACAAACAATAATATATCTAAGAACCTCAACAGAAGAACAGAATCCTCAAAACCAATTAAATGATTGCCTTTCCATAAATAAATATGGAGATTATGAATTGATTACAGATAAACAATCTGCTTGGAAAGATAATAAACAAAGGGAAGGTTTTGAAAAACTAAAAGCATTAATCAAAGCAGGAAACATAAAGCATTTAATTGTTTGGGATTTTGATAGGATATATAGAAACAGAAAGAAGTTTGTTAGTTATCTAACATTTCTAAAATCCTATGGTGTTAAACTTCATTCTTATAGGCAGAATTGGTTTGAAGATATACACAAGATTCCAGAACCTTGGAATGATATTGTTAATGATTTAATGATCAATATCTATGGACACATAGCAGAAGAAGAATCAAACAAGAAATCTGAGAGAGTTAAAGCTTCTAGGAAAACAATACAAGGAAAAACCTATTCTAAATATGGCAAAAAGTGGGGAAGAAAAACAATTATAACAGAAAGGTTATGTAAGCACATTATTGATTTGTATGAACAAGGTTATAGTATAAGGCAAATAGCAAGACAAGTTTATGCTTATGATAAGAACAAGAATAAAAAATCTGTTTCTATAGCAACTATCCATAAGATAGTAAAAGCATATAAAAAATAAACCTACCTCCTATCTTCAAAATTAAATATTACTTCTCCTTCAGAACACTGACAACTATTTCTTCCAACTCTTACTGCTGTTTCTTTGCTTCCTATGTATTCTCCTTTATTCATTTTATTTCCAAACATTTCCTATGTTGGTAAATACAATTATGGTTAAAACTATCAAAAATTTAATACTTTCAATTACAACAAAAGAAGTTCTATTCTCTACCATAAATGAAAAATCAAAAATTCCAAGCAGATTTGTTACAAGAATGAATATTGCTGTGTAAATTATTGCTTTCCACCAATTAGTGTTTTCAATATACCATTTAAGGCCCATTTTAGAACCTCTCCCAAATAGGTTTAGGTTTCTTTTTCTTTCTTTTTTTAGTTTTATTATGGCAAGGAATACAGATTACTTGTAAGTTTTTAATCTCATCATATTTAGGTTTGTGTTTCTTACCTATTGTTAAAACAGGAACATCAACACCATAAGGAGATTTGTGTTTAGATATTTCTTTTTTATGATGTATTTGTAATTGCCAATCTGGAAATTTCTTTTTACATACTTCACACCTATAACCAGCTTTTTCTTTAAGCTTTCTCTTAAGGGAAGCCGTGCTTGTTCTCTCTCCTGATTTGGTAATTCTTACCCTTTCAATTTTAGGGTTTTTTATTTTTGGTAACTTGAAGTTTAAAATATTTTTTTCTTTCATTTTTTAACTATTAAGCTATCTTCTGAGAAATGATATTTTAATTCTTGCATATTAATTTGAAGCAGTTATTCTTTAAAAAACTTACTTATCACGACATTTTTACTTCTTTTTTATGTGTATGAATTTTCAAAAACTTCGCATTTGTAACAGAATACGACGAGTTAATAAACAATATACCATATTAGAAAAAAGAGACTACCTACAAATAAAAGAGTAATAATCCCAATTGCTATGGCTATCCAGCCCATAATTATTCCTGCTTTTGCTAATCCTGTTTTTTTAATTTTATTCTGCATATTTCCAAATACTATTCCAGCAATAGCAAAAAATAATGCATAAAAATTCATTATAGCAATCAATCCAAATAATCCACACACAAAACTAATAATCCCATAAGTTTCATTTTTTTCTTTTTTCATTTTCTTTTTTCATTTTCTTTTATAAGTTTTAGTATTTGAATAATATCCATTACTAAAAACACTATCATTCCAACAAACCCCATACCAGCAGTTTCAGGAGAACTATTTGGACTAAAAGCAAAGAATACGCTAAGTATCAAAAGTAAAGTAATATTAAAAATTTTCTCTTGCCTATTCATATAATATATAAGAAAATAGTGTTAATAAATCCTTTTATCGCATTAACAATTAGTAATCATTAGTATTTTGCTATGTTCAAGAATTAACCAATTAAATAACAGAAAACCTTAAATTTGAATAAAGCTTCTGTTATTTATGGCATATTCAGATAGAGAAAAGAAAAGAGCATATGAAAGAGAATATCGTAAAAAGAATAGGGCCAAATTTCTTGCAAAAAGTAAGAAGTATTATGAAAAGAATAAAGAAAAAATAGCGATAAAGCAAAAAGCATATGCAAAAAAACATAGAGAAAGAATAAAGGCCTACAAAAAAGAATATGCTGAAAAGAATATAGAAGACATAGCAAAATATAAAAGAGAATATTATGAAAAACATAAGAGATTGGTATCAGAACAAGGAAAAAGAAGATACCAGAAACATAAAGAAAAAATAAAGGCAAAGACAAAAGAATGGAGAGAGAAAAATCCAGATAAAGTAAAAGCCTACATAGAGAGAAACAAAGATAAAATAAAGAAAAGAAAAAGAAGATATTATGAAAGAAAGGCCAAGTTTGTATTAGATTACAAAAAAGATAAATGTTGTGCTAAGTGTGGTTGGAATAAACATACAGAAATTCTGCAATTTCACCATACCAAAGGAGATAAATCCTTTTCTGTTGGAACTGCTATTGGAAATAAGAAGAATGAAATAATAAAAGCAGAAATGGATAAATGTATATTGCTCTGCCCTAATTGTCATTTTTGGTTACATTATAGTAAGGGAAAAATGAGTGAATAATAAAAAGATTATTTAGCAATATTTTTATAGTTCATTTTCTTCTAAAATTTATGAATAAAAAGCAATGGAATGTATTCGCAATAGTTTTCATAATTTTAATGATCTTGTTTATCCAATTAGATAGTATGAGAAATTCTTGTATTCCTGCTTTTACAACAGGAGAACCATTAAGTTACTCTGAAACTTGGTGTATTGTAAATTCTGAGATATTAGATCCATTTATTTATCTATTTCCTATACTTGCTATTGCTTGTTGGATATGCAGTTCTTTAGAAAAATAAATCTCTCAAGAAGATAATATGAAAATCAAAGAAAAGAAAGGTTTTTGGAAAAAATTTAAGGAATTTTTTTCTGATGATGACAAATGGGAAGAATTCTGTAAAGATAAGTTTTCTGATGAAAAGTTCTCTGAACATTATTTTATAGTTCCCGTTGATTTAGAAGGTTTATCTAAAAAGAAAAAAGAGTTAAAGATTACATGGTTAAGAGATCATCTCATGAGTTTTGCTATGGGAGGGGTTATAAAAGCAGACACTCATAATGGAATAATTCAATGTAGTTTAGGGAAAAGTATTTCTACAAAATACATAGAAGAGAAGGAACAAAGTTATTTTTTGATAAGATTTCCTGATCTTACAGAAAAAGATTTAAAGGAAATGAAATCATTTTATAGGGTAGTTAATCCTAAGAAAAAAAGAAACTATTCCTTTTCAGTAAAGCAGAGCCTCATGGCAGAGAAGATATTATATTGTGTAGAAGAACATATTCATTTAGCAACTGGAATTAAACCTAGAGAGGTTATGTCCTTTTTTTATCTAAAAAATAAGAAACCAATGGTTAGAGAAGATGATGGCCTCCAATATTTTGAGTTTCCTTTAGAAAAGAGAATTAAATTAGGTATAAAATATCCCAAACTTCATAATAAGAGGTTTAGAATAACATTAAAAGAATACATAAATTGGATTTTAGAAAAGGTAGAAAGTGATTCCAAAATGAAAGAGTATTATGAAGCAGTCGTTAAGTTAATTAAAAAATATGATCTAAAGATATAGTTCTAAAATGAGTATAAGAGTTAATACAGGAGGATTGAAAGTAATGGAGTATAAGAAGGGATATAAATCTTCAAAATTATCTAAAAAGAAAGCAGAAAAAATCAAGTGGTTGTTTAGTAAAGCTTTTAACTAATAGTTTCTTATTAATTTTATGAAAAAAAGTTTAAAGGGAGGGATTTTTATAACCCTAATTTTAATGATATTTTTAACAGGAATAGTTATAGCAAATCATGGGGTTTATATTATACGTTGGTCTGGAACACCAACTTTTGATGATTCTCTTAATTTTAATGAAGATGTAAGTAATTTTTATAATATCACTATTAATAATACAGATCTAAGTGCAAATATTACTCAGGTTAATATATCATTTCCTAGTTCATTTACATTTACAAAGGATACAAATATAACAAAGTCGCCAAGGCTTTTTTATGCAGGGGCAAATCATACTTTTACAAATACTAGTACAACATTAAGTTGGGAGAATAATACAGGAGATGGAGATTCAAAATATGTATTTTATATTGGTCAACCTACTTTTGGACCACTTGGCCACTTAGGGGGAGAAGTTGGTTTTAATTTAACTGCTTCAGAACCCGGAGTTTATAATTTAACTGTGGCCACAAGTAATAGAACTGCAACTATTCTAACTAATATTACTATTACAATAAATGATACTTCAGCTCCCTTATTGAGTTTTGGGTCTGGAACAGCGGATAATTGTGCAAATGTCAGTCAGGATTATATTTTTATTAATGTAAGTGTTGTAGAAAGTAGTGAAGCAAATATAACTTTTGAAATATTTAATAGTAGTGGAGTAATTAATTCAACTACTTTTACAGATAGCACAAGGAACCTAAATGTAAGTAACTTAGTAGAAGGAAATTATAGTTACAACGTAAGTGTATATGATAATTCAGGTTATTTTAATGTTACTGAAACAAGAACTATTACATTAGATACAACTAGTCCTAATTTCACTTTTTCTTGTTCTAGTACTAGTGTAAATGTGGGGGATACAATAACATGTTCATGTAATGTAACAGATAATACTGACCCCACTATAAATGCTAGTTTTACAGTAAATCCTTCTACATCTTCTGCAGGAAGTTTTATAACCAGTTGCACTTCTACGGATAATGCCGGAAATGGGGGAAGTTCTAATATAACCTATACTGTTAGTTCTCCAAATAACAATAAGGGGGGTGGCGGAGGAGGAGGGGGAGGCGGAGATCCTTCACTTGGACAAACATATGCTTATAGTCCAGAACAAATAAGTAATGGAATTACAAGGACTATTAAAGAAGATGATCAGATTAAATTTAAACTTTCAGAAGATGGAAAATCAGAAGACCATTATGTAAAATCTAAAAAAATATATTCAGATAAGGTAGAGATTACAATAGAAAGTGATCCCATTAATGTTACTTTTTATATTGGAGATTCAAAAACATTTGATATTGATAATGATGGAGAATTTTATGATCTTTATATAAGGCTGAATAATATAGTTAATAGCTCAGCAGATTTGACAATAAGAACTATTAATGAAACAATTCCAGAAAGTAAAAATAATCTTACTCAACTAGAAAATAATCTTACTGAAGAAAATAACTCTTTTGAACAAGGAAATCCAATGAATATTAAAATTTCAACAGAATTATGGGTAGTTATTGTAATATTAATACTAATAGGTCTAGGTATAATTGTTATTTTCTTGATAAAGAAAAAGAGGAAAAATATATTCCGTAAGTTAAGAAAAATGTTTAGGAATAATTAAAAAAATAAGGAGAAGTTTATTTAGTAATATTTTTATAGTTCATTTTGTTTAGAGATATATGAAAAAACAGAATTGGTGGTGGATAGGTCTCATAGTAGTTATCATTTTAGTTCTATTCTTTATTAATAATAGAGAACCTACTCAAGAAGAACGAGTTAGAAAGTTAATCAGAGATAGGTATGAAGTCCTTGACATAGGAGAAAGAAGGTATTATGAGGAAGAATATCCTCCTGTTTATGTGGATATGGTCACATTTGGGCAAAGAGAGGATCAAGTCTTTGAAGGATTAAGTGCTTTATCAATAGTTTATAAAAATGCTTCTAGATATGAGGTAACAATTTTTGAAGAAACGCAGAAATGTATTTATTATATAGATAGAGAACTATGGGAGTCTTGGCTAAAAGGAGAATTAGATACTTTAATTGAAGAAGAAATAGAAAAGGCTGAAATTTGTTATTAAATAATCAGTTGATTGTTTATTAACCCTTTTCTTTTATGTTCTCTGCAATTTGTTTTTGTGCTTCTGCAACATCTTCCAGTGCTCTTGCAATATTATTCAGTGCATCTGCAATCGTATCTACATATTGTGTTATCTCATAATCTTCTGGCATGTATTTTGTAAGTTCCTTACATTAATAAATCTAACTGAATAAGACAGGTGTTTGTTTAGTAAAGCTTTTAACTAATAGTTTCTTATTATTTTTATGAAAAAAGAGGGAACAAGTGATGCTGTTGCTTGGGGAATTGTAAAAGGTTTTTTCCTTATTATTGGAATAATAATTGGAATAATAATCCTTATGCCTATTATACTTGTGATGATTTGGACTACTCTCCAATCAGGATTAATACTTTTAGTTATTGTAATTATTATAATCTTAGTTGTAGTTGGTATTAATAGAGAGAAAATAAAAAATTTTCAAAAGAAAAAATGAAAACTAATTCATTCATAAAAAAACATCCAGTTTGGACAGGAATTATTGCATTTTTTATAATATTCTTTGTTCTTCCTACTATTTTTGGAACATTTTTTTTGCAGGAGTCTATAAATAATGAAGATCCTGGATTGAGATTAGTTGAAGATCAAGAACCAAATCAGCCAGATTCAAATCCTCCATTAGACTCTCAAACCTCTTCTGTAGTTCCAAACCCTTCAACTTCAGATACAGACATATATAAAGTCACAAAAATAGTTGATGGAGACACATTAGATATAGAAACAGGAGATAGAATAAGGCTTATTTGTATAGACACTCCAGAAGTAGGAGAATATTATTATGAAGAAGCAAGTGATTATTTAGAAAGGCTAGTATTGGGAGAAGATATAGAACTAGTAAAGGATATATCAGAAACAGACAGATATGGCAGATTATTAAGATACATTTACCTTGATGGAGATTTTATTAATGAAAAAATGGTTAAGCAAGGTTATGCAAAAGCATATCCTTATTCTCCAGATACTTCTTTATGCCCTCTGATAGAAGATGCTGAAGATTATGCAAAATCTCATAATCTAGGAATATGGGCAGAACAAGAACCAGATCAAACTCCAGAAGATAATGGAGATAGTGGTGGAGAGGCAGTCTGTTCTTGTAGTGGCAATATCTATAATTGTGATGATTTTGATACTCATGATGAAGCACAAGCCTGTTATGAATATTGTGGAAGTGGAGACATACATCAACTTGATAGAGATGATGATGGTTTAGCTTGTGAGAGTTTGCCTTGATAGTTACTCTTCTTGCATTATGGCTATCAAGAGAAAAAGAGGGAGTAAAATACATATAAAAACTTCTTTTTTTAAGGTATAGTGTCTAGGTATTCAAAATAGAGAAACTAATCTCTCATTCCCTGTGCTAACCAAAAAAAGAATAATCCAATACCAATTATACCCAATCCAATAAACTTACTAGGCATATCTGAACTTCCTATGAATGTAGTTATTCCAGGAATAATCCAAACTACTATCGCTATGATTATAAAGAAGATACTTCCAAAATTATATTTTCTTTTTGTATTCAACTTACTCTTATTTTTCATTATTAATGAAAGTTCATCTCCATAACCATTTGGTTCTATACTCTTGCTTTTTACAATTTTATTAAAATCTTCTTCATAAGTTATTGGATATTCTAATTCTGTTTTGGGTTTATTCAAGAATTTATTTATTCCTATCTTGGTTTTTATTTTTTTTAAGTTTGCTTTTTGAAAATCATGTAATCTTTTATGGTCTTCTTTTGATAATTTAATAAGATTTCTTAACCTATTATCTTTTCCATTAGTATTTATATGATGAATTTCCTTTCCATCTAACAAACCTTTCTTCCTTTTGTAGAACCATATATGAAAGAACTCTATATATTTTGTATTCTTATCTCTCCTTGCTAAGTATTCATTATAAGTAATCACATCATAAAAAGAAGGTCTATTATTAAATTCTTCATCAAATAATCTTGCTCCTTCTTCATCAAAGATGAATTCTTGGTGACTTACTATTCTTGTTTCCATTGTTTTGGTTTCCCAGCATTATTTAGCTTCTCACCACATTTTTTACAAAGAATCTTACCATAATACAATATTCTCTTATCTAATAAACCTATCCTTTTCTTGCAGATTTTACATTTCATTTTTTCTTTAATATCTCTATATCTTCTCTCATAAGTTTTATTATGTTTAAAGCATTATCTAATTCTTTTCTAATCTCTACTTTCTTTTCAGGAGGAAGTTCTTCAGCTTTAATAAAAAGCTTCTTCATTTTTTCTCTGATCTGTTTTTTTGTTGGATGACTATATACTCCTTTCATATCTGTTGAATGTCCCATTTGTTGAGCAGCATCATCATTCTTGATATCTTCTTTATTATAAAGAATAGTTGCTATTGAATGTCTAAGAATATAAGGATTAATATGTTTTCCAAATACTCTTGGAGCAATATCTCTTAAATGTTGATATACTCCACTTCTTGTTTGGGATTTGTCACCAACACTAACTCCTTTCTTCTTGGTTCTTTTTGTTGGAAAAACATATTCAGAACCATTATTCTGAATCTTCTTTAAATAAAAAACAGCATTACTAGGAATATACTTTTCAAACTTCTTTTTATTCTTAGTAGCATATAGCGTTACATAAGCTTCTTCTCCATCAAAAGTTATGTCTTCCCATTTTAATCTACAAACTTCAGAAGGTCTAAATCCTCCATAGAAAAATATTAACCAAAAACATTTCCATCTTGGTTCTAATTCTGCTTGAACAAGTTTTTCTATATCTTCTTTTTTTAGCATATCATCAGGAGAATATTTTGGTTCTACTTTTTTCTTTTTACACAACTTGTCTAGGTTTCTAAATCTTGAACTCCAATCAGGATAATGCCATTTAATAAAAACCTTAACCATTACTTTAATGTCATTAGAAGAACTAGCAGCAAATTTAGTATCAAGTGAATTAAAGAAATTAACAATATCTGCTTCTGTAAATTTACTTAATGGTTTTTTTGTTGAATTAATAAATTGATTAGTATATCTTTCAACTATCTTCAGTGCTTTCTCTGTCTTTATAGTTAATTTCTTATATTCTAAATATTCTTTCATGATTTTTGATTTATTCATAAAAAGGAAAGGTTTATAAAGTTTATAAAACTATCTATACTATAAGTGTTTTGCTGTTCAGAAAGTTTATGTGAAAAAATAGTCTCACCTTTCTTAGCTCTAAAAAACCTAAAGGTTTTTGGAGCCCCAGAAAACCATAAAAGTTTTCTGAGGAAAGAAAAGCCAGATGTGCCAAAAGAAAACTAAGATAAATAAATAATATAAAAAATAAAAAAATGTTTAAATGGTTCAATAAACAAGAAGCTTGGTTAAAAGGAGCTTTGCTTTTATCTTTATTTAATTTAATTATGTCCATAATATGCACAATTAAAGATGGGCCTCTTACTGTCCCTTTAAACTATATGGGATTGAAAATTGTTTTAGAATTATTTCCTGTTTCATTTACAGGAGGAATTTATCCTGGTTTAAATTCAGAATGGGTTTTGTTTATAGGCATTATAATTAATACTATTATTTTCTTTTTTATTGGAGGATTTTTAGGATGGATGTTTGGAGAAATTGGAGATAAGATTCATGGGCATGTTGATAAAAAAGTAAAAAAGAAGAAAGGGAAAAAGAAATGAAAATTACAATAAATATCGACGAAAACGAAGAAAAAATCTTAAAAAAACGTGCAAAGAAAAATCTTTTTTCTCTTCGAGAACAAGTTGAAGATATAGTAAGAAGAAGTTGCATAAGAAGCAAGACTGGAAAAGGATACTCTCCTATAAAATGTGATGATAAGCTTGTAAGGATTTTTTCTAGGGATAAGAGGGGAAGGAAGAAGAAAAAAAGAAGGTGAAGAAGAAAAGGTAATCAGAGCGATTATGGTAATTGATGCTTTTTAGTTTTAACAGAGGAAATATGCTCATTCAAAACTATGATTTTGTAGAGATATCTTAATGAAAAATCTTCTTGAAAAAGAAAAAACCATGTTAAATTTTTAGGAAAAATTTTTATTTCCATTCAGTAGTAAGAAAGCTTTAAATAGTATACATATCGTTGTGTATACAGAAGGTATACACCTACCTCCTTTCCAGCTATGTCAATTAAGACATAGCTTTAAACTCAATAAAAAATGGATATATTTGATAACCCAATATTATGTAAGAAATGCAGAAAAGAAATGAAACCTGAATTAGTTTCTAGAAACGGATTTAATCTTAGAGTTATGAAATGTGATAAATGTAATGAAATAATTGTTCATCCTGTTGATAAACAAGAATATGATCAGTTTATAGCTCTTAAGAAAAAAGATTTTGAAGTTAAGATGAGAATGGTTGGAAATAGTTATGCTGTAAGTATTCCTAGACAGATTGTTGATTTTATGAAAGAACAAGAAAGAATTATGAATAATATGGTTAGATTAAGTTTTGAAGATTCAGGAAGACTTAGTCTTAGATTTAATACGCCTGAACAAAAAAATAATTCTAGAATTATAAAATCTAAAGAAGTGAGGGTTGTTAGAAATAATAAACCTGTTTTTCATTCAAGGGAATTTTCAGATTCAGCGCATCCTGAAAAAACAATTAAGAAGATTTTTAAAGCTAAAAATAATGAGGAATTAGAAAGAGACAAATAATATGGCAAACGATAATAATAAACCAAAACTTCAAAAGTTAAGAGTTGCTGAAGCTCTTCAAGATGATGTATATAAGGGAATAGCAAGAGTAGATACAGAGACAATGAGGCAATTAGATATTAAGAGAGGAGATGTTATTGTTATAAAGGGCCAGAGAGAAACAGTTGCTATTGCAGATAGGGCTTATCCAGCTGATGTTGGAGAAGGGATTATTAGGATTGATGGAATATTAAGAAGAAATGCTAAAACAGGAGTAGGAGAAATGGTAAGTATTTCTAAAGCTAATATTAAAGAAGCTAAAAAAGTTTTAATTGCTCCTGCTCAACAAGGAATAATGGTTCAAGCTGATCCTGAAACTCTTAAAGCAGGTTTGTTAGGAAGAGCTGTTATGAAAGGAGATGTTTTGATTATGGGAGGAGTAAGAAGAAGAAAGGATATCATGTCTGAAAGTATGGGAATGGATGATATTTTTGGAGAGGAATTTAATAATCTTTTTGAGCAGGCTTTTGGAAATATGGGGATGAGTGGCATTCAAAGAATAAAGTTTGTTGTTGCTAATACAACTCCTGCTCAGCCAGTTATAATTACTGAAAATACAGAATTACAATTAAGTAATAAAGCAATTGACGTGAATGAGGATAAAGTTATAGAGGTTACATATGAAGATATAGGGGGTTTAAAAGAAGAAGTCAAGAAAATCAGAGAAATGGTTGAAGTTCCATTAAAACATCCTGAGATTTTTGAAAGGCTTGGAGTTGAACCTCCTAAAGGAGTTCTTTTACATGGGCCTCCGGGTTGTGGAAAGACTTTACTTGCTAAGGCTGTTGCTAATGAGTCAGAAGCTAATTTTATTTTATTAAATGGGCCTGAATGTATGTCAAAGTTTTATGGAGAATCTGAAAAAAGAATAAGGGGAATTTTTGAAGAAGCTGAAAAAAATGCCCCAAGTATTATATTTATAGACGAAATAGATGCTATTGCTCCAAAAAGAGAAGATGTTCAAGGAGAAGTTGAAAGAAGAGTTGTATCTCAGCTTTTGACTATGATGGATGGTTTGAATTCAAGAGGAAAAGTAGTTGTTATTGGGGCTACTAATAGGCCTAATTCAATTGATCCTGCTCTTAGAAGGCCTGGAAGATTTGATAGAGAAGTAGCTATAAGTGTTCCTGATAAAGCTGGAAGACTAGCTATATTAAAAATTCATACAAGAAATATGCCTTTGCTTAAGGATGTTGACTTAAATAAATTAGCAGCAATAACTCATGGTTTTGTTGGAGCAGATGTTGCATCTCTAGCAAAAGAAGCTGCTATGAATGTTCTTAGAAAGGTTCTCCCTAAATTAGAATTAAAAGAAGATGAACAAATTCCAGAATCTGTTTTAAAAGAACTAAAAATTTCTGGAAAAGATTTTGATGAGGCTCTGAAAATTGTGCGTCCTTCTGCAATGAGGGAAGTATTAGTTGAAACTCCAAATATTGGATGGAATGAAGTTGGAGGTTTGGAAAAAATAAAACAAGAATTAAAAGAAGCTGTTGAATGGCCTTTAAAACATCCTACGAGTTTTACAAGACTTGGAATAAAACCTCCTAGAGGATTATTATTATATGGACCTCCTGGATGTGGTAAGACTTTGCTTGCTAAAGCAGTAGCTAAGGAAAGTGAAGCAAATTTTATACAAGTAAAAGGTCCAAGTCTTTTATCAATGTGGGTTGGAGAATCTGAAAAAGGAGTTAGAAAGATTTTTGAAAGAGCAAGACAAGTTGCTCCATGTATTATATTTTTTGATGAGATTGACGCATTAGCAGGAAGAAGAGGAATGGAACATGGAACAAAAGTCACAGAAAGAGTTTTAAATCAGTTATTAGCTGAGATGGATGGTATAGAAGAAACAAGTGACATTGTTGTTGTTGCTGCTACTAATAGGCCAGATATGTTAGATACAGCGATTCTTAGACCTGGAAGATTTGATAGAATCTTGCTTGTTGATGTTCCTGATATGGACTCTAGATTTGGAATTTTGAAGATACATACGAAAGATATGCCTCTTAATGTAATTAAGGAAGAGATAAAAGAATTAGATAATCATTTTAAGAAAAGAAAAATCAATGTCATCTCTAAGATGGCTGCTGATGAACCTATTTCTAATGATGATTTGAATCAAGGTAAAAACAAAAAAATAGATTTCAAGAAGCTTTCTGATAGAGATAAGTTATTATATTCTTTAGCTGAAAAAACAGAAGGTTTTGTAGGAGCTGATATAGAAAGTCTGGCAAGAGAAGCAGCAATGTTAGCATTAAGAAAAGATCTTAATACTAAAGAAGTAGAAAAAAAACATTTTATAGAGGCGATGTTTAAGATGAAACCAAGTGTTACTAAGAAAGATATTGATAAGTATAAGAGGATTGAAGAAAATTATTTGAAAAGTGCTAAGTCAGCGTTGGAAAATCAGGCAACTGTTGGTTATTTGGGCTGAGAATTTCAAAAAAAAAACGATTTCTAAAATTTAAAAAACATTTATAAAGGACTTTTTCTTAATTTAAAAATAAAAGATGGTCAGTAAAAGGAGTTTAGGTGTACTAATAGTAATTTCAATAATAATTTCTATGCTAATTATGTCAGGTTTTATTGTCGCTGCTGATAATAATAGCGACGATGAGAGAAGTCTTTGGCAAACAATTTTTGATTTTTTATTCGGAGGATTTTTAGGAGAAGGTTTGACAGGACAAGTAACTTACAATCCTGCGGATTGTCCTGCAGATATGGTTAGTTATTGGACATTAGATAATGAAGATGTTTCAGGAACTAGTGTTATTGATGTTTTAGGAAGTAATGATGGAACAAATAATGGAGCAACAACAGGACAAGTAGGACAAGTAAATGAGGCTTTTGATTTTGATGGAGCAAGCGATTATATTCAAATTAGTGATGATCCAAGTTTAGATCTTACTACTGGTTTAACAATGGCAACTTGGGTATATATCGATAGCTGGAATGATTGGGGTAGATTAATTGAAAAAATAGGATCTAGTAATGGGGCTCAGATGTATTCATTAATATTAGCAGATGATGGAGGTCATCCAGAAATAAATAATGCTTTTATGTTCTATACTCGTCACTCAACTGGAAATCATAATCTTAGGGGAATTAGTAATACTGTTTATCCAGGACAATGGTATCATGTTGCTGGAACTTATGATAGTGCTACAGGTAATAAAGTACTTTATGTAAATGGTGTAGAACAAACTTCTACAACTGCTAGCGGAGCAATATATGCTAATAATCTTGATTTATATTTAGGTTATAATCCTTATAATGCTCCACAAAGTCTAGATGGTAAATTAGATGAAGTTGCTCTTTTTAGCAGAGCCTTGAATGCTAGTGAAATATTAGAGATGTATAATGAGGGTATTAATAATGGCAAGGGTTATTGTGAGGAAAGTATACCTTCTGTTTGTGGAAATAATATTGTTGAATCAGGAGAAGAATGTGATGATGGAAATACTAATGATAATGATGCTTGTAAAAATGATTGTACAAATAATATCTGTAGTGATGGTGTTATCTATACAGGAGTAGAAGAATGTGATGATGGAAATACTAATGATAATGATGCTTGTAAAAATGACTGTACAAATAATGTTTGTGGAGATAATTCTGTCTATACAGGAGTAGAAGTTTGTGATGGTTCTGATCTAGGAGGAGAAGATTGTGTAAGCCAAGGATATGATATAGGTATATTATTATGTTCTATAGATTGTTCAAGTTTTGATACTAGTCAATGTAGTATGGCTGTTTGCGGAAATAATGCTGTAGAAGGAACAGAAGAATGTGACGATGGAAATTTAATCAATGGAGATGGATGTGATAGTAATTGTATGTTAGAAATTCCACCTTGTCCAGATGGAATGATTAGTTATTGGAAGTTAGATGAGACAACAGGAAGTGTTGTTGATTATTTTGATGGAAATGATGGAATTAATTATGGGGCGACAAGAGGAATTGTTGGACAGGTAGATAATGCTTTTGATTTTGATGGTATTGATGATTATGTTGAAATACCTCATTCAAGTTCTTTAGATTTTGATATAGGGGATGATTTTACAGTTAATATGTGGCTAAAGATGACAAGCCCTGTTAGTTTTGATTCTATAATAAGCAAGGCTCAAAATATTAATGCTATTGGATGGGATATTACAAATAATGGTAATTATGCAACATTTTTCCTTCGTGAAGGTGTAAATAATGGTATTTGGAGAAGGCCTAACATTGCTTTTAATGCAGACTCGAACTGGCATCTTTGGAGTTTTGTATGGGAAGGATCTGCTGGTTATAGTGATACTAATATGCATATATATAGGGATGGAGTAGAGTGCTCTTATTTATCTAGTAAGGTTCAAGGAACAATAACAACACTACATAATACTTTGCCTGTTATGATTGGAAGAGATGGAGATGGAACTTATGCTGATATGTCAGCTGATGAAGTTGCAATATTTAGTAGAGCCTTAACAGGAAGTGAAATATTAGGTATGTATAATGATGGTGTGGCTGGAGATAGTTATTGTGAGGTTGCAGGACCAGTTTGCGGAGATGGAAATCTAGATGCTGGAGAAGAATGTGACGATGGTTGTATTTCTCCAAATGTTCCTTTTGGTTGTGATGATTTACCTTTAGATAATGGAGATGGGTGTTCATCAACATGTCAGCTTGAAGTAGTATGTGGTAATAATATTATTGAAACAGGAGAAGAATGTGATGATGGAAATACTAATGATAATGATGCTTGTAAAAATGATTGTACAAATAATGTTTGTGGAGATAATGTTGTTTATATAGGAGTAGAAGTTTGTGATGGAACAAACTTAGGAGGAGAGACATGTGAAAGTATAGTTGGAGAGGGTTATATTGGATCATTAATCTGTAATTCTAATTGTAATGGATTTGATACAAGTGGATGTATTAGTGCTACAGCTTGTATAGATAATGATCAAGACGGTTATGGGGCTTGTCCAAATTGTGGAGTAGCAAATGGATGTACTTATGATGGAGATGATTGTGATGATAGTAAATCTAATGTTTATCCAGGAGCAGCTGAAGTTTGTGATAGTTTAGATAATGATTGTAATGCAGGAACTATTGATGGAAGTGATGAATCATGGTATGGCCAAGCAACTAGTTGTGGAACAGGAGAATGTGCTGGAAATACTGGAATATTAGAATGTTCAGGCGGAGTTCAAGTAGATACTTGTGATCCTTATGAAGGAGCTGTTCCAGAAAGTTGTGAAGATGAAACTGGATATGATGGTAAAGATAATAATTGTGATGAGGCAATAGATCTAAATTGTGATTCTTATTGTGATTTAGATGGAGATGATTATACAGCAAGAATATTTCCTTTATGCCCATTTTATCTTAGGGGAGATTGTGATGATACAAATCAAAATATTAATCCAGGATCAACTGAGATTTGTAATGATGGTATAGATAATAATTGTGATGGAGATTTAGATTGTGATGATGATGAATGTACTGGAGATTATAATTGTCCTGTTTGTGGTGACGGTATTATTCAACAAGGAGAAGAATGTGATGATGGAAATTTAATTAATGAGGATGGTTGTTCAGATACTTGTGCTTTAGAAGGAGAGGTATTATGTTATTATGATGCTGATTCAGATACTTATCCAAATCAAACAAATACACAAACTCTTTATGTTTCTTGTAATCCAGGAGATGGATGGTATGAATGTCTTGAACCTGAAGAAGATCCTGAACCTGTGATAGATTGTCCTGATAATATGATTAGTTACTGGACTTTAGATGATGATGCTGTTTCAGGAACTATTGTTATTGATACTTTTGGAAGTAATGATGGAACTAATAATGGGGCAACAACAGGACAATCAGGACAAGTTAATGAAGCTTTTGATTTTGATGGAACTAATGATATAATTGTTATTCCTGATGATGATTCTTTAGATCTTACTGGGAATATGACTATAAGTGCGTGGATAAGGCCGATTTATAAAACTGAACAAACTATTATTTCTAAAAGAGATAGTACATCTCCAGGTACTACAACAAATTACCAATTTAGATTACAGGGAAGTAAGTCTATCTGGTTTTATTGGTATAATAGTGGTGATTGGCGAGGAATTAATACTGATGGCGAAGCTGGTGCTGCAAAAATAACTGATTTTAATGAATGGAATCATATTACTGCAACTTATGATGGAGCCAATCTAAAAATATATGTAAATGGTGTAGAGAAAGTTTCACGACCAGAATCAATTGGTATGCTTGCAAATAATATTGATGTTTCTATTGGTTCTGCGTTTTCTACATTCTCTGCTCAACCATATCATGGATTAATTGATGAAGTAGCTATGTTTGATAGGGCTCTAGATGCAAATGAAATATTTGAAATGTATAATAAGAGTCATGTTGATTATTTAGGTTATTGTGAATCTGTAGTTGATGATGACACTCCTGCAGGAGTTACAGATATTTGTTCTAATTTTGGATTTGAAACTGGAGATTTAACAGGATGGACTGTTGAATTAGGCACATTTGATGCTGGTGATCAATATTCTGATATGGATGTTGATGTTTGTGGTTCTGGTAATGTAAATGCTTTTGAAGGAACATATCTATATGAAACAGTATCTGAGAATAATTGTAATACTGGAGCTGCAGAATATGAAGATGGGAGAACAAGTATAATAAGATCTGATACTTTTACTTTAAATCCTTATGTTAATGAGTTTAGGGCACAGATTTCTTCAGGAGGTAGTTCAAATTTAAGGTTGAATCTTTACTTAGCTAGTAATGATAATATTATCTCAAGTTTTACAGGAGTAGATGATCTTCCTTGGATATTAAACACAGAAGATATATCTGCTTATGCAGGTCAAGATGTTTATATGAAAATAATAGATCAGGATATAGGATCTTATGGCCATATAATTATAGATGATATTCATTTTGTAGATAGTTCTTTGAATAGAATTAATGGTTGTGGTGATATAGAACAATGTGTATGGGATTGTAATGATGGTGATAATGCAGCTTATCCAGTTGGTTTAGATAGTGATGGAGATGAGGTTGATGATGGATGTGATAATTGTGATCTTATAAGTAATCCATTACAAGAAGATATTGATGGAGATACTGTTGGAGATGTTTGTGATAATTGTGAATTTGTTAGTAATCCAGGACAAGAGGACCTTGGAGATGCAAGTGGAGGATGTGGAGTTGATTGTGTTAATATAAATGATCAAAGTGATTGTGATAGTTCCCCTAATTGTAATTGGAATTCTGGAACAGGAGTATGTGAGGGATTTATTCAAGCAAATGAATGTGGAGATTTGGATTTTGATACTGAATGTGGTTATTTTCTTGATTGTAGCCATCAATATCTAGATTATTGTGCTGGAGACAGTTTTGATTGTGGTGTGATAACTGATCAATTTGTTTGTATAGAGGCTTCTCCTTGTAGTTGGAATGGAACTGATTGCTTAGGAGGAATTAATGATTGTAGTTCTCTTAGTTGGCCTTCTTGTTTAGGATCTATAACTGGTTGTCTTTCTGTTACAGAGCTAAACTGTATTGGAACTTTACAAGGAGCAACATCATGTATAGGGGATGGAGTAGGAGATGCTTGTGATAATTGTGAATTTGATTTAAATCCGTTACAAGAAGATTTTGATAATGATAATGTAGGAGATATATGTGATAATTGTCCTGAAGATGCTAATACAGATCAGTTTGATTCTGATGGCGATACATTTGGAAATGCTTGTGATTGTCTTCCTGATGATTCTGCGAGTTTTCCAGGAGGAGTAGAATATTGTGATGGTTTAGATAATAATTGTGATGATGTTCTTCCTAATAATGAAATAGATTATGATAATGATAGTGTTATGGAATGTGAAGGAGATTGTGATCCTAATAATGGTGCTATTTATCCTGGAGCTCCTGAGATTTGTGATTTAATTGATAATAATTGTAATAATGCAGTAGATGAGCATGATCAAGATGCTCCTGTAACAACTGCTGTATTATTTCCAGATGCACATAATTGTAATGGTATTGATTGGTATGCTAGCGATGTAATTGTTCAATTAAATGCTGTAGATTCTCCAATAGCATCTGGATGTGGTGTAAAGGAAATTAATTACAGAATTAATTCAGGAAGCTGGATTACTGTTCCTGGTTCATCTGCAACAGTAACACTTGGTCTAGGAATACCTGGATATCATACATTAGAATATTATGCTGTTGATACTAGTGGATATGTAACAGGAGGAAATGTAGAAAATAATAAATCTATAACTGTTGGAATAGATTATCATAATCCTGAAACATCAACATTAACAATAACAGATCCAACTGGTCAATATAGTACAGATGGAACTATATCTCTAAGTTGGACAGAAGTTGAAGATCAGAATTATCCTGATAGTTCAGGATTTACTCATTATGAAGTATGGAGATACTCTTGGGCTGATTCTCTTCAAGGATGGACAGAAGCAGAGACTAAACAAAATGGAGATCTTGTAAATACAACATTTATTGATACAGGATTGCAGACAGATACAAGATATTACTATAGGATATATGCTTATGATTGTGTTGGAAGGTATTCTGCTTCAAATGTAGTTTATAAAACAGTAGATACAGAAAATCCAGGAGTAAATATTGTAATTCCTACTGCATCTCAAGAATTTGGAACAAATTCAATATATGTTGAAGCTGATTATGCAAATACATATGCTGTAACTTGTCAAGTTAAACATGATCAAGGATCTTATATAGATATGAATGGGGATAATCAAGTAAGTGGAACAGCAACAGCAACATTAAATAATGTTCCTGAAGGGGAAAGAACAATAACAGTAACTTGTGTAGATGAAGCAGGAAATAGTGCGTTTGATGAAGTAGAAATTATAATAGATTCAACACCTCCAGAAGGAAGTGTTTCAGGAATCTCTCTTGTTTGTGATAATAGTCCTACAACTGTAACATTAAGTTGTAATGATCCTCTTGGAGGAACTCCAGGAGTTGCATCTGGATGTAATGATAATGAAGATTATTATGGATTTGCAGGATCACAAGAAACTTGTGAAGCAAATCAATCTTATATTGGAGATGTAGTAATTAATGAATATGGTTATTTCTGCTGGCATGTAGAAGATGATGCAGGCAATATAGATGAAAACAGTATCTTAATTCCAACTGATGTTATTTCTCCAATAATTACAGATGATTATGATTTTGATGGTATTTGGACAAATATTGTTCCTCAATTTGTTACTTTAAATGCTTCTGATGAAGGAGGATGTGAATTAGATTATGTTAAAACTTGTGAAGGATTAGGATGTAGTCCTGATGTGGATGGAAGTTTCTTAAATAGTCCTTATGAATTAACACATACAGAAGATACTGATGAAACTATTATAAGATATCAAGCATGGGATACTGCAGGTAATCCAAGTATTGTGGGAGAATATATTATTATGATAGATACTATTGATCCTGTTACTAATGATACTGCTCCAGAGGTATGTATAAGCGAGACACCACTTAATATAAGTTTAAATCCAGAAGACTTTCCATCAAGCGGTGTTAATATTACTTATTATTGCTTAGATTCAGATGATACTTGTGAGCCAGATATAGAATATGAAGGAGCAATAGAAATAACAGATGATAATTTGTATTATTTAAGATTCCATAGTATAGATAATGCAGGCAATCAAGAAGAGACAATATCAAAAGAATTAAGAATTGATACAACTTCTCCTATAGGAAATTTAAATGTTACTGCAGATAGTGATGTCAATTGTCAAGGAGAGTTTACTTATAATGGAATAGAGTATGAGACAGGTAGTGTAGTATTAAGCAACGGAGATATAATCTATGCAGAAAATTGTTTAGAATTAGAAGCTTTGTTTGAAGATGGATTAGGTTCTGGAACTAATTATTCATATATACAGGTCTTAACATCTAATGGAACATTATTAGCTGCTCTTGACTCTATGGAAGACTTTGATTTTGCAACAATACAAGATCAATTAGAAAGTGATTGTGCTGTAACAATAATGTGTATTGGAGAAGATTATTGTGGTAATGCTGAGACAATAGATATAACAGTTATATTAGATGAAGATGATGATGGTGTTTGTAATAAAGATGATATGTGTGGAGATACAGCATTGCCTGAATCAGTTCCAATAACAGGAGAACTAAGACCTCAACATTATGCAGATATAGATGGAGATAGAATTTTTGAGACTAATACTGGAAGTAATAATGCTCCAAATATTGTTGATACTAGTTTGAGTGTAACTAGTACTTATGGTTGTTCTTGTAACCAGATATTATACTGTAAGCCTGGAAATGATGCTGGAGAAGAGAAATGGGGATGTACAGGAGGAAGTGATCCATTTAGTAAGGCAACAATGGGTATATGGGTAGGACAAAAAGCTTGGGCAACAGATTGTTTAGCTAATGGAGTTGTTACAGAAGGATTGCCTAAGTCATTTTTTGAAGATACAGATCAAGAAGGAGTTGTAGACTTATTAGATATTGATAATGATAATGATGGATTAACTGATGGAGAAGATCCATTAATTGAAGATTATGAGAATGTGGATATAGATGATGAGGATGCAGGTATTCCAGACTGGCATCCTAAGTCTAAGCATAAGAAATAGTTGTAGGGGTAACTTCTTATTAGTATATAAATTTTTATAAAGTTTTTTTGTTTTATTTTTTTAATATGATGATATCTAAGATCTATGATAAACATGAATATGATGGTAAAGTTGAGTTTTTCTTAGGAGTTAATAGAGATGTTAGTGATTCTGAATTTAGAGAATATGTTTTTAATAGGCTTATTGAAGAGCGTCTTAGTAAAAGATATGGTTTTAGAGAACATGAGGAGAATGTAGATGAGGGGTTTAGTAATTATTTAACTGTTTTTAAAAAAGCAGTGTTTGCAAATGATGATCTTGCAGATATTTGTGTTCAAGGAACCTTACATAATAATTTAAAAAAACTTCTTTTTAGATTTAATCCAGAGATTTGTGTTGGTGTAGCTGATTATGATAATATTAAAATATGGGTAAATGGGCTCATTGGCCTGCCTCCTAATGTTTGTAAAGGAATGAAGTAAACTTATTCAGTTGTAACCTCAACAGTATTATCATATATTAAGATTGTATTTTCATATTGTGTAGAAGGCTTATGTGATTTTTCAATAAAACTTGCATAACTCTTAACTATTCCTGCTTGAACAAGCCTTGATAAAGCTAATCTTGTTGTTGATCCAAACTCTTTTTCTAATTCTCTGCTTGAAAATGGAAGAGTTTGTTTATTTTCTATTATCCATTTGAGGATTTTTCTTGCATTAGGATCTCTTACTTGACCTTGTTTAATCAAAGCATAATCATTACTTGGCGGGCCCTCATATATAAGGCCTACCCCATAAGTAGCAAAAGGTTCAATTGCAAAAGCTCCTTTTCCTATCTCATTCTCATTTCCATTATCATAATTAGGAATTGTTATTCCTGCATGCACAATATTTTCATCTAGGGAATGGCCTGAAAGGTTTCTTATTGGAGAAAAACCTGCATCTGAGATTGTTTGTTGGATTACTTTTCCTATTTCTCCTAGTTTTGTTTTGTGTTTGTTCTTTTTTACAAGTTCAATAGCTGCATTTAAAGCATCTTCAGTAGCTTTTATTATTGCTTTATGTTCATTATTATTAGTTAGATCTAAAGTTATTGCAGTGTCTGCTACAAAGCCATTTACACTTACACCTATATCGATTTTTATTAATCCAGAAGCTAATGTTTCTTCATCTAGAGTAGGAGTATAATGAGCAGTAAGATCATCTATACTAATATTTACAGGAAAAGCTATATCTCCTCCAAGTTCAATTATTTTAGCTTCTAATTGTTCTGCTATATCTGATATTTTTGTTCCAGGCTTTGTTATTTTTCTAGCCAAAGCTTTGATTTGCTTAGCTATTTGGCCTGCTTTTTTATAGTTTTCAATTTGTTTTTGTGTTAAGTCCATAATCTAAGACAACCAAGGTTTTCTTCGATGTATCTTTCCTATTAAGATACTGCTCATGGCTGTATTCCTTTATTATTAATAGAATTAAGGGTTTTTAAGATTATATTTCACTCATATCTTTCATCATCTGAAGGATAGATGGAGTGTTTCTTTTTCTTTGCCTTCTTTTTTCTTTCCATTCCCTATATGAATCTCTTATTGCTAGTGGAGTCTCATATAAGGCAACACCTAGCATTGCAATAGTGAATCCAAAATCTTCTAATCCTTCTACAATTCCTTTTCTTGGATGTCTTATTGTATAATTATTCATGTTTTTGACTAGTTTACTGTATTTAAAAATATTACTATGCTTTTATTCTCCTCTCTTTAGGCATATAATTAATAAGTCTATCATCAACAAGTTTTCCACATCCTATAAAATCATCTTCAAATTTTAGAACTCTAAACCCATTTTCTTGGTTTTTCCACTCATCTGGAATAGGAATATCTTGTCCCTTAAACCACATTTGTTTTTGATCTTTATTTAATACTAATATGTTTTTTGTTATTTGATCTTTTAGTATATGAATAGCATCTGTAGATAATCTTATTTCTGTTTCATATTCATGAAAAAGATATAGCCCTATATTTTCCATATTTGCAATATTTCCTAAATTTGATATTTCATCCATAGAAAGATCTCCTGAATATCCTCTTATTTTTTCTTTTCCAGATGGAATAAGAAGATGTGGAAGTTTAGTTATTCCATAATATGAAAGTTTTTCTAATATTTTCTTTTTTTGTGCTTTGTATATAAATTTAGTCATTTTGTTTGATATTCTTATTAAGTTTATTTTGATAAGTGATAAACATCTTTGTATGATAATCTACATCTATGATGCTTAATCTTCTCATTAGTTTGTGATTTAATATTACCATTAATCTAAGACAACCAAGGTTTTCTTCGATGTATCTTTCCTATTAAGATACTGCTCATGGCTGATTTCCTCCTAATTTTTTTATTTTACATATAAAAAATCCTTCTGTATTATTATCTTGAGGATAGATTCTTGCACAGTTTTTTATTTGTTTATCAAAAGTTTTATCTTGCCATTTTAAGATTCCAGGTCTTGTTTTTATAGGAAGGTTTATAGGAAGAAGCTTAATATTAAAATTATCTAGGAGATATTGAACAACTTCTTCGTTTTCTTCAGGAGCATGTGTGCATGTTGAGTATATCATCTCTCCTCCAATTTTCAGGATTTCTAATGCTTTTGATGCAAGGAGTTTTTGAGTTCTAGAAAAACGCAGAGTCATTTTTGGATTCCACATAATAAATGTTTTTGGACTGCTTCTTAAAGTTCCTTCTCCTGAACAAGGAGCATCAACAAGAATCTTATCAAATTCTATTCCTTGTTTTTTAAAGTTTTTAGAAAGATTAGCACTATGATTTCTTGTTATTATTGTATTGCTTATTCCTAATTTTTCAAGATTAGAAGATAGAATTCTTATTCTATTCATATTATTATCATTTGCTATTAATATTCCTTTATTATTCATCATAGCTGCTGCTTGGCTTGTTTTTGAGCCAGGACTTGCACAACAATCAAAAAAACTATCATCTGAATTTGGTTTTAGAGCAAGCATAGGCATCATACTGCTTATTTCTTGAACATAATAATATCCTAATAAGTGTTCCTGGCTTTTGCCTAATTCTCCTGGAAGAAGATTATTTGTAATTATCATTATTTCTGGATATTCTTTAAATGGTTGAGAGATTTTCCAACCATTTTTTTCTAGTTTTGTTTTTAGTTTTTCAGGAGAAATTTTAATAGTATTACATCTAATAGAATTTTGAGGAGAAGTATGGACTATTTTCCAAAATTCTTCTTGATCTTGTTTGTTTTCTAGTAAAGAGTTTATTCTTTGTTCAAATAAAGGTTTGGGATTATATTTGTATGGTTTCATAAAAAACTAAGGAAAAACTTGTTTTTAAGGTTATTTTTTTCTAATAAACAAAAGAGGATAAATAATATCACTAAGACAACAAGGAACAAGAACAGCAATAAATACTATAAAAAATACAGCTATAAGCCAAATCAGATTAAAACTAGGAGAATATGCAAGGATATAAAAAAGACTTGCAAAAACAGACAAAAGAACATGTATAAGATGAGGGGTTTTTGTTGATTTTAATCCAATACCTATTATGCTTCCTAATAATGCTGCCCCTAATATTATTAATGGTTCTTCAATAATAGGAAGATGAAGATGAGTATGTAGATTTAATAAATTTCCTTCAAGATAAGGAAGAATAACATCACTTAATGTTCCTATAATAATGCTTCCAGTTATTCCAATAAGAATTGCTAATAAGAAATTTTTTCTATATTTATAAAAAAGAGCAGAAGTTACAAAAGCTGAGAAAAGAACATGAGCTGGATGCATAATTTCAAAGATTGTTTCAGTTGTTTGAAGAAAAAAATCTCCTGTTAGAAAACCTGCAATAGCAAGTATTATTCCTATGGCTGTTGCTAATAATGTAAAGGGTATGTGTTCAGATAATTCTTTTAGTATTTTTGCCATCTTTTTTTATATTATAATATAATATCTTTGTTTTTTAATTCTTTGTATGCAAGTAAGGAATCATAATCTTTTAAACTATCTCCTAATAAAAGCTTGATTTTTGTAGCAATCTCGTGAAATTGTTTTGGAGATTCAGCTAATATTGTTAAAATGAGATTCCATTCTCCGATTGTTTTTATAATTCCAATTAGATTTGGATCCTGATTAAAATAGTCTCTTAATTTTTTTTCTTCATCTTCTGTAAAGACCTTCATCAATAACAAAACATTATACCAATGCATCCCTAATTTATTTGCATTAATATTTGTTCCAAAATGATCAATTATATTCTTATTTTGTAATTTTTTTATCCTATACATAATAGTATCTGCATCTAGATTGACTTTTTTTGATATATCTACTAAACTTGTTCTTGAATTTTCAGATAATATATTTAATATCTTTTTATCTGTATCATCAAGTTTTATTTTTTGTTTTTGTTTTTTTAATTCTAGATTTATATCTCCTTCAACACAATCTCTTATCTTACCTAATATCTGCTGATCTATAAGAATATCTGAGAATTTATTATCTATATCTGTGAGTATCTTATCAAGCTCTACTGCGTCCTTAGCTAATATAACTACTTTAAGATCCCATTTATCTGAGTAAAAAATAACATTTATGATATTATTGTGTTTTATTAAATAATTATAAAAACTTTTTATTTTTTCATGCTTGCTTTCTATATGTTGAAATAATATTTGATATTCATTATATCCTAGTAGGGGATAGTTTATTTTTATAGAGTAATTGTCAATTATTCCTGATTTTTCTAATTTTTGTATTCTATATCTTACTGCATCATGAGAAAGATGGACTTGTTTAGAGATTTGTTGATAAGTAATTCTAGAGTTTTTTCTAAGTATTTCTAGGATTTTGTTGTCTTTTAAGTCTATTTTCAGTTTTTCAGATGTTTCTTCGTCTATTTGAGGACTCATTATATTAGTTATTATCTTATGATACTTATAAATATTTCGGTTTTAACGAAATATTTGATGAAAACTTACTAATAACCTAAAGACTTACTACTAGTAAGTAAAAAATAAAATAAACAAATTAAAAACAAAGAAAATGAAACAAATGAGATATGAAGATAATATGGTTTTAGCAGAAGCATATCTTGAAAGAGGAGAAGATAATTTTGCTAGGTGTTTAGCTGGAGAAAAAGATTTAGGACAATATGTTCCTGCAAATCTAGATTGTGCTAGAAAAGCATATAATCAAGCTAGATTGACTCCAGAAGATCAAAGAGATTTTGCTAGAGAAAAAAAGCTTAGACAAGAAATAGAAAAGCTTGAAGCTTTAGCTGAGGCAGAAGGAGAAAAATAAAATGACAAATTTAATTGAAAAATTAAAAAATTTTGGAAGAATAGCAGTAGTAGCAGGAGCTATATTTGGAGGTAAGGCATATGCAGAAACTAATAGGCCTACAAATCATTTAGATGTTTTAAGACAAGTGAGACAGACAGTAAATAGAAATTATCATGATGTTTGTAAAAAAATACAAGTATATGCTAGAACTAAAAATAAAGAAGATGATAAACAAATTCCAGGTCTTAGAGAACAAAGAATATTTCTAGGAGATTTACTTGGAAAATATGATGAATTAATAAGAAATACAAATCCTGAAGAGACTCTTAATGATGTTGCAAGGCAGATTGTAGAAGGCAGAGAAGTTGAAACAAGAACTAATAATGTTCCAACACAAGCAGAAACTGTATTAAGAGATGGACAAAACGCTGTAGATGCTGTTCTTCAAGCATATACAAATGAAGTTCCAAGAGCTAATCATTATAATCAAATGGCTTTTGAAGGATTAACTAATGCTGTTAATGATATAAAAAAGACTGAACAAAAAATGATTGATTTTTTTGATGATTATAATAAAATGATTGGAGATGTTTTTAATGAACCACTAACAAATAATGTTTGTCCAATAAGAGAAAGAAAAGATGATTTGTATAGAAATAGGCCTCAAAATCCTACTAATAATACTGAAAGGAGGACAAAATAATGAAAATGGAAGATTATACAGATCATGCACTTGAAATGCAAGATTATGATGATAATTTCAGAAGAAGAGTCAGATGGGTCTTAACTATGGCTGATCTCCAAAAACCAAATGGAAAAACTCCTGATCAGAAAAGAGATGCTAATTGGAAGTATCTTACAATGATAAATGAGATGGAGAAAAAACATTGGGAGTCAGATTGTGTGATTGATTTTGACAAAATAAGAGAAGATCTTCCTTTTCCTGAAGTTGCATAAAATGAATGAAAAATTAGTTAATACTGTAAGGGCAGGACTTGTAGCTGCAGGTATTGTTGGAGGAGGGGCTGGATGTAGAACAGTTGCTCCTACAAGAACTGCAGAAGACTATAGATTTCAGTTAACTCAGCCTTATGAGCAGACAGAACAAGATACTAAGTATGGTCTTGGTGATTTTTTTACAAAACAAAGAGAAGAGACTAATAAGAATCTTGCAGATGCTTTAATGAGGCTTTTAGATATCACAGCAATAGTTGAAGATAAGCCTGTAGAAAAAATCTTAAATGAGATGGATAGAAATCATGATGGTGTTATTACCAAAAAAGAAGAAAGAAGATATTTTGATAAAAAATATGGTGGAAAAAATAGAGATAATAAATATCAAGATGAAAGATTTCCTCTTTTAAAAACACCTAAAGATAGTATGTATAAGACAAAACCACATAATCCAGGAAGAAGGTAAAAAAAATAGACAAGCTAAAATAAAGTAGCTTGTCTTCCTCTTTCTATTACTTCTTTAATATTTATATTAAAGACTTGAAAGATATTTTCAACAGCAGGAAGGATTTGGTTGTTTAGATAATATTCTATATCATATGGAATATTTTCATCTGGAAGTTTTGCTTTGTCTCTTATTCTTGCTTTTTTATCTTTTGTTTCTGCAATATAGTATTCTATAAGCATGCCAATATCAACAGGCATTTCTTTTTCTTGCATTTGTCTGGCTATGGCAATATGGGGAGTATTTGCCTTATATTCAGATATTGGTTTTTTTAATTGAGTTTTTATTATTAGTAATTTTTTTTCTATTTCTCTTTTTTTGAGTTTTTTTATTATTTGTTTGAGATATTCTAATGCTTTTTCATGATTTCCTTGTTCTAAAATCATTTTTAGAATATTATTTTGAATATTTCTAGCAAGTCTACACCAGTCTCTTCTTACTGTTTCAAAACCTCTTATTTTTAGTTTATCTTTATGATTAATTAAAGCATATTTTTTCTTTGCTCCAAAAGTTCCTGCCCTAGTTGTTACCCATATCCCTCTTTTATAAAAATCTTCTAATTCTAGTTCCATAATACCTGGAAGATTTTTATTGATTTTTTTTAATAATTCTAATACCTGAGATTTTGTATGTTTGTTAAGTAAGAAGGCTATAGAGTCTGTATCTGAATAAATTACTTTATATCCTTGTTTATTCATAAGATCTATTGTTTTTTTTGTAAAATCTCTTGATATTGCTGTAGCAGAAGCTCCTGCTTCTGGACAATAATATCTTGCTCCAAAAAATCCTAAATATCCATATGAAGCATTTGCCAAAAGTTTATATGCATTTGATCTTGCTTTTGTAATTGGATTTGGATTTTTTTGATATTCTTGTTTGTATTTTTTTCTTTTTTCAATGATTTCAGATAGGATTTTTGAAAAAAATCCTGTTTTTTTAGAAAAATAAACTTTTTTATCATCTAAATTAACTTCTGTAGAGTTTGATTGTTTTTTATCTAATAAAGTAGCTCTTGAGAGATTAAAACTGACTATTATGCTTGGCCAATAAGATGTAAAGTCAAATATTGCCAAATTATTATATAGATTAGGAGTTGGCTGAAAAACAAAAGCTCCTTGATATCTTGGCCTCATTCTTCTTTCTGAAATCTCTTCATGAATAGGTTTTTTCTCAGGAATTTCATTAAATTTATCCAAATTATGAAGAAAATAGTTTTCAGAGTTTGTAGCCATTGTATCTCTTGTTACTTCAAATAATGGCTCTTGTATTACTTTACTAAACTCAGATATATCTGGCCATGCTTTTTCAAAAAGCCTATATGTTAAAATAGAATCTTGAAGATTATATTCAAAAAAATCTTTCCATTCTTTTTGAGTTCTTTTTGCTTTTTGTTTATGTTCAAATTCTATTTTTTTCTCTCCTAATAATTCAGAAGCTATTTCATTTAAACCAAGTGTTTCACTTTGTAAATATTGAGAATATGCTGTTTGTATAAATCTAAATAAGTCTATATGAATAACTCCTGAAATTCTAGCTGAAGGAATCCTTCCTCTTGCAAATTTTACATTGGAATTATCTAAACCAAGAGCAAGTTTAATTTTATTATGTATTGCTCTTGCTCTGAGGTAAGGAAGATCAAAACCATCTGAAAAATATCCAGTAATTATATCTGGAGAATATTCTTTGATATATTTAACAAAAGCTTCTAACATGTCTTCTTCATCTTTAAAACACTCTACATAATCTTGTTTTATTTTGCAGTGTTTCCATGTAAGAACTTTTTTCATATTTTCTCCTACTAAGGAAATCATAAGAATATGGCCTTTTCCTATTTCAAATTCATCTGCTTCTATGTCAAAAGCAAGAACTTTTGGAGTAAAAGAAGGTTGAGATTCAGATTTAGTTATTGATTCTGCTTTTACACAAAGATCAACATCTATATTTGCTATTCCTGCAAAATCATCATTATCTATTATTTCCCCTGAGGTATTATACCAAGTTAGAGGTAAGATATTTTTATCAATTATATATTTGCTTAATATTCTAATATCATAACCTCTTCTTGCTATTATTTCTTTCATGCCTAATTTGTCTGCAATTGCATGACCGTCTTTATAATTTGAAATAAATATTTTAATTGCTTTGTATTCCTCACCTAAATAATTTTTATTATGAAGTTCTGTTTTTATTACAGAAGTTATTCTTGAAGAAGATTTTATTTTTATTTTTTGTATTTTTTGCTGTATTTTTTGAATTGTTTTTTCAGATGTTCCTTGTTTTAATATTGCCCAGAAATAGGGATTAAAATGATCTATTATACATATCCTCTTTCCTTTATTATCTCTTCCTATTAATTTGATATAATTCTTGCCATTGAAATCAAAATAATCATAATCAATAGGTATGAATTTGATATCTGTGTTCATAAAATAAGAAGTAAGGAGATATTTATAAAGTTATTATTCTATATTTGTTTATGCAAAGAAAGGGGCAATTAGCAATAATTATAATTGTAGTTATAGTAATAATAGTAGTAATAGGTTTGTTTTTTGGTTTTAGAAATAAGAATATTCAGCCAGATATTCAAGTTGTTGATGCAGAAGTTCAGGAGGTTTATGATTTTGTTGTTGATTGTATAGAAGAGACAGGAGAAGAAGCTGTTTATGAAGTAGGAAGACAAGGAGGATATTATGAGATTCCTGAAAATACCTTTATTATTGGTTTTCCTTATTATGTTTTTGAAGGAGAAAATAAAATGCCTACAAAACAACTTATTGAGCAGGAAATTGCTAAATATGTAGATGAAAACCTTGAAGACTGTATTATTGATTTTGTTGATTTTCCTGATTATAATATTAATTCAGGAGAGATAGCTTCTAGAGCTGTTATAAATCAAAAAAATGTAGAAATTGATGTTTTTTATGATCTAGATATTAGAAAAGAAAATACTAAGTTTAGTCTGAAAAATTTTGATAATATAATAATCCCTATAAGATTAGGAGAGATTTACGATATTGCAGAGCAAGTAGTAGGGTTGCAATTAGAAGATCTGAACAACATATGTGTGAGCTGCCTTATTGAAATAGCAGAAGAAAATGATTTATTTATTCCTGTTGAGAGTTATACTGAAAATATTTTTATATATCATATTATAGAAGATTTACAAAATCCTGAAAAATTTAATTATGATTTTGTTTTTGCCGTAGAATTAAAAGGTGAAGAAGAATGAAAAATAAAATAATCCTATTATTTATCTTAGTTTTAGTAGTTAGTGGTTTTATTTTTGCTCAGGAAGATCTTTCTTCTCCTGAACAAGAACTTGAGACTTTTAGTGGTAAGATAAAAGACGAATTAAATATTGCTAGAGAAATTGAAGTCCAGAATGTTTATTTAGTTGAATCAAAAAAAATGCTTGTTTTTCCAAATCAAGAAAATCAGGAACAAGGAAGTGTAAAAATAGGAAATGATGTTTACATGAATGTTAAGGAAAATAAAGAAGGGGGAAGTTCTTTTATAGAATTAGATAAAGATGGAAATATTAAATATGCTGATCTAACAGCTAGTAAGGATACAAGTTTTGTTTTTGATGGAAGAACCCATGTTCTTCCAGCTGATACTAGGATTATTTATGAAAATGGGGTTGTTAGAATTTCTGGGAAGAAAAACACAGGTTTTACAATAAGGGAGGGAAGTGAAAGTTATGATCTTAATTTTAAGGAGTCTGATATTCCAATAGAGATAGGAAAGATAGGAGGAAAAACTACTTTATCTGGAAAAGGCTTTTTTTATGATGGCTTAATTGTAGATGGGTCAATAAGATTATTAGATAAAGGGCCCTTAATCATATCTAAATCAACTGTTAATTTGTTAGATAAAGGACTTGTTGTAAGAGCATTTGATTCAGATGTTTTATTAGCTAATTCAGATACTGATCTTTCTAGTTATCAGGGAAGCTATGTTTTTCCTGGAGATAGTTTAGTATTAAAAGGTAGGGTAAGGGCAGATTTTAAAAAAGGAAATCCTTGGCTGGGCGTAACAAAAGATACACAAAATGTATTTTTTGATCTTCTTGAAAATCCAAAAATGACTATTATTCCTAGAAAAGATCAGGATCTTGCTCCTTTAGTTGATCTAAAATTAGAAAATGGTAAAATTAACATGTTTAATGGGGCAATTAAGGTAAGTTTTTCAAAAGAAGAAGATAGAATTTTTGACATACTTGCACTTGAAGAGGCAGGCGTTCCAATGGAAGTTAAAAGTTCTTTGAATAATTATTATGCTGGTCTTGATCTACTTCTTAATGAGTTAATAGAATTTACTCCGACTACTTATACTCTTTACTTAAAAGATCCTAGAGATTGGGAATATGACTATAATCCAGATACAGGGGAATCAAGAGAAAGTGGTACTCTTTATGAAAGAAATTTTAAATTATATATGGGTGTAGATGGAAATATTAAATATCCTCTGACAACAGGTTTTTATAAATCTCCTTTTAGTCTAAGTCGTTTAGATCCTAATAGATATTATATTGATGAAGGTGTTTTAGGTTTTCTTAAAGAGGGTCTAACTTTTGAAACCTCAATACCTATCCTTTATCCTCAGATTACTAATAATATTGAAGCTTTTAAAAAATATCCTAATTTCCCTTTTTATTCCAGCGCAGCTGAATTTTTATTAAAAAATTATCCTGAAAGAAGAGAGGAATTTTTAGAAATAATTGCTAATTCACCTGAACCTGCTGTTCTTGGTATAGGGCAGAGAGACTCTGCATTTGATCACCTCAGAAGCACTTATATGGTAAAAGATTTTGGAGAGATTATGAGGGTTTTAAAGGATTATCCAGATACGCAAAAAGCTTTTGTAGATAATATTAATATAGAGGTAGTAGATAGGTCTTCAGATCTTAATATTATTTCAAATATGATGTTATATTCAGACAGAGATCTTTTTAATGATTTTCTAGATAATTATGGTCAAAGACAATATGTATATGACTCTGAACTACAAACAACTATAAAAATTGATTCATTGACTTTAGAAGAGATAGAAGATTTATCAATTGCAAAAGATCTTTATGATACTTTTGATCTGGCTTTTCCTAAATATGCAAATGTTGGGTTAAAAGACAGTAATAAACTTGCTTTTGTTATGGCTGGAGTTCAAAATTATGCTGATTTAGGATTAGAGCCTATTAAAGCAGTTGCTAACTCATTAGAGGTTTTTTTTGAAAGAAAACAAAAAAATCCAGTTTTATTTGATAAAAATTATGACCTACATATTTATTCTTTTGCTAGAGAAGGAGGATTTATCCCTGGCGAACCAGATTTTGGGAAAACTGAAGAGATAATTGCTTCTGGATTTGATAATGTGATTTCTAAAAATATAGAAAAAAATGGGAGAAGTCTTAAAAAAGAGATTATAATGGATTTAAGTAACCCTGATATTCAAACCTCTGTTTTTGCTTTTAATAATCATGGAACTCCTAATTTCCAGGCATTAGGAAGTGTAAGATCTGCTATTCTTCCTTTTAAAAATAAGCAAATGATAATCTCTGATGATGATATGGCTAATGCTTTGTTTAAAAGATATATTGCCTCTGCTGATAATCCTAGTGAGAGGACTTTTGGAAATAATGTTATTTTTATTCAATCATGTTTTAGTGGGGATTATGTTGAAAATGTTCAAAGCAAATTAAGAAATCGTCTTTCTAGAATCAATGTAGATAGTTCTCAAGTTCAATTTCCTACTATAATCTCTCTTACAGATAAAGGAAGTAGTGGAAGAGCAAGCGGGATTGCTCCTAATTTAAAACAGAAAATGCAAGATGGAGATATTACACTTCAAGATTTTTTAGATATACAAGGTGAAAAAATTGAAGAAGGATTAGATTTTCCAACAATATGGTTTAATCAAGTTGATAACATTGATAATTGTCAGATTTATGATGGCAGATATTGTAGGGCTTTTTAATAACTAGAAGATCTTTTTTCTGCTTTCCATCCAGAAGGAAGTTTTTGAACACCATCATGATTATTTCCGTCTTTTAATATCTCTCCAAGATTTGATCCTTCTAAAGGCGCACCATACTTTGTTAAACCTTCCATATATATCCCTATATGTTTGTTATTTCTGTTATAAATATCATAAACATCTAATCCCTGAGCTGATGCAAGGTTTTCTAATTGTTTAGCTGGCAGATTACAGAAAAAAGGTTTCCAATCTTTTCTTTTGCCTATTGGATCCTGTGTAGTGGCACATCCTGCTCCAAATATTAATGATAATGCTGTTGATAATATAGGTTTTATTAGTTTCATTTTTTAACAAATAGCTGTCTCATAAAAATCATCTTGATTTTCAGGACTTCTTAGTTTTATTTTAGGTTTTTCTCTTTTTTGTTCTTTTGGTTGAAATT
>Ga0272441_10002203_pt1 | contig 40042 bp, 31 predicted proteins | sample SSMProp6N_FD_193582 | JGI IMG/M metagenome (GOLD analysis project Ga0272441, IMG submission 193582) | Marine sediment archaeal communities from Little Sippewissett salt marsh, Falmouth, MA, United States - SSM-Prop-6N | ecosystem: Environmental > Aquatic > Marine > Wetlands > Sediment ... | reverse complement strand
CACGAGCTAGCGCCCTGCTCGTGCCAGCCGCCGGACTCATCGAAGCTGCGGATGCACACCAGAAGGCGGTGGGTGGCTGCATCGAGGTGCGCCGATAAGGTGGCGATCTCCTGGGCCAGTTCCTCGTTATCTTTCATGATATATACTATACATCTGTATAGCTATTATTGCAAGTCTTTTTTCCAGGATTTTCAGGTATTCCCCGTTCCTGCTCTCACGAAAACCGGTTTCCCCGTTCCCACCCGAGTAAGTTGCGACATTGACCCGTCATTTGGGATGGGGCTATAGTAACAGAAGAGCTCGAAGGCAACCGAGACGGAAGGTCGCTAGTCGGCAGCGACACGGAAGGAGGAATGATGGCGCCCACGCGCAGTGAGATCCCCGAGTTTCCGGTACTGCTGGTCGACGACGAACCGGACGTGCTGTCCAGCATGAGCAAGGTCCTGAAATCCGCCGGAATCGACAACCTCCATACCTGTAGCGATTCCCGGGAGGTTCTGCCCTTCCTGCAACAGCAGGAGGCGGAGCTCATCGTACTGGACATTACCATGCCCCACATTACCGGAGACGCTCTGCTGAAAACCATCCACGAGCGCTACCCCCACATCCCGGTCATCATGGTCACCGCATCGGAGGACATTGATATGGCCGTGCGCTGCATGCGGGAGGGGGCCTTCGACTACATGGTGAAGGCTGTGGAGCCGAACCGGCTGACCAGCGGCATCCAGCGGGCGGCGGAGGTGAGACGCCTGGCCCGCCGATACAACAGCTTGAGGGAACGCCTGCTGGCGGAAAAACTCAGCAATCCGGAACATTTCAGTGCAATCATTACCCGCAACTCCAGGGTGCAGGCTATTTTCCGGTTCATCGAATCGATTGCTCCGACCTGCGAAACGATCCTGGTAACCGGTGAGACCGGAACGGGCAAGGAGCTGCTGGCAGAGGCGATCCACACGGCCAGCGGCGCAAGCGGTGCTCTTGTCAAGGTGAACACCGCCGGGCTGGATGACAATGTGTTTGCCGATACCCTCTTCGGGCACAGCAAGGGCGCCTACACCGGCGCGGACAGCGAACGCAAAGGCCTGATCCAGCAGGCAAACAACGGCACCCTGTTTCTCGATGAGATCGGAGATCTGTCCGCGCCCAGTCAGATCAAGCTGCTGCGGCTGCTCGAATCCCGGGAGTACTACCCTCTCGGTTCCGACCTTCCCCGCTCCACCAACGCCCGCTTCATCATTGCCACCAATCGCGCTCTACCCGAGCTGGTTTCCTCCGGCCGGTTCCGGAGAGATCTCTACTTCCGTCTGCAGACCTACGAGATCCGTATGCCGGCGCTGCGGGATCGCAAAGACGATCTGCCGCTGCTGCTCGACCACTTTCACAGCCTGGCCGCCGAAAAACTCGGGAAGAAGCAGCTGGCCATCCCTCCTGAACTGCTCACCCTGCTGGAAACCTACGATTTTCCCGGAAACGTGCGGGAGCTGCGCTCCATGATCTTCAATGCTGTCAGCCGCCAGAGAGAGAAGATGCTGTCCCTCCAACCGTTTCGGGAGGCCATGGGCTATGCCGGGGAGGAGATTCGGCCTCAAGTGAACGAGCAGACCCTGACCTTCCCGGAAAAACTCCCCACCCTGAAAGCCGTGACCGAGGGGTTGATCGAAGAAGCCCTGGCCAGGGCAAAGGGAAACCAGGCAATCGCCGCAGGACTGCTCGGCATCACACCACAGGCGCTGAGCAAACGTCTGAACAGACGCAAGAACAACCAAGCGCAGACCGAAGGGGAATAAGCCCGATGGGCAGCCTCAGCTGGCTACGATTCAACACCCTGTCGGTAGGATCTCTGACCACGACCCTGCTCCTGGCCCTCATCACCATCTATCTGCTGTCCCTGAAGAGAAAGCGGCCGGACACCTGGTATCTGGCCGCGTATCTGGCCATACTGATGATCCTGCTGCTTTCCTACACGGTTCGTTATTCTGTTTTTGCCAGCATCTCCAGGCATACCCGACAGTTCTCGAATTTGATCATCTTCGGGGTCGTCTGTCTGATTCAATTCGCCTACTGGTACGGAACGAACCATCATCCTCTGGAATCCCGGATCGTACTGATCCTGACCTTGAGCGCCGCACTGATCGTATGGGGCTCCCTGTTTGTCAGACACAGCTCCGCGACGACCTACGACTTCAAGGCGGAATATTTCTCCTTCACCACCGGGTCCAGAATCAGCTACGTGATCCTCATCGGCTATCTCTGGTCCATCCTGGTCCTGCTTCGCAAGGTCGTGCGCTCCTCCAGACTCGACAGCGCGGGCGGCGCCTCCTTCCTCTACCATATCCTCCATCCGGCGGGACGGGTGGCACACTCGACCCGTAGCTTCACCCTGCTCACCCTGGCCACCACGTTGATCGCTCTTTCCTATTTGCTGTTCCAGATGGGGGTGATGTCCAGCAGCAGCTATGCATTGCTGTTCAACAACGGTTCCCTGCTGGTTTGCCTGCTTGTCTTCATCGTGTACGTCAACAACGCCCCCCAGCCGACCAGTTACGTTTCAAAGCTCACCGGCATTCCCCTGGCGGTGATCATGGTGGCTTTCGGCATTACCGCCAGTGCCCTCATGCCGGTCGTCCACAATGGGCTTGCGGATCTCTACCACAGAGAAATCCGGCAGGCCGAGGCGGGGATCCGCAACCGAGACTGGTCGGGGCTATCTCCCGGCGTTTCCTACATCCTTTCCACCGACACGGCAGGACCGAAGGTCATTTATGCCCACAAGAGGCTTTCGGCACAGGAGGCGAACAGGTTGGCCGGGTACAGCGGTCGAGAAGGTCTGATACCCGAACGGGAGGGAATGAAGCCGCATTTTCTGTATCTGGACGTTGCCGATACGAGCAGCTTCTACCTGTACTACGATCTCGAGGTGGAGGGACGCTCCTACCGGGTGGGATTACCCTACACCGACTATCGTCTCTGGATACACCGTTTCTCTTCGAAACTGGTGCTCATCGCCATGGCCACCTACATACTCGTGGTTCTCGGCTTTCCCCTCACCCTTCGTAGAACCTTGGTAAAGCCCCTAATCACTCTCTACGAGTCGGTTCGACAGGTTTCTTCCGGCAACTACCGCATGTACCTGCCGGTTCCATCCGGGGACGAGGTCGGACAGTTGGCCCGCGGCTATAATCAGATGGTCTCCTATCTGAGAGAGGCCGAAGGAAATTTCAAGGCCCTGGCCGAAAACTCCGCCGATGCCATCCTGATCCTCTCGAGCCGGGAACAGATCCTCTACGCCAATCAAAAATGCAGCGATATCTCCGGATACGGCCTCGCCGAGCTCAGGAAGATACACTTTCGCGACCTCGTTCATGCTGATGAACGCTCCACAGTCTCCGGCCGCTTTGGCGAGAGGCCGACAGGAGAAAACACACCACAACGTTATGAAACCTGCATCGCGAGCAAGGATGGACGGATAATTCCCGTGGAGATCACCGCAGCCCGTACAACCTGGCAGAAAAAGGCCGCGGAGGTGGTGATCATCCGGGATATCTCTGAGCGTAAAGAGGCGGAACAGCAGCTGCAAATCCAGCAGCAGCAGCTGATGCGCGCCGACAAGCTGGCCTCTCTGGGAGCACTGGTCGCAGGCGTGGCCCATGAGGTGAACAATCCCAACCAGGTTGTTGCCATGAATGCCCGCTTTGTACGCGAAGGATTGCCCCGGCTGTTTACACTGGCAGAATCCGGCACGCAGGCCGACGATGCAATCCGTTTATCCGGGATGATGTATGAGGAGTTCAAAGCGGCCGCGACATCGGCCTTTTCCGAAATCGAATCGAGCACGGCCCGCATCGAGCATATCGTCTCGGAGTTGAAGAGATTCGTGCGGGGAGGCGCCCGAGAACCCCGGCAGCCGACCGACGTCAATCAGGTGATCCGCACAATAGCAGATCTATCCCGGCACATGATCGTCAAAAGTACGGATTCCTTTGTCCTTGATCTTCAGGAGGATCTCCCCCAGATATCCGCAGACAGAATCGGCTTGGAACAGGTGGTCCTGAATCTTTTGCAGAACGCCTGTCACGCACTGCCGGATAGAAAACGGCGGGTATGCATTTCCACATCTATTGATGCCGAACAGCGAACCCTGCGTATCCAGGTGCAGGACCAGGGAACGGGCATCCGGCCGGAAGATCTTGAGAAACTCACCGATCCTTTTTTCACCACCCGGGGCGAGCAGGGAGGTACCGGCCTGGGGCTATCCATATCCCAGCGCATCATTCGCGAGCACGGCGGAACCATGAGCTTCGAGTCGACTCGCGGCCGGGGTACAACAGTTACGGTTAGACTGCCCGTGGTCTCTTGAAAAAAAACGAGGCCAGCGCAACGTAGAGCTTTACTTATCGGGAAGCTCGAGGGAAGCGGGTCTCATAGCCTCCAGAGCCTCTCTGTCCCTCTGCATGGCCTCCGGGTGGGTGAAAATCACAGTTGCTCCCTGATCGAAGCGAGAGAGAAGGTTCTTCGCCGCCTCCCGCAGCTCGGCCGGAGTGCAGTCGATCAGGGCGTCCCGTCGGGCCTGACGCTGGTCATCGGTAACGCTCAGCAGCTGTCTCTTCAGGGCAACGAAACCCTTTTCTCCTGGCGCCATGGGCCTGTCCTCTTTTCCCGCCGCACCGAGCAAAACCTTCTCGAATGACTGCACCTCCGCATCGAAGCGGGAGGCATATGCCAGGGCCTCCCGGAAAGCGGATAGGCTGCTGAAGGTGTTGGGATCCCGATAGGTGGAAAATCCAAAAAGCGACTCCAGGCCGTTGGCCGCCGCTCCGGCGCCGTAAGCGCCGCCGGCCATACGGATGCGTTCCCACAGGAATCCGGTGGTGAGGAAGTGGGCCAGCACCGCCTCGTGGGCGTTTTCTCTGCTTCCGAAGGCACTTGCGGGAAGCTCATGGGCCACGAAGTTCACGTTCATCGAACCCACCAGGGTCTCCGCCGCCGCTTCCGTTAACGGATCAATCGCAAAGGGACCGGGGAACTCACCGCCCTCCGCCGCGGCGTACTTATGGCTTCCCAGGGATGAAACCAGATCAGAGGCAACGCTCATGGCCTGCTCTGCGACCTGCCTCTGGCAGGTCAGATTCACGGTGAGAAGGGACGGATCGATCAGGGAAGAGCGGAGCATCTCCAGAGCGGAGGCCAGCTGTTCGAAACTCACCCGCCCGTTCGCCAGATTGTGGTTGAGGGTGTTCAGCCAGACAAACTGAGAGACACCCCTCCACCTCTCCTCGATCACCGAAGAGGCTGACAGACGTGCAGCGGCGCGCAGAGCCGCGTAGTGACTGCCGGCGGGTACCAGGGATGCCTTCAGATCGTTTCGCATTTCTAGAAGGATTGTCTGAAGCCTGTCGTAATCGCGGAAGTTCGCCTTGCGCAGCAGATCGCCGACCAGATTCGCGGCGGTCTGTATATTCGACTCCAGCATCTTTACCCGGAAAATCAGACGTCCCACCACCGAGCCCTTCGGTCGGACCGCCGTATCGGCACTCAAAGAGACGCCGAACCCTCCTGTGTATAGAGATAGCTGGCGAGCCATATCGTAGTAGGGCACGCCGGGTAATCCGCAACCGCGAACAGCCCGGCTGAAGATGGGCAGAAGGTGAAGGAACTGCTCGTCTACCACACCGGTATCGAAGGCAAGATCCAGGTAAACCACGCCGTTGGTGTGCAGATCGTGGTACAGCAGGGGAAAGGATAATTGACGGCTCGGAGATTCGGTTGGGATGAGTTCCACCTCCCGGCGCAGATCCGTCAGGTGCAGCGCAGGCAATCGGGCCAGGATCTCGGGACTGTCTTGCTGCTCCTGGAATTTTTTCAAACCCTCCAGTTCTTTCTTGAGCTTTTCGACTCCCCCGGCTCCCCAGCTTTTTTCAATTTCCCTAAGCTCCCGTTTTTCCTCCTCCTGTTCCCGGCGTTGCTGCTGCGGGTCGGGACGGACCAGTACCGTGCTTCGGTGGGGATTGTTGACAAGATACTCCTCTATCAACCTCTCGAAGTAGCCGCCCTCCGCCACCCGGGCCTTCAGTGTATCCATGGGCCGGCGGAACTCCAGAGTCGTCTGAGGGTCGCTTCCATGCAACCATCCCCTCAACGCCCTGCGCATCAACCTCAGTGAATAGGGCCGTCCGCCCCTCCGGATCTCGGTGTTGCGAAACTCGACCCTGTGCATCGCCGCCTGAACCATCTGCTCCTCAACGCCCCGCTCGGCCAGTTCCGCCAGAGTCGAGAGAATCAGCTCCTGCACGGATTCAGCGTTCCGGGCTTCGATTCCCCGCAAGCCCACTGTAAAGACCAGCTCACTCAGCTCGGATTCCAACCCCGTGGCCGGGGACAGATCATCTCCCAGCTTGGACTCCAAAAGAGCTCTATGCAGAGGCGCACCTTCGTTACCCACCAGGAGCTCTGAAAGCACCTCGAAGGATATGAGCTTCAGGGGATCGGTCACCGGAACGGTCAGCCAATTCAGCGTAACCGTGGACTTGCCCTGCTTCCCGGGAAAAGTCTTCTCGAGCGCCCTGGGTTCACGCCAGCGGGGCTGGGGTTCCACGTAGGACCGGGGCTCCCCGGGGGCGTCGAAACGGCTCAAGAACTCCTTCTGCAGGAACTCGAGGGTCACTTGAGCGGGAATGTCTCCATATAGAAAAACCCGGCAGTTCCCCGGATGGTAGAAGCGCGTGTGGAAATCCTTCAGCTGGCCGTGCGTGAGGGTACTGATCGCTTTGGGATGCCCGCCGGACTCGAAGCCGTAGGGAGAATCCGGAAAGAGGCTGCGCATAGACGAGTTGGCAACAACAGACTCGGCACTGGAGAAAACCCCTTTCATTTCGTTGAACACGACCCCTGAACGGACCAGTCCGTTGGACGCATCCCGGCTTTCGTTGAGCTCCAGATGATGCGCCTCCTGCATGAAGACTTCCTTCTGCAGAAGCGGGAAAAAAACAGCGTCCGCGGCCACCATCATGAGGTTAAAAAAGTCTTTCTCCACCATGCTGCTGGCCGGATACACCGTTTTGTCCGGAAAGGTGAAGGCATTGAGAAAAGTCTGCAGGCTGCTTTTCAGAAGAACGACGAAGGGATCCTTCAGGGGAAAGCGCTGGGAGCCGCAGAGCACGGAGTGCTCCAGGATATGCGCCGCCCCGGTGTCATCCTGCGGCGGAGTGCGGAAGGAGAGGGCGAACAGGTTCTCCGGATCTTCGTTCCACAGATGGAAAACCTGGCAGCCGGTTTTCAAATGACGGAAATGCAGAGCCCGGGAGCTGTACTCCTGCATCCGCCTGTCTGATATCAATTCAAAACCCGAGATGCTCTGTACCGGTGTCAAATCGTCGGGATTCACTCATCCTCCTTGTCGCAAAACGCTTCGACCGCTATTATGATGACGATCCGAAATCTATCGATCTTAGACTACGATCTCACAATTCATTTACGGCGAGTGCATGCATTACGTTTATCAGAATATAGTAATACCGTCCGCTCGGTGTCCAATGGCGGGCATTGCCGCCGGCAGGGGTTTTGGCCATGAGTCATCCTGATCTTCAAGTGATTCGAGACAGAGCACGGCTTGTTCACCTGATCCGGGATTTCTTCCGGAGCCGGGATTATCTGGAGGTGGATACGGCGTTACTCTGCCCCTTCCTGATACCGGAAAGTGCTCTGGAGGTGTTCAGCACCCGCTACCGGCCTCGCCACAGCGCGAGTCGGGACCTTTTTCTCATTCCCTCCCCGGAATTGTGGATGAAACGTCTCATTGCGGAAGGTTCCGGCAGTATCTTCCAGATCTGCAAGTCCTTCCGCAACAGCGAACCGGCCACTCCCATTCACAATCCGGAGTTCACCATGCTCGAATGGTACACCCTGGGAGCCGATTATTTGCAGTCCATCGATATCACCGAACAGCTGTTCAGCCATGTGCTGGCCGGGATGGCCCTGGAGCCGCTGCTGCCCTTCGGGGACCGGCGGGTTGATTGCTCGCCGCCGTTCCTTCACCTCTCCATGGCCGAGGCATTTGACAAGTATCTGCAGCTGGATCTACAGCAACTTGTCGATGGGGGGCGGAACGCCTTGGCCGAGGCCGCACGGCGGATCGGGATTTCGGTCACAGCAGCTGACAGCGGGGAAGATCTGTTTCACAAGATCTTCCTGAGCGAGGTTGAACCGAACCTGCCCGCCGACCGGGCCCTGATCCTCTACGATTACCCTGCTGTGATACCCACCCTGGCCCGGAGAAAATCCGCAACCCCCTGGGCCGAGCGATGGGAGCTGTATCTGGGAGGCGTGGAAATCGCCAACTGCTACTCCGAAGAAACCGATCCACTGGCATACGAGCAGTTCTACGACAACCAGGACAGGGCAAAACAGCGGGCAGTGGTGACCCATCCCAGCGACAGGGAACTGGTGCGGGTTATCCGGGAATCGGGTTTTCCCGAATGTTCCGGCGTAGCCCTGGGCCTGGAACGGCTGTTCATGCTGCTGCTCGGACAGGATTCGATCGTTCCGGTTCTTCCCTTCGGTGCCTTTGGCCCCGGGGAGCAGGATCTTCACACCTGGTGATCGTGAACCTCCTGTTCAGTGTCGCCATTCAAGGGCGCCTGCTCTTGAAACAGGCGGGGGAAGTCATTAGGATAGACAACCTATGATACGCGCAGGTGCTATTTCTAAAGGTGTATTTCTACTCATCAAAGATGAGCCCCATGTGGTTGTGGAGCGGGAGTTCGTCAATCCGGGCAAAGGTTCGGCCTTCGTGCGGTTGAAGCTCAAGAGCCTGGTCACCGGACAGGTGTTGAAACAGGTCAACAAGAGCCAGGAGAATCTCGAGGACATCAACGTGGAGACCAGGGATGTTCAATTTCTCTACAGTGATGCGGAACTGCTCCACTTCATGGATTTGGAGACCTATGAGCAATTCTCCATGCCTATTGAAGGTCACGAGGATAAGAAGCTGTTCATCCTGGAAGGCGAAACCGTCCAGCTTTCTTTCTGGGATGAAAAACCGATCGATATCCTGCTGCCCTACAAGGTCGTGCTCACCGTAACCGAAGCAGGAGAGGGCCTGAAGGGCGACACCGTATCCGGAGCCACAAAGCAGGTTACCGTGCAAACGGGACTGGTGGTCAAGGTGCCGCTGTTCATCAAAGAGGGAGACAAGATACTGGTCAACTCGGATAGCCGGGAGTACGTCGAACGGGTCAACGAGTAAGAGTCTACTCCCACCAGAGTTCTTCGCCGTCTATATAGAACTGCTCTTCGGGGTAGGCACGTCGATGAGCCTCGATGTGGTTCACCGCTTCCAGGTACGCCTTCAGGCTGGCTTCCACGACATCCGTGGAGCCGGAGTGGCCGTGGAAACCTCTTCCCATGTAAGCCAAACTCACAGTGATTTCGGCCCGGGCATCCTTGCCCTCGGTCAGGTGATCGACCGAGTAAAGAATCAGGCGCGGGTTCAGCCCCACCGCCCGGTCCACGGCCCGGCACAGGGCGTCCACCGGGCCCGTGCCCGTAGCCGACTGCACCAGCTGGGATTCGCCCATCTTGAGCTCGACACTGCCCACGGGCAGGCAGTGAGAACCGGTCATCACGCTGAAGGAGGCAAGGGAGTACACCGCCTGTGTCTCCTCCAGCCGGGCCTGTTCCACGATCGCCTGAACCTCACTCAGGGCGACGGTCTTCTTGCGACGGACCTGAGACTGGTACAGGCCGTATGCCTTGTCCAGATCCACCCCCCCGACATCAATCTGGAATGTCTTCAGATGCTGCTCGAATCCGGCCCGGCTCATCTCCCGATCTCCGAACAGAGAATCCTCGGTTCTGCCGATGGTGGTCGCCCGCAGCAGGTGCCGCAGGTGCCCCTGCTGTGGTATTCCCTCATCCCCCTTCTCTCCGGGTATGGATTCCGGGAGCGCACATTTCCCGAGCACCGCCTTGTTGGGATGCGGAGAGACCCCTGTCAACCGGGACAGCAACGTGGATGTACGCCACAACTGATCCAAACGTATGTTGTGGGTCAGACCCAACCGCTCGGCGAACGCCTCTAAGACGAATACTATCTCCTCCAGGGCAGTATTCCCTCCTCTCTCCCCTACCCCGCCCAGGGTACACTCGACGTGACGCGCCCCGGCCTCGAGGCAGGCCAGGCAATTGGCGGTGGCCAGTCCGAGATCATTGTGGAAATGTACCCCGATTCGGATCTCTTGCTTCCGGTCGCGAGCGGCTGCAACCCTGCCGACCAGATCGGCCGCGGCTTGGGGATGCATGCTGCCGTAGGTATCGGCCAGGTTGAGCACCTTCGCTCCGCCTGCGGCAACCACCTTTGCCGCTTCCATAAGAAACTCAGGATCCGCCTGGGCAATTTCACCCAGAGAAAATTGCACGGGCAGTCCGGCTGCCGTCTCAAGGCAGCGTTCGATGCGATGCAGGACCTCTGCACTGGACAGCTGAAGTTTGTGCTTCAGAAAATGAGGTGAAAGAGGAAGGAAGATATGGACATACGGAGTTGGGCTTTTTTCGAGCAGCCGGCAAACCTCCTGGACATCTTCCACCACTGCCCGGGAGAGGGCGGAAATACGGGGGCCCTGCACCTCCTCCGCTATCGCCCCCACGATATCCTTCTCCTCTTCGCCGGCAGCCGGATAGCCCGCATCGATGATATCCACCCCCAATGTGGCCAACTGCCTGGCAATGACCAGGCGATCATGCCTGTCCAGAACGACGAATGGAAGCTTATTTCCGTCTCGAAGGGTTGTGTCCAAGAACTCTACAGTTTCTGCCATAGCTGCCTCACTCCCCCTGCGGCTCAGGGTACCTTTTCCAGCCAGGGACTGTCCGGATACTCCCTGCCCAGCCTTTCGAACAACTCCGCTGCTCTGTCCCGACGGCGCTCATTCCAGTACAGGAGCCCGGCCCGGTACAGACCCTCTGCGGCCAAGTCTGCATGATCCGGATACAGGAAATGCACCTTGAGGTACTCCTCCGCCGCTTCCTGGTTTTCACCCCGCTCTTCCAACACTCGGCCGATACCCAGCTGGGAAGCGGCCCCGGGCCGTCCGGAATTCGCACCGACGATCCCCTGATAGATATCGTAGGCCCGATCCAGCTGCCCTCCGATCCTGTAATACTCGGCGATCAGGAAATTCACCTCGCTGGCCAGGGGCTCCGCCGGATCTCCGGCTCTCACCGTCTGCAGTATTGCCATGGCCCCGTCAGGCTTGTCGGAAAAAATATGGCGGGCGTATTCCAGGCGAACCCGGTCTTTGAACTCCTGTTCGAGGGATGGACTGCGATCGACCCGCCTGTAGAACTCCTCGAATATCCGCCCCGCCTCCCCCTGGTCAGGGCCGCCTATCTGGGCAAGGATACCCCGAATCTCCCGCATGGCCAAGTCAGCCGAACCACCGGAGGAAGCGGCTGTACCGCCTCCGTCCTGCTCCAGGTAGCCGATCAGATACTCCAGGGCGGCGGCCTGCTCTCCCGCCCGGGCCGAGCTCACACCCGCCCAGTACAGAGCCGAGGCTGCTGCGGGAGTCGCGGGGAAGCGCTCCTTGACCTGCAGGAAGCCCCGGGTAGCGCTCTCGTAGCGGCCGAGGCGGAAATCCTCTTCCGCAATGTGAAAAAACGCTTCCGAGGCCAGGGTGCTTCCCGGGTGCTCCCGGCTCAAGCTTTCGTAGGTCTGAACGGCCTGTTCTCTGTCTCCCGCCGACAGATGCGACAATCCCTTCTGGTAGAGAATTTCCTGATGCAGGTTTTCCCTGTACTCTCCGGTTCGAGCATCCGTGGCCGCAGCGTTCAACGCCTGCAAGGCCCTGTCAAAATACTCGATGCTCTGCTCGTACTCATCGCCCTGGACGGAACAAACACCGGCTCTGTAGTAGCTCTCGGCAACCCGCCTTCCCTCCGGATAGCGCTCCGTCAGTGTTAGGAAGGTTCCTTTGGACCGGGTGAACTTTTCCAGTCTGAACTCCGACAATCCCTGCCAGAACAGCGCCTCCTCACCCTGGTAGACCGCTGCGCCACTGCCGGGATCTCTCCCCCGAGCCGAAGCGCTGAACCATTCAGCTGCTGCTCCGAAGCTGTCGGCGGCCTGCTCCAACTGTTCGATCTTGTAGTAGGTCCTGCCCAGATAGAACCAACTCTCCCCTACCCACGCAGAGGCCTCGCCGGATGGCCGTTCACCGTCCGACGTGTTTCTCCGGAACCACCGTACTGCCGCCTCGTATTCCCCCATGTTGAAGGCGCACACGCCGGCGGCCAGGATGGTTCGACCGGCCAGCTCCGCCGCAGGCTCAGCTTTCAATACATCTTCGAAGTAGGGAATTGCCCTCTTGTACTCCCCGCGCTGCGAATAGATGTAGCCGATGTTGTACGTGCTCTCCGCGGCATAGGCGGAGCCGGGCCGGCGCGCGTTGAGAGCATGGAAGTCTTTGAGGGCAGCGGCAATGGAGCCCTCCTGGAGGAAGGCACTTCCGCGCTTGAACAGATACTCATCCTGATAGGAGGAATCGGGATAGCGGGTGATCAGCTCTGTATACAGTGCTTCGGCTTTGCTCTGCTGCGCCCCTTCGTAGTACAGCGCGGCCAGGATCCTGGTGGCTTCTTCCCTGCTTGCCGATGCGGGATAGCGGCTCCTGAACTCCTCGAAGCGACCGGCGGCCTCCTGGCTCCATCCCAGTTCTGCTTCCACGGCGGCCAGGCGGAAGAGGCTCTGTTCGGCAATCTGAGCACGTCCCTGCAGCGCCTGTTTCAGAGGTTCGACGGATCGACCCAGATCCCCGTTCAGGTAGGCGGAAAGCCCCATGTTGTAATGGATGACCTGACGCTCCTCTGCCTCTGCACTGAGCTGCAGAGCCTTCTGGTAGGCGCCGAAGGCCTCCTCATAGCGCCTCAGATCGAACAGCAGATCCGCTCTGAGCCGGGCCAGGGATTCGAGATAGCGACTGCGGGGAAAACGACGCTCCAGCTCCGTACAAAAATTCAGGGCCTCTTCACTGCGTCCACGCTCGGATAGAATCAGGGCTAACCGATAGAGACTGGTCTGCCACTGCTCCTGAGAGGGTTCCGAGGCCAGGACGGATCTGAAGCTGCGTTCAGCCTCCGGGTAGCGGTCGAGAAAGAACGCACACTCTCCGAGAAAAAAAACGGCCTCATCGGCATATGCCGAATCGGGAAACTCGACCAGAATCCGGCTGAATGCGGTCAACGCTTCAGCGTAGCGGGCATTACGCAGGTCTATGCCGCCGGAGCGGTACAGGCTCTCGGGCCACAGATCTCTGGCAGACTCCCTGCCCAACACCCGGGCGTAGCTCTGCCGGGCCGCCCTCCAGTCGGCCAGATTTTCCTCCACCATCGCTTTCAACAGCAGGGCGTGGTCGTGGTACGGCTGCTCGCCGGGATACCGATCCACCTGGTTTTGCAGATGAACATGGCTTTGGGAGTAGTCGAGTAACTGGAAGTAAGCACTGCCGAGCCAATAGGAAACCCTGCGGTTGTTTGCCGAACGGGGGTACTTGCGGGCGTAGTTCTTCAAGGTGGAAACACAGGCCTCGAACTCCCCGAGATAGAAATCCGCCACCGCGCTCAGATACTCCGCATCGTCGGCAAGAGGGCTGTCCGGATACTGATCGGTCAGCTCCCGGAAGTTCCTCCCGGCCATGACGTACATGCCATCCTGAAAGGCCTTTCTCCCGGCTTCGAAGAGCTTTTCAGCGCTCTGAGCAGCCGCCAGAGGGCTCAGAAAAAGAATGGCGAGCAAAGTCAGCAGAGAGGCTCTGATACGCAAAAACTCTCCTCGGGGCGTGCTGCCCGCACTCAGCGTACGGCGAGTTCCTGGGGAAGCTTGGAGGAATCGGAGCTGTTGCCGGGATCTGTATTGGCCTTAGTTCCCTTCTCCGGGTTCTTTCGCTTTCTCTTCGATCTGAAGACGATCTTCTCATCCTTGGAGTCCACAACGATAGTGCTGCCCTGCTTGAAGCGGCCCTTGAGGATGTCGATCGACAGCGGATCCTCCACCAGGCGCTGCAGGGTTCTGCGCAGCGGGCGAGCACCGTACTTCTCATCATACCCTTCCTCTATCAGAAAGGTACGCGCCGAGGTCGTGATCTCCAGTGTGATATTCTGCTCGGTCAGCTGCTCCTGCACTTCCGTGACCATCAGCTCCAGGATATCCCGCAGATGGTCACGGTTCAAGCTGTGAAAGACCACGGTCTCATCGACCCGATTGATGAACTCCGGATTGAACAGACGCTTCATCTCGCTCAGGGCGCTGGTGCGAATCTCTTCGTAGCGCAGCATGCCCTCTTCCACGTGAAATCCCAGGGAGGCATCTTTGCTGATCTCCCGGGCGCCTGCATTGGAGGTCATGATGAGCACGGCATTGCGAAAGCTCACGGTGTGGCCGAGGTTGTCCTGCAACTGCCCCTCCTCCAGTACCTGAAGCAGCAGGTTGAACACATCCGGATGGGCTTTTTCGATTTCATCGAGCAGAATCACGCTGTAGGGCCGCCGGCGGATCTTTTCGGTGAGCAGCCCCCCCTCCTCATATCCGATGTATCCCGGAGGTGCGCCGACAAGGCGGGACACGTTGTGCTTCTCCATGAAATCGGACATATCGATGCGCACCAGCGAATCTTCATTGCCGAACAAAAAAGCCGCCAGAGTTTTAGCCAACAGGGTCTTGCCCACGCCGGTAGGACCGAGGAAGATGAATGATCCAAGGGGTCTCTTGGGTGAGCCCAGGCCGGTGCGGGAACGGCGAATGGCGGAGGCGATCGAACTGATCGCGGAATCCTGTCCGATTACCCGTTTGTGCAGCTCATCCTCGATTTTCAGCAGCTTCTCCGATTCACTCTGAGCGATCCTGTTCAGAGGTATCCCGGTAATCTCCGAGATGACTGTCTGGATCTCCTCCACGTCGACCAGATTCTCCTCGACCCGCAGATTCGCTTCCCAATCCTGCTTTACCGTCTCCATCTGGTTCCGCAGAGTCTTTACCTGGTCTCGTATGGCGGCGGCCTGCTCGTAGTTCTGTTGAGCCACGAGGTTGCTCTTCTCCACGCTCAGTTTTTCGATCTCACTCTCTATTTTGGCAAGCTCCTTGGGGCGCACGCTGTTGTCGATCTTCTTGCGACTGCCCGCTTCATCGATCAGGTCGATCGCTTTGTCGGGGAGGAACCTGTCCGAAATATAGCGGTGAGACAGAGCCGCCGAGGCTTCCAGAGCTTCGTAGGTATAGGTGACGTGGTGGAACTTTCCGTAATGCTCCTTCAATCCCTTGAGAATCGCGATGGTCTCTTCCAGGGTCGGCTCTTCCACATAGATAGGCTGGAACCTGCGTTCCAGGGCGGCGTCCTTCTCCACGTATTTACGGTACTCGTTCAGCGTGGTCGCTCCGATGCACTGCAACTCCCCTCTGGATAGAGCCGGTTTGAGCATATTCGAGGCGTCAATGGCGCCTTCCGCCCCGCCGGCGCCTATGAGTGTGTGCAGCTCGTCGATGAACAGAATCACGTTGTTTGCCGCAACGATCTCCTTCATCACCCTCTTGAGGCGCTCTTCGAACTCCCCCCGATATTTGGTACCTGCAACCAGAGAGGCCAGATCCAGGGTCAGCACCCGACGCCCGGCCAGCGCTTCGGGCACATTGCCGTTCACGATTCTCTGAGCCAGGCCCTCCACGATGGCCGTTTTGCCCACCCCGGGTTCTCCGATCAGCACCGGATTGTTCTTGGTCCGGCGCGCCAGTATCTGTACGACCCTCTGGATCTCTCGGCTCCTGCCGATGACCGGATCCAGCTTGTCCTCCCGGGCCAGCTTTGTCAGGTCCCGGCTGAACTCGTCCAGTGTGGGGGTGGCCTTGCGGGCCAGGGGCTGGGACTTCCTCTTCTGCTGCACCTGCTGATTCAGATCCCCCAGGCCGTTAATCTGTATGATAAGCTCCCGCAACTTGCCGGTATCCACCTTGTGGCGAATCAAATAACGGGCGGTGGCGCTGTCCTTCTCCTGGCTGGAGGCCAGCAGCAGGTGTTCGGTGCCAATATACTCGTGGCCCATGTTTCGGGCTTCCGCCGCGGAATCCTCCAGTATCTTTTTCCCTCTCTTCGAAGGAGGGACATCCCCCAGAATCAATCCGCCTTTGCCCATGGGCAGGGAATGCTCGATTTCCAGCTGCATCTCACCGAGGTCCACCTTGGCTTTCTGTAATGCCTTGACCGCAACACCCTCCCCGTCTTTGAGCAGGGCAATAACTATATGTTCAGGCAGAAGCTGGTCGGAATGGAATCTCTTCGCCTCTTCCTGGGCCAGTACTGTCAGTATTTTTTGAGCTCGCTGGGTCAAACCCTTAAACATCGTTGTCCTCCCGGACATGCCCCTGAAGGCCATGCCGTATCAATTTTGCTCGGGTATAATCTACTAATTTATTATCTGCATCGTCATCCGTTTGGTCCAGACTTTTTTGAACATGCGCCTTTTGAGCCTGGATCATCAGGGCGGTAATGGCCTGCATACCGGGCTGTTTGATGATTCCCAGACTTACACCTAAGCGGACGGTGGACAGCAGTGTAATCGCCTCTTTGGAGGAAATCAGACGACAGGCTCCCAATATGCCGAAAGCCCTGTGTACCCGATCCTCCAGCTCGATCCGGCGGCTGGCCATGGTCTCCTCCCGGGCCTTACGCTCGTAGTCCACCATCTCCCGCGCCGCCTCTTCAACCGAAGAGAGAATCTCCTTCTCCCGCAGGCCGATGGAGACGGGATTTGAAATCTGGTACATATCCCCGAGGGAGTTGTCGCCCTCTCCCCAATATCCCTTGATCTGCAGGCCCATCTGGTTTATCCGCTTCAAAATCCAACCGATTGTGCCATCAGTAGCCAGGGCACTCATGTGCAGCATTACCGAAGCTCTCAATCCCGTGCCGGCGTTTTCCAGGCGTGAGGACAGATAGCCCCATTCGATGGAAGCGGCAAAATGAAGCTTGTCCTCCAGGCGGCTGTCTAGATCATTCGCCGCTTCATATACCTCCTTCAGGCACAGGCCGGTGTCCAGGCAGGCGAGGCGCAGATGGTCTTCCTCGTTGACCATGGCACTGATCCTTCGGTCCTCATTGAGAAGCACTAGCTTGTTCGGAGAGACACTGAAATCCTGAGAGATGATGTTCTGTTCCAGCAGGATCTTCCGTTCCAGGGCAGGAAGCCGATCCAGATAGATTGGATCGAAGTGATCGGGTAGCGTGGAGAAAGCATCAATAACCTGGCACTGAACCTGCTGCTCCTCCTCCTTGCTCAAAGTCGGGGGAAAGGGAATGCCAAGCAGATTGCGCGACAGCCGCACACGGCTGGAAACCGCAACGTCCTGCTCTGCTCCGGGGGTGCTGAACCAGCTCCTGTCGATACGTATCACAGCTCCTCCGACGCGTTTTCCAGTTCCCGAATACGATCGCGAATGCGGGCAGCTTTTTCGTAGTCCTCTCGTTTCAGCGCCTCTCTCAAGCCCTCTTTGAGTTTCACCACGTCGACCAGGTACCGCTTGTAGGTGCTCAATCCCTTGGGCAGCTTTCCCTTATGAGTCGACTGGACGCCCATTTTTTCGAAGAGGAAACGGATTTCCCGGCTGAAGGTGCTGTAACATTCCGCACAACCGAACTTCTCTCTCTTCCGTATCGATTCCCAAGTCGATCCACATTGCGGGCAGATCGCGTTTTTTCTATCTTTCAGTTGTCCTATATCCAGAAGGCCGCTCAGCATGTTGGAGATGGACAGCTCCACGTGCTCCCCTTCCCCACTTATCCCTCTCTCCAGAGCGCACTCTTCACACAGATGCAGATCCACCCGTTCCTTTCCGATCACCTGCTGGATATGGATCACCGCTTTTCGGACACCACAAATTTCACATTTCATAACTACATTGAATTATACACATAAAATCAAATTTTCCGTAGCACTTCCAGAGGTTTGATACGAGCCGCCGCCCGAGCCGGAAAAAATGCCGCTAGGGCCGAAAGCAGAAGCGAACAGGCGGCTACGGTGAACAGCTCGCCTGCCTTGACGCGGATCGGGATCTCCTCAAGGTAGAACTCCGCGTTGAACAGGCGTACCGGGGCTGAGCCGGGCAGCTCAAGGATCGGAGAGATCAGCTGCCGGAGAGAGAAAATCAGCCAATTCACCACCACTTCGGCTCCGGCCAATATGGAGTTTATATTCACGGCCACGGCCAGGCCCAGGCCCAGGCCCAACACCACACCGGCGAAACCGACACAGAGGCCGGTAAACACAAAGGTGCGGGTGATCTCCCCGGGGTCGGCTCCCATAGCCTTGAGGATGCCGATCTCCTCGGTTTTTTCAATGACCACCATGATCAGGCTGGAGGAGATGTTGATCGTGGCCACGGCCACGATCAGGGCCATCACAAAGATCAGCAGCGCCCGGGTTGTCTGGAAAGACTTGTAATTTGCCCTCTCCAGATCATACCAGCTGATCGCCTGGGCCTCGTCGGGAAGATCCGCCTGCAGTTCCCGCGTTTGAGCATCGATGTGTTGAAACGGATCTCTGACCTTCACCCCCAGAAACGTCGAGGAGCCGTTTCCGGGTAGCACGCGCGCAGCAGTGGACAGGGGAATGTAGGCCCAGAGTTTGTCCAGCTCCTGGTATCCGGTGGTAAAGATGCCGGCAACGGTAAACGAGCTTACCCGCGGCAAGCTTCGCCCGACCGAGGTAGAGACCATGGACAGCAACTTGACAGGATCCCCCACATGAACCCCGAGCCTCCGGGCGATCTCTCCGCCAACCAGGACCGCCTGCGGCCTGTCCAGATCGAAAGATCCTTCCAGGATCTGGAAGAACCTGCGAAAATCTTCATCCTCCCGATACAGAGACGGAGGCACGGCCCGAACCGTCACCGCCCCGCGATGGGAATCGGTGTACAGAAGGCCCATGCCCTGCCGTTCGATGATGACCCGGGTGATTCCGGAACGCCCCCGCAGCCCTTCGGCCAGGGTTTCGTAGCTATCCAGGTTTGCATTGCCGGCCAGGCTCACCTGCAGGTGATACGTTCCCACCTCCAGATAGCGGCGGGTGATTCCTTCGATCATCCCGTCGGCGACCTCCAAGACGACCACCAGCGGGATCAGGCTCAAACCGATGCCGAGAATGCTTCCGAACAGCATATTTGAGACCCTGCCCCGCCTGGAGAGGAAGGTGCGCAAACCCAGGGTCGTCCAGAGGCGGCTTCTCAAAGCCATTACAACCTCCGCAGCCTGCGGTGCTCCAGCAGAAAGTGCTCGTTGCCGCGCCTGCTGAGCTCGGCGGCATGGGTCACCAGTATCATCGATTTTCCGTAGCCGCCTACCAGCTCGAAGAGCAGCTCCTGGATCGCCCGGGAGTTGCGTTCGTCGAGATTTCCGGTGGGCTCGTCAGCCAGGATCAGACTGGGATCGTTCATCAGGGCCCGGGCAACGGCTACCCTCTGCCGTTCTCCCCCGGAAAGCTGCACGGGGTAATGATCCATCCTGGCGGATAGTCCCACCTGGTCGAGCAGCTCCCGCCCCCGGCTGACCGCCTGTGCCCGGGGGGTACGGAGGATCAGGGCGGGAATGAGAACGTTTTCCAGGGCGGTCAGATCCTTCAGCAGGTAGTGGAACTGGAAGATGAAACCCAGATGTCTCGAACGCAGCTCGATGAGGTTCTCCTCCTTCTGGGAGGTGATATCGAACCCTTTGAACAGTATCCGGCCGGCCGTGCAGGAATCCAAGGCGCCGATAAGATTCAAAAGCGTGGTTTTCCCCGAACCGCTCTCCCCCAGAATTACCGTCGTGCCTCCCTGTGTTACCGTGAAGCTCACCTCTTCGAAAACGACAAGATCCTCATTGCCGCTGCGAAAGACCTTCTTCACCCCTAGGACATCCAAAACGGGCACGGGTGCATCACTCATAGCGTAGTACCTCCGCGGGACGAACCTCCTTGACCCTGGACGCTGCGGCAGCCGCTGCGGCGGTTGGTGCAAGCACGGCAAACACCACGATCAGCACGGCCTCCCGCAGTAAAACGGTGCTGGGCACTTCGGTTATGTAGAAGTATGCCGGAGAAAACAGAGAGAATCGGCCGGCGGCGGATTGCACCAATGGGAACAGCAGCAGGTCCGCCAGGGAAAGGGCGGTGTTGACGATCATTTCGGCGAAGGCAAATACCGCGTTGATGTTGGCGGATATCAGCAGCCCCAGCAGCAGCCCCGCAAATGCTCCGATCGTACCGATCAGCAGTCCTTCGAGAATAAAGATCCTCCGCACCGCAAGGTCCGAAGCCCCCAGAGCCTTGAGCACTCCGATCTCTTCGTACCGCTCCCGGACCGCTCTGCGCAGACTGTGGTGAATGTTGAAGCCGACAACGACGAAAATCAAACCGATCAGTACGGTCATCATGATCTTCTCCATGCGCAGAGCTCCAAAGAATGCCCTGTTGAACTCCCTCCAGCTGACGATATCCGGCGTTTGTCCGTCCCAGCTGTCTTTGATCGCCTGGATCGCCTGTTGATCCCGAAAGCGGTTTCCTATCTTGATCCCCACTGTCTCCGTGCTCACGCTGTTTCCATCCAGGGCGAGCCCCTCCTCCAGAGAGATGAAAGCCCAACCCAGATCGAACTCGTAGTATCCGCTGCGGAACAATCCAACCACCTCGTAGAAGCGGTTCTCCGGCTTGAGCTCTCCCAGGGAGGCACCCTGAAGCGAGAGGATCGACACACCGTCACCGACCCCGACACCCAGATGCCGGGAGAGCTCAGCCCCCAAAACGATCGTACCCGCTCGCCTGAGGGCAAACTCTCCGGAAACGATCTCGAGGGTGTTAAAAAAAGAAGGATCCAGGCTTTGCAGGTCAGCAGGCAATCCGCGGATCAGGCAGCCCCGGGGATCGCTGAATCTCCCCTCGATGATCACCTGATGCTCGGTGAAGGGCACCGCCGATCGTACGGCGGGCAAACCGCGCAGGGATTCGAGCGCTGCCGAGGCCGACGCATCGGTCAGTCCCCGGATCTGCAGGTGATAGGAGCTGATCTCCAGAATGCTTTCGATGAATCCCAATTGGAATCCGTTCATTACCCCCATAACCGCGGTCAGAGCCATTACCCCGACGGCGACACCCAGAATCGCCAGCACCGTGGAGGTGCCGCCCACTCCCCGCCGTCTGGAACGAAAATAGCGAAAACCCATGAACGAGATGAATCGCGTTCTCATTCGAACTCCCGCACCCGCACGACCTCTCCATTGCGCAGGAACTCTTCTCGGATTTTCTGTTCGGATCGATAGTGGACCCTCATGAACACCTGCCCCTCGCGGTACAGCTCCTCCACCCGAATACGCTCCTGCCCCTGTCTGGAATAGAGGGTAATCCGCTCCAAAAAGCCCCGGATGCGGTACTCCTCCCGCACAAGCTCCTGCTCATCGTATTCAAACAGCCAGTTTTCGATCCCCCGGGGGCCTCGAGTCGTTGTCTCCACGATCCGGCCCTGACCATCACGGACATGAACGGTCTGCTGTATCTGCCGTTCCCCCTCAGTTACCTCGACGCGGATAATCCTGCCCTCACCGTCGTAGCTGCGTAAGGTGACACGCTCCAGGGACAATTCCTCCAGCCTGGAGCTCGAGAGTTTTTCCCCATCGTCCCGGTATTCAAAGCGTTCTCGCTCCAACAACTGCCCATCGTACCAGTACTCCCTTTCGGCCAGCCTGCCCTCCTGATCGTAGCGGTTTATCCTCCGCTCCCGACTGTTCCCGTAGCGCTCCTCCGCCACCGATTTGGCTCCATCGGCAAGGGCGAAGCGCTGATCACCACGGCCATCCTCCCGGGTCACCCCGCGCAGCTGTCCGTCAGGAGAAAGGCTGTAGAAATCGCGGTACAGCAACCGGCCGTCGGCACCAAAGGTCTCGGTTCGCTCCAGCAGATCCCGGTTGTAGTGGTAGAGGGTGCGTTGGGTCAAGCTCCCCTCGGCATACAACTGATCCTCGATCAGGCGATTGCCTATATCGTAGCGCCGTCGCTGCTCCAGCTGCGAGTCCCGGTAGATCCTCTGTTCGCCTTCCTCGAACTCCCAGCGCTGCACCTCCAGCCCCTGGTACAGCAGGGTGCGGGTCTCCCGGCCTCCTTCGGTCATGACCAGCAGAATATAGGGAAACTCCTCCTGGCGGTACCAGCCGATCCTCTCCAAGGCCATACCCAGATCATTGGAAACGTAGTATTGAACCGTGCCGGTATCCTGAGCGCCGAGAGCGGGGGCAAACGCCAGGACCGCGGACAGGAGCAACACGGGGATCCGGAACGACTGCAGTGCCCTCATTTCAACCCGAGCAGACGGTTCAGATACGATTCGGGTTCGAAGAGCTCCAGGTCATCCAATTTTTCCCCGACTCCGATAAAGGAAAAAGGAATGCCCAGATCTCTGGCTATGGCCACCACGATTCCTCCTTTTGCCGTCGAGTCGTACTTCGCCATAATGATACTGTCAACTCCGATCGCTTCGTGAAAGACCTCGGCCTGGCGCAGAGCATTCTGGCCCGTGGTGGCATCGATGACCAACACCTTCTTGTAGGCACACTCCGGCAGGCGGCTCGAGGCAATTTTGTCGATCTTTCCCAACTCCTTGACCAGGTGAGCCTTGTTGTGCATGCGCCCGGCTGTATCCGCAATGACCAGATCGATCCGGTTGGCCATAGCACTGGAAATGGCATCGTATACCACCGCCCCGGGGTCGGAACCCGAATCCTGCCGGACCACTGGAATGGCAAGCCGTTTGCCCCACACCACCAGTTGATCTATGGCGGCGGCGCGAAAGGTGTCCGCTGCTGCCAGGAGAACCCGCTGCTGCCTCTGTGTTTTGAAAAAATGGGCCAGTTTGGCGATCGTCGTGGTTTTGCCCACTCCGTTGACCCCCAACACGAGGATGAGGTTCACCTTGTTCTCTACAGAGTCGAGGGATCGCCCCTGTAGATGTTGCCCGAGCTGCTGTTTGAGCAGGCCAAAGAAGCGATCACGGTCTCTGCTGTCCCGGCCCCGAACCTCCGCTCTGGCCGCATCGATGATGGCGGCGGCGGTGGCCGGACCGATATCGCCCTCGATCAGGATGTCTTCCAACTGCTCGTAAAAATCCCCAGCCGGTGATCCGAATAGATCGCGAAGCTTGGCACCAAAGGATCTTCTCTTCATTGATCCGCCCTCTTTCCCTCAGGCTTTCCTGTCCGCTGCTCGAAGGTAGCGAATCAGCCGTACCAGGAGATTCACGAACAGACCTCCGCTGATTGCATAGGTACCGAAATAGGCATAGGTCAACCAACTGATATCCATGCCCATGTCCCGGTATTCACGGCGGTAACTTCCAAAGAACATCGGCAGGGGAACAGAGAGCGCGAAGGCTCCGAAAGCGCCGTACAGTTCATTCCGTCTGCGCTTCTGCATCTCCGTTGGATCGAGCTGCTGCGGCAGCAACTCGGCGCTCTGCGATTGATCGACAGTCGGCTCGAGGTAAAGCGGGAAATCGAGGTAACCCTCCCGGCGCAGCAGGAAACGCCCGAGCTCCTCCGGTTCTTCGATACTTAACGGGGTGGTGCCCAGCCACTCCGAGCCCCGGTACACCGTCGCACCCGGGGGATCGCTGTTCAGGGTGAAAGTTTGGCGAGGTTGCGGGGCCAGGGCAATCTGCTGCACCAGCTGTTCGTAGGCAGCGAGCTCGATCGTTCGGCTGAGCGTTTGGTAACCCTCACTGTGCACGCGCAGCTGTTTCTTGCCGGGCAGCAGGTAGGGAATGATCAGGGGCGAGCGGCCCTGAAACTCCTCATCGATCCACACCGATGCACCGGGAGGCACGGTTTGCACCGAAAGGGAACTCCAATCACGGCCCCAAAGTACGGTGGCCAGCTGCACGACCAGCTCGTCGAACTGCTCGTACAGCTCGGTCGGCGCGGCGGCATCGCTGTAGGTGAAAAAAGGTTCTCCCAGAACAGTGCTGAACACGGTAATTTCAAAGTATAGAAAGCCCTGCACCTCCTCAAAGCCGCCCCAAAGCAGAACATCCAGATCCTGCTGTTTTGCCAGTTGAAATGGGCTGAGCAGGACGCTGTCGAATACCAGCTGTCCATCCGCCCCGGAGACAAAGCGCAGGGGTTTGCTCTGGGCGAAAGCGATCTGATCGGGATCCATCTGCCCAAGTTCCCGGATGGCCGCCAGGTTATCCGCAATTCGCTGCTCGTACACAGCGGCCCCCTCCTTCGCCGCCTCGGAGGTGAAGAACAGTTCGTCCCGGGCACGGCGATCGTCGGCTACCGCTTTGACCAGGCGCTGTCTCTCGTTCTGGATGATTTGTCTTCGGTAGGCCCTCATCTCGGCCTGGCTGAAATAGTGCTCCGGTATCCCCGCCAGACGTTCACGGATCAACAGGGGAAAACTGCGCGTCAGGTAGTTGTTCTCCGGGCTCAGGTTTTTGCCCTCGAAAGCGGCGAACCCGATCGACCAGTCCGGCCGCCGATCGGTCAGATTGATCTGCTCAGCCGAGACGGCAAGGGAGGAAAAGGCGAGCAACACAACCAGGAGTGTCTTCATTCGATATCAAGAATTTTCTTGATCGCAGCGATCACCCGATCCTCACGGAAGGGTTTGACGATAAAATCCTTGGCCCCCAGCTGAAGAGCCTGTACGATCAGGCTCTGCTGTCCAAGGGCGGAACACATGATGATCTTGGCCTGCGGGTCTATCTTCAGAATCTGTTTCAATGCACTCAGACCATCCATCTTGGGCATGGTGATATCCATGAGTACCACATCGGGACGTTTGTCTTTGTACAGTTCAACCGCCTCCTGGCCGTTGGAGGCCTCCCCCACGACCCGGAAACCCGCTTTCTCCACCAACTCACGAAGCACGAGTTTGATGAACTTCAGATCATCGGCAATAAGGACATCTATGCCCATGGCTGTTTGGCTCCCGAGCTGACAGTAAGAAAGCTCTCTATGAACTGATCGATATCCCCGTCCATCACCGCCTGTACGTTGCCCATCTCCGTCTTGGTTCTGTGATCCTTGACCATCGAATAGGGATGAAACACATACGAACGAATTTGGTTGCCCCAGGCGATATCTTTCTTTTCACTCTCCTGCTTCTCCCTCTCCGCCTCCTGTTGTTCTCTGTAGTGCTCGTACAAACGTGAGCGCAGGACCTTCATGGCCATGGCTTTGTTCTTGTGCTGACTGCGCTCGTTTTGACACTGAACCACGATCCCCGTTGGCAGATGGGTAATGCGAACCGCGGAATCCGTTTTATTGACGTGCTGTCCCCCGGCCCCGCCTGCTCTATAGGTGTCTATTCGCAGGTCCTCCGTTTTGACCTCCACTTCGATGGTATCGTCGATCACAGGCGATGCAAAGACCGAGGCAAAGGAGGTGTGTCGTCTGCTGGAAGCATCGAAGGGGGAGATCCGAACCAGCCGGTGGATACCGGTCTCGCTCTTCAGAAATCCGAATGCGTACTGCCCGGTAATCTCCACGGTCACGCTCTTGATGCCTCCCTCGACTTCCAGCATGTCGAGGATTGCGGTGCTGTAGCCGTGACGGTCGGCCCAACGGGTATACATGCGCAGCAGCATGCTCACCCAATCGCAGGCCTCCGTGCCGCCGGCACCGGAGTGTATCGTGAGGAAGGCGGACAGCGGATCGTTCTCCTCCCCCAGCAGCTGCAGCACCTTGAGCTGCTCGTAGGTGCTCCTCAGGTTCCCCAGGTTGGCGGAGATTTCTTCGGCAAACGATTCATCCGCCTCCTCGGCAGCCAGATCCAACAACTCCTTCACCTCCCGGAAGCTCGCTTTCAGCTCCTGCCAGGGATCAAAAGTGTCCCGCAAACGCTTGAGGGTACTGAGGGTATTTTCCGCCTGTTCTCGATTCTGCCAGAAATCGGCCGTCCCCGACTGCTTTTCCAGGGAGTCGATCTTTTCCTTCAACCCATCCGGGTCAAAGGTACCTCCAGGATTCTTCTATATCGTTCTCCAACCGGGATAGATTTGCTTGAAGTTCCTCTAGCATTTCTGCTCCTTCCTCGACCATAGATTGGATTGATGAGAGAGAGATAAACTGGTCAGGGGCGCTCTTGCCTGTTCGTGCTCACAACGGTTTTACGCCACTTCTTCTCTTTTAACTCGGATATCACCAGAGTACCCTCCATAGGATACTGATAGAAACGCAGGCTGTCATAGCTGTCCGTCAGCCGATCCAGCTCCCTCTTCAACCGAAGCAGGCCATTATCGTTGATCCTGAGGGATTCGTACAGCCCTTCGTGCACCTTCTTGAACCCGTACTCCACCAGGCTGGCGTGCACTTTTATCTGATGATCTTCGCTGCCCAAATCACATGCTACTGCTACGAACATCTTGATTAAGTTTAAAGATTCTCCTATTTTGTGTCAAACTATGAAAAATCCCCGCCGATGAGTAACGTGTATGAAGAAAGTACTCCCGCTTCTTCTCCTCCTGCTCGTTGCCGGTGCAGGATTGGCCCAGGAAGCGGGAAATGAACGCTTCGTCCCCTTTGTATCCAAACTGAAAGCCAGAGCCGACGAGTCTCGGATCCTGATTACCTGGCGGAATCCACGAAATCTTCTCGGCGCCATACTGCTGTACAGGCATACAGAAGAGATCGACCAGGACAACCTGGCGGAGGCCCAACGCATAGCCAGACTGGATTCGGACCAGGAGAGCTACGAAGACACTCCCCGGGAGGACAAACCCTACTTCTATGCGGTGCTCATTGAAGAGGCGGACACTACGATTCAGCAGCTGTTCATTCCCTTCCGCAACAAGACCTCCGAGGGAGTCCGGATATCGATTCCCCCTCCCCCGAAAAGCTCGGCCACCAGGATCACCGATATACGAGCGGTGGTAAGTGATGATTCGGTGCGGGTCGATTTCGCGACTTCCAAGCCGGAAGCGGAGCTTCTGCTGTTCCGCAGCAGCTACCCCATGAGCAACACCGAGGATCTGCTGGAAGCCTTTGCCCCGGTCCAGCTGGAAGCGGGCACGATGAGTTTCATCGACTATCCCATTCCCGGCGTGGAAACCTACTACGCGGTTGTAGGCACCGAGATGTTCAAATTGGGCAAACAGGTGCTGGTTGCAGGAGAGAATACAACGGCTGAAGGCGTGGTCGTACCCCTGGAGGTTCCCAGGGTCGGCCTGCTGCCGGAGGCCGGCATTGGGCCGGAGGCCGGCATTGGGCCGGAAGCTGAAGCCTACTCCGTGCAATCCGGCCGCCAGGGCGGCGAGCCCTCCCTGGCAACCACGCCACTGCCGTATCTGCAGCTTGCCGAGGCAGCGGGAAGCAGTTTCTCCCTGCCCGTATCACGGGCGGATCTGGATCCACAAACCCGTGAAGCCATCTCCCGCATTCTCGCCTCTACCCCGCCGGTGCAGGCCGTTCACAAGGCGGTTGAGATCCTTCCGGAAGACAAGGATGAGCCAATCGCCGGAGAGTCGACAGGTTTGTACAAGATCCTGCAGGAGTACTTGCTGGCCGGTGAGTACACCCAAGCGGAAACGAAACTCCTGGGCTTTCTCAACCTCCGGCGCTCCGCCTATACCGAAGCCCGGGTGCGCTTCTATCTGGCCCAGGCCTACTACTTCCAGGGTCTGTATGAAGAGGCACTGCTGGAGTTCGTGTTAGCCCAGGGGCAGCTGTACGCCCCGGTCCAACCCTGGCTGCAGTCCTGTTTTCGTCATATCTGGGAAGTCGAGTAGCGGCGCTAGCGCGCACAACGCCCGCAGATCCGCTCTCTACCGCTTTCGAAGATCAATACTCACCTTCAACTCCTCCTGCTGATCCGGTTCCAACTCCAGCTGCCACTGGGGCAGGAGGCATGAGCATTGGTAGACCTTGTCGAACGCGTTGCCGCGGGAGCTCATCGTAAATACCGGCAGGCTCCAGAGGGAATACTCCCGTTCCGCCCCGAAGGTAATCTGCACGCGGTTGACGGCGTCGTAGAGGCGTACCCCCTTCATCGTCCCCAGATCGGCGGCCTCCGACCCGATCGGGGTTTCCTGTTCCTGCTCCTGCACAGTCAGGGTCGCCTCCTCATAACCGGCCAGTGACAGGTTCAACTCCAGGCCGTACCACAGCTGGACGGGTTGGCTGCCAAGGTTGCGGATCACCACGCCCAGATCGATTCCATTCTCTTTGAAGGCGTAGCTTTTCCGCAGGCTTACGGGGTTTTTTTTTCGTTTGATCCGTACCTGGCCGTTGCGGGCCAGGACCACTTTGCGCTGTTCCCGCTTGAACTCCTCGACTTGAAAACTGCTGTCGATGAAATCTCCCATCTCCTGGTAGCTCATTCTGTCGAATTTCTCCAGAGTGGTGGTGGGGGCGAAAAAGTGGTCGATGAAGCCTTTGCGCATGTACCAATCACGACCTTCGTACTTGTAGCGGTGGTAGTGCTCCGGCCAACGAGCGATCGTATCCAGGTAGTTCCAGCTCTTGGGAAGATAGTCCAGCTCCAGGACGGCTGCTCCGCGCCTGTGCAGGAAGGCGTTCAGTACTCTGCCCTGATACAGGTACTCCTCCTGGCCGTCCATATCGTAGTCCGTAGCGATGATCGAAGAGATGAACATACCGGCGTTGCGGGTGATCTTCTCGGCTTCATTGAAGGCATGATAGGCAGCCTTACGCAGATCGTTGGCATAAGCTCCACCGTGCCGTCCGTGCCAGTATACCGCTCCTGTTTGTCCTCTCCACAATTCATTGAGGGCGGCTTTCTTCTTGTATTTGTCCCCCCGGATTTGATTCACCAGGACATGGGTATACATCAGACGGGAGTACAGAAGGCCGACTTCCGGATAGCGGGTCAGAAACTGGCGGAAGAAGCCCCGCTGCAGGTAGATACCGTTCTCCGGCTTGCGGACCTTCTTGGTCATTTCCTGACAAACCTTCCGGCGCACCAGCGACAGAGCACCATTCATCGTTTCCATGGAGGATAGGCAGGGGAAATACAGGCGTCCCCTAGGATGCAGCAGCTCCGGACGGTGGCGGGGATTGAGCGTATGAAGCCAATCCCGGTTTTCCTCCAAGAGCCGGAAGAAGCGAAGCAGCCATCCCCCCTCCTTGTATACACCGGCGCCATCCGGGTCTTCAGCCAGAGTCTCGCCGGACACCAGAACCACCGCGGTCTGCTGGGAATCTCGAGCCGCTATGGTCCGCAGCTCCGAGATGAGATCCTCGGCGCTGTCGTAGGCCACCATGGCCTGCAGGCCCAGGTGCAGGGGGAACACGGTAACGGCCTTTCCCTGGTCTTCTGTCCGATAGGGCCGGTAGCACTCCGAGTCCGGCACCCCGGCGATATGGAAGTGATGATCATCGAGGAAGGTATATTCGATACCGCTGTTGCTCAGGATACGGGCAAGGGTCGGTTCCCAGACCCGCTCGGCGAGCCAGCCTCCCCGCGGTCGAGTGCCGAAGGTTGTGCGGATAAAGGTGCTCATTTTCTCGATCTGGCCGAGCTTGTCTCCATCGGGAATGAGCGGCAGGATCGGTGCGTAGTAACCTCCGCCGAGCAGCTCCACCTGCTTGCGCCGGACCATCTCCTTGAGCAGCATGATAAACTCCGGGTGCTGATCTTCCATCCATTCGAACAGGGATCCGCAGTAGTGAAGCACCGCGTGCACTCGGGGAAACTTGTACAGCAGGCTCAGAAAGGGTTTGTAGGACTGCTGGTAGACCGCTTCAAATTGCTCGAGCGAAGTTCCGTCGGGTAGATGATTGTAGGTGCCAAATAAAAGGCTGATCGAGCTCATCGTTTCGGATGAACATCATTCCTGATTATACATTTGGTCGGACAGGCCTGCACTGCCTCCTGTCGGTCCCCTGAAATCTCGTAGTCGATACGTGAAAGGTTGTCCTCAACCTTGTATCCGCCCTCGGGGGATTTCTTCTCACAGATCTTGCAGGCGATGCAGCCCACCTTGCAGTACTTGCGAACCTTGCCGCCCTTGTCCTTCGAGCTGCAGGCAACCAGGTAATCCGCCTCGTAGGGAAGCCACTGCATCACGCCGGTCGGGCAGACCTTCACGCACTGGCCGCAGGAAATGCAGATCTCCTTGTTGACCCAGACCAATCCGTCGGAGTCGTAGTAGATCGCATCCACCGGGCAGACCTGCATGCAGCTGCCCAGACCCAGGCACCCGTACTTGCAGATTTTGTCGCCGCCGAACAGAGCGTACAGAGCCGCACAATCCTTGACTCCCGTATACTCGAAGGCGCGTGCGGCCACCGCCGTGCCGCGACAGTGAACCTGGGGAACCCTCTTACCGGCTGCGCCGCTCTCATACTCCACCCCCATGATCTGCGCCACCTTCGCCGCGACCTCCGCACCCCCGACCGTGCAAAGATCCAGAGCCACTTCCCCGCCCACAATCTGCGCGGCATAGGCCGCACAACCGGCGAATCCGCAGGCCCCGCAGTTGGCGCCGGGCAACACCTCTTCTATGGCTTCGATCCTCTCATCCCGCCGCACGGCCAGAACACGGGCGGCCATGGCCAACCCCAACCCGAGGAGAATACCCAAACCCGCAACCGATGCCAGCGCATATGCAATTCGTACAACTACCACCAGGGATCCTCCTATCCGAGCAGGTTCTTCAACAGAGCTTTATCAAAAGCCATAAAAGCCAACGCCATGAGGCCGGCGGTGATAAAGGCGATGGGCACGCCTCTGAAGGGTTTGGGTACCCACTCCCGGTCCAATCGTTCACGAATCGTGGACATCACTACAATAGCCAGCAGGAAACCCAGTCCCGCGGCAACACCGGCTACGAAGCTCTCCAGGGCGTTGTAGTTGCTGCGTACACCGATCAGCGCAATACCCAGAACCGCACAGTTCGTCGTGATCAGAGGCAGATAGATGCCCAGTGCCTTATAGAGGGGGGGAGAGATCTTGATGATCACCATCTCTACCAGCTGGACCAGGGCGGCGATTATCAGAATGAAGCTGATAGTTTGGAGGTACTCGATGTTCAGAGGCACCAGAATCAGCCTGTACACGGCCCAGGTGGCCAGGGAGGCCATGGACATGACGAAGATCACGGCGAATCCCATGCCCACCGCCGAATCGGTTTTGCGGGACACACCGATGAACGGGCAGAGCCCCAGGAATTGGGTCAGGATGAAATTGTTGATGAAAACGAAGGTTATGATGATACCGATATAGCTCATGAGGTTCCCCCTTCGCTTGGTGCGGAAGCTGCCACGGCCCAAGCTTCCCGGGACTGCTTGCGCATCTCCAGCCAGTTGAACAGGGCTTTCAGGAAACCGATCACCAACAACGCGCCGGGGGCCAGGGCCAGCACCCGGGCCGGCTGAGAGGCCAGGCCGGGAATGCGGATGACCCCGTCGAAGGAGCCCACGGCGAACAGCGTGATGGTCCCGGCCCCCAGGATCTCACGGATCGCCGAGATCAGCAGCAAACCAAGGGTGAATCCCACGCCCATGCCCAGGGCATCGAGCAGGGATTCCCCCAACTTCCGTTTGCTGGCGAACGCCTCAGCCCGACCCAGAATGATGCAGTTGACAACGATCAGCTGCACGAACACCCCCAGGCTCTTGGAAAGAGAGGGGGCGTAGGCCTGCATGACCAGATCCACAATGGTAACGAAAGAGGCAATGATCACGATAAAAGCAGGAATGCGGATGCGCTCGGGGATGAAATCTTTCAGCAGGGACACGAAGATTTCCGAACCGAGCAGGACAAAGATAACCCCCGCTCCCATTCCCAGGGCGTTCACGACTTGCGTGGAAACGGCCAGGGTCGGACAAAGCCCCAGGAGGATGATGAATATCGGATTCTCCTTGAAAATCCCCTTTGTGAACTCGTTGAACAACATCATTCGCCTCCAGAAATCGATTTGATGTATCCAGCTCCCTCGGCCAGAGCCTTGGAGACGCCCAGATAGGTAATGGTTGCACCGGTGATCGAATCGGCCTGTTCGGGCGGGAGCATATCTTTACGAACCGGAACCGGATTTCCCGAGTTGCCCGTGTTCACAAACTTCTCCATGTACGCCGGGTTCTCCGCCTTCTTGCCCAGTCCCGGAGTTTCGCTGTTCTCCATCAGCTTCACAGCCAGTATGGTACCGTCCTGATCGTAGCGGACCAGGATCTTCATCTCCCCCCCGTAACCCGAGCCCTCCAGCTCGAGGTCCCAACCCACTTTCTGACCGTCCTGGAGGACCGGATAGCGTTTGACCACCACCGGGTTGTCCGTCACAGCCTCCGCCTCTCCGGTTTCGGCTCCCGGGTTGAGCTCATCCAGAGCCTGCTGCAGCTCCATGGCCCTGCGCTGGATGATCACCGGTTCGGTGATTGCGTTTATCCCGCCCAGGGTAAGCGCGGCTACCGCACATATGGCGAACAGCTTCAACCCTATGATTACTACGTCTTTCATTCCTTGCCTTCCTTCACGTAGCCAAAAACCACGGGACGGGTCATGCGGTTTATCAACGGCACGAACATATTCATGATGATAATGGCCAGGGACACCCCCTCGGGAAAGGATCCGTAGATGCGAATCAGAAAGGTGAGAAACCCCGCACCCACGCCGTAGATGATCATGCCGCTGCGGTTCAGGGGAGAGCTGACCATGTCGGTGGCCATGTACAGAGCTCCCAGAACCAGCCCCCCGGCCAGAAGATGAAACAGCACATCCCCGGTGAATACACCGGCACCAAAGGGCCTGCCGCCGAGAAACCAGATCAGCAGAGCGAAAGATCCGATGTAGGATACCGGTATCTCCCAGGCGATGATTTTCTTTACGAGCAGATAGATGCTGCCCAGCAGGAGCAGCAGCGCCGAAACCTCCCCGATGCATCCGGGGACATTCCCCAGAAACAGCGCTCCGTAGCGTCCGGGCAGCAGCCTGCCCAGTGGGGAGAGAAAGGCCGGCAGGTCGGGCAATGGATATCCCTTGGAAGCCAAGAACTCGATGGGTCCCCGTATCGAACCCTGGTAGTCTACCAGGCCCGCCTTCACGTATCCCAAAACCGTAGCGCTGGTCACCGCATCACTGCCCCAGCTCAACGGGGTTTTCCAGGTGGTCATGAAACCGGTCCAGGAGAAGGTGAGAAAAACACGACCGGCAAGAGCCGGGTTCATCCAGTTGCGTCCCAACCCGCCGAAGGCCATCTTCACCACCCCGATGGCGAAAACCGAGGCGATCACCGGCAGATAGAGGGGCACCGAAGGGGGCATGTTGTAGCCGATGAGAAGCCCGGTAAGAACGGCGCTCCAGTCATTCAGGGTGAAACGGCCCTGCAGGCGGGCAATGAGGAACTCGGTAAGCACGCAGGCGGCTATAGATACCAGGATCACGTACAGCGAGTACAGCCCGAACAGAAAGACGCCCCACACCCCGGCGGGCAGCAGGCACAGAATCACGCTGATCATGATCCTGGCGGTGCTGCTGCCTTCGTGGAGGTGAGGGGATACGGTAACGTGCCCGCTCCAGGTTGTTTTAACATCTGCCATGATCTTCAGCCCTTCTTCCGTGCCATGAGTTTTCCGAGTTTCATTCCCTGGATGAGGGGAATGTGTGCCGGGCACACGTAGCCGCAGCACCCGCACTCTTTACAGTCCATCAGTCCGGCGGCCATAGCCTCCTGGTACTCCCGATGCTCGATCCACTTGTACAGCGTGGTCGGGCTCAATCCGAAAGGACAGGCGGCAACGCAGCGGCCGCAACCGATGCAGGGAGTCTGCAGCTCAGGTCTGGACTGTCTTTCGGAGAGCACAAGGATTCCCGAGGTTCCCTTCACCACCGGAACTCCGGGATCGGCCAGGGCGAATCCCATCATCGGCCCTCCGGCCACGATTTTCCCGGGACTGCTCGCAAAACCCCCGCACTCCTCCAGGAGACTGCCCACCGGTGTTCCGATGCGGACCTTGAAGTTGGCGGGATTTTTTAAAGCCGGGCCGCTTACCGTCACGATCCTCTCGATCAGGGGTTTTCCCAGCGCCACCGCTTCGTAGATGGCATAGACCGTACCGACGTTGGAGACCACGGCTCCGATATCCAGGGGCAGCCCCCCTGAGGGAACTTCCCTTCCTGTCAGGGCCTTCAGCAACTGTTTTTCGTCGCCTTGGGGATACCTGGTCTTCAGAACGACGACCTCGATCTCAGCACCTTTACGCTCGATCTCCCCGCGAAGAGTCTCGATCGCATCGGGTTTGTTTTCCTCCACCCCTATCAGAACGGAGCGTGGAGAGAGGATCCGACGCACGATTTCGATCCCCTCCAGGATGCACTCCGTCTTCTCCAGCATCAGGCGATGGTCGGCCGTCAAGAACGGTTCGCATTCCACGCCGTTGACCACGAAGGTCTCTACGGGACTGCCCTCGCGCGTGGTGAACTTGATGGGAGTGGGAAAAGTCGCACCCCCCATACCCACGATACCCTGCTCCCGAATCATATCCAGAAGCTCCTGCGGATCCTTCTCCCGCCACTCGCCCGGTCCGGTATCACCGCGTTCGAACTCCCCCTCGAACTCCACGACCACGGCTTTACTGGGCATTCCCGTGGCCAGGTACATATCCCTGATCTCCTTGACCTTGCCGGGGATAGAGGCGTGTACGTTTGCCGAAAACACTCCGGGAGCTTTCCCGATAAGCATCCCTTCCCGCACCGTATCCCCCACTTCGACCAGGCACTGCGCCGGGGCGCCCATATGCTGCTGCAATGGGATAACAGCCTCCGGGGGTATCGGTGCATTGCGGATGGGAACTGTGTTGGAGAAGGACTTGAAATCATGGGGGTGGACACCGCCACCCCCAAAGGTGCGTATTGAACGTCGTGCAAAAGCCATTTTGCCGGTCAGTACCTCCTAAGTGTCAGACTCCTAGTAACATACAATACAGATGGTGTCAAATTAAAATAACGGGGAACGAGAAACTGTATCAAAAACAGGATGATCATCACCACCGAAACGCCGATGCGTCCCACCGGTTCGGCCCCTGAGCTTATCTCCACGACGCCGGCAAATCCCTGGTCAGCGAACATCCGGGCCACGCTCCCCGCAGCGGCCGACTCCAGGGTCGCGTAGAGCCAGGATTCCTTGAACTGCTTCACCACCCGGTAGGTCTTGTGAACACGGGCACTCTGCGGATCAATCCGGTACTCGGAAATGAGAATACGTTCTCCCGGGTCGGGGAGCGCGTAGGAACGCCCGAATATCAGAGATTCCTGGTAGGCCCGGTGGGTCAGATAGTCCGCCAGGTTGGGAATGCCGCTGGATCCGGCGTATTCGGATAGCGCGTGCAGCCCAGACCAGGACAGTCCTCTGTCTCCGATAGAACGCATCCGGATCGTGTCGGGCCGGTCACTGATCCAAGCCCGGCCAAGACGAAACAGCGGAAAGGAACACAGCACGATCAAGGCCAGCAGCAGGTGAAGCGTTATCCGTGGGCAAAGAGAGGGGCGGCGGGGCTGCAGCCGCCTCAGAATTGGCAGGGCACGGAAGGGTCGATGAGCCTGCAGGGAATCCCGAACAACAAAAAAGCAGTACAGAGAGGCGGCGGCCACCGCTCCGCCGGCCGCTGCCAGCAGCAGGCCGGTACGGGGCCCCGGGCGCTGGAGCACAACACTCAAACATAGAGCCACGAGCACTGTCGCAACGGGACGGGCAAAATAATCCGCTGTCCCGCGGTCGAAGCCGCCGACATAGCGATAAGCGTACAGCCGCTCGAACAGATACAGCCAGGCGGGCATCATCAGGAAAAAGGCAAGGAGCGTCGGGAAATCGGAGATTGAAACAAGAAGCATCCACGGTCCGGCTGCCAGCAAAACAGCCAGCCGAATCGCTTGCTCCGAAGCCATCCGGACAAGAACAAGCAGGTAGAGGATCAACAGGGCGCCCCGTATCAACGCCGCTGCAGGCTCGAACTCGATCAACCTCCATTGCAGATCTCGCCGCCCCAAGAGCCCTCGCAGATAAAAAAACGTAGAGAGAGGATTTCTATCACTTCTCAGGTACACAACCTCCCAGCTCACTCCGCTTTCCAAGGTGAAAAGCTTTGTGAGCCGCTGCATGTAGGGGTCAAAACGCGGATCGAGCGGGTCGAGTCGAGCCGGAAGGTGATCAATCGGAATGGAGACAAAACCGGCAAAGGTATTGACGCTCACCTCGGCTGTAAATCTGGATACAACTGCCTGGAACCGTCGACTTTCGGCGATCTGCGTAACCAGCTGTTCCGCCATTGCCCCTTGTTCGATATGCAGGGTGTAATATCCCTTCCAGGTGCGCTCCCGGAACCGATCCGGTACGATCAGCAGGATGGAAAGGGCCAGGGCAATCGCTGCGGCGGCGAGCAAGAGACAGGCGTAAAGAAAGATCCGAGAACGAGAAGCAACCATGGGCATTTTTTCCGATGCAGTAGTTTCTCTGGCCCTGCCCTGCTTTGTCAAGATAGACGAAAAAAACAAAACAGGTGTATGCTGGCACTATCATGTACGAAAACAAGAAGATCATGACGTTGGCCGAAATGGCGGATTATCTCAAGGTAGCCAGGCGCTCCCTGACGAAGATGGCTGAGTGCGGCGATATTCCTGCGACCAAAGTGGCCAGTCAGTGGCGATTCATGCGCTCGGTTGTTGATGACTGGCTGATCACCAGGATGAAGACCCTTCCGGATCGTGAGTTGGAGAATCTGATAGATTCGGAAAAACTCCCCGTGCCTCTCTCGGCTCTGCTGCGCCCCGAGCTGATTCGCCTGGATGTTGAGGACGTGGGAGTGCAGCGGATTCTCCGGCTACTCACCGACCTGCTGGTCCGGCAGAACCTGCTGGACAGCCCGCAGGATTTCGTGGAAAAGCTGGTCGAGCGAGAGGAAATGGTTTCCACAGCCATTTTTCCCGGCATAGCCATCCCCCACGCGAGAAAACCTGAGCAGTGCCCGGTCAGCGAACCGAGACTGGTCATCGGCGTGTCCCCGGGCGGAGCGGATTTCAACTCCCTGGACGGCCGCCCCACCCACCTGTTCTGCCTGATCTGCGCGAATCAGGTGATTCTCCATCTCAAGATCATCGCCGAGCTGGCCCTTGTTTTCAGGCGGCCCAACCTGATTGAACGAGTTACAAACGCCGCTGATCCGGAACAGGTCCTGGAGATCCTGGGATAGGTGGTGCTTCATCCTCACAATTGACATCCCGGTTTGATCGCAGGTACACTCACGGTTGGAAAAAGCTGTAGACAATGTCCGTATTTAGAAATATCTACTACCATTTGGTGTATGCCCTCCGCGGGGTTCGGGTATTCGCCCTGGTCGGAAGCAGCGGCACCGGAAAGAGTTTTCGCGCCAAATTGGTGGCTGAGAAGTACGGAATCGATATAATAGTGGACGACGGACTTCTGATCCGGGATCAGAAGATTCTGGCCGGCCGCTCGGCGAAAAAAGAAAAAGGTATTTTAGCCGCCATCGGCACCGCCCTGTTCGCCGACGATAAACACGCCGAAAGCGTGCGCCAGATCCTCAGCAAGCAGAACTTCAAGCGGATCCTGCTCCTGGGCACGTCCGAAAAGATGGTCAGAAAAATCGGGAAGCGGCTGAAGCTGCCTCATCCCACAAAGATACTGCAGATCGAGGATGTCGCCTCCCGGGAGGAAATCACCACGGCTATCCGTTCCCGCAACTCCGAGGGTAAGCACATCATTCCCGTGCCGGCTCTTGAAGTCAAGCGTGACTACCCGCATATCTTTCTCGACTCCATGAAAATCTTCTTCAAACGCCGTTTTCAGCCCTTGAAATCGGGTAATATCATTGAAAAAACCGTGGTGCGGCCGGAGTACACCAGTCGAGGAAGTGTCAGCATCTCCGAGGCGGCGTTGACCCAGATGGTGATCCACTGCGTTCAGGAGTTCGACAGCTCGATGAGCGTGGAGAAGGTGATCGTCAACAGGGAGCGGGGCGATTACGGCCTGGAGGTCGTTCTGAACGTGCCCTTCCTTCGCCAGGCTGCGGCTCCCCTGTACGAGTTGCAGGAGTATATTGCGAAGAATATCGAGAGTTTTACAGGACTCATACTCAAAGAGGTAAACGTAACGATTGGCAGAGTATCCAAACGGACCAGACAGACGGGTAAAGAGTAATATCCTTCTCACTCTCATCACCATCCTGATCGCCGGGGTTATCCTGCGTTTGGCGCGCTCGGTATTCATCCCGGTGTTGATTGCCGCCTTCCTGGCCTACTTCATGGATCCCCTGGTTGCCCTCATGCGTCGCCTGCGGGTACCAATCGTTCTGGCCGTGCTTATTGCCGGGGTCCTCTTTCTGGGCGCTTCAACCGTGTTCAGCTACATCCTCTATGACAACATTCTGGAGTTCGCCAGGAAGATTCCCACCTATCAACGGGCCTTCGTGAACATGCTGACCGATGCGATGGAACGCTTCCAGGTTCTCACCGGTGATTTCTTCGAGCTGCGTATACTCGATGAGTTGAAGAATATTCAAATCGGTTCGCTGGTATTCTCCACGGCCAGCTCCATAGCCAACCTGGTGGCGGATTTCCTCCTGGTCTTCCTCTTCTCCCTGCTGATTCTGGCCAGCAAGTATACCTTGACCCGCAGGCTGCTGCGCAGCTTTCCCCGCAAGGAAGCTAAAAGACTGGTCATGATGCTGGTGCATATCGACAAGGATCTGCGCAAGTACGTGGGCATCAAGAGTTTCGTAAGCATGATCATCGGTGCATCAAGCGGAGTCGCCCTGTCTCTTTTCCATGTGGAGTTCGCCATCGTCCTGGGCTTTCTCACCTTCGTTCTCAACTTCATTCCCTACCTGGGATCGCTGGTCGCCGTGATCCTCCCGGTATTGATCGCCCTGGTACAGTTTGCCTCTATAGCCAAGGCCCTGTGGATCCTGCTGGTGCTGGTAATCCTGCAGAATTTGGTGGCTCAGGTTTTGGAGCCCACCTTGGTCGGCTCGGGGTTGAAGATTCCGATTCCCGTCGTGTTCTTCTCTCTGTTCTTCTGGGGGTGGTTCTGGGGCGCACCCGGGGTGCTGCTTGCCATTCCCCTCATGACCTCCCTCAAGATCGTTATGGAGGATGTACCGTCCCTGCGTCCAATAGCTCTGTTGCTGGAAAAAGGTCCACGCAGACGGAGTACCCGGCGCAAGAAGAAACAGTAAAAATAATGATTTGACAGACCCGCACTTGAGGTCTTAAAATCACGGTGACGTGGGAACGCTATGAAACAATCGCGCCTTAGAGCCGGCTTGAGCGCCGTGATTTTGCTCCTGTGCGCTGCTCCGTTGAACGCTCAGGAGCTGTCGATGGACAGCTGGTCGAGCAAGCACTATCGGGTACTGTCAGACTCCAGTGCCACCGCGGCCATGGAGATCGCAAGGAAACTGGAAGCGGCTCTCTCGCTGTACAACGAGTATCTGCACTTCAATCTCGATCTGATCGAGTCTCCACTTCAGGTACGTATATTCAACGACAAAGACGAGTATGACCGCTATCTGAACCGGCTGATATCCGAAACTCGTTCGGATTTTGTGTACATCTCCTACAGCGACCCAACCCGCAGCGAACTCGTCGGTTTCCGGAGGGAGGAAAAGGAGTTCAATCCCTCCCTGATTCACTATGGGTTTATCCAGTTCCTGTCCGCCTTCGTGCCCGCCGCTCCACTATGGATCGAGGAGGGAATGGCCACCTACCTGGAGTACTCCCAGTACGATCCCATGCAGGAGAGCTTCAGCTGGAAGGCAAACTTTGCCTGGCTGGATTCGTTAAAAAAACTGCTCGCCAGCGAGGAAATCACCGGCGAGCTTACGCTTCAGGATCTCCTGCTGATCAGCAAAGAACAGGCACAGGCCAACATCGAGCTTTTCTACCCCAGCGCCTGGGGACTGGTTCACTTCCTGCTCCAGAGCCCGGAGCGAAGCTATAACAGAATCCTTTGGGAATCCCTGGCAACCCTGGACGGGGAGGCCAATCTGGGGGCCAACTCCCGGCTGGTGCTGGA
>Ga0272441_10002202_pt1 | contig 40075 bp, 39 predicted proteins | sample SSMProp6N_FD_193582 | JGI IMG/M metagenome (GOLD analysis project Ga0272441, IMG submission 193582) | Marine sediment archaeal communities from Little Sippewissett salt marsh, Falmouth, MA, United States - SSM-Prop-6N | ecosystem: Environmental > Aquatic > Marine > Wetlands > Sediment ... | reverse complement strand
CAGGTACATATTGCCGTCAGCATCACTGTACGTGCCGCCATAGGATGAAATCAGTGACCATACCATACGGGTTGCACCATTGCCGCCGTAGGCTGTTGAACCAAAGTAGGTCCATGCGTAAATGCCGTCTTCCTTCAGCCTTTCAGCTTCGGTCATGAATTCTTCCGGAGTGTCAGGGAAGCCGTCAGGATAATGATCGGCCCAGACGTAAACCAGGTGCGGCCTCAAAGCAAGCGGTATACAGATCAGGCTGCCGTCCAAGGCAGTGCATGTTTCCAGCGCACTGGGATCCATATCAGCCCACCACTCCTGCTCTTCTGCCCACGGGCGCAGGTCCATCATCACACCATTTTCTTCGAGTACCCGCATGGTCTGGCTGTTCATTTCTGTAATGTCGGGAACTTTATTACCAGCGATATGTGCAGCTACCAGTTCCTGGAACATGGTGTCCCATGCCTTGGGGCGATTGATCCAAGTATACTGACCGTCAAAAGCTTCGTTGAAGTGAGGAATGGTTGCGCGCAGGTAGGCGTTACCGGCACGCTCATCACTGGCTTCATCCTCATTAGTCTCATCATACTGGAACCAGGTAGTGAACTCTGTCTCATTCAGTTCTGATTCGGCTTCCGCCAGTTCAGATGCGATTGATTCCAGTTCAGCCTGGGCAGCTGCGAGGTCTTCTGCAGAAAGGCCGGCCTCTTCAGCTGCAGCCTGCGCCGCTTCAAGCTGTGCCTGAAGCTGAGCCACCTCATCCGACCCCGCCCCACAAGCAGACAGGACCATAGAGGCAATCAGTACCAGGAAAAACATTACTTTAAACTTGCTAGTCATCAAGATCCTCCTTAGTATTTTTTACACGAGTTTCTTTCTGGTAATTACCTTATACTTTTTGCCGGAGGCAGGCACCTCCTTTCATAATATGGTTGGTTCTAGTATTGATTACAGATGGTTCTGATGTGAATACACTGATCTCGCCGGGTTTTTCAATTCCAACTTTTTCGGCTGTGATTAAACATAAACGCGCAGCCAATTTCCCGTTCCAGTATCACCGGGCTGACAGCTGCGCTTGGTTTTTGTGTGATTTGTTGACCATTTTTGCTAAAAGTTTCCAGTAATTGGATAACAATCCCTGCTTTGCTGGATGGTGACGCCTCTTTCAATCTGTGCCTCCTTCATAGTTTGCAAGGTCATGCACTTACTGCGAACACCATCCCGAACTTCTTTCGTCAATCACTGCAGCGTGGTACTGCTGTTCTTGAGCAATGTCTGTCGGGATACGCTCATGGTACTTAGAGTGTAAAGCAATATTGACCTTGCGTCAAGTACCACTTAACTATCCCGCTTATATTTCATTATTACTGAAATTTATCAGCGTTTGTACACTTTAAGTGCAGACTTTTACCGAAAATTACAGGAAAAACGGAGGGGTGATACAATTTTCGGTGAAATATCTGTCACTTGGCCCGGTTTCGCGTATTGTAAGGGTATAATCGGTGCTGCTGCAGTAAAAAAATGTAGAGCTTTTAGATAATACGAGGTGCATATGGCTTCAGTACAGGAAACCCGTGAGTTATCAAAATTAAATGCGGATCAGGCTTATCAGGCTGCTGATAAAGCTTTTGATGAGGCAGGTTTTAATATCTGGAAGAGACGTCCGATCGGATGGATCGTCCTGGCAAAGAAAGAAACCGGCGGCTCAGTCATCACTGCAAACGCCGCCAGCCGGCCAGGTAATCTCTCAAACCTCACATTCACCCTGGAGAGTGCCGGGCATACTGAAGAAGATTTGAAAGCCCTGGTTGACAGTCTCTTTCAAGCTGTTGTCAAAACTGAAAATTCCTGAGCAGCCCGGAATAATTGAACACTATCTGACCTTTCCTCAATACACGGAAGTGCTGCTTGCCTGTATGACCCGGTATTTATCCATTCTCTCATTAAACCAGAATCCGGCAAAAAACTTCCCCCACCACTTCTATACACCAAGCACAAGAACAGGAGTAATATGAGTATCTTATCCATAGACCTGGCAGTGAAACGTTACCGGGATTTCGGATTCGCGTTTCTCGAAGAAGGAAGTAAATCACCGGAAATCATCAAACCAGAACAACTCGGCCTTGAAGGCCATGTATTGGTACTGGATCTTGCTGCATCCCTGCACCGGTTCTGCAAAGAAAGAGGGGTTTCGGTCCTGCTTATTGATGGGCCGCATGGCTGGAAGGATCCCAACTCCGACGTAAGACATATGCGTATTGGAGAGCGCGTTCTCAATACACCCGGTAAAACAGGGATCGCAGGCAAGGTCAAACCAGCTACCTACACCAATTTCACCATTTTCTCCACAACCCTGTTCCAGATATTCCGTCAGCAGTATGGATGGAGCCTGATGACAAGCCGGTGGGCATCACAAAAAGAAAGGCGATTCATTGTTGAAGCCTTCCCTACTGCTGCGTGGCGAACGCTTGGGCTGGATCCGCTGCCGGGAAAATCAAGAACAAAGAAGAGTCAGCTTTCGAAATGGCGCAAGGAACTGCAGCGCGCAGCTGGTTTCACCCTGCCCAAAACCATGACACATGATGAACTGCAAGCCGCCGTTCTGCTGCCAATAGGGGAAGCCATACTAAAGAAAGATAGCCGGGCACTCCTCCTGGTCGGTGCTGAACCTTCCTTTACATCAGCCGGAGATGTAGTGGAAGGCTGGATAGCTGTACCTGTACGGCATGCGTGTTGACAGGTTTTCAACAAAAAAATGACCACAGAAACTCAAACAGCTCCCGCTGCCCCTGGATTGTATGTGCTATTTCTATGCCTCGATGAACCATCCATAATTCAAGTCGGCGCAACCGGCCGGCATCATTTCGCTGCCGGATGCTGCGCCTATATCGGCAGTGCACAGGGGCCGGGAGGCCTTCGTGCCCGGCTCAACCGGCATCTCCAGCCATCTGATCAGAAAAATCCACACTGGCATATTGATTATCTCCTCCATCAGGCACACTTGCGGGCAATTTTCTGGACAGAAAACCTCTCCGAATCCGAATGCTCGTGGGCAGCGAAAGCAGCTTCCCTCGGCTCCCGTTTCCCTCCCCGCTTTGGCGCATCTGACTGCAGCTGCCCCGGACACCTGGTACAGCTGTCAGAGCCCGGGCTCAGCAAACTCATACAGATCCTGCCGCCCCCGGGCTGGAAACAGATTCCCGCTTAATCCTTTGTTCCAATGCTTATGAAAAATATTAGAAAGTTGAGTATTCCTTTTTTCCCCTCTTCAGGAAATCTCCTTTATCATGTATAACTCGCCATTTTGATAACCCAGCTTGCGATAGTAGCCGCGAGTGCCCAATGCAGAGATAACAGCCATTCGCTTGAAACCGCGTTCGCGCGCCAGTTCTTCAGCCTTTTCTACCAGGTCAGTACCCAGGCCAATATGCTGTGCAGCACCCTTCTGCTCCGCACCCACCTCCAGAGACTGCCCGTACACATGAACCTCGCGGATCAATGCGGCTCCAGCAAGATCCCCTGTCTCCATATTGGGCGAATCCTTCCCTGGCAGTGACAATCGCAGATAACCTGCCAACCTGTCCTCAGGTGTCACGAAGGATAAAAAGTGCTCTTCAGCACCACCAGCCCTGTACACAAACTCACTTAACTCAAGCGCTTCCGGTTCAATCCTGGTTTTGCGCACTTCCCGGCAGCGGATACAGCTGCATTTCTGTCCACGCTTTTTTAATTCCCGCTGGATATCCTGGCGCAGGCTGGTCCGTTTATTACCCGCAACAACATTATCCGAAGGGATATCGCGAACAATGCGGTTAACACGACAGTAACGAGGAATCGATGGTTTGAGAGAAGTAATCAACTCAATCAATTCCTCCATCGAATATGGCTCATACTCTCCCCGCTGCCAGATCTCATAAAGCTCCGTATTCTCCAGCAGCTGGCAGGGATAGATCTTAAGCTCATCGGGCCTGATGTCTTCATCCGACCACAGGCGTAAAAAATCCTCTGCATCCGATTGAAGTGTTGCACCCAGCAGATTCGGCATCCAGTGAAGCACGATCTTAAAGCCGCCGGCTCGCAGCATCCGCACTGCATCCCGGGTTGCCTGGACACCATGACCACGCTTGTTCAGCGCCAAAATATGGTCATCCAGACTCTGGGCACCCATCTGTACCTTTGTTGCCCCCAGCCAACGCAGCCGTTCCACTTCTTCCCTGTCGATACAATCCGGACGCGTTTCCAGCACCATACCAACGTTCTTGTGTTCAGCATGTTCGTTCGCCAGCTGGGCTTCCGAAAGAGATTCGGCCTCGAATCCGTTCATTGCATCCAGACAGCGTTTGATGAACCATTCCTGGTACTGGTGGGGATATGTACTCCAAGTTCCACCAAGTATTAAAAGCTCGATCTTGTCGGTCGGGTGGCCTATTGCCTGAAGTGCTTCGATTCTCGCTGCTGTCTGGTCATATGGATCAAACTTGTGATACACAGCTCGCATTGCGCCCGGTTCATCGGGGAGATACGACTTTGGCATCGCTTCTTCCTGAGGGCAGAATATACATTCACCAGGGCAGCTTCCGGGTGCAGTAAGTACTGTCACGGTTGTCACACCAGAAAGAGTGCGGCCAGGTTTCATCCGGATTTTCCGCAGCAGACTGCTGTCTTCAGCTATCTCACCTGACTCGATCATCTGCCGGTACACTGCGACCAGAATGTGTTTGCCAATATACCCCCCCGCCGGATCCGGATGCAGGCGAACGGCATCATCCACCTCGGCACCTTCGCGTATATCCGCCAGGATCAAACGCGCCTGGGCAAGCTGGTCATCGGAATATTTACGTGCCTCAAACCATGACTGTTCTCGGTCCATACAACGTATAATACTACCATGCGAACAACAATTAATGAGCAAATACAACAGCTCAATGCTGACTTTTATACCCGATTTGCAAAGGATTTTTCTGCTACCCGTCAGAGGATCCAACCCGGAGTGCTCTCTGTCCTTGATCAGGTCAGCCACAGTGCCTCGATTCTTGATCTGGGCTGTGGCAATGGCTATGTGCTGGAAACCCTGTCTTCCCGCGGGCATAAGGGAACATACCTGGGCATTGATTTTTCGCCAGAACTGATCCAGATAGCCCAAACCACCCATCAGCATCCAGGGGCAGAATTTATTGCAGCTGATCTTTGTTCAAGGGAATGGTCTCTCAATCTTCAATCTAAGTTCGATACCATTTTTTGTTTTGCAGCCCTGCACCATATTCCAGGCGAGCAGGTTCGCCAGAACCTGGTGAAACAAGCCGCCAGTTTGATGGCAAATAATGGTCAGATGATCATCTCGGTCTGGAACTTTCTCGCCTCACAGCGCCTAAAAAAGCGGATCCTGCAGTGGTCTGCTGTGGATATCGATGAGAAGGATGTAGATCCTGGCGATTATCTGATTGACTGGCGCCGGGGCGGCAGCGGGATCCGGTACGTCCATCATTTCACGGAAGAGGAACTGGGCAAACTGGCAGAAAGTGCCGGGCTGAAGGCAGTAAAAACATTCTACAGCGATGGAGAAAATGGCAAACTGGGCATGTATCAACACTGGGTCAACACCTGGCAGGGCTCTGCGGCCGGTACAGCCAGATCAGCCCACAACTTTGACAGCCTCACAACGGCATGGTAGAATTCCGATCGCTCGGAAAGGGAATATCAGACCTGGAGGGATGGCCGAGTGGACGAAGGCGGCGGTCTTGAAAACCGCTGTGGGGCAACCCACCGGGGGTTCGAATCCCTCTCCCTCCGCCACAAAAACTGAATAACCGGGGAGGTGCCGGAGTGGCTGAACGGGGGCGCCTGCTAAGCGCTTGTAGGGGCAAAAACCTCTACCGAGGGTTCGAATCCCTCCCTCCCCGCCTGAGCCTAACTGCAGTATAATGGCTTCGTACGCCCTCGTAGCTCAGTGGATAGAGCGCTTGCTTGCGGAGTAAGAAGTCGGGAGTTCGAGTCTCTCCGAGGGCGCCAGAAACGCTTCCTTTGTGAAGCGTTTTTTCCTTTAATTGAACACAGCCGGCTCAGTTTCTTGATCCCGGCTGTGTCTGATCTTCCTTTATAAGCAGTTATTACTTCGGCTGCTATCGGTTTGCCGATCTCCACCAGCGATAATGCTGTGTTCGAAGTTCTTCATGTGAAGGCAGTTCGTAATACTTCAAACTGCTTGCTATGCCAAGGAAGAAACCATCCCTGACCATGCGGTATGGAAACTCGGCTGTGCTTAATCGATCAACAATCTTGGAATTTTTCTGGGGGCTCAATTGGAGCAAACATTCCCGTAGATGATCGATATGATCATACGGCAGATCCCTGACTGCGCCGTGCTCCGGATCGGAGGCCAACTCTCCCAATTCGAGGTTCACAAAGAACATTGCAGGGAATTGGATCAACTTCGAAGGTTTGGTTGAAATGCTCTCATAGAAAAACGCCGGCGAAAGGTTGCTTGCTACCAAACGAGAAACCGGAGCAATTTCCTGGTATAGAAACATGCCTGATTCCGCTGCAGGTAGTGAATTTGTTGATTCCAGGCCCAGAACCGATCCATAATCCGTGGTTAAATATAACTTCTGAACAGCACCCGGATCCATATGCTCCAAAACCCGATATGTTGAAATATAAACAGAAGCCTTGGGGCTTCCATCATCATGTGCAACACACTTTGATAACCCTTCTTCAATAGGAAAATATGGGTTCCGAAATGACGGGTCAATCTCAAAGAATACAGCCTGCCCCTTCAGTTTCATCTGAGTGCCTACGGCATAATACAGGCCAAACTCTTCTGGTGAGAGCATGGATGCTATCAGTGCTTCCGGGATCATAGAAAGGTATAAATGTACCATAAGTTCTGCAACCTCCAATCATAAGACAGGGGAACATACTGGCAATCCCTGTTCAACTGGTTTTATTGTAGCTATTTTTACGATAAATTGCCAAGAAAACTCCTGGATTAGCAATACAACAACAAACCCGCTATAATAGTCATGCCTGTACATATCCGCTCTCCATCCCAAATCCAGATCTTCATTATTTGCCTCATTACACCTCCGATGTATAACCGCATTCCCGTTTGCACCAGCCCTCTTTTTTAATTGGCAGCAGGCAATAGCCCCGTTATCCTATTTCCCTCTTTGCAGATCGACGGGCATAATATAGATACGCAGGAAGTTCCAGGCCACCACAACCAACCCTCAGGAAGCATATGCTTCCTTATTTGCTATGGAGGAAACCAGATGAAACGAAAAGGGTACCCCTATTTGATTATTCTTGTCCTGCTTGTCCTCAGTCTTGCCTGTTCATCTCTGGGATCACTATTCCAGGGTGATGAAGGAACTGCACCAGGTGCAGCCCCAACTGATACTCCGGAGCCAGTGGAACCCGAAGAGGAAGAAGTGGAAGAGCCTGAATCAGAAGAAGAAAGCGAGTCCGAGGACGATGATGATGTGGAGCGTCGCCCCATACCACCAACACCGACTCCCTTCCATGTGCTTGATGAAGATGATGTCCGGGCAACACTGGATCTTACAGCCCCGGATTTTGTCGACTACTTCACAGAAGAAATCCACTGGTTCACATGGTCCGACCCTGAAAAAGTAACGTATGAATACGACGACGGAGTTCTTGTGGGAACGGATTACGAGCCGGAGGAGTATTTCAACTGGTGGTCATATAACGACCGCTTCGCAGGAAATGTTTACGCAGAAGTCAGCGCAACAAACGGCAACTGCATCGATAAGGATGCCGTTGGCCTTGTTATCCGTGTCGACCAGGATAAAGGAGCCGGGGGATACGCCCTCGAGGTGTCCTGCGACGGCAACTGGAGAGTCGTCCGGCACAGGATTGGGAAAACACGTGAAATCATGCTCGACTGGCAGCCCAGTGATGCGATCGAAACCGGTGAAGGAGCTACAAACCGGCTTGGGATCTGGGGATATCAGCCTGATTTTCAGTTCTTTATCAATGGCGTAAATGTCGGGGAAGCAAATGACCCCAACTACAGCTATACACGAGGCATCTTCGCTGTCTACGTCCACGCACTCTATACTTATGACCTGACAGCCACCTTTGACGACTTTGCATACTGGAACATTGAACTGGAACGCTGAACCAGGTTTCAGCCCGACCCAGGCATAGAATTATTTTCCTTACGAGGGCAGTAAAAGCTGCTCTCGTTTGGTTATAAGGATACTCGTTCAAAACTGCCAAAAACTGCTCGACATATCCCTGCCAACACTATACGGTTTTTCCTGCTGCAAACTTCCTCGAAGTCCCATTCGTGTGATTCTTCCCTCTCACACCGTGTTTGGCCCATCGAAACCTGAAAGTATTCCTCAAGAAAAAACCAGGCCGGGAATTTTTTTCCGCAGCCTGGTTTTGGTTCACCTGAATAAAGCTGTTTTTTACGGCAGAAAATTCCAGGGATTAACCTTGCCGTAGGATTCATGGCGCATTTCAAAGTGAAGATGTGCGCCTGACGAGTTGCCGGTATTCCCCAGAGGGCCAATTACTGCACCCTGGTAAACACCCATGCCGCAGTACACGCTGCTTGGAATGTAAGCCATATGTGCATACAGTGTCTGCCAGCCGTTTCCGTGATCAATAACAATCACATTACCATATCCCCAGTTATTCCAGCCGGCGTATACAATCACACCTGTATCCGCTGCGTAAATTGCATTGCCTTCAGAGCCAGCGAAGTCCAGTGCCGGATGGAGAACCGGATCATAGTCATATCCCGAAAGGTAGCGCTCCACTGTCGGGTAAATGAATGTTCCAGTTCCAACCGGACCATCATAGACAGTCGGGCAGGCTCCCGGGCCAAGAATACTTGCAACAGCCGGGTTGGATCGGGTAATCTGGCCGCCTGTCATATCCACGACTTCACCCTGTCCACCAGGCACGACAATATCAGTCCCATCAACAATCTGTGGAGTATCAGCGTTGACAGCAGGATCCAGATTGTTCCCCGGCCAATCAACAATATCCTGGACTTCGACGCCATAATTGGCAGCAACACCTGTCAACGTCTCCCCTTCAGTCCATTCGTGTAAGACGCCGTCCACAGGCAGAATATTAAGCTCCTGCCCTACTTTAAGAGCATGGACATTCCCTTCCAGCTCCTCAAAATTGCCCCAGAGAATTGTATGAGGCCGGAGACCGTATTTATCTGCAATACCGTATAACGAATCACCTGCCTGAACGACGTACTTGATAATCTCCATACGATCCCGGGTTGGGAAAATGGTGTGCAGATTTGCCAGGCGAATAATACTCCCGCCAGACGCCTGTTCTGTGGGATAGGACGGCAGGTCTTCGATACCCAGATCGCCTGTCTCAGCCAGCGTAGGTACAGCAGGTTCTGTATTCTCAACCACTGCTGCTGCGGTATCCTCTGCTGCCTCGACTGTATCTCCCGATGAATCAGGTTGAAAACTGATCCGCGCAATCCATATTCCTGCAGCAATCAAGAGCAGGAATATCAGATGGCGGTGGTATTGTATAAGCAGCCCCTTCAAGCCGCCGGATCCGCCTTCCGTTTCGGAAAATACGGGAGCCAGCCGCTGGAACCACTTTTTCTCTCCTGCTTGATCCTTTGGTGCTTCAGGAACAGCCAGGTTTTCCTTTTCCATGTTTTCACCCATAACAACACTCCATACTATTAAATACGGACTTAATGATACCACTTCTTGATTAATGTTGAATTAGACGCTTCCACTACGATTTCCCTGCAGCAGCTACAACTTTTTTACACTGAAACCCGGGCGCATATAACATAATTCTTGAGTACCCATCACAGGATCCGTACTTAAATACTGAGTTGATATGTACCCTGATCCTGACTTTTTCTGTTAGACTCTGCCCTGGATGTGACAGAAAAGCTTCCACCCAACAGGAGTAAAACATGAAAAATACTCTCCGAAGCTATATAATCCTGGCAATTCCGGCAATATTGCTGGGTGTTTTTATTGGATATCTCACCGCCAGACAGCCTTCTGAAACCGTTGAAACTACTGAAGAAAATCTGCGATTTACCACTACCAGAGCCGTTGTCCTGACAATTGTCGAAGAAGATCTGGTTCAGCTTGGCGAGCAAGAGCAGACATACCAGAAACTTGAAGTCGAAGTAAAAAGCGGCGACCTTGCTGGCCAACGTTTTGTAGTGGACTATGGACGTACTGCGGTTCATCCACTCGGGCAGCTTTTCGAACCCGGCGACTCCCTGCTGATTACCATTGAGACCTATCCGGACGGCTCTATTTATGCCTATTTCTCCGACATCATCCGAACAGGCCCGCTGCTGTGGCTGACTATTGGTTTTACACTTTTTATCCTTCTGATAGGACGAGAAAAAGGGCTTCGAAGCTTGATCAGCCTTGTGGCCAGTTTTGCCGTCATCTTCCTCTACATCCTCCCCGCTATCCTGGATGGCAGCAACCCGGTCTGGGTTATTATAATTGGATCGATCATATTCCTCACAGTAACCCAATACTTGATTTACGGATGGACTCTCAAGGCTCATACAGCTTTGCTCGGCATGTTTATCGCTGTAATTCTCAGTACACTGCTTGCCTCCCTCCTGCTCAGACTTACACATCTTACTGGCTACGGCACAGAAAACGCCATTCTGTTATCGCAGATGCAGGGAGAGACGATCAATCTGAAAGGGCTTCTGTTGAGCGGTATGATTATCGGCACATTGGGTGTTCTCGATGACCTGGTTATTGGCCAGGTCTCGGTGGTATTTACAGTTGTTCACTCGAATCCGACGCTGAGTATGCGCAGCCTGTACAAGCGAGCCATGGTAGTAGGACAGGACCACATTGCCGCAACTGTGAATACACTGGTTCTTGCCTATGTAGGTGCATCACTTCCACTGCTGCTGATTTTTACCTCGTTCGATTTACCATTTATTGTGGCAATAAACAGGGAATTTATTATCGAGGAAATCGTGCGTACGCTGGTAGGGTCAAGTGGTCTGGTACTTTCAGTCCCGATATGTACCTTCCTTGCTGCTCACATTGCAAGAAATAGTAACGAAATCCTTGAAAAAGCGCCCTGGCTTGGTTCACAGCTGCTTGCCAGTGAGCAGCATCACGACTGAATGGAACTTCTGAAGTCTTCTATACTCAGAAAACCGGGTTTTTAAAAAGGAAAACTGCAGGATGCCAAAGCACTTTCCTGCAGTTTTATATATCTATAGAAAGGTATCATCTCTTGCTGAGTGTTTCCAGGAATTCCATATTATTTTCAGTCTTATTCATCTGCTGGAGAATAGCCTCGGTTCCAGCGGCAGGATCCATACCCGCACCAGCTGGTGGAGGAGAGATCATCTGCTGATACATTCTTCGCAGAAGCCATACACGCGGAGTGAGATCAGGCCCAAGCAGCAGTTCCTCTCGACGTGTCGACGAACGGTCGATATCAAACGCCGGGAATATCCGCCTCTCCTGCAATTTACGGGAAAGATGAAGCTCCATATTTCCAGTGCCTTTGAATTCCTCATAGACGACATCATCCATTCGGGAACCGGTATCCACAAGGCAGGTTGCAATAATGGTCAATGAACCACCATGCTCGAGGTTTCGGGCGGCACCGAAGAAGCGTTTGGGTGGATACAGTGCAGCAGGATCGAGACCGCCTGAGAGTGTTCGCCCGGAGGGTGTCACCATCAGGTTATATGCGCGGGAAAGACGTGTGATTGAATCCATAAGAATCACAACATCCCTGTCAATTTCCGCAAGGCGCTTGGCGCGTTCCAGCGCCATTTCCGACACCCGTACGTGGGAAGTAACGGGTTCGTCAAACGTCGATGAGATCACTTCTGCATCGACCGAGCGGTCCATATCGGTAACTTCTTCAGGCCGCTCACCTATCAAAGCAACCATCAGATGCACGTCCGGGTAATTTTCAGAGACAGCATTGGCGATCTGCTTCAGCACGGTGGTCTTGCCGGCCTTCGGAGGAGACACAATCAATCCCCGCTGCCCTTTACCTATCGGTGCTATCAGATTAAGGAGTCGTGTGGCAAGAATGAAGCGATCCGTCTCCAGGTTGAAGCGTTCATCGGGGAAGATCGGTGTCAGGGCTTCAAACCGGTGACGATTTTTAGCCTGTTCGGGGTCCTGTCCATTGATAGATTCCACTCGTAGCAGGCCGAAATATTTTTCATTGTCTTTTGGCGGCCTGATCTGGCCGATAATCATATCGCCTGTACGGAGGCCGAACCGCCTTATCTGGGATTGTGAAACATAGATATCATTGGGTCCTGGAAGGTAGTGGTCGGCCCGGAGAAATCCCATACCTTCGTTCATCACTTCCATAATGCCGCCGCGCAGTTCAAGCCCCTGGCGTTCAGCATCAGCCTGCATGATACCAAGGACGAGTTCGTCCTTTTTCATACGGCTGGCTCCCGGAATCTTGAGATCCTTCGACATTTTACGCAGGTCGGCGAGGGTCATCGCTTCAAGCTGAGCTATATTCATTTAAAGAACTCCTGGATTATTAAACCAATTGAAGAAGATTTTTATAAGAAACGAATTCAACTGACTCCTGTTAAGAGTCCCGCCGGTAAATGAGGGCTGAACCTGATTCAAACGTCGGGATTAAATTCGGGGAGGCTTCCTGAAGATCCCTTCAGGATACATCATTATAGCATGTGCTTTTTACCCATGCAAGATACACTTTGCAGGATACTCCATCGAGTGTTCGATTGTATATTCGATCGATTCTATCCTCCCAAAACCCATACCACCGCCTGTCCAAGCGCTGCAGCCCAGATCCATGTGTCGATACGATCCAGTGCTCCGCCGTGCCCGGGCAGCAGATGCCCTGTATCCTTGACTGCCAGCTGGCGTTTGAACATGCTTATCCCCAGGTCACCCAATGTACACAGAACTGAGAGAATGAAGCCCATCAACGCACCGCTGCTCCAGGATATCAGTGAATCGCTCCCTGCACCGATCCTCCACAGCATCGCGAATACCGAACCAAGTATCGTGCCCGTTACAACCCCGGCTAGATAGCCTTCCCATGTCTTATTCGGGCTCAACCTTGGGGCCAGATGATGCTTTCCCCATCTGCTCCCGACCATGTATGCAGCAGAATCAGCCATCCACGTGCTGGCAAGTACCAGCAGAAGCCACCACTGGCCATTTTCCAAAGACCGCAGAGAGATCAGATAGGAGCCGATCCATCCAACATAGACCAGCCCGGACAGCGAGATCGCAAAATCAGTACCTGAAGTTTGTGTACCGCGTTCATAATCCACCAGATGCCATATCATGGTAATAAGTATCAATGCGGTAAACAATGGAGAACATAGATTTGGAAAAAGACCGCGTGCCAGTGCAATTACTGCGGTGCCTGCAGCCATCACCGGAAGCGCTGGATGTAATCCGGCAGAATGGAACAGCCTGCCGTACTCCAGAGCAGCCAGCGTAAGAATAAATGTAATTACGAGGTTGTACATCCAACCACCAACTGCAACCAACCAGAATACTGTAGGCAGCAGCAGCAAAACTACAACAATACGTTCACGCCGCATGAAATATATCCTTGAATCAGGGAGAGTGGACTCGACCGAAGCGCCTGTCCCTTGCAGCATAACTGTCCAGCGCTGTCCGAAAAGCTTCCTTATCAAAATCCGGCCAGTAGATATCAGTCACGTAATACTCAGAATACGCGCCCTGCCAGATTAGAAAGTTACTCACACGCATCTCGCCGGATGTGCGTATGATCAAATCCGGATCCGGAATACCTGCCGTGTACAAATACCGGGAAAAGGACTCCTCGGTAACATCTTCGGGCGACAGGCCGTCTTCCATCATCGTCTGGACTGCATGCAGGATTTCGTCACGCCCCCCATAATTCCATGCAATATTCAAAACAAGGGTGGAATTGTTCCGGGTGAGATCAACAGCATGTTTCACCTTTTCCTGCAGCACCGGGTTAAGTTTGGCAAGCTGCCCGATATGCCGTAGTTGTACACCGTTCTTGTGCAGTTCATCGAGCTCGCGATCGATCACTTCCTGCAGAATGTTCATCAATCCCTCAACCTCATCTGCAGGCCGTTCCCAGTTTTCTGTGGAAAAAGCATAGATAGTCAGAATGGGGACATCGAATTCCACCGCTGCACGAAGGATACGCCGCAAATTTTCGACACCGGCGCGATGCCCGGCAAGACGCGGGAGCTTACGTGAGCGCGCCCAGCGCCCATTGCCATCCATGATGATTGCCACATGCTCGGGCCTTCTTATGGTTTGTTTTTCTTTCATATAAACTGGAGGAACTGTCCTATACTTCGAGGACTTCTGTCTCCTTCCGCTCTGCAGTCTCATTGATGTCATCAATATAATGATCTGTCAGTCTCTGCAGTTCGTCCTTACCGCGTTTCTCCTCATCCTCAGAGATCATTTTCTCCCGCTCGAATTCACGCAGATCATTGAGCGCATCCCTGCGGATATTCCGGATCGAAACGCGTCCTTCCTCAGCTCGGCTTCGGACAACGCGGACAAGTTCGTTGCGGCGCTCTTCAGTCAAAGGAGGGATATTCAGGCGAATGATTTTTCCATCGCTGTTCGGAGTCAATCCAAGGTCCGAAGCCTGAATGGCGCGTGAAATATCCTTGATTGAACCGGCATCAAACGGCCTTATTGCAAGCATACGTGGTTCCGGGACTGAAATAGTCGCCAGCTGGTTCATCGGTGTAGGTGTACCGTAATACTCCACCAGCAGTCGTTCAACCAGAACAGGGGAAGCCCTTCCAGTACGAATAGCAGCCAGATCATCTTCCAAAGATTTGACTGCGCTTTTCATACGTGACTCAGCGTCAACCAGGATATCATTTACCATATGGCAGCTCCTTGATAGGTGAATCCGTTGAAACCCGCCTATAGCATAATGCAAAATGCGAAAAAATGCGAAGAATTAAGAAACCTGTCTGCCGGTGATAAAAGTGCCGATTTCTCCGCCGCATACTGCGGTGACAAGGCTGTTTTTCTCCCACATGTCCAGCACAAGAATCGGGAGGTCATTATCCATACACAGTGAAATCGCAGTACTATCCATGACCTTCAGGCGGCGATTGAGTGCATCGATGTACGAGAGTCTGTCAAAACGTACTGCCGAGGGATCCTTCTCCGGATCACGATCATACACACCATCGACCTTTGTTGCCTTGATCACAATATCAGCGCCGATTTCCATAGCACGCAGCGCAGCAGCAGTGTCTGTGGAGAAATAGGGATTCCCTGTTCCTCCTCCAAGGATCACTACACGTTCTTTCTCAAGGTGTCGAATTGCACGGCGTTGAATATAAGGTTCTGCCACAGCTCTCATTTCGACTGCGGACATTACTCTGGTGACAATTCCGACACGTTCCAATGCATCCATCAATGCCATTGAGTTCATGACAGTGCCAAGCATACCCATGTAATCAGCAGTTGCCCGCTCCATACCTCGTTCGATACCCACCCTGCCTCGCCAGAGGTTGCCTGCGCCGATCACAACAGCCACTTCAACACCAAGTTTACGAAGTTGTTGGATTCTCCGCGCAACATCCTCCGCCCTGGTAGGATCGATTCCAAAACCCTGAGGGCCGGCCAGAGCCTCTCCTCCAAGCTTTAATAAAACCCTTCGATATCTCGGCTCTTTTGTATCCATATGTTTTTGTTCTGCCATCCTGATTCCTGCTCCTTCCCATTCGGTTTTCCATGCATCCAGCAGAGCAAATACGAAAAAAAAGGCCAACCGAAGTTGGCCTTGTTTTTATCAACCCTCGGTTTCGCCGAGTTCCCAACGCGCGAAACGTCGAATTACAACCTTTTCGCCCGTAGAAACAAGTGTCTCCTTGAGTAAATCCTCGACAGTTTTGCTGTCGTCGCGAATGTATTCCTGGCGAAGAAGACAGTTGTCATCATAGAACTTTGCCAGTTTTCCTTCAACAATCCGCTCGACAATATTCTCGGGTTTTCCCTCAGCTGCAGCCATTTCCTCGGCAGCCTTTCGCTGTTCTGCAACAACTTCTTCCGGGACATCCTCGGGGACAATCCACTTTGGTGAGGCAGCTGCCACCTGGAGAGACATTTCATGAGCAAATTCCCGGAATTGTTCCGTACGGGCTACAAAGTCAGTCTCACAATTCACTTCAACCATAACTCCAACACGGCCCTCACCATGTGAGTAGAGATCTACAACACCATTGGATGTTTCACGATCTTCGCGTTTTTCGGCTTTGGCCATCCCCTTTTTCCGCAGGAATTCCAGAGCCTTATCGTAATCGCCATTGCTGTCTTCCAGTGCTTTCTTGCAGTCCAGCATTCCTGCGCCTGTAGCTTCTCGTAAATCCTTAATCTGTTGAGTAGAAATTGTCATTGTGATACCTCAAATCCTCAGTCCTCGTCGGACTCATCTTTCTCATTTTCAGCAGCTTCGTCGTTCTTTTCATCTTCATCGGCCGCTTCTTCTGCTTCTACTTCAGCCTCTTCTGCTTCTGCTTCAGCCTCTTCTTCTGCTGCTGCTTCTACTTCAGCCTCTTCTGCTTCAGTTTCTTCTGCTTCTTTAGTTTCTTTCTCAGCAGATGCCTCTTTAGCCGCTTCTGCATCATACTCGCCGCTCTGTAATTTCTCCAGGGTTGCGGCGCCGAGCAGTTCCTCATCCGTCATTTCTACTTCCTCGACGGGTTTTTCAGCAGCGTCCTGAGCTCCAGCTCCGTCAACTTCCTCTTCCTCATCCTTCCGGAGAGCCTTGCCTTCAAGGACAGCTTCTGCAATCTTGGATGAGAGCAGTTTTATTGCACGGATTGCATCATCATTTGCAGGAATAATATAATCCACGCCATCAGGATCGCAATTGGTGTCAACCATCGCTGTAACAGGAATATCCAGCAGATTCGCCTCATGAATGGCGGTTTCTTCTCTGCGGACATCAACAACGAAGACCAGATTCGGAAGGCGCTGCATGTTGCGAATACCACCCAGCCGCTCCTCCAGCTTGTCGATCTTGCGCTCCATGTTCAAGCCTTCTTTTTTCGTAAGTTTTTCGTAGATACCATCTTCACGCTGCTTTTCCAGACGTTCCAGCTCATCGATTCGTCCACGGATTGTCTGCCAGTTGGTCAGCGTTCCACCAAGCCATCGTGAGTTCACATACGGCATTCCGCAGCGTTCAGCTTCTACCTGTATCGTTTCCTGTGCCTGGCGTTTTGTTCCAACAAAAAGAACTGAGCCGCCATTGGCAACAGTATCACGAACAAGACCATAAACTTCTGTAAGAGCTTCCAGGGTTTGCTGCAGATCGATGATGTGGATCCCGTTACGTTCTGTGAAGATGAAGGGTTTCATCTTCGGGTTCCATTTTCGAGTTCTGTGTCCGAAATGAACCCCCGTTTCCAGCAGTTGCTTCATATTAACAATGGCCATGTAAAACCTCCTCTGCGTTATACGTCCACTTCCATCGTTTCCGGGCAAAACCAGTTGGCCAACCGGCACGCCTGCCTCAGATCAAGAAGTGTGGTATTAGCGCCCTTTGCGGGCAGAATTTCTCCCGCCGGATTGAAGGCGGGAGTGTCGGAAGAGTATACCATGCATGATGAATTTCGTCAAAAAGTCCACTATTCCGAATCGGATTTTTCCAGTTTTTCACGTATCCGCCGCAGAAATCGTTCATTCTCAATCACGGCTCTTTCATGCGAACCTTTCCCCACAAGTTCCTGCTCATCCCAGACTTCCGCTTTAAAATAGACCTTAATTCCTTCCACCTTTACTACCTCCACTCTGGCTCGAACTGTTCCGCCAAGCGGTGTGGGGGCAAGATGGTGAATGTCTACATGAGTCCCCACTGAAGTTTTTCCTTCCGGCAAATGGGGAGCCAGTGATTCATGACAGGTTCGTTCAACAAAAGAAACCATTGAAGGTGTTGAATAAACCTGCAGGGAACCACTGCCAATGTGAACCGCTGTCTTTGCGGGTGTAACCTTCTCCTTTGCCTCGTGAGTCATACCAATCTCTATTGATCCCATTCATACCTCCTCAATACTCACAAAAGGTTAAAACTGCCACTGCCTGTGAAGATCATTCGGACACTGCCACTACTACAGCTGCTGCATAGTGATCAGTATGTGTAAGGCTGAGACTGAAGGTGTCCAGATGCAAATCTGCAGCAGCTTCCGCAGCTGTACCATGGAGCTCCAGCTGCGGCTGCCCGGATGGCAGGACTAAAATCTCAATATCACGCCATCCTACACTTCCTATGCCCGTACCAAGCGCTTTCGAAGCTGCCTCTTTGGCAGCGAAACGTACAGCAACAGCCTCCAGCTTTCCATTCGAATCGATGATTTCCTGAAGTGTGAAACAGCGTTCAAAGAAGCGCCAGCCGTGGCGGTTGATCACGCTGGCTATACGGTCAAGCTCAATCAGGTCGATACCAACCGCTATCACTGCGCCCTCTTTCTTGTCAGGATCCTGCAGTAGCTGCCGCCAGTCTCTCTGGGTCGATATACTTTCGAGCAACCTCCAGAATCTGGTCAGCAGTAACCTCTTCCACTAACTGTGGATATCGCTGGTAGTAATCCAACCCGAGCTTGTACCGTTCCATACTCAACAATGCGCCCGCTACCCCCTCATTGGATTCAAGCCGCAGCGGAAGCCTGCCGATGAAGTGAGTCTTGTTCTCAAGAAGTTCCTCTTCTGTTACAGGCTCAGCGATAAAGCGTGTAAGCTCTTCTGTGATCAGAGATATCGCCCGTTCCACCTTCAACGGATTCACACCTGCGGATACTTTCCAGGGTCCCGGGCCCGGGCCGCCGCCAAGAGAGCTGTAGGAGTAATATGCAAGCCCCTCAGCCTCACGTACACGGTCTCCAATTCGTCCGAACAATCCAAAACGGCCCAGGATACTGTTCCCGACTGCTGCAGCCAGATACAACGGATCAAGACGGCTGGGTCCGGGCAAACCAAGTACCACATCGCTCTGGAATTTCCCTTCAAGTTTTATATCCTCGCGGGAAGCTCCGTCTCTTTCAGCAAGCTCTGGCAGGATCATCTGGTTCACTCTGTGCGGATTCAACCAGCTTCCCAGGTTGTCTTCCACAAGGGATACAGCCTCTTCCGTTTCGACTGCTCCGGTGACCACCAGGATCATACCTTCAGGGCCATAGTGCCTGGAATGGAAACGAACCAGATCTCTGCGCTCCAGCTGCTCAACTGTGTCCTCAAAACCATCTCCTGGAATCCCATACGGATGGTCCGGATAAGCCAATTCATCGAAAGCCATTGAAGCACGCGCGCCGGTATCCTGATCCCGGATATCCAGGCCTGTGAGTTTCTGTGATTTCAGCCGCTGGAATTCATCTTCAGGGAAAACAGGATCGGCAAGAACTCCTCCAAGGGTAGATAGCAGCACCGGCAGGTCCGAAGCCAGCGATTTACCGCGAAAAGATGTGGTATGGGTAGCTGAAACAATCCCCATACTTGCGCCGATAGATTCCAATGCCTCATAGATATCATTATGTGATCGGGAGGAAGTTCCGGTCATCAATGCTGACGCTGTCAACCCGGAAAGACCCGCCTGCTCTTTGCTTTCATCGAGGCTTCCGCAAGTCAGGATACCCGAAATTACGACAGAGGGGCTGGAAAAATTCTCGCGAACCAGAACTATCATTCCATTTTCTGTTTGTTTACGGAAAATAGTATCAGGTCCGGGAATCGAAGAAATATTAAATTCAGGAACCGATAAGAGATCTTTCATGCAGGGACTCCGTCCTGACCAAAATACATGCCGACTGTGCGGTTCTGCGGTTTCAGATATTTCCGGGCTGTACTGAGCACTTGTTCAGGAGTCACAGCTTCAATCTTGTCAAGATAATCTGTAAACCAGCTGTAATCAGCAAATATTTCACTATACCCCATCCAGAACGCCTGGTTTGTAACACTTTCACTGCCGTAAGCAAACAATGCCTGAGCCTGACGAATCGCCTTTTTGATATCCTCATCCCTGAGTGGATCACTGAGTACTCGCTGGATCTCAGTGTCAAAAGCCGCAAGCGTCTCCTCAGCAGTCCGGTCCTGGCGTATTGTTGCTCTGACTGTATACAGGAAAGGATCGATCGTTGCGCTGAGCGATCCCCCCACTCCTGCAGCCAGGCCGCCTTTTACCAGCGCCTGGTAAAGACGTGAAGTGCGGTTGGAAATCCCGCCGCCAAAAAGGTTCAAGCTGGAAGGGCCTGCCAACACGCTGTCCAATACCAGCATGGGAAAGAAATCAGGGTCGGAACCTGCCGGAGCATGATAGCCGATCTCAAGAAACGAGGTTTCCCCCGGCCCCTCTACAAAAACACGCCGTTCCCCTTTCTGCTCAGGTTCTGGCCTGGATTCGAAAGTCGGGACTTCAGAGCAGGGAATACGGCTGAATTTTTCCTCAATAAGGTCCATCATCCCTGAAGTGGAAAAATCTCCAGCCACAACGAGGATCGCGTTACCCGGCACATAATAGCGCCGGTAATGTGAATAAAGATCATCACGATTCATCCGTTCAAGATCCACCTGGTCGCCAATAACTTCATGATGATAGGAATGAACCCTGAACGCTGCAGCCTGTACCTCTTCCCCAAGGCGGAAATGAGGCTGGTTTTCGTGCCCCTGCCGTTCGGAAATCACAACAGTCCGCTCGGAAGCGACTTCCTCTGTTTCAAACAGGCTGTTGGCCAGACGATCTGCTTCAAGATCGAGTGCCAGCTCAACCTGATGAGAAGGCATGGTTTCAAAATAAGTTGTCCAGTCGAGGTAAGTCAGAGCGTTCCAGATTCCACCACTTCGTGAAATAGCACGATCCAGGATACCCGCCGGATAGCGCGGTGTTCCTTTAAACTGCATATGTTCAACCCAGTGGGAAATGCCAGTTTTGCCCGGAATTTCATTCCGCGAGCCCACCCGGTACCAGATCCAGCTGCTGATCAAAGGGGCAGTATGGATCTCTTTCAGTCGAACGTGCAGCCCATTTTCCAGCGTTACGTCTTGCACTGCACCAGTAGAAATGGTCATCCGGTTTTTCCTCTGCGATATCGATTCATTCAACGAGGCTGCCGCCCATCACCTCTCCACCAGGCAGATAACCGCGCCCGATGCCAAGGTAACGGAACCCATGGGATGTCATTTGGACCGGATCGTAAATATTCCTGCCATCAACCACAACCGGCTGCCGCATGGCTACGACAATACGTTTCAGATCCAGGTGTTTAAACTCATTCCACTCAGTGCAGATAATGATTGCATCACAGTCGCTTACCAGATCATAGGGATTTTCAGCCATCTGGATTTCGGGAATTTCATTCTTCGCTCCGGGCATGCCCACCGGATCATAGCCCTTCAACTGAGCGCCTTCCTTGAGCAATTGGCGGGCGATATCCAATGCGGGAGCATCCCGAAGGTCATCGGTGTTGGGTTTAAAAGTCAATCCCATCAGACCAATAACCTTATCTTTCAGATCTCCCAATTCATGCTTCGTTTTTTCCACAAGCATCGATCTGCGTTCATCATTGACTTCCATAACAGCCTTGAGCAAACGGGACTGGTTTCCATTCTTGCCAGCCATGTAATCAAGTGCTTTTACATCTTTGGGGAAACATGATCCGCCATAACCAAGGCCTGCTTCCAGGAAGTGCGGGCCAATACGCGGATCATAACCCATCCCGGCAGCAACTTCCTTTACATCAGCACCCAGCGATTCGCAGATGTTGGCAATTTCATTGATGAACGAAATTTTTGTTGCAAGAAATGCATTCGAAGCATACTTGATCATTTCTGCTGTACGCAGATCTGTAATAACGATCGGAGCCCGAAGCGGAAGGTGCAAATGCGCAACCCGTTCCGCAGCATCAAGGTCCGTCGACCCGAGGACAGTTCTTGCAGGGTTCATAAAATCAGGAATTGCTGACCCTTCGCGCAGGAATTCCGGACATGAGACCACTGAGAACGGAATCGGATCCGGCTGATTTTCGCTGATAATATCGGAAACCCAATCCCCGGTGCCGACAGGTACAGTGGACTTATTGATAATAACCAGAGGCGATTCCATCGTACGGGCAATTTCCTCCGCAGCGGCACGAACATACTGCAGATCAGCATCCCCATCAACGGCTTCAGGTGTTCCCACTGCAATAAACACAAACTCTACATCTTTTAACGCTTCTTTGTAGGAAGTGGTAAACTTTAAACGTCCGGCACTGATATTCCGGTTGACCATCTCCTGCAGCCCGGGTTCATAAATTGGCATAACGCCGTTTTTGAGGTTTTTTACCTTTTCTGTATTAATATCCAGGCCAATAACCCGGTTGCCCAGATCAGCAAAGCAGGTCCCGGTAACGAGACCAACATATCCAACCCCAATGACTGCGATATTTTTCACGGATCCTCCTTCTAATCCTGCTCGATTTCGTAGTCGAAAAAACCGACTGCGCTAATGATACCATGATCGGCTGTAAGGCAGACAGGGCATAATCGTAAATAATCATAAACTTCTTGTGACACTGCACACTTGTTACACACAATACTAAACAGTAAAATTGGTAGAATTCAGATAACTATTACCTTGAAGGTTCAAAAAAGGTATTGATTTCGGAGGAAGTATGCAAATTACGCGACAAGCTGACTATGCTGCGCGGGCTGTTTTATATCTTGCAGCTCTTGAAGCCGACAGTCGAGCTGCAACAAGTACGATTGCAGCCGAACAGGGAATCCCCCCCTCATTCCTGGCCAAGATTATATCCCAGCTGTCCGTGGCAGGTATCGTACATACCTCTCGGGGTGCTCGCGGAGGTGTTTCACTTTCCCGCGATCCAGAAAATATCACCCTGCGAGAGGTGATCGAAGCCATTGATGGGCCGATTCTGCTTAATGAATGTGTTTCCAGTGACCATGTCTGTCCATACTCGGATCACTGTCCGATTCACGACATCTGGGTCGATACCCAACAGGATCTCATCAAACGACTGGATGCTGCAACCTTCGACATACTGGCCCGCAAGTACCATGAAAAAGGATACTAATTCTATCCTCACCTGAGAACCTCCGCCGCCTGCATCAATGTAGGCGGCTTCTTTATTAACGTGAAAAGTTACGAAAGCCTGAAACCCGTTCTATAATGGAAATTGAGGGAATCAAGCATCGCAGCTGCCGGTATTTCTACACAGCAAGGAACAGCTGCTGGGCTCAATACAAATCCTTTTTTAAAATGAAGTGAATGGCGGCCAACTGTAAGCCCCGTTCTAATAACCTTTATTGGGATACTGTGAATGTTCTCTACATTTGATCTATCATTCCACCGGAGGTGACCATGGCTGTATCACGTACGGTAAAGGCCCCGCGAGGAACAGGGCTTACGTGCAGGAATTGGCTGATTGAAGCCCCATACAGGATGATCCAGAATAACCTGGACCCAGAAGTGGCGGAAAACCCTGCCGAACTTGTTGTATACGGCGGACGAGGAAAAGCGGCCAGGAATTGGGAATGTTTTGATGCCATCCTCGAATCACTGCGCAATCTGGAAACCGATGAAACCTTGCTTGTCCAATCAGGTAAACCGGTTGCTGTGTTCCGCTCTCACGAGAATGCACCACGAGTTCTCATCGCCAACTCGAATCTGGTCCCCCACTGGGCTACCTATGAGCACTTCAATGAGCTGGACCGAAAAGGCCTAATGATGTACGGACAGATGACGGCAGGTTCATGGATCTACATCGGAACCCAGGGTATCCTGCAAGGGACCTACGAAACCCTTGCATCCCTTGCAGCACTGCGCGGTTGGCCCTCACTTGCCGGAAAATTCATCCTATCTGCCGGCCTGGGCGGAATGGGCGGCGCACAGCCGCTGGCTGTCACCATGAATGAGGGTGCTGCTCTGATCGTTGAGGTCGACCCGGATAATGCACAGCGAAGACTGGATCATAAATATGTGAACAGGATTGAAAGCGATCTGGATAATGCGCTTGGGCTTGTCAGGGAAGCTGTCGAGAAAAAACTGCCGCTTTCTGTCGGATTAATCGGAAACGCAGCAGATGTATATCCTGAATTGGTAAAACGCGGGATTACGCCCGATATCGTAACTGACCAGACACCAGCTCACGACTTGCTGAACTACGTACCGCATACATTAAGCCTGGCTGAAGCAGAAAAGCTGCGGGTGCAGGACCCGGAGAAATATGCTGCGTTGAGCGGCGATTCAATCGTCCAACATGTGCAGGCAATGCTGGAGATGCAGAAGCACGGCGCAGAAGTTTTCGATTACGGTAACAACCTTCGCCAGCGCGCCTTCGATCGCGGGGTGAAGGATGCTTTCAACTATCCCGGATTCGTACCTGCTTATATCAGACCGCTCTTCTGTGAAGGAAAGGGGCCCTTCCGCTGGGTTGCACTCTCAGGTGATCCTGAGGACATCTACCGCACAGATGAAGCCATACAGGGCCTTTTCCCGGAGAACACCGCATTGATGCGCTGGATAAACCTGGCGAACGAAAAAGTCCATTTCCAGGGACTTCCCTCCCGGATTTGCTGGCTGGGTTACGGAGAACGTGTGGAAGCAGGCCTCCGATTCAACAAGATGGTTGCTGACGGCATTGTCAGCGCACCGATCGTTATCGGCCGGGACCATCTTGACTCTGGCTCAGTTGCTTCGCCCAACCGCGAAACTGAAGGGATGCTGGACGGCACCGACGCTGTAAGTGACTGGGCTCTCCTGAACGCAATGATCAACGCAGTCGGCGGTGCTACCTGGGTTTCCTTTCACCATGGAGGCGGTGTAGGGATTGGCTACAGCCAGCACGCCGGCCAGGTTATTGTGGCAGACGGGACGCCGGAAGCAGCTGAGCGCCTGAAGCGGGTGCTTACAACGGATCCCGGGCTTGGAATAGCCCGCCATGCAGATGCCGGCTACCAGCAGGCAATTGATGCGGCGAAGCGCTTCGGGATCAAGGTCCCGATGCTTGACTGAGAAAAATCGAGGACACAGAACCGCCGCATCTTTTATTCGACATAATTTATCCCGGATAATCCGGGGCTATCCGGGACTATCCGGGGCTATCCGGGGCTATCCGGGGCTATCCGGGACTATCCGGGGCTATCCGGGACTATCCGGGGCTATCCGGGAATATCCGGGAATATCCGGGGCTATCCGGGGCTATCCGGAACTATCCGGGGCTATCCGGGGCTATCCGGGGCTATCCGGGACTATCCGGGACTATCCGGGGCTATCCGGGGCTATCCGGGACTGTCCGGGGCTATCCGGGACTGTCCGGGACTATCCGGGACTATCCGGGGCTATCCGGGACTATCCGGGACTATCCGGGACTGTCCGGGGCAAGAAATCTTGTTAAATACCTGGCGGAGCATGCCCGGCATGGCACCGCATCACCAGGTTATACCGGGCATCTCAACAGACCATAGCATGGAAAGGTATCCATGAAAACCCCACATCAACCTGGCTCCCGGGAAAAATTCCTCAAACGTATCGGCATACCTGATGGGTTGATTACTCTGGCTTTCACTCGCCTGACAATCAATACAGGATACCGCCTTGTGTATCCCTTCCTTCCTGTTTTTGCACGCGGTCTCGGAATTTCCCTCCAGAGCGCAGCAAATATTGTCTCACTGCGGTCCTTTGTCGGCATCCTCGGCCCTGCCCTCGGGTCTCTCGCTGATATCCTGAACCGAAAAACCGCCATGTTTATCGGAACCAGTCTGGCTGTTCTCGGTATGCTGGTGATTGCCATCGTTCCAGGGATGAGCGGTTTTATTATTGGCCTGCTGCTCGTGGCTGCCTCCAAGGCGATTTTCGATCCCTCTGTGCTTGCATACCTTGGTGACCATACCACCTATGAACGACGCGGCCGGGCGATTGCTGTATCCGAGTTCAGCTGGTCTACCGCCTCGCTGATCGGGATCCCTATCGTAGGACTGCTTATTGGGGCTGGAACATGGCGGACACCTTGGCCAGTGCTGGCATGTTTCGTAATCATCTGCACACTCCTCATCCAAAAGAACATCGTTTCCGAAAAACATGCTGGCCAATCTCAGAATTTTTCGACGATTCTGCGCACTTTGCGATCCAGCCCTGGAATTACAGCCGCGATGATATTCACCTTCATGATCTGTTTTTCAAACCAGATCATTTACGTTGTATATGGTGCCTGGCTGGAAGATGGTTTCGGGCTCTCTGTTGTACAAATTGGTGCTGCCACAATGGTGCTCGGAGCCGCGGAAGTTCTGGGAGAAACATTGGTAGCGTTAATCACAGACCGCATCGGAAAGCAGCTTGCTGTGGTTCTTGGTATTCTTGTTTCGATCCTTGGTGCAGCCAGCATCACCCTTCTGCAGCATGGATTGGCAGGGAGTCTTGTCGGGTTGTTCCTTTTCTATTTCGGGTTCGAATACGCTCTTGTAAGTTTGTTCCCGCTTGTGACGGAAATGGTGCCGCTGGCACGCGGTACGGCCTCAGCTGTTGTCATCGCTGCGCTCGAGGTAGGGCATGCTGTCGGCGCCCTTGCTGCACCAGGCCTCTACTTCCTCGGGTTGAACACAAGCCTGGCCCTTTCAATTATGATTAACCTGGCAGCGCTTCTGCTCTTCTATTTCGGTGTCAGAAAACGATCCTTCAATACACCTGCCCCTATCCAAGGAGATTGATAATGAAAATCGACCTCTTGATTCATTCCGCCAGCCAGTTGTTGACCCTTACCCCGACACCCCAACGCGGCAATTCTCTTGGGGATCTTGGCATTATCCCGAACGGTGCACTGGCTGTGGACAATGGCCAGATTCTAGATTCCGGCAGCAGTAAGGACCTGCTCAAGATATATGATCCAGCAGAAATTGTCGATGCAGCAGGAAAAATTGTCCTTCCCGGCTTTGTTGATCCCCATACGCATCTTGTGTGGGCTGGAGATCGCGCGCTGGAGTTTGAACAGCGTCTCGACGGAAAAAGCTACATGGAAATCATGGAAGCCGGCGGCGGCATTGTCTCTACAGTAAAACAAACGAGAGCCGCCAGCGTGGAGCAGCTTGTGCGCGAAACACTTCCCCGGCTGAACCAGATGCTGAACCACGGTACAACAACCGTTGAAGCAAAATCAGGCTATGGCCTTGATACAGAAACAGAGATCAAAATCCTTGAAGCTGTCCTGCGGCTGGATAAAATACACCCTGTTGACATCATTCCAACATTTCTGGGGGCACATGCTGTGCCTCCGGAATACACAGGCCGGACAGATGCGTACGCGGACCTGGTTATCACAGATATGCTCCCGGCAGTAAAAACCTGGTGGCTAGAGAAAGCTTCTTATCGTCCGCTCCCCTTTGTAGATGTTTTTTGTGAGGAGGGTGCATTCAACCTCGAACAAACCCGGCGAATCCTCGAAGCAGCACGTAATCTGGACTTCCCGTTGAAAATTCATGCAGATGAATTTAAAAGCCTCGGCGGCACAGCTCTTGCAGTATCCTTAAATGCTGCTTCGGCTGACCACCTGGTAGCAACATCGGAAAATGAAATTAACCAGTTGGGCAAATCCGATACAGTCGCTGTCGCTCTTCCGAACACACCATTCGGCCTGGCGGCTCAGGCTTATACACCTGCGAAGCAGATAATAAAAGCCGGCGGGATCCTGGCTCTGGCTTCTGACCTGAACCCCGGTACAGCATGGAGCGAGAGTATGCAGTTTCCGATCGCACTGGCCTGCCGTTATATGCGGCTTACGCCTGCACAGGCAATAGCTGCCGCGACCATCAATGCAGCTGCTGCGTTAAAGATTGAAGAAACTGCTGGAAGTCTCACACCCGGTAAGCAGGCTGACATTATTATCCTGACTGTGCCCGATTACAGGCATCTTGGGTATCGTTTTGGAGTAAACCTTGTGGGATCTGTCTACAAGAAAGGCCAGATATATACGGATCTCCCCAAGAGTTAAAAAGGAGTAAGGATGCTTTTTCCTACTGAATCCAACATCTTGAATATAGTCCTGATCCTGGCAGGCATCGCTGTTGCATGGGCTGTTATCAAGGCGGTATTCAAGATTACTACAAAGATTTTCGCCACCGGATGCGCAGTGCTTGTCCTGCTGGTTGTTCTGGGCACCATCCTTGGATGGATAGGCTGAGCCCCTCCCTTTTTAAGTACTGCATACAAGAAAAGCACAGCATGCTGGTGCAGTCATGTCTCAACCTGCACCAGCATTAACCCCGCGCTCTGCAATGTGCTTTGGCTTATGCCCGGGGGATAATCAGCACGAGCACGAAATAGGGGATCAACCCCGGCAAGCCGCCAGGCAGCAGCAGCAGGAAGAAGAGAAGTCGGAACCAGAAAGCGCTTATTCCGAAAAACTCGCCCAACCCGCCGCAAACACCGAAAACGATCCGGTTTCTACGTGATCTTCGCAGTACTTTTCCTTCAGATACACTCATTTTTTTACCCTCATTAGTTTACATACTAACTTTTTGTATGATTGAATTTTCCCACAAATCCTTTCCTTCTATTGACACAATCCTGACATCCTGCAGATATTATGCTCAAGGCATCATGTATCATGAGCTGTCTTCTTTCTATTGCCTTCTATCTTGTGCAATACCTGAATCTGCGGCTGATCCTTGAATCAGTACGGGTGAAATCGAAAGGTAAAACTGTCCATAATATATATTAGACTGGCAGCTATTCGTTCTCCAACTCTTCCCTGAACCCGCACTTCCAGACATAAATTTCCAAACACCCCTCCATGAACTAAAAAAGAGCTGCCTTTGCAGGCAGCCCTTCTGAATTCATATTGGTCCGGAAATTACGCCGGATTCCGCTCGTTTAGTACTGCGGCATAGGCGGTGCAGGAGGTCCTTCTTCCTGCGGAATATCAGTGATCAACGCTTCTGTCGTCAGGATCATCGCTGCGATCGAAGCAGCATTTTCCAGGGCACCCTTGGTGACCTTGGCGGGGTCGATAATACCCGCTTTCACCATGTCGACATAATCGCCGGAGATCACATCGAAGCCCAGCTTGTTGTTCTTGGCTTCAGCCTGCTTGCGGGAAATAGTGTCAGCCACAACTGCTCCGTCGAGGCCAGCATTCTCAATAATCCCTTCCATCGGCTGAATCAGGGCTTTGCGGACAATATTGATGCCTACATTGACATCTTGATCGTCGTCTTTCATCTTCTCGATAGCAACCTTCGCGTTCAACAGAGCTACGCCGCCGCCGGGGACGATACCTTCTTCCACAGCAGCACGGGTTGCGGAGAGCGCATCCTCAACACGATGCTTTTTCTCTTTCAGCTCGGTCTCGGTTGCAGCACCAACTCGAATGACAGCCACGCCGCCGGAGAGCTTGGCCAGCCGCTCCTGCAGTTTCTCGCGATCGTAGTCGCTTGTGGATTTGTCAATCTCGACCTTGATCTCTTCAATGCGTCCCTTGATCTTGGCGGAATCACCTTTGCCTTCAATAACAGTGGTGTCGTCTTTGGTTGCGACAACCTTGCCGGCGGTGCCAAGATCTTCGATAGTTACGGATTCAAGCTTGCGGCCAAGTTCCTCTGTGATGACGGTGCCGCCTGTCAGGACAGCAATATCCTGCAGCATAGCCTTGCGGCGGTCGCCAAATCCTGGTGCCTTGACTGCCAGGACATTCAGCATGCCCCGCAGCTTGTTGAGCACCAATGTAGCCAGCGCCTCACCATCAATGTCTTCAGCGATGATGACAAGATCACGTTTGCCAACCTGAACCAGCTTCTCAAGAATAGGAACAATATCGCTTGCAGCGGAGATTTTCTTGTCGTGGATCAGCAGGTAAGGTTCTTCAATTACAGATTCCATCTGCTCGGAGTCGGTAACGAAGTACGGAGAAATATATCCGCGATCGAACTGCATACCTTCAACGTATTCGGTTTCAAATGCGAGGCCCTTGGATTCTTCGACAGTAATAACGCCGTCATTACCGACTTTATCCATAACCTCAGCGATCAGTTCGCCGATCTCGTGGTCCTGGGCGGAAATTGCAGCCACGGAAGCAATTTCTTCCTTGGTGGTCACATCAATCGCCTGCTTTGTGATGGCTTCTGAAACTGACTTGGCAGCTGATTCGATTCCGCGTTTGAGCATCATCGGGTTTGCGCCTGCAGCCAGATTCCTGAGGCCGTCGGTTACCATTGCATGTGCGAGAACTGTTGATGTGGTTGTACCATCACCAGCGATATCATTGGTCTTGGTTGCAGCTTCTTTCAACAGCTGAGCGCCCATATTCTCGAACGGATCTTCCAGTTCGATCTCTTTAGCAACGGTCACACCATCATGGGTGATAGTTGGGGAGCCAAATTTGCGGTCAAGTGCAACGTTCCGGCCCTTCGGGCCAAGGGTTGTTGCCACCGCGTTGGCAACGACATCCACACCAGCCTTAAGCTTGGTGCGTGCTTCTTCAGAAAATGCGAGTTGCTTTGCAGCCATAGGTCCATACTCCTCTATAAGTTTTCATTCTTATTAGATGTGTGACTTTCGAAAAAGTCACATTAAGTTTTCTTTCTACTCAAAAACGGCCAGAATATCACTTTCTCGCAGGATCAGATATTTTTCGCCGTCCATTTTAACTTCTGTTCCAGAGTATTTCGCGAACAGAACGTTATCACCTACCGATACTTCCAATTCGATGCGTTTTCCGGCATCATTGCAGGCACCAGGACCGGCGGCGACAACTTCGCCCTTCTGCGGCTTTTCCTTTGCTGTTTCCGGAAGGACTATGCCTCCTGGAGTCAGCTCCTCCTGCTCAATCGGTTTCACCACCAGCCTGTCTCCCAGCGGTCTGAGATTGAGTTTCATATGGATCCTCCTCTATATGTCTTAACATAATTTTTGATTTAGCACTCATAAAAAGAGAGTGCTAAATCGCAGTCATAGTGTACCGAAAACATTTTTTACTGTCAAGGGGAAGGTGTTTCAGTTGGAGTCGGTTCAACCACATCTTCCGGGGTTATTGATTCTTCCGTCGGCTCGATCGCCCCTGCTGCCGTTTCTTCTCCACTCGTGACAGCACAGATCGCCCGGTTTTCGGAGACAATCGCCTGTACAATTGCATCGTCCGGATAGACACTTTCCAGGTCCCGGAACAGAACTTCAGCTTCATCGCACATGCCGTAGTATGCAAGCGCTGAAGCATAGGTGTAATAATACACGACACTGTTGGAGTCCAGCATCAGGCCCGTGATCTCCTCACCATACTGGAGTGCTTCCGGGTCTTCCGGGTCACATCCGTACAGTGCCTCGCAGAGCACCCGCCTGTTCACATCGGCATCGCAGCCGTGTACAGCACACTGGAGTACATCCAGTGAACTTTCATAGTTGCGCGCTTTGAAATAAACCAGTCCCAGGCGCCCGTAGATATCTGCATTTGCACTGTCAAACTGCAGAGCTTTGGATATATTCAGCGCTGCCGCAAAGAATTCACCCTCCTGCATATACGTCCGGCCTATTGCCAGATATGGTACAGGATCAGGGATTCCAAGCTGTTCGTTGATCTGGGCAGCCCTGGCAAACGAATCCAGCGCCATATCAAGATACACAGGATCTTCGAGCTTGAGCTGCCGGTAGTTCGACCCCAGCCGCAAATAGAGGAAGGTCAATGAAGGGGCATACTCCAGAGCCTGTTGGTAGGCATTAATCGCACCGCGATAGTAGCCATTGTTCTCCAGAACGACCGCATAAACACGATAGATATCCAGCCGCATCAGATCACTGATATCTTCACGACTGTCCGCTGCCTCCACAGCCTGCTCGGCGACATCCATCGCCTGCGCCCACTTCCGCTGGTCTACCAGGACCTCGGCATAGTAGGCATCCGCCAGAACGTTGGTCGGATCGAGCTGCTTGGCATAAACGGCTGCTGTTTCAGCCTCCGTCAGGAAGGAAAGGCTGACATCGGTATCGTCGATCGCCAGAGCTGACCAGTCATAGACAAGCGACCGGACGGCCTGAACCATACTGTCATCCGGCGCCAGTTCAGTTGCCCTGTCAACCGATTCGCGAGCCTCTGCAAGGCGCGCCTGCCGTTCTACGGAATTGGTTCGCAGTTCGCTGGAGTAGGTCTGCACCCGTGCCATCTCGGCATAAATTCGGGCATTCCCCGGATCCACCTCCAGCGCCTGCTGGTAGGCTTCGACCGTGCTTTCCAGGTCGCCTACAGAAAAATAGGTCTGGGCTTCTTCAATATAGGAAAGGACAACTCGCGTCGGTGTGGGTGTGGGTACGAACGGCCGCTGGACACGCTGGGATTCAACCATGCGCGTAAAAACCACCCCGGCGATAATGAGTACTACATACACAAGTACGCGCCAGGGGTTGGTGTTCCTCCTTGAGGGGCCAAACGGCATCTGTCGTCCGGAAAGCTGCATGCGATTTACTCTGGGGGTGTCGTTAATGTGGGCTGGGGTGTGCCTGTTTCAATTTCAGTGCAGATGCGCAAGCCTTCGGTGGCATTGAAAATTGCCACCTCATCATCCGGCACCCCGATTAAAAGTGCTTCAAAGATCTGTGTAGCAAGGTCACAGCGAGCAGTTTTCGCCAGTGCCAGGCCGTATGTCGAATAGAACTCGATCACAACCGGCGAGCCCGGATCCAGGGGAATCCCTTCGACTTCTTCCCCCGTCTCTGTTACGCCACCGTGAATAGCCAGTGCCAGCGATTCGATCGCTGATTCATAGTCGCTGTTCTTGTAATACATACGGCCCAGGTTCCCGTGCAATGTTGCGTTGGACGGATTCTTCAAAGCAGCGTCAGCTGCATACTGGCTTGCGATACCGTATTCACCATCCCGGGCATAGACCAGCATGATCCGCGTCAGTGGTGTGGGGTCATTTGGGGAAAGAGCAACGGCACGCAGGTAGCTTTCGCGTGCATTCTCTGCATCGAAAAGTGCCAGGTACATATCTCCGGCAGAAAGATGCAGCATGGTCAGGTTCGGGTTGATGCGCAGTGCAGAAAGGTATGCATCCAGGGCGTTCTCATAATTGGCCGTATTCTCCCAGACGTATCCCAACGCCCGCTGGGCTTCCAGCAGGTTGGGATCCAGCTGTACAGCTGTTCGTGCCTCCTCAAGCGCAGTCTCGTATTCTCCGAGATCCATCAGCACCTCGGCATGATAGGCATGTGCAAGTGCCGAGTTGGGGTTCAGGTTGAGAGCCTTCTCAACAGACTCTTCTGACTCAACAAGTGCATCCCCTCCCTGAAAATCCAAAATCCATCCAAGCACACCATGAGCATCCGAGGAATCAGGCGCAAGCAGCAGCGCATTGCGTGCATTCAGCTCTGCTTCTTCAAGGTTGCCGTTGAATACCTGTACACGGGCAAGGGCAATGTAAAACTCAGCCTCATCCGGCTGTACCATAATTGCCTGCTGGTACGCCTCCTCCGCCTGGTCCAGCTTGCCTGCCTCGAACAGACTTTCGGCTTCCAGAACATAGGATGCCGGACTGCGCGTCGGTGTTGGTGTCGGTATAAAAGGAGCCGGAATTGTGGGCACAATGACCCGTTCCACATATACCGCCCCTCCTATAAGCACAAGCAGGAACAGAATCTGCCAGAAACGCTTCCGGCTTTTCCTGCTGCTTTTGCGCATACTCCATTTGCTGCCACGAAGATACATACTTGTCTCGCTTCCTATTCCGGATTCAGCATAGTACCACCCAGTTAATTGTACCGTCAAGCTGCAAGTTTAGGGTATAATGCGGAGCATGGACGATCCAGAAAAAACACTACAAACTCCTATCCCTGAAAACTCAGACAGCTTTGACGAACCGTCTTCCCCTTCGCTGTGGAAAACGGTGCGGTGGTTCATCCTGGGCCTTATCCTCATCATACTTGTCGCTGCCGGTATCGGGTATACGGCCGGGCTTGAAAAGAAAGAAAACACCCGGGCCGAAGCCATCGAACAGGTCTCTCATGAACAGTTCGCACTCGCTCTGGAAGACCTCAACGAAGGACGGTATGCGATCGCCAGGCAGCGGCTGGAGTATATCATCAGCATCAATCCAATGTATCCCAATATCGCCGTTACACTCGCAGAAGCACTCGTTAAACTGAACGCGCCCGTATCCACCCCAAGGCCCGATACCGAGGTCACCGTTACACCGAATCTTGCTCCTGTGGAGGAGCTGGTCACACAGATCGAAGAGGCCTACAAGGCACAGTCCTGGGATCTCGTTATCGATACAATCCTTGTCCTGCGTTCAAAAGATCCAGACTATGAAGCGATCAAGGTCGACGGCTACATGTTCGATGCGCTTCGAAACCGGGGCATCAACCGCATCTCGGCCGAGGGAATGCTTGAAGAAGGTATCTACGACCTGAGCCTGGCAGAGCAGTTCGGCCCACTGGACAGCGACGCTAAAAACTGGCGCGAATGGGCCGAGCTTTACATTCTGGCAAACAGCTTCTATGGGGTCGACTGGGCAAATTCAGCCTATTACTTCAGCCAGCTTTACACGATCGCCCCTTACCTGAAAAACGACACCTATCTGAAGTACGCTGTCGCCGCCTCCGAGTATGGTGTGCAGCTGTATGATGCTGACGATCCGTGTGCCGCTGTGGACTATTTTGACCAGTCCCTGACTGCCTACGATGACGAAGAGATCTACCCGACAGCCACAAAAGCCAGGGTTGCCTGCCGCACAGCCACAGCAAGACCTCCGCAGCCTCAGCCAACGGATACTCCGGATGCAACGGAGGATCCCGGCGGCGGCGAAGAAACCACCGAGCCCGAACCGACCGCTGACGGGGGATAAATCAGAACTCTTTCTTACCTTTGGATTACGTAACAACACCCGGCTGTTTCATCCAGCCGGGTTCTTATTAATTCAAGCGTACGGGTCTCGTCCGAACAAGGCACAATTCCGTAGGGATAGATATCGTTTACACACGATGCCGAGGTTGGCGACATTTGTGTTAATCAATCCGCGCATATTTACAAGAAATCACACACAAACGCCATGGAAGAAATGCGATTCTGTGCCTGCATTACTAATTAATTGGGAAGATCCTGAGCAAACACATGGATCTGCCCTGGGCTCGGTGTATCTGCCTGTTCAAAACACACCAATCACGAATTTTTTCCATACACGTATTTATTATCGGGTCATATCGGAACAGTAAATTCGTACGTGTGTAATTCACGGAGGTTTTGCAGCTCGAATACTTCTCTGCTCGAGACGGAGTGCGCGTTTTTTCCTGGCCCGTGTATGGCTGTTCTATGTACAATAATTCAAGCAAATTACCCTTTGATTATTGTGTTGGAATCGGTATTGTCACCTATTTAAACGCCATATTTTTTTGCCGAAATCCCGTAATCGTTCTCCAAACGTATCATTATTCGTGTCCAGGATTTCATCCAGTGAAGATAGGGCTATTCGGAATCCAAAAAAGTCTTCCGCTTCCGACATTTCCATCCGTAAACGGGTCGCGCTGCGGCAATTCTGCGGCGGTTCATGCCAGGAGCCGCCGCGCATGACTTTATAGGTTGTTTCCTTTCGATTTATCCATGTGCTTCCATCATTCGGTGCTCCGGAATAATCATCATGCCAATCATCCTGGCACCATTCCCATACATTCCCATGCATATCATACAAGCCGAATGCATTTGGCGGGAATAATCCCACATTCGTCGATCCATGCCGGTAAACACCTTTCGGCTCCAGCTGAAAGGTGTGTTCGCCCACAAAATTCGATAATTCAGTTATTATCGTTTCTCCATAGTGGAACGATGTACTCGTCCCTGCCCGGCATGCGTATTCCCATTCAGCTTCCCCCGGCAAACGGTATTCTTTTCTGGTTCTACTTGATAATCTCTTGCAGAATTCAATTGCGTCTTTCCAGGAAACCCTGTCGACAGGCCGATTCGGGCCTTTACACCGGTACAGCAGCTCCTTTTTCATAACCGCTTTCCATTGCTGCTGTGTAACAGGGTATTTACTCATCAGAAATGGCTTTACCCAAACATTGTGTGAAGGTTTTTCATCTCTGTAACCCTGGGGACCCACTGTTCCCATTCGAAACATTCCCCCGGGTATTTCCACCATTTCAAGCCGAACATCACTATCCAAAACTTCAATAAAGGTTGTGGACTTATGGTCTTGGCGCTCGAAAACACCACCTCTATTATTAACTGTAACTACTTCAAATTCTTCTGTGAAAGATTGCATTACTCCATCCAGTGACGAGCAGCCAGCTGCAATTTCCAAAACCGCTCAACCCATTGATTGCGCAGCCAGCTGGAAGGGCTGCGTTTCATACAACATTCAAAACCACCAGGTATTGTCTGGCTATAGTCTCGCACCGTTTGCCCGCCAGCGCCAAAAGAATCGCGTGAACGCAGGATCCGGGTTTGAAGAATTTGAGCGGTTATTTTACTCCTGCGGCTGTATTAAACATGGAGGCGATACTTTCCAGCTAAATGCCAGATAGACAATTCGCATATTGGTCTCGAATGCTGGAAGCAGGAATATCCTGAAGTAATTGAATATTTTCTCTCCAGGACAAACCATAAACTTGCCCTTTGATTCTGTTCAGTATTCACACATCTATTCTTAATGTTCGCCTGTAAACTTCTTCCTGTACCGCACCAGCTTACTTGCAGTAAACGGATCCCCATGTGCCGGATAAATGCGCACAGCTCCTTTTTCTACGATCTTTTTCCAGCTCTTAAATACCTCATCTATATCTTCAATGTAGATCGGCCTGTACCTGATGCCGCAGAAGTTCAGAAAGTTCATTGCTGCATCCCCTACAAATGCACTTCCGTCCGACAAAACAACAGAAATTGAATCTCTTGAATGCCCGGGTGTATATAGGATCTCTCCATCTATCCCGATGCTTCTTAATAGCTCATTATCTTTCCTGGATACTACAAAGTCGCCATCACCTATTGTCAAAGGCGGAAAATTAAAATCATTGTGGAACAACTCAAAGAGTGAAAATACCAGCTTGATGCAGCGATTTACCGGCTCCATGGTGTCTTCTGATTCCCCCCTGCCCAATGGTTCCACCGCATGTCTGTGAACGATAACCTTGCAGCCGGTTTGTTCCACCAATTTCGCTGCAAATCCTGCATGGTCGTCATGATGGTGTGTTAACAAAAGATACCTGATCATGGATAAGTCAACATCAAGCTTCTCAATAGCTTTGATAAACTTGTCATAATCCTTTTCATAACCTGTATCGATCAACAAATATCCACCGGAACACGCCAGTAAATAGCACTTTGTAATCCCCAGATTGATACGAAAATAATTCTTTTTCATTCCTTTTCTCAACAATTGATTTTTTTAATACGGCCCACCTGTCAAAACATTATGCACAACCATTTATCGATAAAATACAGCGGGCTGCAGTTATTCCCCGGGATTCATATGAACCTATCATAGACAATAGATCATCTAATTTCAATAATAGAACACGGATACTTTCCATTTCATATTCTTGTCAAGCAAAAACTCTGGATACGATCCTGCCTTCAACAACAGAATACTCAAATCATAAACGCTGGAATATTCACCATTATCGATACGTCCTTTCATCCATAACTCTAGCACACATACAGGCGTATTCCATAGACTCTGTCTGGTATAGTAAAGTTTGGATTTGCAAACATCGGAACTCCAGCCTTGTTCCGTTAAACACGCCCTTGTAAATAATCCGGGGACTCCTTAGCACAGCCTCATACCCGCCTAAAAATGCGGTACAATCCAGAAGCGTACAAACCAGGCCGATCACGCCATAACCAAACTGCAGGATAATCTATTGTTCGAACTTACATTTCTGGGAACCTCAGCCGCTGCTCCCTCGGTCCACCGGGGACTTTCATCACAAATATACAACTTCCGCGACCAGCGTTTCCTGGTCGACTGCGGCGAGGGTACCCAGCGCCAGATCCTGCGCGCCGGTATAGGTTTCCGGCGGCTGAACCGAATCCTCATCACCCACGGCCACCTGGACCACATCCTCGGCCTTGCCGGTCTTATCTCCACCTTCACCCGATGGGAAGCACTCGAAACGATCGAAATCTACGGCGGCGAGTGGGCGCTCGAACGCATTCACGACCTCATATTCGGTGTCGTTCTGCGCGGAGCGAGACCAAAGATGGACATTCAACTCTTCACGATCAGGCCTGGCGTGATACTTGAAGAGCAGGAACTCCGTGTTTCTGCGTTCCCCGTTTCACACCGCGGCCCGGACTGCTTCGGATACATCTTCGAGGAACTCCCTCGCCGACCGTTCCTGGCTGAAAAGGCTGACGAACTGGGTATCCCGGCCGGTCCTGTGCGGAAAGGCCTGGTGGAGGGGAAGACTGTAAAGCTGCCTGATGGGCGAAAAATCAAGCCGGACGATGTCCTGGGACCTGCCCGCCCCGGGACGAAGCTGGTCCACACCGGCGATATCGCCCGCACCGACATGCTGGTGGAATACTGCCAGGATGCGGATGCGCTGGTGACGGAAGCGACCTACTGCGAGATACAGGCGGATCTGGCAAGCCGGTTTGGCCACATCACCGCCAAACAGGCGGCAGAGCTGGCGCACGACGCTTGTGTCGGGCACCTGTACCTGACGCATATTTCACGCCGCTACCGCGAGCGTGACATCCAGGACGAAGCCCGCAAATACTTCACGAACTCGACGGTTGTACGTGATTTCGATACGTATACAGTGAAGCGCGGGAACCCTGAATCCGAAGACTGATATGCCGGGTGGAGTCCGCAAGCCTTGCTTGCGCGGAAAATTTATGCACAAGCTTGCTTGTGCAGCATACCGGAGTACGTAAGTCTTGCCTGCGTGAAAATTGAAATCCACGGGCCCTGGCCTGTGCATCCTTACCAGAGAGAGACTACAGAACGATGCCGATTTACGAATACACCTGCACCGAATGTGGAAAACGGTTTGACACGCTGCGCGCCATGAGCGAAGCAGACGCCCCGATCTCCTGTCCCGACTGCGGCAGCGGGGAAACGAAACGCGCTCTCTCCCTCTTCGCCGTCCACGGCAAATCCGGCGTTTTCTCCGGCAGCGGCTCATCCTGCGGCACCTGCAGCGGGGGTTCGTGCTCGAGCTGCGGGGGGTAACAACTGTACGAAATTTTTACCCCGTTTTGGCAGCCCCAATATTACTAATTCTATCGAAGCCTCGGATTGTTCCAGAAATTATATTCCTGCTGCGCCCCCTCACTCTGCCATTCTTCTCATATCCTGCCCCGCTACCGACACCCATTCACCAGTTCGAACCGGGCTGCTGTATCTCGAAGCCGACCACCGCCCCATGGATTCCGCCAGAAGCGCTACGACCATCTGGTTCAGACTGGTCTCCTCCTTTTCTGCACGCACGCTCAGCTGCCTGTGCAGTGATTTGGGCACACGGACCAGGAATTTCCCGCTGTATTCCTTTTCCTCCTCCGGCATCGGTTCCGGTACAGGATCGCCATTGGCTATCGCAGCTTCGATCCAGACCCGCTTCGCATCTTCGATAAGTGCTTCAAGCTCAGAAAAATCGTCAGAAGCTGTCATACAACCGGGCAGTCCAGGTATAACTGCCGTATAGCCTTCCCCCTCTTCATCCGGAAAGATCTCAACTTTGTAGGGAAGCTGCATATAATATTCAAGTGATTTAGCGTTCATTTTCGGTTATCTCCAATAGTAAATCGATACTGACAAACACCTGTTTGACGACTTTGGGGAAAATTTTTCGTGGAATGGCAAGCAGCCGGCCGGGCAGTTGCGGGTGCCTGAAACATCAGTGACTGCCGCTTCCTCCCTGCTCAATGTAACCCAGTGACTGAAGAATACTGATAAGGTCCTCTCCCGGTCCATTTTGTGGATTGTTTCGGATCCGGCCTATCTTATTTTCAAGTTTTCCCATTCGTTCCCCTCTGCCACGCAATATGATACTACATATAGTATCATTTAACGATTTATTACTTCAATTTCTCAGCATCTCAAACGGGAGTATTTTCTTCCCAACAGAGCACTCTAAATCCTGCCTGGACAACATTTCAAACTCAAGAGAT
>Ga0272441_10002201_pt1 | contig 40092 bp, 41 predicted proteins | sample SSMProp6N_FD_193582 | JGI IMG/M metagenome (GOLD analysis project Ga0272441, IMG submission 193582) | Marine sediment archaeal communities from Little Sippewissett salt marsh, Falmouth, MA, United States - SSM-Prop-6N | ecosystem: Environmental > Aquatic > Marine > Wetlands > Sediment ... | reverse complement strand
CAGTATCAGGCCTTCCAGCAAAAGGATTGTTGATAATCCTGAACGAAGTTTTTTGTGAACGCTCACGAACCTTGAATATAATCTGATAATTTGTATGCAGGAAAGACCAATGGTGATCAGACCGGCGCCTATTACCGGCCAGACCATTTTACTGGAATTCTGTATGAATGGTGTCGCTACAATTGCGTAAACAGCAGAAACTGTCATTATGATCAATAAAACGGCCAATACAATTTTTTGATGACTCGATTTTATCTGAATAGATAATCTGTTCATAATTCTATTTAATACAGGCTCATGAACCTGTATTAATTGCGCGATGGATTCTTCTGAAAATGTATATTGCTCCTTAACAGCATCCAGCGATTCCTTTTCGTCCAGGCCGGTACGTCTATAATAATTGTACAGGTCTTCCATATCAACAGCAATTTCAAGCAAAATTCGTGACTTTTTAGGCTGCGGTACATCCAGCCGTTTTGACAAATCTGATAGTATTTTATGAAATTGTTTCATTTATACTTATCTCCGGTTAGCTGAAGAAACAGGTCAAACAAATATTTCCATTCAGAAAGCATAAGTTTGAGTCGTTTTTTTCCTTTTAGTGTTATTTTATAATATTTTCGTTTTCGTCTGGGTCCTTCCTGCTTCCAGAATCCCGATATCAGGTTTTCCTTTTCAAGCTTGTGGAGAATCGGATAGAGCGTGCCATGTTTGAATAGAAATAATCCTTCACTTTTCCTTTCCACTTCAAGAGCCAGCTGATATCCGTGAAGCCGTTGGTCAGACAGAGCCGACAGGATCAATGCCTCATTGAAACTCTTGGTTAAATTGTTTATCTCGACATGATCAATCTTCATTATGTATATCCAGTCTTATATAGATCTTCTTTATGTAGACCTTCTTTATATTATTTTAATTTAATCACATTTTCTAAATTGTCAAGCTTTTTTTTATCTTCCAGATAATTTATTTGATTCTGATTCTCATTTTATTTAGTTTTTATTTTGTATACGGTAGTATAAATTTATTCACAGGATGAGGAGATAGTCCTGATGGATCACAACAATCTGCTGTTCGCCCTTGGTCTGACGCTATTTGCAGGCCTTTCTACGGGCATTGGAAGCCTGATGGCTTTCTTTTCAAAGAAATTTAATCCCCGATTCCTTGCAGGATCGCTTGGATTTTCAGCCGGTGTTATGATTTATGTATCGCTGATTGAAATTTTCTTTAAAGCCAAAGACGCCCTGGTGGCGCTTTATGGAGCCAAACAGGGTTATTCCTTTACAGTGCTTGCCTTTTTTATCGGAATTGGTCTGATTGCCCTGATTGACAAACTTGTGCCCTCCTTTGAAAATCCTCACGAATTTAAAAACATAAACAAACAGCCAGAAACAAACAGGGACAGTCAAAAACTGATGCGCATGGGTCTTTTTTCGGCTCTCGCAATCGGTATTCATAATTTTCCTGAAGGACTGGCCACATTCATGGGTGCTCTTCAGGATCCGGCTCTCGGCATAAGCATCGGAGTAGCTATCGCTATTCACAACATCCCTGAAGGTATTGCTGTGTCCGTTCCGATATATTTTGCAACCAAAAGCCGTAAAAAGGCATTTAATTACTCTTTCCTGTCCGGACTGGCAGAACCGCTTGGAGCGCTGGCTGGTTATTTTCTTTTACGCAGTTTCTTTAACGATGGTGCATTCGGATTTATTTTTGCCGGTGTAGCGGGAATCATGGTTTATATTTCACTGGATGAATTGCTTCCTACCGCTGAAGAGTATGGAGAGCATCATGTGGCAATCTTCGGTTTAATTGGAGGCATGGCAGTTATGGCGATCAGCCTTTTACTATTTGCCTAGATACATATTATTTAAAATGAAAAACAGCAAATGGATAGCCTATAACAAACTGGCCTGGACCGATATGATCATTGATTCACCCGGATCCTGTGATGATGAGGTACAGTACTATATCCAGTTGTTAAAAAAACACACCAATAAATCCTCCGGCACCCTTCTTCATTTTGGCTGCGGTGCCGGCATGCATGATTACTCGTTTAAAAAATATTTTCAGATCACCGGAGTCGATCTTAGTAAGGGGATGCTTGAACTGGCGAAAAAGTTAAATCCGGAAATTCGCTATATTCACGGCGATATGCGCACCATTCATCTGTCTCAGAAGTTTGATGTTGTAATAATTCCCGATTCAATCGGTTATATGACGACAGAAGATGATTTGGAAAAAGCCATATCGACCGCCTGTTCTTATCTTGAAAATGAGGGTGTCCTTCTGATCACAGCTCAAACACGGAAAGATTTTAAAGAAAATAATTTTGTTTACACCGGAGTCAAAGACGGGATTCATCTTACCATTTTTGAGAACAATCATATTCCAGCCGGATCAGACAGTACCTATGAAGCAGTTCTGACCTATTTAATCAGGCAAAAAGGCAATCTTGAAATTTATAATGAATGCCATACCATTGGATTGTTTTCCAGAAATATCTGGCGAAGCCTTTTTCAAGAGTTAAATTTATCCGTGACAGAATATAAAATAAATGATCTGTACGATCCCTATATCATGAATGAAGGCAATTATATACAAACCATTTTTATCTGTAAGAAGCATAATAAAACCAATTCACTATAATTAAGGAGAGCATTATGAATACGTTTCATTCTTATAGAAATTCGGGATTTATACTTCTCTTTCTTGGCTCCTTTTTTTTACTTAACTGCAGTGAAAATAATAAAAATGAAATCTCAACCCGCCCATCGGTAATATCATGTCAGTATATCGGGCTGAACGATACACATGATCAGCCTTTTGTGGACCTGGTTTTCAAGAATAAAACAGGTCATGACATACAAACAGTATTCGGCGGACTGCGTATCATCAGCAGGGATGGTACGGTGCTTCAGAGAACCGGTTTTACCTATTCCCGTCCCTGGAAAGCCGGAGAGATAAAATCCATAAAGGGATTTGCCTATCTGGATATTAATAATGCTGCACTGCAGGCTTTAACCTTTGCCGATGATTATACACCCATGATTTTTGAACCAAGCGAAATTGTGTTTGCGGACGGTCGCTCTGTGACATACTGAAATTCAATCAACTCCTTTTTCTCATCATATGAGGATGTTAATGAAACAACATAAAAACATGTTCCATTATGTGATATTAATTCTTGTCATTGTGTTTATACCTTCCTTTTTACGATCAGGATAAAGTGATAAGTTCATTGAGGGAATATGGCTCGGGACATTGAAGATCCCCGGAGCTGAACTGAGAATCGGTTTGACCATTTCTAAAACAGATTCAGGAGCCTATTCAGCAACCATGAACAGTATTGATCAGGGCAGCGGTGAAATACCGATGGATGAAACACGCTTTACACGAAACAGGCAATGGACATTATTGCTGATTGGATTAATGACATCTCCCAACAAATAAAATAATCCGGATTTACTTTATAGCCGTAATCTGTCCCGGCTTTCTTTTTATCATTGTTTCTAAAATTGCATATGATCCTTTTTAAAAATCTCAAATGTTTTCAAGAATAAATTTGCATTTTAAAAGATATTTTTATTATTTATAACAAGAGATTCCTTCAAATTAAAAAGACATCCCGGGAGAATCATCATGAAAACAGAACGTGTCAAATTTATTTTTATTGCAGTATGCGCTGCATTGTGTTTGCTCTTTCTGTTATTCTGTTCCGAATCCGGCCGGCACATTGCCGGTCCGGGTGATGGCGGAACCACGCAGGCCGAAATTACCGGCGCCATTGACTCCACATTGTCCGATGTACTGGATTATGACGAGATTACCGTTTATGTGCCCGGAGCGCAGTCTTCGGTTGACGAGAACGGTGCGTTTACGGTCAATTTCATGGAAGATGAATCGGATACTTTGCAAACCGCGGTTCTGGTTATAATGCAGGGTAATGTGCCTGTGCTGTTCAGCTATGCATTCAGTGATCCGGAAGAAAATCCCCTCGGCAGCGATCAGACACTGGGCGCGCAGAGCACAGCGCTTGCCCTTGTGATGATGAACCCGCTTTTTATGGGAGCCACATCAGAGGAAAAAGCAAGTATCGCTGAAATGGCCGTAAATGATGCTTCATTCAGCGAACTGGTTGATGGCATTACCACGGGTTTAGCGGAAGATGCTTTAACCTTTCTGGACAACAATTCGGATTATGACCACCTGTATGATACAGCCACCGATATTGCCATTACAGTTTTCAACAATATAACAACTGCCCAGGGCAAAACCTCCAAACCATCTCTTCGTACCGGAAGTGAACCCTATATTGAAGCCGCAGGCAGCGGCCAGCTCCGTTTTACCAATCCGCAAAATATTTATTTCGGTGTCGGTATTTATGACTATGACACAGGCGCATCTGTTGACAGATTTTTACTGAATCAATGTCAACTTTCATGGTGGTGCCATGTTGCGATTGACAAGACAATAAACCTGGCAGAGGGTGATTACATATTTGATATTTACAAAGGGTACAATTTTGATATTCTGCAAACCACCGATGTGCTCAGTCCGACTCATCCATCCGGGCTCGGCACCCTGTCCAATACGGCCAGACTCATATTGAACGTTCTTGAGGTAGCCGGGACAGACCTGGTCGACAATGACAAATTCAACAAGCTCGTTGATAACATCAACCGGCTGTCCGGTTTGAACAGCATCGGCCAGGCGATGATTGACGGTGATGTGGCTGAATTCTTTGCACAGTCAATTACCTTTCTTGATGACAATCTGGAATTTCTCATCCTGCTGATGCTGCCCGATATTGACCTCGATGACATGGAGGCGTATATTGGAGAAATCACTAAAAAGCTGGCCAAACTCGCCGGCCCCCTGAAAGTGAAAAATGCGATAGACAAACTCATTTTCGTAAAAGATCTGATCACAGCGTCAGGTCATATCCAGTACAGGTATACCTTTGATAACGGCCAGATTGAGCCCATTGAGACAACCGGAACCATCGAGATTATCGAGCCCTTTGAATCTGAAGTCTGGCTTCTGGGTGAAGAAAATGTGCCCATAATCTGGAGCACCGGTGATATTGGCGGAAATGTAAAAATCGAATTGTATACCAGTGAGGGCTATGAAAGACTAATTGCCGCCTCAGTTGAAAACAACGGTTATTATGATGAGTATGATGTGCCTTCGGATTTAATACCGGATATTGACTACCAAATCAAGATTACACCTCTGGACAATCCCAGTCTGGCCGCGTATAGCGATTTCTTCGAAATCCGATCCACCTCCACGGATCCGTTTGAACCCAACAATTCCAGAACTGAAGCCTATGCGGTCACTTTAACCGGAGATCCTGCTTCGTGGCAAAGCGGACCGGGTCCGGAAATCAATCCGGTTGATGATGAAGACTGGTTCATGCTGACTGCCAATCCGGGTGATGAACTGACCATTTCATGTGATGTCACCTCGGCCCTGGATGCTGAATTAATGCTCTACCATGACAATGTCTATGTAGACGGTTCGGATGTATCCATTTCAGGTGGCAATGAAGGGATTGTGTATATCGTCCCGGAAAATGAAGGCGGCACTTATTATATCGGTATACAATATTTTACATCCCCAGCACAAGCAGAAAAAACCAGGATTATGGCCAATACAGGTTCATATGAATTATCTGTCGAAATAGAACATACATCCTCTGATCCTTTTGAACCCAACGATACCCGGGATGAAGCTTATGAAATATCCCTGACAGGATCACCCTTGTCATGGGACAGCGGCCCTGGACCGGAAATTGATCCGTCAACCGATCAGGACTGGTTTGAATTTGATGCTTCTTCAGGTGATGAACTGACCATCTTTTGTGAAGTGGGTTCCAATCTGGATCCTGAGATTGTATTGTATTACAGTGGCGAAAGGGTTGCAAGAATAGATAACGGAGCGATTGGTACAGATGAAACACTAACCTACACAGTACCTTCCGGTGAAAGCGGGACCTACTATGCGGGCATCGGTTTTTATTCCAATATCAGCAAAGCGAGCCGGGTCATGGCCACGACAGGGACCTATGAGCTGAGCATAGAAAAAGTGACATTAACGACTGATCCATACGAACCGAATAACACAAGAAGTACTGCCTATAACATTTCTCCTGATCCCACCTGGGACAGCGATGCAGGCGTGGAAATTAATCCTTCAGATGATAAGGACTGGTTCAATTTGTATGCATATGCAGGTGACCAGCTGAATATTCTCTGTACAGTGGATTCAAACCTGGATCCGGAAATTGTATTATATCATAATGATGAACGGGTGGACAACGAAGACGCGCATGCAAGCGGCTATGATGAAACAATGACCTATACGGTTACTGAAGAAGGCAACTACTACATAGGAATCGGCTATTATTCCAATATCAGCAAAATGAACAGAATCATGGCATCAACAGGAACGTATCAACTGCATGTAGAACAAATCTCCCTGTCTTCTGATCCCTACGAACCAAACGAAACCATGAACGATGCCTATTCCATTTACCTGTCAGGATCACCCGCGACCTGGAGCAGCAGCGCCGGCACGGAAATCGATCCGTCAACCGATCAGGACTGGTTTGAATTCTATGCTTCAGCAGGTGATGAACTGACCCTGCTGTGTGAAGTGGATTCGAATCTTGATGTGGAAATCGTACTGTATTATAATGGAGAGCGTGTGGCAAGAAAGGATTCCCATGGAAGCGGCTCTGATGAAACATTAGCCTATACAGTACCCTCAGGTGAGAGTGGTACTTATTATGCCGGTATCGGATACTATGGCAATATTAGTAAATCAACAAGAATGATGGCCAATACGGGAACCTACGCCTTTACAGTCACAAGAGAAGAGGCACTGGATCCCCTTACAGTAACCATTACATCACCTTCCGACGGGGCTACCCTGACAACCAATGTGGTCACTGTGTCAGGTACCGTGGATGACAATTCGGTTTCACAGGCCACATTAACAATAAACGGCACTTCACAAACCATTGCTGTATCCGGCGGCTCCTTCAGCAATCAGGCCATTCTCTCAAGCGGCTCAAATACCATCCGTGTTGATGCAAGTAACTCTTCCGGACAAAGCGGATATGATGAAATCACTGTCAATTGCCAGATCGCCACAGTGGATATCCGGGTCACACTCACATGGAATACATCCGGCACAGATCTGGATCTATGGGTAACGGATCCGAATGGTGAAACAGTCAAATTCAGCAACAAAGTCAGTGAAATCGGCGGCGAACTGGATGTGGATAATCGTTCAGGTTACGGTCCCGAAAATTTCACACTGGAAGCAGGTGAAGCGATTTCAGGTACCTATTCAGTCGTTGTTGACTACTGGAGCGGCAACATCCCGAGCAGTGCTACCGTGACTATTCTACTGCATGAGGGTCAGTGGAATGAAGAGGTCCTGACATTCGGACCCCATGAATTTAATTATTCTGATACAGGTAATTGGGAGGTGACTGAATTCAGCTGGCCCTGATCGATTGTAGAATAAAACGACACCAATAAAAACCCCGGTTCATATCAGCCGGGGTTTTTTTATGGTTAAAATTTCCATTTCATATATAAAATTTGCATTTCTGCCTGGTATTTTTCTCCAAGATAGAAGGTTTTAAAAATGAAAAATTTACCTGTTTGCTGTCATCAAAAAGATACAGTAAAATTTAATTATATTCATAAAAATTCATCTTTTTATAGCTAAACTTCAATTTTTCACCTCTGGTATTAAGTTTGCTTAATGTGTGCCTAGTACAATTTGTTGGCTAAAATTCAGTTATGATATTCGGAGAACCCGATATGAAAAATAGCTTCTTCACCCTGTTAACCATAACTTTCCTGTTCTGTTTTATACACGATCTGTCCGGGCAGCCGGGAACGGATAAAATTTCCATACACGGATTCGCCGGGTGGGGCTTCGGCATTTCGGATGGCAACCAATACACCTACGCTCCAGACAAACTGAATTATGATCACTTTGTATTTGCCTTAAACTTATCAACCAAAATTAATGACCGCATTACATTTTCAGCCCAGCCGATATGGAAAACCCATACAAATGGAGAAACACGCACGGAAATTGATTATGCTTTTGCAAACTATCGATTTGGCAAGGCATTGAATGTCAAAATCGGCAAAGTGAAAAGTCCCATAGGTTTGTATTCGGAAATCTATAATGTGGGTACATTGCACCCATTTATGATACTTCCACAAAGCATGTACGGGACACCTGGTACAGTTCAGAAGTATTACAATGGGATTGGCTTTTCAGGATCCTTGTTCATCAAGAATGACTGGTTCATTGATTATGACCTTATTGGCGGACAGATTAATCTGGAGGAAATGGGATCCAGTTCATTAATGATTGCTCCAGATCAGAAGGTCAAACCGATTGTCAGAGATATGGTGGCTTTTCGAATATGCGTCATGCCACCTGTCAGCTCGCTTAGGTTCGGTATTGTCGGAATGACCGGAAAAGTTGAATATTTCGATGATTCAAGTGAAATTGCCAAATCCATGGCTTATGGTCCCCATTATCAAACATCGGGCTTCATTGAATATATCACTTACAGGATCTGGGTCCGCAGCGAATATCTCTACTTTGATAAATGGGACGGCACGGACATGCTATTAAAATCCGGTTATATTGAGACAGCGGTCCGTATCCTGGAAAAATGGCAAATAGCAGGACGGTATGACTGGTTGAATGCCGACTTTCAATTACAGGGCATGTCCATACCGGATGCCGTTTCCTCCTATACAGAGCATGCAGAATGGGCCCTTGGTTTGAATTTCTGGATCTCACCGAACTTTGTAATCAAATGTTCCTATCACCAGGTGGAAGGGAATTTCTTTGCCAATCCGGGTGTTAACCTGCTTGAGGCAATTTTCGGTGCGGAATATAAGAAAATAACAAAAGTCATACTTTTCGGCAGTCATATCAGTTTTTAAGGAGTAAAAACAGTAAACAATCAATTATTTTCAGGATAGAATCCAGGAGCTGTATTATGAAAAAACCAATCACATTATCACTTATCATGATGCTATTCATGATTACAGATGCACTCCCTGCGCAGGATTCTTTTAAAGTCATTGTCAATGGCTCAAATTCAATCGGTGCGCTTTCAAAAAGTATGCTGACCAGATTCTTCACAAAAAAAGTTATGGAATGGGAAGACGGATCTGAAGTAGTGCCTATCGATCTGCAGAGAGATTCATCCGTGAGAGAATTATTCTCAAAAATTATTCTGCAAAAAGATGTAGCCAGTGTGGTGACCTACTGGACCGTACAGTTATTTTCAGGCCGCAGCACACCGCCTGTTGAATTCGAGACTGAAGAAGAGATACTGAAATACGTACAGACCAACAAGGGAGCGATCGGCTATATTTCGGATATTACACCGACACAGGGCTATTATGTAAATGAACTCAAAATAGTTGAATAAACGTCATTGATCCTATTATTTATGAATGTGATTATATTCTTCTCCCGGACAGCAGATATGAATAAAATTTATTTCATAGGTAATATTTTTCTGCTTGCTGAAAAAGAACCGGTGTACAATCTGTAAATATAAATAGATAAGTACACGCAAATAAATTATAATCTCTAAAAGTACATCGATAAATGCAGCCTCTGATGCAAAAAATTGGTGGACGATGAAACAACCAATCGATTTTCTCCTCTCCGCTCCCGATGTAAACTGGAATACGGTATGTGACAAATATCAGTACAGGTATAAAGTGAAGAAACATTTTTTCTGCAGCAAAATTTTCCCGATACAATTGTTACCGCATAGAGATAAAAAATAACCCGAATATATATCTGAATCCTTCCAAAAATCCGATCAGACCGGGAAGTTGAATAAGAAATGGGAATCTTACAGTAATCCGTTGCTGATGGCCAATGTCATACCAAGAATCAAAAACCCCAGAAACATCTTAGCAATTCGATTCCCCCGTTGTGAAATAAACAGAATCAGTGAAATGATTAATTCCTGCGTCACTCCCATATAAATAAGGGTTGAATATAATGTAAATCCGGGTTTCATGACTTATTAGCCGATTCTGACTTCCACCCTTCCCAAAATAAAATTTCTTTTAAAGGCTTCCTGGATGTTCTCTCTTCCGTATCAGTGCTATTTCCATCCTTTGAATTGGTTGTTTCAGGGTATCCCACAATAATGAGGGCAAAAACCCGGTATTTGTCCGGTATTTTAAGCATTAATTTAAGTTCCTCTTCATCAAAACCGGCGATTGGATGCATGACCAGCCCAAAATCAATACCCTGAAGCAGACAGTTTTCAATAGCCAGCCCCATATCCAGGCAGTAATAATCACGGCCCTTGCTACGACACCCCAATTCAGGGGTAGAAACAATGGCGATGATTAGCGGAGCATTGAGGGCCCATGCATTTCCTTTTGATAAACAGGATTTTACACGAACCAATGCCTGGTCACGACACACAACAAATCGCCAGGGCTGATTGTTGTAACAGGAAGGTGCCCAGCGCGCCGCTTCTATAAGTGAATAAATAATCTTATCCGCGACTATACGATCAGGATCGATAAGCCGTCCGCTTCTTCGCCCTTCAATCAATGGATGAATGGGATTCAAAACGTGCCCCTTAACTAAATATATAAAACATTACAGAATGATTTTAAGCACTTCGTCAAGTTCAGGCTTTTGAGATATTGGATAAATCCTGGCATATTCCACTATACCTTTTTTATTGACAACAAAAACAGCTCTTTCACTGAATCCCTCTTTCCTGTATATGCCGTATTTTTTTGCAACATCACCTTTGGGTTCAAAATCAGAAAGCAGCAGAACATCCTTGATACTTAATGTTTCAGCCCAGGCCTGTTTTGAAGGAACACTGTCCACACTGATTCCAAGTGCTACTGTTTCATTTTCATTCAATGTCCTGATTTCTTCCTGCAAATCCTTCATTTGAGCGGCGCATATCCCTGTCCAGGCCAGCGGATGGAACGAAAGAATCACATTTTTCTTTCCCTGAAAATCGCTCAGCCGGATATTTTTATCTCCTGCGGCATTTAATTCAAAATCGGGCGCCATGTCACCCACCTGAATCGGTAAATCTGACATAATACCTCCAGAATTGAAAACAGTTGGATCTCTTTGAGAATGTTAAAATTGATAAAAAATGGTGTTAAATAAACAAAGTCGTTCGGCTTTCCTGCGATGCTTTCACAAATTGTCCCACGCCGGCATATTCGTCAATCATATGATCATCTAAATCATTTTTTGAAAGTCCCATAACACCCATGGTCATTTCACACGCAATAACTCTGCCTCCAAGGGCTCTGTAATCCTCCATCAACTTTTCGGGTGGAGCGACATTGGCTCTTTTCATTTTTCTTCTCATCATCCAGGCACCAATTCCGGCCATATTCATCCTGGACAGGCGCATATCGGATTTCCGCAATTTTCCTTTTATCAACGCAAGAAGCCCCCAGAATGTAAAAAACAGGGTACAGGAATCTCCCATAGCAAGATATCCGTTGCCGATGATTAATGCGCTCATGATCTTGTCAAAATCACCGCTGTGAACAACAATGGTTACGCGGGACATCAAATATCCTTTCTACTTCTGAATATAAATATGCCAGACACCGTCTTCATCTGAATTCAATTCCAGAAGTTTTAACCGCAGTGATTCAACGGCCATGGGTATCTCCTTTTTGGAAGCGCCGTGTGTACCCTTCACTTCAATAACCTGACCCCGCTTGGCTTTCATAACCGCCTTGCGCATTTCTACAAGCGGAATCGGGCAATTCTCACCCACGACATCAACCACCACATCCGGTTTGATTTTATGACCCATTTTATTCTCCGCGAAGAACGACACGAACCGCTTTAACATCCCATAATGGTTCGATACGTTCAATAATCTCATTCTTGATATTGCCGGCAAATTGATGATCCGGCGGAAGTTCCACATAAACGGACACTTCGCCATTTTTCAGCTCAATTTCCTGTACAAGTTTGGTTTTCACAACATCCAGCCCCGCCAGCGGATTGATCACCCGGGACAATCTTTTCATTATGATTTCTTTGGTTGTGGAAATCTTTTCCTTGAGAAGACCATTTTGATGTTCATAATTTTCAATGGCCGTACGCAGAGCATCAACGGCCAGAACCGCGCAATGAACCTTTACAGGAGGCAATCCGCCAAGCGCTTCAGCTGCTGCTTTCCAGTTCAGCTTCTTTGCGTCTTCAATCGTTTTGCCTTTTGCCAGATCTGTAATAATGGATCCGGTAGCGATATTGGATGCGCAGCCATAAGATTCAAACTTAATATCTTCTATTGTTCTTGATTTGTCATTGACTTTCAGATACAGTTTTACCATATCACCGCATGCGGGACTGCCTTCAGTGGCCACAGCATCCGCTTCTTCCATTTTACCCACATTATGCGGGTGCATAAAATGTTCAAGGACCTTCTTGGTATAGGGAATCGACATAAAATTACATCTCCTTATTAGATAGAGGACTTATTTTTCTTAAAGCATCAACAACCTCTTTGCAAGCTTCAATAACTGACCCAATTTCATCCGCTGTATTGTACCGGCTGAGAGAAAACCGAATGGATCCATGGGCCCGTTCATGGGAAAATCCCATGGACATCATCACATAACTGGGTTCCAGCGATCTGGAAAAACAGGCGGACCCCGTAATCACCGAAATATTCTTCATATCCAGATGCAGCACCACGGACTCCCCTTCCACCATGTTAAAGCTGACATTGACATTACCGGGAAGCCGTTTGGATAAATCATCCGGTCCATTCACGTTTAAATCTTCAATTTGTTCTTTTAATCCATTCAGGAGTTTTCGCTGTAATCCGGTAATGAACGTTGTTTGATCATTGTGGTTTAGCTCCACGGCCTTTCCAAAACCGACAATACCGGCCACATTCTCTGTGCCGGCTCTGAGATCAAATTCATTATAACCGCCATGCTGCAGTTTCTGAATTTGGGTTCCCTGACGGACATACAGAGCGCCAACCCCTTTGGGCCCGTGAATTTTATGAGCGGACATGGTGACCAGGTCGGCCTGAATTTTCCGGACATCAAGATTCAAATGGGTAAAGGATAAGGAAGCATCGGTGTGAAAGAGTATGTCATGCTCTTTGCAGATTTTACCAATCTCCTCAATCGGCTGCAGGGTGCCGACTTCCTGATTGGCAGTTTGTATACTGACCAGGAAAGTATCCGGTGTTATACTTTTTTTCAGCTGATCCGTATCAACAAAGCCATCACTGTCCACGTCCAGAAGTGTGAGCTTATATCCCTCTTTTTCAAGCCACTGACAAGATTGGAGAACAGAATTGTGTTCAATCCTTGAACATATTAAATGGTTCTTTTTACCCCGATGAGCCAGCGCCACGCCCTTTACAGCCAGATTATTGGATTCTGTCCCTCCTGATGTAAATATAATTTCATCTGAAGAAGCACCCAGTTTCGCCGCAATGATTTCCCTTGATTTATCCAGGCCCTCCTTGGCCATTATTCCCGGTGTATGGCTGAATTGAGAAGAGGCAACGGCATAGGTATCCGTGAAAAACGGTTTCATCGCCTTTACAACTTCAGGATCCGTTCGTGTTGCCGCTGCATTGTCCATATATATATTTTTTTGTTTCATATTGAACCCATGGTGAATTTGGTTACAACTTCAAATACTTATCGATCCTATTTATACGATTAAAAAGGACTCAGGATCCATTTAAACCAGATATATCAGCACAACAAATACCACAAAGAGAAATGTGGCCACCAGCGTTGTCAGCCAGAAAACCGAAGGTTTGTTTCTTGTGTTAAATTTGGTAACTATTTTTAAAATACCGTATACAGCATGATAAAGAAATAAAAATAACAGTGGAATGTCAACCCAGATCGCGTAATGAATCATGCTGCCGGTCCGTATACTGAAAACCGGAAGCAAACCGGCCGCCGAATATCCCGACAATATTTTTAAAGCCATAAAAATGATCAGCAGCAGTCCGCTCCAGCGGTGAAAGGCATTTATAAATGCGCCGGATGATGTCTTAGCCATTTTGTCCCTCCCTCATTTTTTCTCACTTCATTCTATGGACCGATATGAACCATGTCATACTGAAAGTCACCACGATTGTAATACTGCTCATCTCTAAGACACAGCTCAAGTTCTCCCTTAAGAAGAAAATAATGTCCGTGTTCCATACTGGCCAGATAATTCAATATTTCCCTCAGACTGCGTTCCTCAATCTCCTGCGCCAGTTGATCGTAGAATGATTCAGAAATTTGTTCAGATTCAACAGCCAGTTCAAGCAGATCCGGGACAGAAGAGTCCTCACTTAATGACAGCGTTAACTTCGGCAGGAGCGATTTTTCTTTCCTCTTTGTATCCAGATCAGGTACTATCTTTTTTGCCAGTTCCAGGAGAAGCTTATAATGATTTTTTTCCTCTTTCATTAAAAATTTCAGTTTTTCCTTTAAAACAAAATTATTAACCAACCTGTGTAATTTTTTATATACTGCCTCTGCTTCTTTTTCTGAGGCCAGAGCGATTAACAATGCTTTTTCAATGGTCATGGAAGAAAGATCTAAAATCATTGTATGCCTCCTGAATTTGTGAAATGCAAAGAGCTTATTTCAACGTATCAGCAAATTCAATCAGTCGTAAAATATGATTTTTTTCTTCTGCCACTATTTTCTGAATGATCTCGTGGTCCTTTTCACGTATCGCGGGCAGCAATTCATAATAGAAAAGAATTGAGTCCTTTTCCATGCTGACAGCAATTCGTGTGGCTACAGACAAATCATTCAAATGCTGATCCATTAGTTCGCCCTCTTTATCGGACGGAAAAACCCGTCTGTCCACCAGTGCCTTGAAATAAAGAATCACTTCTGTATTGTCATAAGGATTGTGCACGGTTTCCACATCCTTCAGCATATCCTGGAACAAATGCTCATGCTTCACTTCTTCCTCTGCCAGAAAACGGAAAAGATCTGCGGCTTTTTTATCTTTTACCGATCCGGCAACACTTTCATAAAAGGCTTTGCCTTTTTTCTCAATTTCCACTGCCATTTGTAGCACTTCACTGCCTGCATATTTTAAATCCATTGATCAGTCTCCATATTTTGATGAATTGACTTTGATTTAAATGAGATAAAAAGCCGTTTGCATGAAAATGAGATCACAGGTATCAGTTTTCTTTCTGTACCTCATCATCATATTCGGTCTCAAGACGAAGCTTGTGTTTCAATTCCTCCTGGGCCAAAGTTTGAAATAATTTACTGACTGAAGGATCATCCACCTGTCCCGCCAAATCAGTATACATTGTATGGGCTTTCTCTTCTCTTTTCATGGCCAGAACAAGAAGCTCCGCATAGTTCATATTGGGACGAAACGTCATATCCAGTAAATAATCACTGATTTTTAAATTGGGAATTTTTTTCAACGCCCCGGTTTCTATATTTTCCCGGTTGAACCGTTCAATTTTGGATTTGTGGCCCTCCTCTTCCCCGGCCATTCTGATAAATGTCTCCTTCATTTCTTTGTGTGAAGCACGTTCGCTGCAATCTCTGTAAAAAGCGGCCGCTTCCTCTTCTTTATCCATTGCAAACTGTATCAGCTTTTTAAATTCTGTATTATCCAACGCGGTCTCCTTCTTTAGAAATGAGTGATCTCAGCTTTGATAAATCTTTTTTATACTGTTGAGGCCCGCCGGGGGTTTCAAGTATCATCGGACAGTTTAAGAACCGTGCATCATTGACCAGATAGCGAAACGGATCAATGCCGATTTTCCCTTTGCCGACAGACGCATGCCGGTCAACACGGCTGCCGAGTTCTGTTTTTGAATCATTTAAATGAAAAACCTTCACCCGGTTTAAACCCAATTCGTCGTCAATGTTCTGCAGCAGCCGTTCATAATCATTGTTCGTTCTGAAATCATAGCCGGCCGCAAAAATATGGGATGTATCAACACAAATACCCAGCCGATCCTGACATTCAGATAATCCAATAATGTCCCGAAGCTGTGAAAATGTATATCCCAGAGACGTTCCCTGTCCGGCAGTTGTTTCCAGAAGCAGTGTGATTAGAGTCTCTTGCATCCCGTTAAAAATCCGGTTGAGACTTTCTGCAATTCTTTTAATTCCTGCCTGCTCTCCTGAATCCATATGAGATCCCGGATGAAAGACAAGGTACTGCGCACCAAGCTGTTCGGCCCTTTTAATTTCATGCTGAAAAGCGATTATGGATCTATTCAGCTGTTCCTGATCAGGATTGGCCAGGTTAATCAAGTAGGAATCATGTACCACAACATATTGAATGGCCGATTGCCTGAATCTCTTCTGAAAACGAGTAATCGTTGCATCGGATAGTACCCTTTCCCGCCATTGCCGTTGATTCTTGCTGAAAATTTGTATGGCCTGACATCCAATTTGTTCTCCACGATCAATGGCCAGTTCAGGACCGCCGGCAATGGAAATATGGGCACCAAGCATTCCCATGATTTAAAATATTAATAGCATTTGTATCGAATCATCCAAATACAGTATCAGACAACCTGAATATCCTTCGCGGACTGCCACAATCCATGAATATTACAGTAGGACAGGGCCTGCAGGGAACCGCTTTTACTGATTTTTGCGTTTACAGTAAATACCGGTTCTGAATAAACGGAACCGGTATTCGGACCCTGTGCCGATTCACCATGGGCGTTGCATTCAAACCGCCCGATTTCATATGTAAATTTGTCACCTTCGGGCTGAAAAAACAGCGCAAGCCAGCGGATATGATGCTCTGTGGTATTCGGATGGGCAATTTCTTTGCCCACTGTCACAGTTATTTTCAAACCGTCATCCGCTTTTACCTGATCACTGCATTCAATAACCGGTACATGTTTTTCAGCTTTCCAGTCGGCAGACTGTACCTGATCGGTTAAATTAGCCATATATAACCTCCAAATTATTTATCTTATTGAAAAAAATTTACTTAATCTCATTTATTTTTATTCATTCATGCTGTGTTTCTGTTTTATATCGATGCCCCATCCAAGTAAAAAAGAGAATATAGGATTCGTGTTCGAAAAATTTGATTGTAAACCATGATGATTTAAGAAAACAAATTTCATCCGGTTAAAGAAATTAATTTTTCTTTCACTTCAGAAATGTGATTCGGTACCTTAACCTTCCTCCAAATATGGGCAATTTTTCCATTTAAATCAATAAGAAATGTACTCCTCTCAACCCCAAAATATTCACGGCCATACATCTTTTTTAGAACCCATACGCCATAAGATTCAAGTACTTTATGTTCAGGATCACTCAATAGGGTCACTTTTAAATCGTGCTTATCACGAAAATTGCAGTGACTTTCGGGAGAATCCGGGCTGATACCAAGTATAATGGCATTCTGTTCTGAAAACCAGTTCATTTCCTTTGTAAAATCAATGGCTTCAAGTGTACAGCCGGATGTATTATCTTTTGGATAGAAATAAAGGACGACCCATTTACCTTTTAAGTCAGAAAGGCATACCCTGTTTTTGTCACTGTCAAAAAGGCAGAATGAAGGGGCCGAATCACCTGGTTTTAATTTATTCATTTTTCTCTCCTCAAATATTGAGAACCGATAAAGCAACTTACCTGTGCGGACCTTAAGCAAGCCTTTGTTTTATAAATTGATTTTCAGACATCACCTGCATTTAACATCAAAATCATTTCAAATACCCGGTCCATTCATCTGGAATTTGACGAAAAAGAATAAGCCATAAAAACCTCAATTAAAAATATTTGAAGAATAATTCCGTTATGGCTTATGAATTTGATTGACCCCGGGGAAACAGCAAATAAGACACAGGATCCCCGGGGTTAAGTCCTGATCTGTTCAATACTCAATTATTCTTCCAGGGTTTCGTCCACAAAAACCCGTGCTCTAAGCTCCTTGTCAATCATAAAGAGCCCCCCGCCTTCTTTGCCGGCCAGCTTTAACTGATCGATGATTTCATTGTCATTGGCCTCTTCTTCAATTTGTTCTGTTACGAACCACTGAAGCATAATCTGAGTGGCATGATCCTTTTCTTTCTCGGCCAGTTCCACAAGATTGTTGATGCTTTTGGTAACCAGTTTTTCATGAGCCAGGACCTGTTCAAACATTTCAAGCGGTGTACCAAACTCTTTGGGCGGCTGTTCTACAGCCCTGAGTTCAACCGTCTCTCCCTGTTCCAGTATATAGTTGTATAGTTTCATAGCATGTGTCATTTCTTCCTGATACTGGACATACAGCCAGTTTGCAAATCCTTTCAGACCCTTTGCTTCTGAATATGCAGACATGGCCAAATAGAGATAAGCTGAATATATTTCTTTATTTATCTGACTGTTCAGGGCTTCTGTAACATTATTTTTCAGCATAATAAATAGTTCCTCTCTTCAATTATACTTTGGAAAATTCGTCCTTGCCGGCGCCGCATTCCGGACAGACCCAGTCATCCGGTATATCTTCAAAAGCAGTTCCAGGTGCCACACCGTTATCCGGATCGCCGACTGCGGGATCGTATTCGTAACCGCATACATCACATACATATTTGTCCATGTTATCCTCCTTTAAAATAGTTTGTTGTGATATCTCATGCTCTGATGTATAATCAATGTAGTGTTGGACACATTCTGTGTTTCCGATTCATACAGCAGATATAAAAACATTATAATTTGATTTCTGTTTTCCGGCATTGATCTTTCCCTGAAAACAGATCTTCCATCAATTTCTCAAGATTTTGTTTAATGATTGAAATCGTTTGTTTATAGGCCTCACCCCCCTTACCCTTGGGATCTGCCAGATCCCAGTCAAATACCCTTGCCCCGGGTACATAGGGACAGGTCATACCGCATCCCATAGTAATCAGTATATCCGGTTTTTCAATATCTTCAATCGTTTTGTTTGATCCCTGCCAATGAATACCTTCCTCTTTCAGAGCAGCAATGGCCCCCGCATCAACCCGCTCGGCCGGATTCGTACCAAAACTGACGAATTCAAAACCGCGATCAGGGTACAGGGTATTGGCCAGTGCTTCAGCCATCTGACTCCTGCAGGAATTCTCAATACAGGCAAAAGCAATTCTTTTCATAAAACTTATTCTCCAGGTGTATATCCCGCATCAACAATGGATTGCCTGATTTTATCGAGTTCGATATCACCATCAACATGGACAATACGATGGTCCACGTCCACTGATACTTCATTGACCCCGTGCAATTCTCCTATCTTGTGTTCAAGGGTCATTTTACAGTGTTTGCAGGATATATCAGAGACAGGAATATTGAATTTCATTTCATGCCCCTTCTTATTTGCCGGCAACAGCGATTTGACAAACAGCGCTGCCAGTAACATACCTGATCCGACCTGAAGCCATTGAGGCAAATGAGCGCCATGACCGGAGACCAGCTGAATATCCGATCCAAGAAGCTGCCATATCACATGAAATGCCCACCCGGCTGCCAGAGAAATAATGACAATGCTGGACAGATAAACCGCAAAGGCTTTTTTCCCCAGCTTGGACAGCACAAAAGAGAGGGTTACGGTATTTGTGGCCGGACCGGCTATAAGGAATACCAGCGCTGCGCCCGGAGACAGGCCTTTCAACATCAGGGATGCCGCGATGGGAATCGAACCCGTGGCACATACATAAAGCGGAACCGAAACAATCAGCATCAATGCGAATTGAAGAAAAGGACTGGCTAATGTGGTCCCAATCAGGTCCTGTGGTATGATCACAGTCAGTGTACCACCAATGAGGATACCGAAAATCAGCCATTTTCCAATATCTTCAACCAGCTCTCCGAATCCATAGCGGATCACTTCAAGCAGTTTAAATGTCTGTGGCAGTTTTTCATGCAAATGAGACTTTTTGGATTGTTTTTCCTCTTTTTCTGCAAAATGGGATACGATTCCGATGAAAATACCCGAAAAAAAGGCAGCCAGGGGTCGGAACAGAGCAAACAGAGGGCCCATCAGGGAATAAGTCGCCATAATCGAGTCCACGCCGGTTGTGGGTGTTGATACCAGAAAAGACAGCGTGGCACTTTTACTGGCTCCCTCATTTCTGATCGAAGCGGCAACCGGAATCACACCACATGAACAGATCGGCAAAGGAATCCCGAAAACAGTCGCCTTTAATACAGAACCGAAATTCCTGTGGCCGAGGTGCCTGACAATGGTATCCTGACCAATAAAGACATGCAAAACGCCGGCTATCAGCATACCCAGCAGCAAATAGGGTGCAATTTCAAGCCATAGTTGCGCAGATGCTTCAGCAATTTGTATGATAAAAGGGATCACTTTATATTCTCCGTTTTTACTTTACTTGATCATCATAGTAAAACGGTTGGTTGTCTTTATTGGTTCCTGACGATTCGGATATGTATATAAATTCCGATAAATTCTAAAATTTGATAAATTTGGCCTTGGGGACGCTGCACACGGGACAATTATCCGGCGGCGCGCCTTCATGTGTATAGCCGCAAACAGGACAAATGAAAATTTCGCCCATTTGAACATCCTGACCTTCCTTGACCGCCTGTCTGGCCTGCGCATACATGGCAGAATGAATTTTTTCCGCTTCATAGGCAAAATGGATGGCGCGAATGGCCCCCTTTTCCTCCTGCAATTTGGCAACTGCATCATAGGCCGGATACATCTCTTCGACCTCAAAATTTTCGCCGTTAATCGCGGCCTGAAGATTATCAGCAGTTTCGCCAACCTCACCCAGTGTTTTAAAATGACCGGTGGCATGAACCTGTTCAGCAAAGGCAATGGCCCTGAACAAACGGGCAACATTGGGTCTGCCCTCATCCTCTGCTTTTTGTGCAAAAATCAGATATTTCATATGGGCCTGGCTTTCGCCTGAAAAAGCATCATGCAGGTTCTTTTCTGTCATTTTCCTCATTACAAAATACTCCTTTCAAATGTGCTGTTTCTATACTATATAACGATTTATCCTGATTCAACAACTGGATTAACTGTCCGGCTTCGGATACTATTATGATCCCAGCAGCCGATGAATGGTAAAACCGAGAAAGAAATCCTCCTCTGTGGTACCACGCATCAAACGCCGCGTACTTATTTTGGTGTTGTTACCCGCCTGAATAATAAAATGATGTCCGTAAGTCTTAAATACAATGCCGAATGATGTCCCTGCTTTTTCATCATGATCTGCATTGAGTGATGGATAGTATTCAGCAATCAGGGCAATTTTTTTTGAAAGTGCAAGATCAACACCCAATCCCAGTCCCGGTTTTTTAAGATACGTATCATATCCCGCATTCATGACCGGTGTAATCCTTTTAAAAAAGAACGGTCCCTTCAGAGCCAGCTGAACGAACAGTCCGGACTCACGGTCCGTACTGTTATATGATGGCTTCAGTGACAGATAATACGCCTCGATCTGGACCGATCCCACTTTCTTTGAACTTTGATGATAGCTGACACCCGTCAGCCACTCCCTGCTGCTGTATAAATACTGAACAGACGCCTCAAGAGAAAAAGGAAACGCATATCGTAATCCGAGCCCCACATTGGCACCGCTTTGATCGTCCAAAAATTCATCAATCGGCTGATAGAATCGATGCCTGACTGTAAACTGCATCTGCCACGGTTCCAGTTCCGACGGCAAATGCAGATCCAGCATGCTCCGTTCGTAGGCACGCAAAGGAACAATCAGTATGAAAAAAAACAGTATAATAGTCTTTTTCATTCTATTTTCTCCTTAATGCATTCTGTTTATTCATCTTCAACAATCATGCTGACCTTTTTTTTACCGAATACATTGCAATGCGCGGTCACATCCACTTTATCACCCGGTTTAAGATCCTGAAGTAAAAAAGGTACAACCTGTTTCTCCCCATCCTGTTGTGAAAGGAAATGCTGTTCCACCATGGTTTCACCATTCACCTTCACCTCAATTTTATTGACAATATGCTCTGCTGTGTCCTTAACCGGATGGATGGATGTTACGGTGAGCACTTTACTGTCTTTATTGAAATCAAGCTGAACATCTGCCGGCGGATGCGCCATACCCGCCTGCAAACAAATAATGACCAATAATAAAGTCATAAAAATATGGATATTTTTCATGGTTACCTCCCCTTTTTGATCAAATCAACTGCTCTGTTCAACCGGTGTCAGCGTCAGGATAATCCGGGTTCCATCCAGTTCTGCGGGGTATTCAGTTAACGGCCCTCTATCTTGTGTTAAAGCTGGCCCTTTGGTTGGATCACCATCCAGATTGAATTCGGATTTATGTTCCGGACAGGTCATAATACCGCTTTCAGGCAGGCCGATTTCTATGCCTTCATGCGTACATGCGCTTGAAAAGGCCACCACTTCCGTTTCCGAAATCCTGACCACAATAATCGGTTTTTCCCCTGCGAAAACATCAAATTTTAAAGCGCCCCCCACAGTATTCAATGCCGCGTTCGCTTCGAGTGTCAGATCAATCAAATATCCCTCTTCCGGCAGGTTATCACCATTGGGATCCGTCCCGCTGTCTTTAGAACAGGCCGCAATGGTTCCGAAAGCCAGGCTGCAAAAAGCCAGTTTCCCTGTTTTTTCGATAAAGTCGCGTCTGTTCAGTTTTTCTTTGTCCATATTTCCTCTCCTTGTTATTTTTTAACAATATTTGTTGCTTCGCAATTTTTCATTCCCATAATGCGCTTATATAAAATCATTTGATAAATCAAATTTCCAAAATACAGGTCAGGTTATTCTCTGCATTCAGAACAGATCCCGGAAAATTCAAGTCTGTGAGAATGAATTTGATAACCGGTCAGTTCTTCTATTTGCTGATCCGACACCCTGGGCGATATATGCGGCACATCTTCAACCTTTCCGCATACATTACACCGCACATGATAATGATCCCGTAAATCTCCATCATATAGGCTGACACCTTTACCAAAACAGAGCTCCCGTATTCTCCCTTCAGCCGCCAGAAGATTCAGATTCCGGTAAACCGTACCGAGACTAATGGTAGGATTGGTTTTACGCGCTTCAGTAAAAATCCAGTCCGCAGTCGGATGACAGCTGCATGACCTGAGTATGTTCAGAATTAAATCCCGCTGCTTGCTGAACTTGGTTTTCTTTATTTTCCCTTCTTTAATCATAAAATACCATAAAATTAATAATAGTAATTATTACTAATTTAATTAATTTAATACAAAAGTCAAGATATTTTTCCGGAATCATCATTTTCAACAATAAATGAACAAAAAATATAATTTTCAGGTTCTGAATGACCATATCTTATGTTTGTGTCAGAGTATTTATCCAGAATTTGACACAGCGTTCTTCAACGCTCTGATACTAATTATTATAAAAGAAATGAATCGAATAAGAAAAAATAAATTTTAAAAACAGAAACCAATAAATTGTACAGACTGGCGTTCTTTATTAAAATTGAACTTATTGTAATAATTCATTAATCCTTCATTTATCCCTTGTCAATTTTAATTTTTTGTTATATCTTTCGATGTCTATCACAAATTCCTGTTATTTACATATATGGTTCTGTTTCTTATGAATAACATCCGCCTGTGCGACACCCATAGAGCCTGCATACAACCTGATCTCTTGTATTTTCATCTTCTGATTTAGCAAATATCCGTATTCAATCATTTGTCTATTTAAGAAAAAGGATATTTCGATGAATAAAAACATGGTTGCAGTGTTTTTCACTTTGTTTTTCTGTGTTCCTCTTCTATCTCGGGATGATAAAAACATCCAAATGAATACGGATCAGATAAAAAATATGGAAAACATGATCGGGCTTGAGTTCACGGATGCAGAACGTGATTCCATGCTTGCCGGCCTTGATAATCTTAGACGACATTACATACAAATCCATGACTTCCATCTTGAAAATAGCATCTCTCCTTCTCTGGTATTTAATCCCATTCCACGTAAATGGGAATGCCCTGTCAGCGAGTCGCGGTTTCAGGCAAGTGACTACAGCCGGACCAGACTACCTGAAAATATCAATGCACTTGCATATTATTCTGTCGGAGAACTGTCAGAACTGATACGAAAAAGAAAAATCTCTTCACTTGATTTAACCAAATTCTTTCTAAGCCGTCTCAAAAAACATGGCCCCTCCCTTGAATGTGTTATTACCCTGACAGAAGAACTGGCCCTGCAACAGGCAGCGGCCGCGGATCGTGAAATAGCAGAGGGCAAATACCGCGGAATTCTTCACGGTATACCGTACGGTATTAAAGATCTTTTCTCTGTCAAAAACTATAAAACCACATGGGGTGCCGAGCCCTACAGGGATCAGATTATTGATTGCAATGCCACAGTGGTTCAAAAACTGGAAGAGTCAGGCGCTGTCCTTGTCGCCAAACTATCACTGGGCGCTCTGGCATGGGGCGACCGCTGGTACGGCGGACTGACAAGGAATCCCTGGGATACCACCAGGGGATCAAGCGGATCCTCAGCCGGTTCAGCAGCAGCTGTTTCTGCAGGACTTGTCCCTTTCGCAATTGGAACAGAGACCTTGGGATCCATTGTTTCACCCTGTACTGAATGCGGAGCAACAGGATTAAGGCCAACCTTCGGCAGAGTGAGCCGTAACGGGGCCATGGCACTTAGCTGGACCATGGACAAAATTGGTCCCATCTGCAGGACGGTTGAGGATTGCGCAATTGTACTGAACGCAATCAGGGGACCTGATAATGGTGATCCTTCTGTTCCGAATTTTCCGTTCGCCTATAATCCGGATATTAATTTTAAAAACTTGAGAATAGGATATGTTAAAGACTTCTCGCGGGATTATCCGTTTAAAACAAACGATTCCCTGGCCATTGAAACGTTAAAAAGCCTGGGTGCAGATCTGGTCCCTATAGAATTTCCCGACATCCCGATTGCGCCGCTTTCAATGATCCTTTATGCAGAAGCATCCGCTGCTTTTGACCGTTTGACGCGCAGCAATCGCGATAATTTAATGGTGCGTCAGATGAAAATGGCGTGGCCCAATGTGTTCAGGCAATCCCGTTTTATTCCTGCCGTTGAATACATCAATGCAAACAGGATTCGCAGTCTTTTAATTGAATCCATGAATGACATTATGAAAAATATCGATTGTTATATCGCTCCTTCATGGGTCGGCAGCAATTTGCTGATTACCAACCTGACAGGCCACCCCTGTATCGTCGTTCCCAATGGTTTCAATGAAGGACGACCGACAAGTATAACCTTTAATGGGAAATTATTTGACGAAGGCACTATTCTCGCCATAGCCAAGGGCTATCAGGATGCAACATCGTTTCACAAGCAGCATCCGGAATGGCAGAAGTGAATCGTAAAATACTGTTTTGTCTGTGTTACATCATTTTTCAATAAAAATTTCATATCACATACAGGTTCCATGGAATAACCTTATCGCGAAATCCTAAAATTTTATCCATAGTTATCCGCAAGAGGATACCATGAAACACATTATAATCGCGATACTTTGCCTTCAATATATTTATTTATCTGCTCAGGATTCAACAAGCACGCTGTTCAACTTCTCCTTGCAGGAACTTGCAGAACTTCAGGTAACCATTGCCTCCAAAAAGGAGGAAAAATGGCTGCATACTGCGTCTGCGGTTTTTGTCATGACCCGTGAAGAAATCCTTCTCACCGGAGCGATAAACATTCCTGATGTTCTTAGATACATTCCCGGATATCAGGTGGCCGGCATTGATGCCAATAAATGGGCAATATCCACACGGGGCTTCATAGGGCGATTTTCCAATAAACTGCTCGTTTTAATTGACGGGAGAACTGTTTATACACCGCTTTTTTCCGGTGTTTTCTGGTCCATGCAGGATATTATCATGGAGGATATTGACCGGATCGAAGTCATTCGAGGTCCCGGCGGGACATTATGGGGAGCCAACGCTGTCAATGGAATCATCAATATTGTAACAAAACATGGAAGAGATACCCAGGGCGGTTTTATATCCGGTCATACCGGTACTGAAGAAAAAGCAGGTGGCGTTTTGCGGTACGGCAAAAATTTTTCCGAAAACAGCTACATCCGGGGCTATGTTAAATATTTCCAGCATGACAATGCCATTCATCCGGATGGACACCGGGCAGGAGACGGATGGGAAATTCTGCACGGCGGACTGAGAGCGGACCTGGATAAAATACGCAGCAATCCGATCACATTACAGGCTGATGTCTACGCCGGCCGGATCGGGCATGCAATGAACGTGGTTCGTTTAAATCCGCCCGGTATGGACGCTTTTGATTACAGGGGGAATATCCTGGGCTGGCACCTGCTTTTACGTTCCCAGACTATTTTTAAAAACGCATCGGTTTTAACTGTGCAGAGTTATTTTGATTATTTTGACAGGGATGAGTATATCGTCAGGGGGCGTCTGGCAACATTTGATCTGGATGTTGACTATCTTTTTGATTGGGGAGCGCATCAGCAAATTCTTTGCGGACTCGGATACCGGACAGTTCACCATGATTACGACAACAGTTATATCATGTCTGTCAGTCAAAATGCTTTCAACCAGGGGCAGATCAGCGCCTTTATCCAGGATGATATTCAAATTGCGAAAAATCGTCTGCGCTTGACAATTGGTTCAAAATTTGAAAATCATTACTATACGGGCTTTGAATTTCTTCCAAACATTCGCATATCATATACACCGGTAAATAATCATTGCCTGTGGTCAGCTGTTTCCCGGGCTGTACGTACACCCTCACTGGGTGAAGTCGAAGGAAAACACATTGCCTATTATGACAGCTCACTCTTCTTCAGTACACCGGTTATTTATGGATTTGAAGGCAATCCGGACTTCCGCTCAGAAATAATGTATGCTTTTGAAACAGGATACCGTTACAGTCCAAAAAGCAGCTTTATGCTTGACATAGCTGCATTTTACAACGCATATAATCATCTTGCCTCAGCCAAACTTGGATCAATTGAACCGGACTCGTCCCCTGATCCAGAATATATCATATTTTATACCCTTTCGGATAATAAAATCGCAGGCACAGTTTACGGGCTTGAATGGCTGATGGACTGGCGTATGAACAGACATGTCCGTCTTCAGCTTTCGCATACGCTTTCCCGTGCAAAAATGCATACATTTGGCGATGGAACCAGTCTCTATGTGGACCAGGTAGCCAATATTGAAGGACAAATTCCCGATCATTTCGGCTTTATACGCAGCATATTCAATCTGACTCACACGCTCAATGTAAACATCGGTATCCGTTTCATGGATGACCTCCCTGAACTGGGCGTCGACAGATATACGGATCTCGATGTAAATCTGATATGGCAGGTCAATGACCGTTTAAAGATAAATCTGGCAGCAAACAACCTTTTAAAAAGCAGCCATCTGGAATTTATACCGGAACTTTACTACACACTGCATACCCTGGTCCAGAGAAGCATGTATGCCGGAATCATGTGGACATTTTGACATGAAGCGCAAACGGATTCAAACGATTTCCTCTGTTCTCATTTTTTTAATGATGGTATCAACATTTCATGCTGAAACCAAATCGAGAAAAGCGCCGTCCGAACATGACGTCCAGGCAGCCTATTTATTTAATTTTCTGAGGTTTATCCGCTGGCCGGAAACCACTTTCCCTGACAGTCTTGAACCGGTTATAATCGGTATTGTCGGTGAATCCCCCATTGTGAACAGACTGGAAAAACTGGCTGAGAAGCAAAGCCTTTATACACGTCCGCTCCGTATCCGATACTTTAAAAAAATTGATGACATATATGACTGTCATGTCCTGTATATCGGTTCAATGGAAAAACGGTATCAGATTTCAATTCTGAATAAGCTGGATAAATCAAGCACCCTGACATTGAGTGATTCCAGTAATTTCTGCGATATAGGAGGAATGATCAATTTTATTCTAATAGATGACCGTGTGGCTTTCAGGGTTAATCTCAAGGCCCTGAAAAAGGCTAACCTTGACATCAGCGCAAAAATTTTAAGACTGGCTGCGTCAATCATACAATAATTTGTTCCATCCTTTATAAAACACATCAACAGGCTTATTACCGGCATCATCACAAAATAATAGACTGCAAAACAGATAAAAATACATGAATATTATCCAAATGAGGGAATCAAGCGATTGGCTATAAATAATAAAATACGATTAAATTTTGTTGCCTTTTTTATCACAATCATGATTACAGCACTGAATGCCGCTGATCTCAAAGATGTACAGAAACGCATCAATCAATCTCTCAGGCACGACATTCTGGAAACATGGTATCCGCTTTGTGTGGATACCAAAGAAGGAGGATTTCTCAGTTCCTTCTCAAGCGACTGGCAGCCTGAAAACAGTCAGGATAAATTTCTGGTCAATCAGACACGGCATATTTGGACACTGTCCGCAGCAGCTTTCTTTTACAAAGATACAATTTACCGGAACATGGCGGACCAGGGATTTCAATTTCTGAAAAACTGTATGCGGGACAGCGTATACGGCGGATTTTATATGCTCAGATCCCGAAGCGGCGAGCCGGTCAATTACGCTTACAGAGATGAAAAGAGGGCCTATGGCCTCGCATTTGCGATTTATGCACTCTCGGCCTATTATCAAATTTCGAAAGAGAACGAAGCCCTGAAACTTGCTGTTGAAACATTTCAATGGCTCGAAAAACACAGTTATGACACGGATTTCGGCGGGTATATGGAACATTTGACCCGAACCGGCGATTGGCTGGAACCGTCTGTAACAAACAGTACAGCCTGGGATTGCCGCAGCAGCGGATGGAAGGACCAGAACTCATCCATTCATTTGCTTGAGGCATTCACTGCGCTTTATAAAATCTGGCCTGACAGTCTGCTCCGGCAGCGTCTGACGGAAATGTTTGTTCTAATACGCGATAAAATCACAAATCATCAGGGTTCCTTGATTCTTTTTTTCCAGAGAAACTGGGAGCCTGTTTCCTATCAGGATTCTACAGAAACCATACGATCAGCCAATTACTTTTATGACCATATCTCCTTCGGGCACAATTTAGAGACAGCATATCTTTTAATTGAAGCGATGCATGTCTTGAATCATCCAACCCGGGAAAAAACAATGAATATTGCCAAAAAAATGGTTGATCACGCCCTGACCTATGGCTGGGATCAAACCTATGGCGGCTTTTATGACGCTGGCTACGCCCTGAAAAATTTCGATACCGTCACAATTATCAACAAGGAAAAAACATGGTGGGTGCAGGCAGAAGGTCTTAATGCGCTGCTGCTTATGCACAAACTGTTTCCCGGGCAATCCGTTTATTTGCAGACATTTTTAAATCAATGGCAGTATATCGATCAATATCTTATTGATCATAAATACGGCGGATGGTACTGGGCAGGCCTTGACCGGAGTCCTGAACAGATTGAGGCTCCCAAGGCCGTACAGTGGAAAATTAATTACCACAACACAAGGGCCATGATTAATTGTCTGCATATGCTGAAAGATATCTCTTTTTCAGAATAAAAAACTCAATCCGAATTGTATTACGAAGATTTCAAAAGGAGATTTTTCTATTGAATTTGAAGAAAGGGCCAAATAGAATGTTTATTCCGACCATCGTTATGGCTGTCCTGGCCATTGTCATGATTATTATTGGTTATCAACAGGGACAGAATGCCCATTTGAAAGGCTTGAAATTTGCCCTTCAGATAATGATTCAAATCCTGCCGCTGCTTATTTTTGCGTTTATCGTTGCAGGCTTGATTCAGGCAATCATACCCAAAGAATTGATTTCAAAATGGATCGGCGCCGAATCCGGATTTCGCGGTATACTCATCGGGAGCCTGGCAGGTGGACTGACACCGGGCGGTCCTTATACCAGTCTACCGCTGGCAGCCGGCCTCTTGCAATCCGGAGCCGGTGTGGGGACCATGGTGGCTTTTTTAACCGGATGGTCGCTCCTGGCTATCAATCGGCTGCCTATGGAAATCGGGATTATGGGATGGAAATTCACGCTGATTCGTGTGATTTCCACAATCATTTTTCCTCCCCTGGCCGGATTACTGGCGAATTGGCTGTTCCTCAACATAAAAATTTAATTTCAATCTCAAACATCTGTCCTGCCTGGAACACCGACTGCAATTATCATTTACTATTGTCTGAGACTGTGGTTCGCATGAATCACCTTTATAATTGTTTTTGGTACTTGGAATTTAAAATCAGTGGCAAAATAATAATTAATCCAGCCACTGATCTACACGGATTTACACGGATTTTTAAAAAACCAATTATTAATTTTTATATAATAATATCCGTGTTTGATCCGTGTTAATCCGTGGCAAACTGTTTTAAAAGAAAATTTCAAAATTAATCAAACGGTTTAACCTATTTCCCGGACCATCCCGATTCCATATTCATACAAATGATGGACTCTGATTGGTTTTGCCGACAAAAAAAAGGCCTCATTTATATGAGGCCTTTTTCTAAATCTATATAATCACAGAGACTTATTTTCGCCGTTTATTCAAGTCCACTTCAATTTCCGCCATTCTTTTATTGGTCAGCGGATAAAAATACATGATGACAAATCCGACAAGTGCCGGAACGGCTGCAAACAGGCTCATCATCATTCTCAGCCCCTGCATTGAATTGGATGCCTGCTGAATGTTGGCGGAAAAATGATAGATATTGAGTATCCATCCAAGCAGCGCACCGCCCAGGGCCAGTCCCAGCTTGAGTGCAAAAAGCGAGGCGGACATAATGAGTCCTGTTATGCGTCTGCTGAATTTCCATTCCGAAAAATCAGCTGTATCCGTATACATGGCCCACTGAAGAACCGAGATGGGACCCATTGTAAATGAACAAATTATCTGTAATATAAACATCATTACAATATTGGAATATCCGAGCGGAAGGAACAAGGCCGTGGAAATACCGCCAAGTGCCATAAACACTGCATAGATTTTCCCTTTATCAAATTTCGCTGCAATAAACTTGGTGAGAATGGCACCCAGTATGGTAAATACGGTTCCGGACATCAGAAAAGCGGCTGTCAGGGCCGCAAATGAATAATGCTGGAGGTTGCCAAACAGCATAATCTCCTGATCCTGAACAAAATACTTGAAATAATAAGCGATGGTGCTGGAACGCAGGCTGATGAACATCAGCTGAAAGACCGTCGCGCTTCCAACCAGAACCCAGGGCTTGTTGTTAAACAGATCTTTGAGATCCTGCTTGAGATGTTTCTTTTCACCCTGTGGAGATGGAACACGCTCTTTGGTGGTCGCAAAAGTAACAAGAAACAATATGACTGCCATAGCGGATAAAATCCCCATGGCCCATTGCCATCCGACCGCATCATTGCCTTTTCCGAATGCTCTGACAAGAAACTGGGCCGATCCCTGCACGATTAAACCGCCCGCGAATGCGGCCACAAAACGGAATGACGAAATCACGGTTCGATCCATGGAATTGGGTGATATCACACCCATAAGAGCTGAATAGGGCACATTAATAACCGTATACAACATCATCATAATTGTATAAGTCACATAGGCATATATCAGCTTCCCTGCCGGTGCAAAATCAGGGGTTGTAAATGTTAATACGCCAAAAATTCCAAATGGAACAGCGAACCAGAGGAGAAAAGGCCTGAATTTGCCCCACTTGGTATTGGTCCGGTCCGCGATCATTCCCATCATCGGATCATTGACCGCATCCCAGATACGTGTAACCAGAAACATGGTTCCTACCGCTGCAGGCGAAATACCGAACACATCCGTATAAAACAGAGGCAAAAACAGCATAATGGTTTGAAAAAACAGATTTGAAGCCGTATCACCTACACTGTATCCGATTTTCTCTTTCAGTGAAATCTTTATTCCATCCGTTTTCACGTTACCTCCCCTTGATCATTTATTGAAAAAAAAGTGATAGTCATCCCATGTCCAATCGTAAAAAATGTCATCATTTTTTCAGCCAGGCCTCCACCTTTTCAGCAGCCGAAGAACCGGTCAGTCCAAACTTCTCAGCCAGAATCTTGGCCGGTGCTGAAGCACCGAACCGGTTCATGCCAATCATTAAAAATGGCGCCCGCGTAAGGGCAGACCAGCCCTGCGCAATACCTGCTTCAACAACCACAACCGGGATATCATCAGGAATAATTTGACGAATATAGCTTTCGCCTTGCTCCTGAAATGCATCCAGACAGGGCATGGAAACAACCCGTACATCGTATCCTTTTTGTTCCAGTATGGACTTGGCTTCCACTGCCACACTCACCTCGGATCCTGTTCCAATCAAAACAACATCCGGTCTTCCCCCCTTTTCCCTGGAAAGGATATATCCGCCTTTCTGAATATTACGAATCTTGAATCCCTCCTCGCGTTCAAGAACCGGAAGATTCTGTCTTGTCAGACAAAAAGCCGTCGGCCCGTCTTTCCGCCTGATAGCCTGGGCGTAAGCGGCAGCGGTTTCCAGTCCGTCAGCGGGACGTGAGACATGGAGATTGGGTATGGCACGAAGAGAAGCCACATGCTCGACAGGCTGATGTGTGGGGCCGTCCTCCCCCACAAAAATACTGTCATGTGTAAAAATGTAAATAGCCTGCACACCCATGAGAGCTGACAATCGAACGGATGGCCGTACATAGTCTGCAAAAACCAGAAAAGTGGATCCGTATGGGATCAGACCGCCATACAGGGCCATGCCGTTCATGATACCGCCCATACCGTGCTCTCGAATACCGAAATGAAGATTTCTTCCCCCGTACTGTCCGGCAACCACAGAAGGTTCATTTTCTATCATGGTTTTTGTAGAAGGTGCCAGATCCGCGGAACCCCCGCACAATCCGGCCATTAATTCTGCAGCCTTGTTCAGTACTTTACCGCCAATGACCCTTGTCGCTGTCGGTTTATCCGGGATGACTCCGGCAAGCTGTTCCTCGAGATCATCCGGCACATCTTTTTCATGTATGGCCTTCCAGGTTGTATATAAGGGCCTGTTATTGTCCTGCCACTTTTTAAATAATGCATTCCAGCTGTTGTAGTCATTTGCAAGCGCTTCAGCCCTTTCAGCAAACAACGCACGAACCTCATCCGGAACCAAAAATGTGGGTTCAAGGGGCCAGCCCAGATTCTTCTTCGTTTGAGCAACTTCATCTTCACCCAGGGGAGAGCCATGTACGCCGGCTGTGTCCTGCTTGTTCGGACTGCCGAATCCGATATGCGTTTTTGCCAGGATCAACGTGGGTCTCTGGTTTTCATCAATGCCTTTCTGTATGGCATCGGCAATTTCGTCATGATTATGACCGTCTATACTGAGCGTGTGCCATCCGTACGCCTCAAACCGTTTGGCCACATTCTCGGAAAACGCGAGGCTGGTATTCCCTTCAATGGTAATTTGATTATCATCATAAAGATAGATCAGATTTCCGAGCTTGAGATGTCCGGCAATGCTGGCCGCTTCTGAAGCTACGCCCTCCATCAGGTCTCCATCGCTGACAATGGCATAAACATGATGATCAATAATTGCTTCATTCGTGTTAAATTTGTCTGCCATCATTTTGGATGCCAGTGCCATTCCGACACCATTCGCAAAACCCTGTCCGAGTGGACCTGTTGTGGTCTCCACACCGGCAATATGACCGTATTCCGGATGTCCCGCTGTGGGGCTGTTCCATTGCCGGAACTGCTTTAAATCCTCCAGGGATACATCATATCCTGCAAGGTGAAGCATGCTGTAAAGCAGCATGGACCCGTGACCGGCAGACAGAATAAAACGATCCCTGTTTGGCCACTCCGGATCCTCTGGATTATATTTCAAAAACGCTGTCCATAATACATAGGCACAATCAGCCATCCCCATGGGCATTCCGGGATGTCCGGAATTGGCTTTCTGTGTGCCGTCCACCGCGAGCATACGAATCGTATTTACAGCCAATTCAATCAGTTTTTTATCATTGGTCATACCACCCAAAGCCTTACCTCCTGTTTGTTCATACAAAATTTTTTTACATTTAATCCTATAAAATTACCAAACATGTGACAATTTTCCAAGAAATTATTTTAAAAATTTTACCACTCAATTTGACGGGTCAGTCCGGCCATTAAATGACTTCCCGGCATGGATACACCGTACAGTTCCTCATATTTTTGATTGAACAGATTTCTCCACTCAATAAAAAAAGTCCATTGGCTAAATGGATAAAGCCATTTTGCATCCGCAAGCAGAACAGACTGTACTTTTTGTCTCTGAATCAGCCGGAGAACCAGATTCTGCTTGATACGGCCCGGCCAGACGGCAGTTGCAGATATTTGTATTTTTTGCGTTAAAGCATAATCACTGTATTTTTTCATCAGCACATCAGCTTCATTAAAATCCCGGGACAGACCGGTATAAACCATCCCCAGCGAAAAACGGCTTTTTATCCGCCAGAATATCCAGGTTGACATACCCAGAATTTGGAGCGGAGATAAATTCATAACAGTCCATGATTCTGTCTGGTTTTCTTTAACCCAGTCAATATGATGGGTTTCATTACGGTAAAAACAGGTCAAAGAGGCTGAAAAATCAGGATACTGCCATGTAACACCTGTTTCCAGGGCCCAGCCTGTTTCAGGTTTTAAATCGGGATTTCCGGTATTGGCCGGTGACTGATAGTACAGTTCCGTAAAATTGGGGATTCTGAAAACACGACCGCCAGAAAACCGCCATGACAGCCCAGGTTTGATTGTGTACCGCAGTCCCAGCGCAGGACTCACCTGATGTCCATCATGAAATTGATCCAGTCTGATACCGCTGTTTAAAAGCCACCCGCTGTCAATTTGATACACGGTTTCATTATACAGGCTGAAGGTTGTCTGCTTATGATGACCAAGCACGGAACTGCTTAATTGACTCTGGAGCAACTCCATTCCGGCTACTGTCTTTAAATTATTGTTAATAATAATATTAAAATGAATTTCATCGCTGTAAACATCGGTTGTATGATCGTTTTGATACCAATCGGGGCTGTCCATATCAAGGATAAAAAAATCATCATGCCTGTTGACCGATAAGCGGTTCTGAATAAATACAGAAGAAAACGGCTGCCATTCCGTCCGGACATAAGCTTGAGCGGCCCTGATGTTCTCATGTGAAGGATAATCAGCATAAAATCCATTGGCACCAAAATCTTTTTCCTGATATCCTGCCCGCCCGTCAAATTTCAGTTGTCCGGATCCTGTACGAAACTGATAGGACAGCGTATTGATTTGATAATCGGTTTCCCGACGATGCCCGTCAGACTGATTTCTTTCAAAGCTCAGCTGATGATCCGTTTTCAGCAGAGAAAATGTTTGTGATACATAAGCGGCCACTGTTTTGAAACTGCCGCCCCGAAGATGCAATCTGGTTCTTGTCTTATCGGGATCTTTTGTGATAATATGGATGACACCGCCGACACCGTTTGATCCATATAAAGAGGCCCCATGTCCGGGCATTACTTCAATCCTTTCCACATCAGGAAGGGATACAGGGATATTGGCATGATGATGGCCCGTTTGCGGATTGTTAACACGCATACCGTCAACCAGAACAACAACCTGCTCAAAAGAACCGCCTCGCAGACTAAAGTCGGCCTGTACCCCATCAATACCCCTGCGCTGGACATCCAGCACACCGACATACTGAAGTAAATCCGTAACCGATGCGGCGGGAATCCGGTTAATCTGATCTGAATCGATAACCGTTAAGTCACGTGTCTCTGAAATGAAGGGATGATCAAGTCTGGATGCTGTGACACTCAGCGGATCCAAATAGATCACAAATTGACAGTATCCGAATGGACAGACAACAGAGATTGACAAAAATAGAAGCAGAATCTGTTGATACTTTACAACATATTGGAAAAATGACTGATACGGAGTTTGCATAAAAAACATCTGAAAATTAAAGTTTACAGGTGTTGAATATACACAGAATATTACCAAAAATCAATTGCATTCCGAAAGTCGATTATTGTTTAACATATCTTGCTTTTGATTCGCTGATTTATTATTTTAACAAGTTAATATGAATAAAGAAACATTGAATATCATTCATAAATTATGAGGACTATATCATGAAAAAGCATTTTTCATACCGCATCTTTCTTGTCCCATTGTTTATACTGATTCTTTGCACCTGTCGGCTCGAATCCGCCGAATCTCAGAAAATGGAATTTTCATTAGATACTGCTGAAGTAACGGGACATGTTACCGTTCCACCGGGTCCGGACTACCTGCACAATGCTGTTTTTTATCAAATCTATCCGCAGACTTTTTATGACTCCAACAATGACGGCATCGGAGATCTAAACGGTATTATTGAAAAACTGGACTATGTAAAAAGTCTTGGCGTTGACGGATTCTGGATCAATCCCTTTTTTGAATCCCCTTTTTACGATGCCGGATACGATATATCCGACTATTACAAAACAGCGCCACGGTACGGGACCAATGAAGACGCCAGACGAATGTTTGAGGAAGCGGAAAAGCGTGGCCTGAAAATATTATTTGACTATGTGATCAGTTACACAAGCATCGAGCACCCCTGGTTCCAGATGTCGGCACGTCAGGAAAAAAACAAGTATTCCAACTGGTATATCTGGACGGATAATACATGGATCAATCCGCCTGATGCCTACAAAGATTCGTTTATCAAAGGATACAGCAGACGAAACGGTCAGTTTATGCGAAATTTTTACTGGAGTCAGCCTGCACTTAATTACGGTTTTGCGAAACCGGAAGAATCGTGGATGCTTCCAATCGATCACCCCGACATTCTCGCTCTTCAGGACGAATTAATAAAAGTGCTTCGATTCTGGATGGACATGGGAGCCGACGGCTTCAGAGCGGATATGGCAGGGGCCCTTGTAAAAAATGCCAATATTACGGGAAACGATCAGTTTTTCAGCACCCGCGACGATGGAACCAAAATTTTCTGGAATAAAATCCGGACCATCTTTAACAATGAATACCCGGACGCGTTTATGGTAGCGGAATGGTCCCATCCGGAATCCGCGCTGTGCGGCGGCGGTTTTCATGCTGATTTTTTTCACTGGTTTCAGGGCTACAATGATTTGCTGCAGAAGGAGAGCTGGCGTATCGGCAACGGATACTCTGAGGGATACAGTTACTTTGACAAGGAAGGTAAGGGAGACATTACCGGTTTTCTGAAAAGCTTTATGGATCAATATCATAAAACCGCAGGCAGAGGGTATATCAATCTTCCCCTTGGAAATCACGATTTATCGCGGTTAAACATCAAACGGTCCACGGATGATCTGGAAATTATTTATGCATTTTCCTTAACCATGCCGGGTATCCCCTTCATTTTTTACGGCAATGAAATAGGCATGCGGCAGTTGTACGGCCTGCCTTATGTGGAAGGCGCCTACAAACCCAGAGCCGGTGGCAGAACGCCCATGCAGTGGACCAGTGGGAAAAACAGGGGATTTTCAGCTTCTGATCCGGAATTGCTTTACCTTCCTGTTGATACGGCTGAAGATGCACCCAATGTGGCTGATCAGGAAAAGGATCCTGACTCCCTTTTAAACCGGGTCAAAAAGCTGATCCAGTTGAAAAAAAATGAAAAAGCGCTCTCAGCCTATGCTGAATTTGTTCCGGTCTATGCAAAACCGGATACATATCCATTCATTTATGTACGTGCGGACGGTGATGATCTGATTTTGGTCATTCTGAATCCGGCTGACCGTAAGGCTGAAGCCGAGTTTACACTGAAACCGTTTATCGATCAATACGAATTGCTTGCGGGCCGTACGATGAATGTTGAGTTCAATAAAGAGCGCACAAAAGTCAAATGCCCTGAAAGGGCTTATGCGATATATCGTCTGATTAAATAATCTGCCAATTAAGATGCATCATCTTGATGATATTAATTGAAGAAATAATTTGGTTTATTGATTAATAATTGTAAATTTCAGGTCAATCGGCCCTGAATATACGGAGAAAACGATGATTCGATCAGTTTTGACCTTGATCATTTTCCCTGTCTGTTTTGCTGTCACAGGACTTATTGCACAAACTGCTCAAATCCAGGTACAGGATGATCCGATACTGACCCCCATTCTAAATCCCCTGCCTGTGATTGACGGAAACGGCAACGATGCATGCTGGGAGAACATACCCTGGCAGCGTATCGATCAGGTATGGATTCCATACGGCGAAACCATTCCGGACGATGATTATAAGGGACATTATAAGATCGGATGGTCCAAGGATCCGAACTGCCTCTATTTTCTTATCGAAGTATATGATGACGTATTTGTGGACGGCTTCAAGTCTGGTGGTCAGACAGCGGATATCTACAACTTTGATATTGTTGAAGTCTTTATTGATGAAGATGATTCGGGCGGTAAACATGTTTTTGACGGTACGGGCAGTACAGGTCAGGAATGGGGATATAATGCAGAAAATGCCTTTTCATACCATATCTATGCGGACTTTCCGGAAAATGGCGGAATCAGTACGGAAATCCATGTAGGCGATCTGGATGGAACCGGATGGGACAACTCGCAAAGTCCGAATTATGCCGATCATTTTCCTGAATTTGCTTTGACCAGGAACCAGAACAGGGCCATCTGGGAATTTTCACTGATCGTCTATGATGACACCTATGAAAGTGACAATGTGGAATCCGCAAGGGTTCAGCTCAAGCCCGGCAAGGAAATCGGGCTCTCAATGGCCTATTGCGAGAACGATGATCCCGATGAGGTTCCAAAAGTACGGGATAACTTTTTCGGTTCTGTGTGGGTACCGGCTGCAGCCTATAATGATCACTGGATCAATGCGGACTATTTCGGAACAATCAAACTGGTGGATGTCCTGGAAAATGCGGTAAACAACAAAATGAATATGGATTACAACAAACTGGATTTATACCCCAATCCGGCCTCATCAACCCTGAAATTATCCCTGAACAATCTCCAAACCGGAACAGTGACCATCCGTATGTTTAACATACTTGGGCAGGAAATTCTGAATCAGATAGCCTCAAAGGCGGACGATCTGTTTCATTGTACACTGCCGCTGGGAAATCTTCCGCATGGCATGTATTTTCTTGAAACACAAATCGGACAGGAATTTTACCATAACAAAGTAATGATAAGTAAATAAATAGCGTTAAATTGCCACCAATTATCATGATAAAAAATAAACATAGGAGAAGACAATGAAACGTTTGTATCTGCTGTTATTGAGTCTGGCTGTTATCTGTTCACTGATGTGCAGCAAAGATGAAGAAGTTACCGGATGGAGCAATATTTCAAAAGTGCTTATTGCCATTCAGTTCAACGGTCCTGACTATACAGGTGATTATTACAGTGGCTACCTTCCCGCCACCGATTATGCCGTCTGGATTGAAAACAGGGACCGCGAATATGTCAGAACCGTTGAGATTACACCCACGGCCGTCTCAGTCAGTGAAAACGGCTCCCATATGGAGCATCTCCCTGCATGGGCAGCTGCTTCCGGGCTTACCTATGCACAGCTTGAACAAACCACCGAAGGCGGCATCGCACCTGAATTTGACGGTCTGACAGGTGCAAGTCCACAATTCTGGGCCAGTCCGGATACAGTGATAACCCTTTCCTGTGAATGGAATATCACCAATGCAAACGGTGAACGTGTTGGCGAAGATGATTATTACATCTGTTTTGAAGCTGCTAATATCACCAAAATGGCAGTAGACAGCCTGGACATTATCAATGCAGAAAATACTTATGCCAGTATCAATGGCGAATCACAATCCGTCACACCGGCGGATCCCACAACACATATACTAAGCATTACCGGATCATTCAGCAGCGAACCGGCAAAAGCTTCGGGGACAGCAAACATATTAGAACCTTAATCCTGATAAAAAAACATCAATGAAAAAAACGCGCCTGTAAATCACCGGATCTCTTATGCTAAATGTCTCCTCCAAAAAAGCAGTTGAAAAAGTTGTTGAAAGAATTAAATAAAAATACTATATTTATCCAACCAATTAACTTCATTGGAGGAA
>Ga0272441_10002199_pt1 | contig 40102 bp, 31 predicted proteins | sample SSMProp6N_FD_193582 | JGI IMG/M metagenome (GOLD analysis project Ga0272441, IMG submission 193582) | Marine sediment archaeal communities from Little Sippewissett salt marsh, Falmouth, MA, United States - SSM-Prop-6N | ecosystem: Environmental > Aquatic > Marine > Wetlands > Sediment ... | reverse complement strand
TGGAATGATCCGGGTCATTCTGGTATAATGATGTGTTGTATGGTGGATGCGATTTAATGGAGGGATCGAATATGAAAAATCATCTGCGAACACTGAGTGCTTGTCTTGTGTGGCTGGTCCTGGCATCTCCCGGGCAGTTATTTGCCCGGTTCGATACCGTGAGTCCTCCAGACAGTATTGTCTCTGTCTTTTTTGATTTAGCCTATATGGGGACAAACCTTGTGGTGATTGTGCCCACCAATGAAGAGGATGAAACCGCCCAGCAACGACTCTATGATTATGTGACGGCTATCTTTGCCGGGTGGGGAGGAGGGGTTGAATTCCTCACGGACCAGGAGGCGCTGACTCAAAACCTGGCGGGAAGACACGTTTTGGCCTATGGGACCCTGACGGGTAATCTCTGGCTGGCGGAACATGCAACGTCTCTGCCTATCCATGTGGAACCCGATTGTATCGATGTGGGTGAACGTGTTGAAGGAGCCGACCTACGCTTGATAGCGGTTTGGGATAATCCGGATGATTCGGATCGGGGTTTGGTCGTGTACACCGCCCAGCAGGCGGCGCAGGTGGTGGGGATTCACGATATACAGACAGGTGCCAGCCAGTTCCTGATCGCCCGGGAGCAACAGGTTTTAAAGCAGGGCTTTTACCTTTGGACGGAATTTGGCTGGTCCTTTTCCGACTATCCGGATTTTTGTCCGGACCTGACTGACGCACAGAAACGGGAAGACTTCGATACCTTTGAGCAAATCATCCGTGATGTGTTCCCAACGGCTCACGCCAACAAGGTTGTCTTCGGCCTCGATATAGATGAGATCTTTTCCACCTATCGTGCCTGTATTACCGATATGGAAAGCACGTTGGATTTCGTCGAGATTCTCGACCGAACGATCAAGGCCTGCAAAGGTAGTCACCTGGACACGGACTACGTCACTTCAGCCTATTATGCGTCGAATAATTTTCTTCGTTCTTATGCGGCAGAGTATCTGAATGAGGAGATCGTGCGCATCCACCAATTTTATTTGAGTCATCTCCTGACGCTTCAGCCAAACAACGCCGTTAGACTTAATCTCCCCCTGACCTACTATGACGGTGATTATTATATTCGACACGATTTTTCCTTCGCAGGCGGGGATTTTATGCGGGGCCTGAAAGTTGAGACCTGTAATGGATGGACACCGGATGAAATCGTCATAAATCACCAGGATAGCCTGGCGATGTTACCCTGGGACTTCCACCGGGGTAAATTTTACTACTCTCGTTTTTACGCTATGGGCGTTCAACCAATCCAGGGAAATCTTGATTTTGTTTTCCGCGCACCCGATGAAATCCTCATACACGTCTCCTTTCCCGTCAATGAGAGCCTAACGTTCGAGATCCCGGAACGGAGCACGGGTCGGGCCGTCATCTACCTGCCGCAGTCCAAACTGCTTTATATTCGTATTCCGTCCATGAACAGGGAGGACATCCCTTTTTACGAAGAAGGTATTCTGCGCGAGGGCAAGAGCAGCCGGCAATCCCCTCGGAAGGTAGAAGCGGCGGTTATCGATATTCGAAACAATGGTGGTGGGAGTGACTTCGTGTGGAACAGCGTGCTGCGCAAATTGCTTGATCGCTCTGTGCCCTATGAAAGCCGTTTCGGTGTCCGGGACACCCCGATCGTTCGGGCCTATGTTTCCCGTCACGGCAGCGGCCAATCGTTACTTCAGCAGGGGCGCACCGAGACCATCCCGTTTTTGGGGGATCAAGCGTTTTTGACAGTCACATCCCAGCCGTTTTTGCCTCCTGCTTCGGATTCCATACGCGTGCCTAAGATCTATGTGTTGAGCGATAATGTCTATTCCGCCGCCGGGAGTCTGACTACTCTGGCCGGACTGGTCGATCCGATTGTTTCGGTCGGTTATACCAATCCGCATATCCTGGGAATGGGCATCGATCCCTTCCATTTCAGCCTGCCCCATTCCAGCTATGCCTTTACGATAGAGCCGGTCGTCGATTTGACGGGCTGTACCACGGCTGCAGACGTCTATCATGTCCATGTTGAAGTCGAAGTCCAACCCACCCTGGATCAGGTCCTTGAGTATGCCAATCAGCCGATGGACGGCTCCCTGGAGGATTTTCTCATGCGTTATGATCCCGTTTTCCAGGAGGTCCTCAGGCTTGTAGAGACAGCGAGACCATGACATATTCTTATTGACAAAAATCTCCGCACAAATCGACCATTTTCAACTCGATCGAGCCGGGGGAATTTTGTTGCAAAGCGCTTCTTTGAGAATAGTATGTATGGGATGCTTGTTACTTTACATAAGTATATGTTTCGAGAGCTGCTGCGGGTTTTCCTCTTCGCGGTGATCGGACTGACGCTGATCTTGAGTCTGGGCAGTATTCTCCAGCCGGTGCAGGAATACGGCGTCGGCCCCCGGCAGGTCGTTCATCTGATGGCCTATTTTCTGCCGATCACGCTGACCTTTGTGCTGCCGTTGGCCGCGCTGTTCGCCGGGGCTTTGATTTACGGACGGTTTGCCAGTGACAATGAATTGGATGCCTGCCGGGCCAGCGGCGTCAGTCTGATCACGCTGACGTTCCCCGGGTTGGTTCTGGCGATCCTGGTGGCTCTGGCCAATCTGTTTCTGAGTTTCCACGTGATGCCGATCTTCGTGCACCGCGCGGAAAGCTCCCTCAAATCCGACGCCAAGCAGATCGTTTTCCGGAATATCCAGCGGCGCCGGTTTTACGAGTTGCCGCCGGACGACCGATACCTGATCTATGCCGACCAGGCCGACATGCAGAACGACACGCTTCTGGGGGTGGTCGTCGCGGAAATGAAAGACAACGAAATGAAAAGCGTGACTACCGCTGAAGTGGCGGAAGTGCATTTCAAATTGCACGATACATTTAACGAAGTGCAAATCACCGCCTCCGGGGCGAGCCGAATGGATGCCATGGGAGAAGGCCGTGTCGGAACGATGTCGGTGTCGCAGGAATTCGGTTCATTACTGGGCGATGAGATTCGATTCAAGAAGTTGAATGAGATGACGGAAATCGCGGCGGACATGATGCGATTTTATCCGATCGAGAAACTCGCGCGTCAGACGTACACGCAATTGATTCTGGAGCTGCTGGCTCGGGATATTCAGACCTGGATCGACACGTCGAGCGGCCGGACACTGGATGCGTCTGGTGAGCGAAGCGGTCGCGTCTACGAGTTGCTCGGGATGCCCCACTCCGTTCAACTGACCGCCGATCGATGCGAAATAGGGGATGAAGAAATCGAGTTGTCCGGCGGAATCGAGATCGTCGAATATGATACGGCCGACAAGCGAACTTTAAGCACGATGACGTGTGAGAGTGCCACGTTGCATATCGAGGAAGGTGTGTCGGCGCCGACGTTGACCCTGGACCTCCACAGCCCCCAGCAAGTGGAAACGGGAGAATTGGATCTACGGCACTGGATTAATGGCCTGATCCTGCCTCAGGCCGTGCAGACGACGGCCAATGCATTTAAAACACGGAACGGCTCGTTAAGGATTGAAAAGCTGGCCTCCGGATTCACAGAACTGCCGGGACTCAATCCAAGCGAAGACTTGGCCGGATTGCGCGCTCAGCTTGACAGGCTCATCCGGAAAACATCCGTGGAGATCAAGTCCGAGATACATACCCGGCTGGTTTTCGGCGCGGGCTGCATCCCCATGATCCTGATCGGTATCGGCCTGGGCATCCTGAAAAAGGGAGGGCATCTGCTCAGCGCCTTCGGCGCGAGCTGCGTGCCCGCGGCCATGTTGATCATGTGTATCATGAGCGGCAAACAGCTTACGGAAAATCTCAGTGCCCAGACGGTTTCCGGCATCGCGTTGATGTGGGCCGGTTTGGGATTCTTATGCTTTTTGACTTTAGCGATTTACGGCTGGTTATTGCGACATTAGACAAATGACATCATGAAGATATTGGATCGATACGTTGCGAAGAATTTTTTGATCGGCTACGCCATTGCACTGGCCGTTCTCATCGGGCTTCGGATCCTCATCGACCTGTTCGTCAAAATCGACGAATTCACCGAACATATAGACCTCGGCACGGCGGCCGTGATTAAGAACATCCTGACGTTTTACGGCCTGAACTGCACCCTTTACTTTCGTGATTTTGCCGGGATGATCACCGTGGTGGCGGCGTCGTTTTCGTTCGGACGGATGGTCCGCTCCAACGAGCTGGTCGCGGTCATGGCCTCGGGCGTCAGCCTCAAGCGCATCATCGGTCCGATCGTGTTTCTGGCCGTGCTGCTGACCGGCGTCCTGGTCGTTGACCAGGAATGGATCATCCCCCGGCTGGCGGACAAGCTCGTGCGCAGCCATGACGACATCCCGGGCCAGGAATCGTATGACGTGAAGTTTATCGGCGACGGCAACGGCTCGTTGATGAGCTCCCAGCGGTTCGACGTGGAAACGTCAACGCTTTATCAACCCACGATTCTGCTGCGCAGGCAGGTCGATCCGGGCATCTGGGAAGTGACCGCGCGGATCGACGCCGGAAAAGCCGTGTACAACGATCGAACCCGTCAATGGGATTTCTACAGCCGCGATCCGAACGATCCGAACAGCAGCGAGTGGCACATGTATGCCGGGGATCCGAACGAGGCCCGCTGGCTCCCTTACGGTCTGCTCTTCGAGACAAATTCCTCCGGAAAACCCCGGAGGATCGCTTCGTACGCCAGTGACATCACGGCGCGAGACATCCCGGTCATGCGCAAATCCGAACATAAAACGTTGCTGGGCCTGCGAGAACTCAATAAGCTCGCAGCGCAGGGAACGCAGGTCGGAGACCTGGCCCAGCTCTACAGTCAGAAGCATTTCCGAATCACCGATCCGATCATCAACCTGATCATGCTCATGATCAGCCTGCCGCTGCTGGTCTGCCGCGATCCGAAGTCGATAAAATCGGCGATTACGATCAGCTTCGCCCTTACGGGGGCGTGTTTTATCACGACGTTCGTCTGCAAAATCCTCGCCACGGAGGTCGTCTTCGATAAGGTCATGCCCGAGTTGTGGGCGTGGCTGCCGGTCTTCATTTTCCTGCCGGTGGCGTTTATCGAGCTGGACGCGATGAAAACGTAACCATTCCTTTGCGGTCGTCTGTCCGGCGTTATTATTTGAGGATTAGAAAAGAATATCGAGTGTGAATCCGAAAGCGTTCAACTCTATCCATTGGCCGTCGAATTTGCGTAATTGCCAAACATAGTAAATCTCGCTCTCTACGTTTTTTGTCAGCTCGAAAGATACGCCGGAATAGATTCTATTTTTCTCGAAAGTCTGTCCCTCGAAGTTGAGATACACCTGGTCTGCAAAGTAAGGCCGGAATTTGAATTTCGTGAATTCGCAGGGCAGTTTGATTTTAAACCGGTGGACGTATCGCCAGAGGTCCTCTCGGTCTTCCTTATCACGAAACTCGAATCTCGACCGGTCGGAAAATTCAAAAGCTCCCAATTGCCCGTTGAACGTAATGTTCACGTGCGGTCGGTTTTCCTGAATCCAGTGGTCACCGACTTTACCGAAGCTCACCTTGTAATTGAATCCGAGGTCTATCCAATCCGTAAGACCCTTGTACACGAATCCCAGATCCGTTTGGTGAAGGTAGAGGTGCCCGGCGCCTTGCCGAAATTTCATGTTCTCTTGAACCTCAACAGTCCAGTCTTTGTTGAGATCAAAAGACGTGCCTGTCGTTTGCCAGAATTGAACGTCGCCGTTGGAAAAAGCAATACAATTCCCACTGAGAAGGGAGACGGCTATAACCGCTGCAACCAAATGCGTTCCATTTATTACTTTCAATCAGAAACTCGCAAAAAGACAAAGATATTATATTGCTTAACCAGACGGCGGATCATTTGATAAAGCCTCTCCGGCGTTCAACCGAATAGTTGAAGAAAACCGTGGATTGTTGAATCAGATGTTCCTTTGAACTTGGACGTTGGGCTCCCTAAGTTTTGCCGCATCGCGGATTTCTCTGTTGGTCCGGACGCTGCACCAGGCCTGGCCGCACATCGAGCAGTAATCGGTCGCGGCGCCCCGGCCCTTCATTTCCCCACAGACCTCGTCGTGCATTCGTTCGGCGGTCTGCGGATCGAGCGATTCGGCCAGATGCGTTTTCCAGTCCAGGTTGGCCCGCGCGATGCTGAGTTTCTTGTCCCGGTCGGCAGCGCCTCTCAAGCCGCGGGCCACGTCGCCCGCATGAGCGGCGATTTTCGAGGCAATGACGCCGGCCCGGACGTCGTCGGCGTCGGGCAGGCCCAGATGCTCTCTCGGCGTGACATAACACAGAAACGAAGCGCCGTAAAACGCCGCCGCGGTCCCGCCGATGGCCGAGGTAATGTGGTCGTAGCCGGGCGCGATATCCGTCACCAGCGGGCCGAGGACGTAGAACGGGGCCCCGTGACAAATCTCCTCCTGAATTTCCATATTGTATTGGATCTGATCGAACGGCACGTGGCCGGGCCCTTCGACCATGACCTGGCAGCCTTTTTCCTGCGCCCGGGTGTTTAGCTCGCCGAGGGTCCTTAGTTCCGCGATCTGCGCTTCGTCGGTGGCGTCGGCGATAGCGCCGGGCCGAAGGCCGTCGCCTAACGAAAAGCAAACGTCGTACTCCGCCATGATGTCGCACAAATCGTCGAACATCTCGTACAAAGGATTCTGCTTCTGGTGGTGCAGCATCCATTTCGCCAGGAGCGCTCCGCCCCGGCTGACGATCCCGGCTACCCGACGTTCGAGCAGGGCCAGATGCTCCCTGAGAATGCCCGCATGAATCGTGAAAAAGTCCACACCCTGTTCAGCTTGTTTTTTTACGGTTTCGAGAATGACTTCGTGATCGATCTCCTCGACGCCCCGGTTCTCGATCACCTGGTAGATCGGCACCGTCCCGAACGGCACCGGGCACCGGGCGAGCAACGTCTCGCGGGTCGCATCGAGATCGCCCCCCGTGCTCAGGTCCATCACCGCATCCGCCCCAGCCTCCAGAGCCGCCTGCATCTTGTCCAGCTCCGCCTTCACCGAGCATCGAACGCTGCTTGTGCCGATATTCGCATTGACCTTCGTTGCCAAAACTCGACCGATTCCGGCCGGCACCAAACCGGATTTCAGGTGCCGCTTATTCGCTGGGATCACCAGCCGATCGGCCGCAAGCTCGGCCCGAATAAGCTCGACATCCACATTCTCAACTTGAGCGACGGTTCTAACCTCATCGCTAATCATTCCATCACGTGCGATTTGCAATTGCGTAGCCATTTGCTTCACTCGTTTCATTTTTTACCGCGGAGACCGCGGAGATCGCAGAGAATCCGGGAAATTATTTACCATTCTAATCAAACCACTCTTTAGGACTTTAACATTAAAATTGATCAGTAAGCCCACCTTGCATTGAGAAAGTTTTAAGTAGGAAAGCAACTGGGCTTTATGAATTGGGGCTATCTGGTCAACAACCTTGATTTCGACAATCACAGATTCTTCGACAAGGATGTCTAAGCGATAGCCACAATCCAGTTTCACATCTCGATACACAATCGGCAACCGTTTTTGCCGTTCGATTTTTAGTCCGTGTTCAGCAAGCTCAAAAGCTAAGCAAGCCTCGTACGCCGACTCAAGTAAACCTGGCCCAAGGGCTCTGTGCACATTAATAGCACAATTAATGATCGTCTCTGTTATATGATCCAGTTCTTCCTTTTCTGTCATCTCGGCGTTCTCAGCGATCTCGGCGGTAAATAAAAAATCGCTCCCGCGGGAAGCGATTCATTCACAGGTTGTCGGCTTGTGATGTTTTCATATCACTTTCCTACGCAGGCGTCGGCGCCGGTCCGGCGACTGTCCTGATCAGGTTCCAAGGGTTTTCTCTCAGGCCCGCTGACCTGCTGGGCCACCCCTAGTGAACAAGCTCCAGTATAACGATTGGTTCTTGCCGGTCAAGTAAATATCTACGGAGTATGGCATTCCGATAGGAACAGGAGTCCACCATGCTTGGATAGCAGTCCATAGAAGGTTCGGATTTCTTTGGGATTGACGATTCGTACATAACCGTTTACCATTTCCACGCCCAAAGGGAGGTGATGGATGCCGACATATTAAGAACCTACTGAACGAAGGAGCGGCATGATGGATATTGTATTGGGTGTGGTTGCGGTTCTGGCCTTTTTGGTCTCAGTCATCACGGCATGGGTATCAATCGGCCAATGGAAGGTGAACCGGAGGCAGCTTGAGGCGACGCGCCAGGCTCGTCGAACGGAGAACCTCCTCGTTTTGTTCCAGGATTTACACCAGGCTGAATTCAGAGATGCCCGAAACGTGTTGCGCGATCCGAAGGTGCATGATGTGAACGATCTGGCGGCGAAGAAGGTGTGCTCAAGCTTCGACTTCGCGGGTTTGTTCGTCCGGGCCGATTTGGTGGACAAAGACATTTTTTTCTGGTATTGGGGCGATGCGTTACGTAACCTTGGCGAGGTGCTGGAGTCATTTCTTGAGAAAGAGCAATTGAGGGGTTTGACCGGCCGACAATACTGGAAAGATTTCGCGTGGCTCATTGAGCAAGCCAAAGCGCGCGCGAGACCGGAAAGCCGTCAAACGGCCGCAGAAGGAAAGCACCAGCAACAGAAAACCACACCCACGCATCAGGTTATCTAAGGTCGCTGTAGAAAGACGTGGACGCCTTTTTTGTTGGAGGTGACGATGTCGAGCTTGCCGTCGGCGTTCATATCGACGACCTCGAATTGCGTGCCGACGCCGGAGTCGTTGTCGATCTCGTGCAGGATGAACTCGGGCTTGCCGTTGTCGCGGCGCAGCTCGAACCAGTAGAGCATCGCCGGATCCCGGCCGCCGGGATCCTTGCCCTGATGGGCGAAGTGCCTCTTGCCCGTGACGACGTCCTTGATCCCGTCCCGGTTCATATCGGCCAGGATCATCGCGTGCGGCTGCGAATACTTCTTAAAGAAAAGATGCTGCTCAAACTGCGGGCCGTCCGAGCCGGCTTTCTGCTCGAACCACCAGAAGCCGTAACGGTGCGCCGAGCTGGTAATCACATCATTGTCGCCGTCGTTATCGACGTCATAGACGAGCATGTTGGCGCAGTCCTCGCCGAGGTTGACCGGGTGCCATTTCCAGTTGTTGCGCGTGCGTCTTCTCGGCGCCTCCCACCAGCCTTCTTTCACAAGCACGTCGCATCGCCCGTCGCCGTTCATATCCCCCGCGCCGAGGCCATGGCTGTATTTCTTCGTGCCCGGTGCATCCGGTCCGGCCGCAATCAAATGCATATCCCAAAGCCCCTCAAGGTCGTCCGGCACGCCGAACCAGCACATCTGTCCTTCCGGCCGGACCGCAAAGATCGGGACCGGCTTGCCGTTACCCAGCAGATCGGCGAAGATCGGCGTCTCGTTGCATGCGCTCTTGACGACGATGCGCTGCTTCCAGTGGCCGGGCTGGTTCTTCGGATTCTCGTACCAGAAACACTCGGTATCGGGTAGCCCGATCACAATCGAATCGACCCACCCATCCCCGTTGACGTCCTGGGCGAAGTTGACAAAGCAGTTGCTATAGCCCTTGGTCCCGTCGTACTTCCCGACGGGTCGAACCTCGTGCATTTTCCATCCGGGCGCCGCATACCAAACGTCGCCGGACAGAATATCCAGCTTCCCATCCCGATTCACGTCCCCGACAGCCACCCCCTCGGCCCGAAACGTCTGATCCACAACGATCTTCGTAAAACTCACTTCTTCGGCCAAAGCCGATGCCGCCATCAGGATAACCAACAAACACGTCCATTTCGTACTCATAATAACCTCCAAGTCCAAATTCGGTTCTGTAAACTTGCCCCTCATTATAGCGGGCAAATCTTCAGCGGACAAGCAATTACCTTTCGATCCGTAGGGTAGGGCTCGCCCCACCAATATTTTATTGGACAAAAAAACTCTCATGTCATAAGCTAAATCATCCGGATGCCGAACGAGCCCGGATCGATGCATCTGTTGGGAGAGCCCTATGCGAGGCTGGCTTCATGGCATGAATGAAAGGCTCGGCCAATCAGCGTTAAATATGGCCAGGACGGGGTGTGAACCGTCCGCCTCCAAACGATAGATTTACAGTCCATATCGAAAGGTTTTAAACAAACAAACGCATTTTGTTGCGAAAAAACGATTTTCAGAAAGGATGGTGTCCCGTGAAGCGTGCAGTGCTTATTCGTGCCGGTGTCGTGGTGTTTTGTCTATCAGTATTCTGCGCAACATGGATCGTCCACGCTGCGGGATCCCAGAATCAGTCGGAGAGAAAAGCCAAAACTGTAAGTCCCCGGATTCGGGCCCTGCGTCCGGTCGGAACAAAGCCCAAAATCGTCTCCGGGCAGTTTCGAAAAGGTCTGCCCCAAAGACGGCCGCAGATTCCGGATCAACCGGAAGGTCGTTCAGGCCGAATCAAGATCCCCAAAGCCGGGAAACGGACCGTGGCCGAGAGCATGGCCATTCTGAAACAGATCAAGGGCACACGTCTGCTGCTGGACGCCGCACCTGTCCCGACCGCCGCGGATGCCGATCCCGGGCTGAGTGTGCTGCTCACACCTTGCAGTCCGTCCGGATCAATCAAAGGGGTACGGGACGTGAGTCTGACGCTCTTTGGTGTGGTCCTGCGTTCGACCAGCACGACCTTACAGAACTGTGTGAGTATGAATAGTGTGGATGTCCTCGGTGCCGGGCTCGATAAAGGCCGTGTGCATGTAGGACTCCAGGGAGTCGAACCCGGCTGGTACATTGTTGGAGCGGAGTTTGCCCCCGGCGGCGGGCGCGGACCACGGGATTTGGCGGCCCGATACAGCCTCTCGCATTACGAGGGCGGCACCAGTGTATCAGACGATGGAGGACGCATGCAGGTCACCTACGATCGGTCTCTGGGCGAACCCATGTATGTGCCCGTTCTGTTTCAAATCACCAAACCCAACAGCCGTGCCAATATATGGTTCTGTCTGCCCGAAGAGGATAGCTTCTGGTTTATTGGGGCCACAGCCCAAAGACTGGATTAACAACACAACAACCAACGCCCCTTCACCTTAAGATCGCAGTCGTCGTTTTCTGATGGTCACTTCCGGCTAAAAGCACCATAAAAACTCAGTATCCGCCCTGAGACGCTCGAATCTTGCAATACCGTGCCTTAGCGAGAGAACAGCACAGTTAGCGTTTTATCCAAGAGTGGTACGATACCTTCAAAGCCGTAAACAACCTCATAGTCGCATCCATCCTTTTCACATTTAACAAATAAGCTGTCGCAATCGTTCATATCGAGCCGCAGGAAATCACGTATCTCGGCGATTTCATGGGAATCATTTATCAGATGAAATTGTTTGGAGAGTTCGCTGATTTTCATTTTAAAAGCCCTCTATCGCCTCAAGATAGACGCTACGATGATGTCCAATACATATCAATACTCATAATAACCTCCAATTCCAACTCCGGTTTGTAAGTTCCCCTTCATTATAGCGAGCCGCCCTTCGCCGGGCAAACAAATACTCAGACCTGCAAATCGTAGGGTAGGGCTGGCTTTATCTCAGGTGATCAGTGAACCAAAGGCCATCACACAATAAAAACACAATCATATTGATCTTCTATTTATGGTAAGCTAAAATATTGGCTGCGAACACTGAATTCTATTATATGTAGTGGATGAATTGTTAAAACGAAGAACAAGGCATGTATAAAGACGACATACAAAAATTAATCATTCAATCTCCTCTGGAAATTGATACGGAAATACAAATGAGTGGCCGTCCACCGACTATGGCTAATTCCGAATTTTTAACAAACAGAGAACAAGGCGATTGGGCGGAGCAAATCGTCAGCAAAGCAATCAATGAATATGTGGACGATTATTTTTCGGTTGAGTATGGTCGAACAGAATCCATCGCGGCCGGAGATAATGATTTTGCTCAATTCTACAAAGACTATCAGGATGAGCTCAATTCCATAGGGAAGAGGCCCGATCTCCTTGTTTTTAAGGATTCAGATTTCTCAGACAAAAATGTTGATATTGAAAACGATGAACATATCCGAAAAGCGGTAGCGGCTATAGAGATTCGATCAAGCTCGTTCTTGGTGAACAAGTATTCGGCGTTCATGGATAAAAGGCAATCAGAGGCGATTGCTGAATGTGCTCAAATACGTAAAGACATTATATCGGGGCCTCTCGGTGATCTTTTAAAGCGGAAAAATAAAACCATTTACAGCCTTATTGAAAATGCGACAGATGAAACATTCAGGGAATTGGATTTCCGACGTCCTTCCTGGTCATTAACTCAAGAATTGAGAGATTTAACCGAATTCTTAAAAGCATTGAAGGAAAATATTAAAATACTGCATAAGCGGGATTATCTCAGCATTACTCCAAAATTGGAAGATATAGCTCTCGTAAATAGATGGATACACAATTACAATGTCAGGCACTACTACTTGCAGGTTTTTTTCGACAAGGCATACGTCATTTCTTTTAAGGATATACTTTCGCTGGTCTGTGATGAGGACAACGAAGGGAGAATCTTCTCAATTGAAAGAGACGTCAAGAACCAGAGAAAAACTACGATAAAAGTCAATGTCCAGATTGGCAAAGAAATCTTAGGCAGGATTGATATGCCAAAACACAGATCCGCTATGAAGGAATTGGATCGAGGGCGTTTGTTATTTTATGTGACTTTCGACGGCGGAAAGGGTTATCTGGATAAAGAAATATTTATGCGGGATATCATCAATGCATGAATCAAAATATTTTTTAGAAACACCGGTCAGCTATCGGCGAGAATACGGGCAATTCTTTACACCGCCTAAAATCGCACGATTAATGGTTGAGTGGATTCTGCGGGATAATCCCAAAACGATCTTGGATCCCGCTTTTGGTCTCGGCGTATTCTACGACGAAATATTGAAGATCGATCCGACTCAGAAAATCCACTTCACCGGATATGAGATTGACGGACGAATCTTGTCATATCTGAATTCCGGGAAAAACCACTCGAATCTAAGCATAATTAACGGTGATTACCTTGAGGCGGATTTAGATTCGTTCGACGCCATTATCTGCAATCCACCCTATATGAGATTTCAGAAGTTTCTTAACCGGCATAATGTCTTACCTCAAATAGAGAAGAAAATTGGGAAAAAACTTATGGGGTATGCAAACATTGCATCCGTATTCTTAGTGAAAGCTATTCAGGAACTTCGTAAGAATGGGATGTTGTCATTTATTATGCCGTTCGAGTTTTTTAATACGGGTTATGGCGAAGAAGTTAAGAGAAGTTTAGTAGAGCAACATCTTTTAAAACAAATCATCGTGTTTTCTAATGAAAAAGATATTTTTCCCGATGCGACAACGACGGTTTGTATCTTGCTCTGCAAAAAAGACGACAAAGAAGATGCTATAAAAATAACTTCTATTGACACCGAACGTGACATAACTCAAATAAGAGATATTCACGATTATTATCAGCATGAAATATCCTCAACCGACCTTCCTTACAGCAAGAAGTGGACCCCTATTATATCTTCTTTGTTTAGCAAAAAAAATGTCCCATCTGGATTTTGCAAGATATCACTATACGGTGCATTTATGAGGGGCATAGCAACCGGTGCGAATAGCTTTTTTGCTTTAAGTAAAAATGAAATTGAAGAGCTGAAATTGGGTGATCGTAACGTATGTCGGTGTATCACTAAAAGTCCACAAATAAAAAAAGCCGTGTTTACAAAAGAGGACTTCAATATCCTAAACAATAATAATAGTCCGGTTTACTGTTTAGATGTTAAAGAACACGATAAACCGGAAGTTGTTGATTATATTCAACAGGGAGAAAAATCGGGTTTCCAGAATAGGTATCTAACAAAAAACAGAGATCCTTGGTATAAGATCGAACATCGACTGCCCGCCCCAATACTTTTTGGGGTGTTTAGCCGGGGACGCCTGAAAGTCGTGAGAAACTATTCTTCTGCAATTAACTTCACGTGTTTCCATTCTTTCTATCCAAATATGTTTGGGGAGAAATATATAGACAAGTTGTTCATTTATTTTTTAAGTGATAGTGGTCAAGAAATCATAAAAATGAATAAGAGGAGTTATGGCAACTCATTAGATAAATTGGAACCCGGCGATCTCAATGACTGTCTATGTCCCAATCAAGAACAGTTGGATATGATCGAGGATTGGGAAGCTGAACAAATTTTAGAAACAGCAAAAACGGAGGAAAAGAAGGCCATCAAAAAAAGTAATCAAGTGGTTGATAGAATTATTCATTCCCAACGTTGCATTCGACAGACAGCCAAGCAGGTTGGGTAAATTTTATGTTCACGTTGCCAATTTAAAACCACAAAACGCGTGGGTAGGTATCTGCCTTTCGTGAATATCTACTCTTTTGATTCCACTTCTTTATTGAATTTTCGCAGGGCGGCCTGGGGTGAGATGAATTTAACCTTGTTGGCCTTATAATCCCAGACGGCCAGCGGCAGCTTGAGTTTCTTATGCTTCTCAATGACTTCCTTGACGGCCTCCCTCATGGCCAAAAGGGCTTTATCACTCATAGTTAATCGCTTTTTCATGAGCCTGCGATTCCCTGAATAATCGTATCGTATAAATGCCTATTGATTATCTTCACTTTACCCTTTTTCCCCTCCGCGATCAAGACCGACCCCATGGGCAGGAAATCTGCCCATCCCACTTTTTTGGATATATATCAGCGTAAATCTGCGAAATCCGCGGTTAAAAATGAGATTTCAGTTGACTTTAATCTTATAATATAGTATAATGTATAACTAACATAAGAATAGAATAGCAAAATACAGAATACAGGACACAGGAGACTTTGCCATTTACGATTTACGATTTACGATTTACGATTTCTCGGCGTTCTCCGCGTTCCCGGCGGTTGATGCAAAAATCTTTGCAAACTTTTACAAATTTTCACAAAAATGATCAAAAACTTCAAAAAACCATGTCAATCCGTGTCAAAAAAACAAAGAAATGGTGTTTATTCGCGTTAATTCGTGGTTTCAACCGACTTTGCCTGATAAGGCTACGCCGGACAAGTTTGAAAAAACAAAGCCAAATTCATTCCGGATTACGGCAATACGGGCGAATGGGGGCATTGGCGGGTGAGGATGTTGCGGCCGGTCTCGGTGACGAGGATGTCGTCTTCGATGCGGACGCCGAGCTTGCCGGGCATGTAGATGCCGGGCTCGATGGTGAGTACCTGGCCGGGCTGGAGGGTGCCTTGCCGTAAGGCATCCTGTGGATTCGCCTCCGGCTTGAGGAACGGGATTTCGTGGATTTCCAGGCCGAAGCCGTGTCCCGTGCCGTGGCTGTAAACGGGCAGGTTGCTCTTTTTGATCACCTGCCGGGCGGCGGCATCGACCTCGGTGAGTTTGACGCCGGGACGAATCGCCTCAATCGCCGCGGCCTGGGCCTGCTCGACGACGTCATAGACTCTTCGGTAAAGGGCCGTCATGGAACCCATCGCGAAGCATCGGGTGATATCGCTGCAATAGCCTTTGTATTTGGCGCCGAAGTCGATCAGGACGGTGTCCTTCTTCCTGAGCTTCTTTTTGCCCGGCTGATGATGCGGCCGGGAGGCGTTGGGCCCAAAGGCGACGATGGTCTCGAAAGCGTTGGACGCGCCGAGCTTGCGGATTTGGAAGTCCAGCATGCCCGCTAATTCGCTTTCGGTGATGCCCGGTTGGATGTTCGGCAAGGTATGCTCAAGGGCTCGGTTCGAGATCGCAACGGCGGCCCTGATCGCGGCCAGCTCGCTTTTATCTTTGACGCTGCGGATAGGCTCGATGACGTTCGCCGCCGTTTTGAGACGGGCCTTGACGGCCTTTTTCATCTGCTCGAAATCGGCCAGCGAGGTGGATTCTTCGACGGTGACGGTCCTCACGGACTTCAATCTTTTAAGGAGCTTGGCGAGGGCTTCGGACAACGATCCGGTCCGCTCGATGATCTTGCAGCGTGGACATTCCTGCTGCGCCTGCTCGGTGTACCGGCTGTCGGTCAGCAGAACAACCCGGCCTGCGGCCACGACGGCCCAGCTATCGTCGCCCAGAAAGCCGGTTACATACGTGACATTGGCGGGCCTGGTGAGAACGAGGCAGCGTATTCTCCTTTTATCGAGTTGCCGGCGCACGGTCCTGATACGACCTGTTATGATCTTCTTGTCCATTCGTATTACCTAACAAAAATCCGTCATAAAAGAAAGCGTTTTTCGTTCGTTTGGCTTAATGAGTCTCTATTTGTATATTTTATTTAGACAGCGACCTTGCTGGGGGGGAAACCGGTGGGTGCGGCACGATGTGCCGGCCTGTGGTGTTTTCCGCGAGGAAGGAGAACTTCTTGTCGCGTCCAATTTTCCCGGACAGGACGGCAGTGGCCGTCCTTTTTTTATGCCTTGTCAAAAGCCCTTCTTACCATTAAAATGGCCGGGTAAATGTCAGAAGACGAAATAAGGCTCTATCGAAAGGGCGGGTTTCTTTACCCCGATTATTAATCTAAAACGATGATATTACCGATTCGCACAAGTATTTCACCCCGGCGGACGCCGTATATCAACCACGCCCTCATCGTGGTGAACGTGGTCGTTTTTCTGCTGTCGTATGCGCCTCGCGTCGATCCGTTCACCGGCGAGCCGGAGCTCCTTCGACGTTGGGCGGAGCAGCTCGTGCTGGATCCCACACCCGGCCGTTTGTATTTATGGCAGTTCGTCAGCTATGCCTTCCTGCACGGCGGCCTTTTGCATATCATCGGAAATATGTTCTTCCTGTACTTGTTCGGCAATAATGTCAACGACAAGCTTGGTCATATCGGCTATTTGTGTTTTTACCTTGGCGGCGCGGTCTTTAGCGGTATCGGTCATGTCTTTATGAGCGGCGCCCAGGTTCTCGGCGCCAGCGGCGCGGTCGCGGCGGTCACGGGCGCGTATCTCGTGCTGTTCCCGCAAACCCTGGTTACCGTGCTGTATTGGTTCTTTTTTATCGGCATGATCGAACTGCCGGCACTGTATTTCATCGCCTTTAAGCTCATCATCTGGGATAATGTGATTGAGCCCAGCTTTGCCCCTCCGGTTGCCGTGGCCTACGGCGCCCACCTGGCGGGCTATGCCTTCGGCATCGCGGCGATGATCGTCATGCTCGGAGCCGGTCTGATCAGTTCGAGCCAGTTCGATTTGTGGTCGATGATCAAACGATGGAATCGTCGCCGGCGTTATCGCGATGTGGTCTCGGGCGGCTTCGATCCCTACACGGGCCGACAGTCCAAACACATCAAGGTCAAAGAGGTCATCAAAAGCGCCGCTCAACAACAAAAGGAAGAGCAAATCCGGGAGGTTCGCAGCGAGGTGAGCAACCGGATCGCTGAGCGGAATCTGCCGGCCGCCGCTTTGGCTTATCTTGAACTGATGAAGCTTGACAGCGAGCAGGTTTTGCCCCGCCAGTACTTGCTGGACGTTGCCAACCAACTCGCCGGTGAGAATAAATACGTCGAATCCGCGCGGGCCTACGAGCAGTTTCTGGCCCATTACGGCAACTACGAATATGCCGAGCAGGTCGAGTTGATGTTGGGGATCGTTTATTCGCGCTATTTGGACCAGAAGGAGCCGGCGATCAAGCACCTTCGGATCGCGGCCGAGAAACTTTCCGATCCCGGCCAGTTAAAAATGTGCCGGGACGAGCTCGCCCGCCTGCAAGAATAGGTGGGAAGGAATGTGAAGGGATCCGTTTGATTCCGGAAAGCATGCGGTGGAGCGCGCCGTCAACCGCTACATTCGGCCCACCACTTTTCCCACAGGGCGGCCATATGTTTGACTTTCTCCGGATGCTTCTTGGCCAGGTTGTTCAGTTCCGTTCTGTCTTTATCAAGATCGTACAGCTCCCAATCCGCCTTACCGAACCGGACCAGCTTCCAATCGCCCATGCGAACGGCTTTGGCCTGTCCGAATTGCCAGTAGAGCGCATCGTGCCCATGTCTTTGCTTTCCCTGGAAGATCGGCAGAAGCGATTTACCCGCGAAGGCTTTGGTTTTTCTGCCGTTGATCCGGTCGGGATAGCTCGCCCCGGCAACGTCCATGAACGTCGGCGCCATATCGATGATATGCCCCACCTGGTCGGTCATCGTGCCCGGCTCGATCACGCCGGGCCAATAGGCGATGAAGGGCGTGCAGTTGCCTCCTTCGTAGTCGGTGGATTTATATTTCCTGTACGGCGTGTTGCTGGCATTGGCCCAGGCCGGACCCAGGGCGCGATAGCCTTCAACAGGTCCCGGTGGAATGTCCGGCGTCTTGTCGGGCGTCTCGGCGCAGCCGCCGTTGTCGGACAAGAACAAAACGAGCGTGTTGTCCCATTGGCCGATCTCTTTGACCTTGGCAAAGACTCTGCCGATGGCCTGATCCAAGCGGTCGATCATCGCGGCATAAACCGCAATAGCCAGATCGGCCTCGTCCTTTTCCGAATCGCTCAACGACTCCCAACTCGGCACTTTCTCATCTCGCGGGGACATCGCATATTTCGGGTCGAGTAATCCCATCTTGATCTGGCGCTTGTAGCGCCGCCGGCGCAGCGCGTCCCAGCCGATTTTGTATTTGCCGCGATATTTGGCGATATCCTCCGGCCATGCGTGCAAGGGATAATGCGGTGCCGTCTGTGGCAGATAGAGCAGAAACGGCTTGCTTTCGTTTTTGTACTCTTCGAGCCGGGCAATGGCATAATCCGCAAAGGCGTCCGTCGTATAGAAGTTCTTGTCTTCAGGCGTGTAGCCCATAATCACTTTGTCTTCGATGGCCCACCGGCGCGGCGACGGTCTTTTCCGGCCGGGTTTGCCTTCGCCGGGCCGGGCCTTGATTCCGGGATTCCAAAAATTGCAGCACCCATCGGCCAGGCCGTAGTACCGGTCGAAACCGCGGGTGGTGGGAAGAGGCTGCTGGTGCCATTTGCCGGAGAGTATCGTTCGGTAGCCGGCGGCGCGCAACACCTCGCCGAAGGTCGCGCCGTGCTCCATATTTTTCACGCCCACGGCCTGGTCGTACTGGCCCGTCAGAAGCGACGCTCGCGTGGGGCTGCATTTGGCGCAGTTGTAAAATTGCGTGAATCGCATCCCGCCCGCCGCTAAGGCGTCGAGGTTCGGCGTTTTGATTTCTCCGCCATAACAGCCGATATCGGAATAGCCCATATCATCGGCCATGATGAGGATGATATTCGGCTTCTTTGCCGAGGGATGGGGACCTTTTTGATCCGCTCGCAAATATCCGGGTAAGGCCAACGATGCGGCTCCCAGTCCCAATGTCTTGATAAAGTCCCGTCGTGTCCAGTCGTTTCGGTGCATACCATGATCCTTCCAAAACAGTCTTGAAGATAATACAGTAGTATTTTAAGCTGTTCATCGGACAAGATCAAATGTGATCCTGTATAGAATATTGATAGGATTACCATTGAAAGGTGAATGTGATGAATTTGAGTTTGTTATCGTCCAATGCAGTCAGGAGATTTACGGTCACGTTACTGTTCGGCATAAGCATAATGCCAGCAATACTTTGTTTTGGGAATGAATCTCCAAGCGGGAAGTATCTCAAAGCGGCTCAGGATTTTGCCGATACGGTTATTGAGAAAGGACGTGACACGTACGGGCAAAAGCACACGCCGCTGTTTGTTGACGGCCTCCATGCCGTGAGCTTGAAACCTGTCATCTGGAAAAAGGACGGCCAGTCGTGGGTTCTCTCGAATTTCGCAAGCCAGCAGCCTTTGATTCGCCTCCTCGACGGTTTGAGCATGCTGACGAACAATCCCGGGTATCACCGGGCCGCGGCGGAGGCCACGGATTACGCTCTCAAGCATCTTCAATCCCCGAACGGCCTGCTGTATTGGGGCGGCCACGTGGCCTGGGATCTGGAAACGGAGCGAGCCGTTGGCCAGTATGCCGGCATCCACGAGATGAAGGCGCACCAGCCTTACTATCGTTTTATGTGGGAGGTGGATCCCGAATCCACGCGCAAATTGATGGGGGCCGTCTGGGCCACGCATATCCTCGATTGGAGCCGGCTCGATTATAACCGACACGCCAATACCGAAAAGCCGGCGAAGCCTCAATGGGACCATGCGTTCGCCGCGGACATCGAAGTGCCCTTCCCGGCGAAGGGATCCAATCTGTCCTTTGCCAACGTGACGCCCCCTTTGATACACAGCGGAACCATGCTGGCGGCGCTCGACAAGAACGAGGACGCGCTCACATGGACGCGCCGGCTGGTTTATCGCTGGCAACAGGCCAAACATCCGGACACGGGATTGTGCGGCGGGCAATTGAGCTACCGGAAGAACGACCGGGCTCAGGATGCACTCGGACACGTTCACCCTTCGATCAACGAAGCCCAAATTGTAGCCTCGTATCATCAGACGTCGCGCTATCATCATATCCCTCTGGCGCAGATGCAGGCCGCACAGACACTGCTCGAAGCCGAGGGTGAATATGCAAAAGTTGGGCGAGAATTTATCACATGGGCCATCGAGGATTTGAAAATCTACGCCGAACGAAGTTACGATCCCGATACGGGACAGTTCATCGCCATGATGATCGACGGCACGCCGTTGAAATGGCGAGAAGCAAAAACGGGATACTACGTGCCCGAATCTTTTGCTCCGCGAAGTCCTGATGGACACCTGCTCTGGAGCTATGCGATGGCGTATCGCATTTCTAAAGACAAACAGATTTGGAAAATCGTTCGTCAGTTAACCGAGACGATGGGATTCGGCGATATTGGTTCACCGTCAGGGCAAGAGCAGACATTGAAGCTTGACACGGATAGCACGGATTGGCGGTTGATTTACGCTCTGCTTGAATTGCACCGCGCTACCGGCAATCGCTCCATGCTGACATTGGCGTGTCGCATTGCCGACAATTTATTAAGGCTGCAAGCATCCACGGGCTTATTTCCAAGACCCGAACGGGAGTACGCGAGAACGGGCGACGAGATTCCGCTGGCATTGCTTCACTTAGCGGCGGCCCTCGACGGCAAGAGTAACAAGATGCCGTCACCCGCCTTTGACGGTCGATTTTTCCACTGCGAATATCACGGCCCGCTGGAAGAATACCAAAAAAAGCGCGCCGACAAACGGACCTACGACAATTACGTGTTCTATGGTTCGCCCTGATTGTTCATATCCTTTTTTCCAGGAATAATCCTTGTACCGGATCATATCTCGAGTGATAGCTTCAGGGAGAGCGTTGTGAAAATTAAGATGGTTCGTATTCCTCGCGAATATACTTTCGCAGCAGCGCAGTCAACTCGTATCGCAATACTTTTGCAGACTGGCCGGCCGCCTTGGCCGCTTTCGTCGTAAGGTGGAACAGCCGGCACAGGTCTCTAAAAGACGGACCCGTGAAGCAGAAAGTCACGGTGCCGAGATAGGCGCGCAGGTAAGGCCGGTCGCTTCCCGGTTCGGCCAGCCAGATACGCAACATGCGCTTAACACTGCCGCCCGGATCCCGCGCAAAACGCGGATAATCCGGATCGCGGTCGTACACAACGGTATGCGTACTCGTCCTGATCCATGCCGTGCGCTGCTCAACATGAAAAAACGTCGTGCACATCCCTTGCGCCCCGTAGATATCCGGTTATTTCATCTTTTCTTTGTATTGCCCGAACGACTTGGCGATTTGTGCGGCTTTGGCGTCGCCGGCGTGGACGACCACCCGGTATTCGATGGTGAGCGGTTCGCCCTTTGCCAGGTTCAGCTTGTTGCCCTCCAGCCAGAACATCGGCGTGGGGGAAAAGAAGCCGTAGTCGCGCGTGAACCATTTGCTCGGGAACCAGCGATTTTTCGGATGCTGCAAAATGGCGATGCCCTCGGTGACGCCGTCGCGTGTGCCGGAATAATCGCACCAGGGCGAAGCCTGGCCAAACGTGCCCTTCTCGCGGGTCTTCCCCTCGGCATTGACGAGCGTGCCGCCGGACTTAACGCTCAATTCCGGCACAACCCGCGCCGAAAACAGCGAGTGATTGGTTTTGAGAATTTCGACATCGACCAGAGGGGTCATGGTTATTTTGAAATCAATGATCCTGACCTTTTCACTCGGCGCAAAAATCACGATCTTTCGCCTGTCTTCGATGACGGGGTCTTTGCCCGGCTGCTTCCATAAGCACCGGTCGGAGAGAATCACTTCGGAGCCTCCCGTGTCGGAAATGATGGGGCCCTGTGAGAGGATTTGTCCGCGCTCGTTGACATCCTGCCAGTAATTGCCGCCGTTGACGCGGTCGCAGCCGAAAAACAGCGAGTGATGGTGCGGATACGGCTGGGACGTTTCCGTCGTGATCGATTTGCCCGAATCCGGTCCATTCACCGGCCAGAAATACGGATACTTCTGCGAAGCGCCGTACTTGTAGCATGTGAACAATTTACCATCGATTTTAATCGCGATCCGGTCTTTTTCGCGAGCCGCCGTCACCTGCAGCGGAGCACCTTGGGACAGAGAATAACAGGAAGTGACTATTAATAAAAGTAAAGCGTTTCGCATCCACCGGTTCATACAAGCTCCTGTCTTTTCAATAATCAATAGTCAATCTCAACAAAGTTTCCACGGGCTGCGCATCGGCTTGGCGAGCATACGATTGGCCTGATCGTCGCCGACGAATTCTTCCTTGTCGGGATTCCACTTGAGCTTTCGGCCCAGCCGCATGGCGATCTCACCCAATAGACACACCGTGCAGGACCGGTGCGCGACCTCAACCGGGGCGACGGTTTCGCGCCGCGACTGGATACATTCGATCAGGTTGCCCTTGTGACTGTTGCTCTTGTAAAGCTGGATTTCATCCGAGCCGATGGTCGAGGTCAGCAAGGATTTCGGGTGTGTATCGACCTGCCCGCGCATGACGTACACCCAGCCCTCGGTGCCATCGAAGAGAACGCCCTGCTTGTTCTTCTTATTGTCGGCGCAGATAACCTTGACGCCGTTGGCGTACGTGTACGTGATACTAAAATCACCGTGTACGTCCCAGAGGCCGTCCTTGGGATATTCCGTCTGCCCTTCGATCTCGATGGGTCCGGTGTATTCGGTTCCCATGCCCCACTGAGCGATGTCGTTGTGGTGGGCGCCCCAGCCGGTAATCATGCCGGCTCCATAATCGGCAATCCGCAGCCAGCCGGGCCGGTCGTAGCCTTTCTGCGGATGAACGCGCTTTTCGGTATAGGCCGCCCAGGGCGCCGGGCCCAGCCACATATCATAGTTGAGTCCCTCGGGGACCGGCATGGGCGGCTCCGGGCGGGTGGCGGGATCCACGCCGAAGCCGACTTTGACGGTGTGCAGCTTGCCGATCCGGCCGTTGCGAACCAGTTCGCAGGCCCGGCGCCATCGCGCATCCGAACGCTGCTGGCTTCCGACCTGAAAGATTCGCCCGTACCGACGGACCGTATCGCTCAAGACACGTCCTTCTTTGATAGTCAGGCTTAGCGGCTTTTGCAAAAAGATGTCCTTGCCCGCTTTGGCCGCGGCGATGGCGGGAAGCACGTGCCAGTGATCGGGCGTGGCGATGCAGACCGCGTCGATATCTGCCTGGGCGACGAGGTCTCTGAAATTGCCATAAGTCTTGCACCCTTTATACTCGCCAGAAGCTTGCCGGCTATAGTGGGTTTCAACGGTTTTCTTGGCGTTTTCGACGCGTTTGGCATCGACGTCGCACACGGCAACCACCTGGGCTTGCTTGATCCCCAGAATCTCTCGCATGTCCCCCATACCCATCCGCCCGACACCGATAAAACCGAACGTAATGCGATTGCTCGGCGCTTCGGCGCCGAAGACCGATGACGGCACAAACAAAGCCGTCCCAACAGCCGCTGAGCCTTTAAGAAACTGCCGACGTGTCACAATGTTCATCCTATGAGTTCTTTTACTTTTCATTTCTCAATCCCGTACCAAGTCTTTCAATAGTCAATATTAGATCGTCAATTCACAGCCTCCACGGACTTCGCATGGAACGATGGAGTAACCGATTGGCGGTTTCGTCATTGGTGAACGTCTCAGCCTCCGGGTCCCATGTGAGCTTGCGTCCGACCTGGATGGCGATATGTCCCAATTGACACAGTGACGTCGTCCGGTGGCCCACCTCCGCGTCCGCCAGGGTTTGGCCCCGGGTCTTCACGGCGTCGATGAAATCTCTCTTTTCGCTTTTGAGCGGCAGATGAATTTCATCGGGACCGATCAGCGATTTTAAAATCGATTCCGGCTGGGCTTTGAGGCTCCGGTCGTTATAGTTGGCCTGGATCCAACCTTCGGTTCCCTCGAAGCGCACGTAAGGCTGACTGATATTGTAAATAAGCCGGACGCCGTTGGCGTATTTGTACTTAATCTCGAAACTCAGCAGTACGTTCCAAAGACCATCCCGAGGAAACTCACCCGTGCCTTCGATTTCCACAGGTCCGGTGCGGTCGGTGCCGTTGCCCCATTGGGCGATGTCGTTGAGGTGGGCGCCCCAGTTGGTGACCATTCCCTCGCAATAGTTGGGGACGCGCATCCAGCCGGGCCGGTCGTAGCTGTGACGCGGCTGAACGCGATTGACCGAATAGGGGGCATAGGGCGCGGGCCCCAGCCACAGGTCATAATCCAGCTCTTTCGGCACGGGCATTTCCGGCTCCGGCGGGCCGGCTACGTCGCCCGCGGGCACGCCCGTGCGGATCGTGTGCACCTTACCGATGCGTCCGTTGAGCACCAACTCGCAGGCCCTCTGGAAACAGGCATGCGATCGGAACTCGCTGTCGGTGCGGAAGACACGATTATACCGCCGGACCGTATCGCTGAGGATTCGGCCTTCGGCGATGTTCAGCGTCAACGGTTTTTCGCAGCAGATGTCTTTGCCGGCCTTCGCCGCCGCGGTCGCCATCGGCACGTGCCAGTGGTCGGGTGTGGAGATCATCACCGCGTCGATGTCCGCCCGGTCCAGCAGCTCGCGAAAATCTCTATAGGTCGAGCAGCCTTTGAAGCGACCGTCCGGCCGCTCTTTGGCGTAGTGCGTTTCGACAGTCTTTTGGGCGTTGTCAAGTCGCCAGGCGTCCACGTCACAGACGGCGACCACCTGGGTATCGGAGGCGTTCAGAAACGACTTGAGATTGGAGTAATAAGCCTGACGGCCCATTCCGATCATCCCGATAGTAACTCGGTTGCCGGGGGCGTTGGAGCCGAAGACGCTTGACGGCACGAAAAGGCCCGCGGCGACGGCGGTCGAACCTTTGAGGAAGTTCCGGCGGGTTAATTTGCTGGTTCTTTTGGCCTTTCGGTTCTCCATAGACTCCTGCCTTTCTGCTGTCAAGCATAGCCAAAGAAGCTTGCTATTGAGACACCATCATACCACATCCACGGGGACGGGACAATGTGATTTTCCTTGCTTTTCGAGGGCGAATGCTCTATGGTTTAGAGATTTGGTGTATCGTTAATTTTTCAGAATTCTTTTTGATACCAGATAAGGAGAAGATACAGATGAGAGCAGACAATCAAAACAGAAGGCAATTTTTGCATTTAGCCGGGGCGGGAGCGGCCGCTTCCTTAGTGGGTGCCCGCAACAGCGTGGGCCAGACTCGCCGTTCCGGAAGATCCCGAAAGACCAAAAAACTATTTCAATTGGGGCTGGCGTCGTACACCCTGAGAAAGTTCAGCCTCGAAGACACGCTGGCGATGACAAAAAAGGTCGGCCTCAAATACATTTGCTTCAAGAGCATGCACCTGGCGCTGGACAGCACGCCGGCTCAGATCGCAGATACGGTGGCGAAGGTCAAAGACGCCGGTCTGATTCTTTACGGCGGCGGAGTCATCAGCATGAAGAACGAAGGCCAGGTCAATCAGGCGTTCGATTATGCCAAAGCCGCGGGGATGAGGGTTATTATCGCAGCGCCGTCGCCCGAGATGCTGCCGATGATTGATGAGAAGGTGCGCCGGTACGATATCAAAGTCGCCATCCACAACCACGGGCCAGGGGATAAGTTCTTCCCGACGCCCGCTGTGGGCTACAAACACATCAAGGACCTGGACAAACGGGTCGGCCTCTGTCACGACATCGGACATACCAAACGCTATGGCTCCGATCCTTTGGCAGAAACGGAACAATACGGCGACAGACTCCATGACGTTCATATAAAGGATGTTTCTGAGGCAACCCGGAATGGCCACAACGTCGAGATCGGACGCGGTGTGATCGACATCCCGGCGTTCATCCGGATACTCGTAAAGATCAAGTATGACGGCATCGTCTCCTTCGAATATGAAAAAGACGCCGACGATCCGCTGGCGGGCCTGGCCGAGTCGGTCGGTTACGTCCGAGGCGTCATGGCGACGGTCTGATGAGGGATTGACAAATGAAGATTGACGATTGACTCATGAACGGATTGTGCGTATCCGCCGGCTGTTCAAGTGTCAATAGTCAATAGACAATCGTCAATGATTGACTATGCCTTATAACATTCGAATTGTGAGCACGTATCCACCGCGCCGGTGCGGGATCGGCACGTTCTCGCGCGACCTGGCGACGGCGCTGGAGCATTTTACGGCGGAAGTCGGCCATATTCGCGTCGCGGCCATCGATCACGACAACGGCCCGTACCGGATTCCCGTGGATTTGACCATCGACCAATACAATCCCGTCTCCTGGCGGGACACGATCGGCCATATCATCACCCGAGCAAAGCAAAGCGCCAATCCCACCGTCGTTTTACTTCAGCACGAATACGGTCTCGATCCGGCCGACGACGGCGAAGACGGGCAGGGCACGAATTACATCAAAATGGCGAAGGCCTTTATGGCGAACGGCCTGACGACGCTCGTGTACCTGCACACCGTCCTGGATGAGCCGGACCCGCACCAGAAAAAGGTCCTGCAAGACCTCGCCGAGGCCAGTGACGGGCTTGTCGTAACAACGGAGAGTGCCATTAACATACTCGAATCCACTACTTATGGCATTGCCCACACCAAGCTCAAGCACATCGACCACGGCATCCGAATGCAGCACCGGTCCCAGTTCGATCGGCTCGAAATCAAACGAAAGTACGGCTTGGAGAACGGTTTTTTGATCACGACGCTTGGTTTGCTCTCACCGGACAAAGGGATTCAATATAGTCTGCGCGCCTACGGTAAATTCCTGGAGACCTCGTGTACCGAGGCCCAAAGAAAAAGGATGGTCTATCTGATCGCCGGCCAATGTCACCCGGAATTCGTCAAGGCCGAAGGCGGAAAATATTATAGAGAATACCAGGATATGTTGAACAAAGCCCTGAAAGAGTCGAAACTCACGTGGTGCAAAGTTAAAGACCTGCAGGAGGCGGACTTCGGCAAATATGACGTGGTCTTTCTCGATACGTTCCTGGATGAGACGGCTTTCGTTGAGCTTTATGCGGCGACGAATGTCATGATTCTGCCATACCTCAATATGCAGCAGATCTCCAGCGGCATTTTGGCCGATACGTTAGGCTCCGGCCGGGTTGCCATCGCAACGAAATCCCTTTATGCACGCGAGCTGATTAACTCGAACAAGCGGTGTCCCGAAGGCGTGGTGATCGGCAAGTACGCCCGCGGCATCCTCGTCGATCCCGGCCAGCCGTCCGTCGAGCAGATCGCGCAGGCCCTGGATTATGTGGTCTTCAACAAGAACAAACGTCTCATGATGGAAAAGCAGGCTCACCAGAGAGGCTACCAGATGAGATGGCATAACAGCGCCTGGGCATTACTCCAATATATTGATTTCATAAGAGAGGAAAAAGATATTGTTACAGGCAGAGGTGTTAAATTTGTCCGGGAAAGAGCGTCCATTTATCAAAAGACGAAACGCCCGATGTCGGTTATTTCCTCCGATGGGCTTGAAAACAGTGTAGCCTAAGAGTGTTCCGTTCTTTGGTACAATCACCCCTCAACCCGTGTCGTTTGCGCTGCGTGTGATCAGAAATGTTGTGAAGGATTTAAGTTCATGGCCGGAACCAAAGTTGAGAGTCGAGTACGGGATTTTAGACGTTGTGTTTGAATAAAGGAGTCTATAACAATGAAGGTGCTTGTTTCATATGACTATCCGCCGTCGCCGGGAGGATTGGCCACTCAAGGCGACCTGCTTTTCAGAGGGCTTCGAGAGATGGGGATTGAGGCCTATGCGGTCAATTTCGAAGCGGCCCAGGAAAAAGAGTGGTATTACAGATGGTTTGAGCCGGATATCGTTGTGGGAGTCGGGTATTGGGGGCACACGCCCCATTTGGTTCTCCATCCGCAAAGATACGGAGCCACCGCCGTTCCCTGGCTGGTGGCCGATGGCTACATGGCAAATTATCAAGAAATTCTCGAAGCGCTGCCTTTGATACTGGTCACCTCCAAGTGGGTCAAGAAGGTTTACATGCGAGACGGACTCAGCGGCAAGAACATCGAGGTACTTCCTGTCGGATGCGATACCGATTCGTTCAGGCCCCGAGAGAAGGATCACCCGAAGGTCGTCGCCGTCCGTGAAACATTGGGCATAGCGCCGGAGCAAATAATGATTCTTACGGTCGGCGGAGATGCTGCCTCCAAAGGCGCTCAGGAAGTGATGCAGGCTCTGGCCGTCAACGACACGAAGGCGCCGGATTGGAAATATGTCTGTAAAGTGTGGCCTCAGCCCAGAACCGAACAGCAGAACCTTGTAGACCTTCAACTGGCGACACACCTTGGCATTGATAAAAATGTCGTGTACACCACCAGCCGGGTGTCGCGTAACTTTATGCCGTATCTTTTGGCCGCGTGTGATATTTATGCGGCTCCTTCACGATTGGAGGGATTTGGAATGATACAGGTGGAAGCCAACGCCTGTGGCAAGCCGGTCGTCGGCATAAAGGCTATGGGCATGCTGGATACGTTGGTGCATGGCAAGACGGCATTCCTGGCTTCTGTGGCGCAGGAAATCCGATTGAAGGAAACCATCGTCGGGGATGAATCCGGATATGAGGATGGGCACAAGGTCGTCTTTAAAAGGCCCCGAACCGTTGATTACCGTGCCAGCATACACGACATCGCCAACTATCTTATTGATTTGATGCAGGATGCTAACCTCAGGCAGAAAATGGGTGAGCAAGGACGTAAACGCGCTGTCGAAAATTATGATTATCGTGTTATCGCTAAGAAATTTGTCGAGATTATCTCAGAGAGGTTTGGGATTTCATAGATGGATAAAAAGAGCAGAGACCTGGTTGAAAACACAAAACAAGCCGCCATTGAGGTTTTACTCCATAATGCACACGGCCCCTATCGTGGTCTTCCGCGAACCGCCGGATGGGGATATCCGGAACCTTATACCCGGGACCTCATGATTAGCTCGCTTGGCATTCTGCTTTCGGGCAATAAGAAACTCATCAAGTCCTTGAAGAAGACCTTGGAGACTGTGGCCAGGAACCAAAGCCGCTTAGGACATATCCCCTCCTTAGTTCACAATTCAGACGATCGCGGCTCGAGCGATTGCACTCCCTTGTTTCTTATGGGCGTCGCTCTATATCGAAAGGTATCAGGCGAAGATGATTTCCTTGAGCCGGCGGTGAATAAGTCCATGCGATGGATGGAATATCAAAGTCCCTCCGACCGGGTTATGGTGGACCAGTTGCCGACGAGCGACTGGCGGGATGAGCAATGGGTGTGCGGATATGGTCTGTTTGTGAACACGATCGTCTACAGCTATCTGAGGCTTCTTGGTCAACATCATCGCGCCCATCAGATCAGGGACCAAATGGGCAGATTCACGGTCAAAGGTGACAGGCAAAATCACCATGTTCATGAAGGATTGGTGCTCAGGCACAAGCCTTACTTTGCATTATGGTCCTACAAAATCTATAAGAGCGAGCGGTTCGATCTGCTCGGAAACAGCCTCGCGATTCTTTCGGGCATTGCATCTAAGTCAAGGGCCAATTCGCTCATCAGATGGATTGAAATCGAGTGTGGAGCGTTGAGGAAGAATGAGTTGCTTGCCGTCGATTTGCCGCCTAATCTTTTTCCATATATACAACCGGACGATCCTGACTGGAAGCCGAGGTACGAAAAATACAACCAGCCGGGTGAATATCACAATGGGGGCGTCTGGCCGTTCGTCTGTGGATTCTATGTGGCGGCTCTGGTGGCTGCCGGAAAGTACAAGCTTGCTGAAAAGAAGCTCGTCGCCCTTGCCAAGCTGAACCAGCCGGCGCGTGTAGCAGACGTGGAATTCGGCTTCAATGAATGGATACGGGCGCAGGATGGAACGCCTCAGGGCCAGGATTGGCAGACTTGGTCGGCTGCGATGTACCTGTATGCCGCAGCTTGTCTTGAACAGAACAAGACGCCGTTTTTCGATGATATCAGGCACTATTCCTGGGCTCACAATCCTTGAGCCCATGAGTTGGACCTGAGAGCATGTGTGAGAAAGGAAGAATAGATGAAAAAAGCAATGTTTGTTCTCTCAGTCAGTTTGATAATCGCCTTTTTCCTGATCCAAATCTCTCCGGCGCATGCTGAGACGACGGAACAACGCGACGCCCGGATGCAATGGTGGCGCCAGGCCCGCTTCGGCATGTTCGTTCACTGGGGCCTCTATTCGGGTTTGGCCGGAACGTGGAAGGATAAACCCGTCGGCAAACGGGGCGGCATGGAATGGATCCAGCAGCGCGTCAAGGTGGACACCTGGGAATATGCCCACGAGGCGGTTCCGCTCTTCCGTCCGGAGGAAGGCTTCGCCGATGATTGGGCAAAACTCGCGCGTCAGGCCGGCTGTCAATACGTGGTCTTCACCACCAAACACCACGACGGCTTCTGCTTATTCGATTCTCAGTACACCACTTACGATGCCCATGACCTCATCGGCCGGGACCTTTGCAAGGAAATCGTAAATGCCGTCCGCTCCGAAGGATTGAATGTCGGCTTCTATCACTCCGTCATTGATTGGCACCACCCCCAGTACGATTATGTCAAAGCCGATCAGTTGCCCCATCCGCTCAAGGGCAGGTCCTCGCCGAACGGCCCGCGCCATCATGATATCTACGTTGATTATCTCCACCACCAGGCGCGCGAGCTTTTCTCGAACTACGGTCCCGTGGATATCATCTGGTGGGACTATTCGAAAAAGGGCAACGAAGGCCCGTTTTGGCGCGCCGACGAACTGATGGCCATGGCGCGCGAACTCCAGACGGGCATTATCTCGAACAATCGCCTCTATCACATCCCCCATATCGAGAAGGACGATTCCGTGGATCGCCTGCGAACCTGGAAACCGGAGCAAGGCGACTTCACGACGCCCGAACAGACCATTCCCTCGACCGGCGTCCCCGGTGTCGATTGGGAGGTTTGCATGACGATGAATACGACGTGGGGATACTCCGAGCACGATCACGCATGGAAATCCAATGAGACGTTGATCCGCAATCTCGTCGATATCGTCTCGAAGGGCGGAAATTATTTATTGAATATCGGCCCGAAAGGCGACGGCTCGATCCCAAAAGAAAGCATCGAGTCCATGCAAGCCATCGGCCGATGGATGGCCACGAACGGCGAAGCGATTTACGGCACGACCGCCAGCCCCTACGAGCGGCCGGAATGGGGCCGATACACGAAGAAGGCTAATAAGCTCTATGCCCATGTGTTTGAGTGGCCACAGAATAGCATTCTTCAAGTGCCCGCGGGCAAGTTGCGCATCAATCGTGTCTATCTGCTTGCCGATCCCAACCGAACGGCGTTGCAGACCGAAAAGAAATCGGACACTCTAATCATTCGGCTCCCAAACAAAGCCCCGGATAACATCGCCTCCGTCGTCGTCATCGAACACCATCAGTAAAATCAAAACACAGAAAAAGTTTTGACCGGATGTCCCGTAGGAACGACGACAAAACTTCATGGCAATAGGCAATATTAAACCAGCTTGACTGGTTTTTGGGTTTTGGCGCTTTCGTAGATAGCGAGGATGACTTCGACGGCTTTGCGGGCTTCTTTTCCGTCGATCCAAAAATCCTCACTGGTTTCGAGGGCGTCGAGAAAGGCCTTGAAGTTCCGCGTGTGGTTTTCGTGGGTGATGGCCGCCGGGTCGGCGACGCCGCCCCCGCCTTCGATCTCGCCGAATTTCTTGAGGACTTTGGCATCCTCGGGCTTTTCGTCCGCGAATTGCCAGACCGTGATGCTGTTTTCCACGTTGATGATCGTGCCTTTGGTGCCGGTGATCTCGAACCGCCGGAATTGGCCCGGGAAGGAAGCCGTCGTGCCGTAGATCATGCCCAGCGCGCCGTTGGTGTAGCGCAGCACGGCTACCGCGGTGTCCTCGGTTTCGATCTGTGGATGGCCCAGTTTACAAGTGAACGCCTGAACCGTCTCAATGGGCGGCATGACATCGCATAGCATGTCCACCATATGGATGGACTGGTTCATCAGCGCGCCGCCGCCGTCCAGCTTCCAGGTGCCGTGCCAGGAGTCTTTGTAATACTCGTCGGTTCGCCACCAGGGCACGAAGATACTCGCGTACGTAATCACACCGAGGCGTCCCGAATTGATCGCCTCTCGCAAAGGTTCCATCATGTCGTTGAACCGGTATGGGAAGATGCCGCCCAGGCGCGTGCCGGCCTTTTCGTGCGCTTCGATCATCGCGTCGATCCGCTCCAAGGTAATCTCCAGCGGCTTTTCGCAGATGACGTGCTTACCCGCTTTCGCTGCGTCGATGGTCGGCTCCATGTGAAAACCGCTCGGTGTAGCGATGGTGACGATATCGATCTCATCGCTATCGAGCATTTGTTCGTAATCGTCGAATGCGCGGACGCCGAATTTGTCCGCGAGGCTCTTGGCCCGGTCCGGGATTTTATCGCAACAGCCAACCAGCTTGGCGTTGGGGATGTCCCCGATGGAGCGTGCGTGAAAATCCGCGATCAAACCGGCACCGATAATTCCAAAATTCCAGCTTTTCATATCTGTTTCCTTTCCGTGTCGATCCTCGTAGGGTGGGGCTTGCCCCACCATGATTGTTTCAGATTTCTTAACAGAGAATCGGTGGGCCAAGGCCCACCCTACGTTTTTAGTCGCAAGCCAGACCGACCTTGTCGGCGAGCTCCCGAACGGCGGCAATCGCCTTCGAGAAAAGCTCGGGGCCCGTCGAGCCGCCGAACTGGCCGCCAGTCTGCAAGTGCGGCTCCATCGTTAGACAACCGTCGTAATCCATCGCCGCAAGCTCGGCCAGCAATTCCTTGATTTGCCCATCGCCCTCACCCGGGATGCTGCCGACGTCTGCCGAACCGAGCTTCCAGTCCTTGATGTGGACGTGGACGACGTACGGCTTCATCACGGGCCAGCAGACCTCGACGTTGTTGGTGAGCTTCTCGCCCCAGACGAAATTCGCGGGATCGTACACCAGCCGGAGCTTCGGCGAATTGACGGTCTCGACCAGGTCCACACAATTGGCGGCCGTGTGGCCGTAGATGTGGGCCTCGTTCTCGTGGACCATCGTGACGTCGGCGTCTGAAAGCACCTCGACCTTCGCGGCCATGCGCTCCATCACCTGATCGCGGTAGTCGTTGATGTTCTTGCCTTCGGGGGCGTAGTAGCTGAACATCCGGATGTACGGCGTCTCGAAGAACACGGCCAGATCGACCGCGTGCTTGAACTTATCCAGATGCGGCTCGAACGGCTCGTCAAGCCTGACCTTACCAATGGGCGAGCCGATGGCGCTGACCTTCAGGCCGTGGTCCTCGATCATCTTCTTTGTTTCATTCAGCTCGGATTTCGTCAGGTCCATGAGGTTTTTCTTGTTCACAAAGCGCGGCTCGATATACCCGACCTTTTCGCCGGCAAGGTACTCGACCTGTTGCAAAAAATCGTCGGTCACTTCATCTGCAAATGCACTCAGTTTTGCCATTTTCTTTTCGTCTCCTAATAGAAATAACTAATGCAAAGGTATTTTAAGCCTATATGCCGTCGACTTGAAGCGCGAAATTGAAACAACCTCAAAAAGCCGAAAACTCCCCTTCACAGCATTGAACGCTGAGCGTGCTCTGTGGTTTTCACCAGACGATCCCGGTTACATGCCCCAATCCCAGCATGAAAACACCCATATTAATCGCCGCGATCAGGAGGATGCTCACCCGCGGCCAGATACCGTGCAATGCGCAATAACCGATCAGGAGGACAACCGAGTTCGGCATGAACATAAGGGGCGAGGCGCCGATCCACTGTATCCAGGAGCGGTTGAAGAAGTTGTCGCAGTTATCATTCGGCACAAGCATGATCACCGCCAGAATCACCAGACCGGCCACCGCCTGAGACCTGCGGCCAAAGGCATACAGGATTGCCAGAATCAGGATGACCACGAGCGAAACGGCGGTCAGGAGGTAATTGTATTTTAAAAGGTGGAGGTGATCCGGGATCCTTGGCCAAAAAGTGAGCACGGCAGGGCGAAATGGATAGAACTTATGCAGGGCGGAGGTGCATAGAACGGAAAGCACCAAAAGCAGCCAGATGAGAAGTGCCTGATATTTAACGGGAGGCTTGACATGCTCCAGCGTGCGGGGGAGCTGCCAGATGTAAAAGCAGATGATGCAGATAAGCAGCCCAATCGCCGAAAGAAATACCGGTACGAACCACGGGTGATAATTCTCGCAAGCGCTCAGGAAGTCCCAAGCTGTGATTGTAGAAATCAGGAGGTTCAGGCTCAGAAACAAGAGGACAGTACCTCTCAAGGGAAGTGACTTCGTCTCTGTTTCATTTGTTGCCATTGGGTATGTCAGGTATTACAATCGATCCCATCTAATAGCTTGTTGCTAATTCGGGTAAATCCCTTTTGATTTCGTCCACGCGGTAGCCGAAGCCGGGGCCGCTCAGGGTGGACCAATCCACCTGGCCGTTGCGGCGTCGATAGAGTCCCGGATGCACGGCCTCTTCCGGCGCCGAGGCGGCCGGGTAGAACTGCATCCCGTTGGTCTCGACGCCCATGATCGTCCCGGCGTACGCGGCTAACAAGACGTGCGGGATTTGGGCGAGCATCGGATTCGTCAAATCCTGAACCATCAAGGTCATGCCGTGCGCCTTGGCCCAGCACAGGCTCAGCAGCGCCCCGGTTTGCGTCTTGCAGGTCTTCAGCGCCACACCGGTCCAGCCCAGGCGGCGCCCGAGCCGAATCAGTCGCCAGTCGTGGGCGCTTTCGTCCATGAACAACGGTTTGCGAGCCGAGACGCTGTGCACGTCGATCTGGTTCAGCTCCAGATCGTAGGGAAACGGCTGCTCGACGTACAGGATCATCTGGTAGATGCCGGGGTAGTCTATCATCAGCCGGTCCAGAATGTCGTTGACGTAAGCGGGATCGGTGACCGTGCAATTGAAGTCGCTGGTCAGCCAAAGCACATTATTGTTGATCGCGATCTCGCCAACTCTGAGTAAGCGTTCATAGTCCCACGCCGAATCGTTGCCGCGCAGCTTGACCTTCAGGCACGTCAGGCCGTCGCGCCGGATCCAGTCGGGTAGCAAGACGGGGTAGCCGTCGTCGGGCTCCTCACCGGTTAGCTCGGATGCATCGAGCAGGTCTTTGCCGCCGACAAGGTGCCAGGCCGGTAAGGTCGTGGGAGGGGAATCAATAAGAAAGTCGGCGGGATATTGGCCGGCAAACGAGATATCGCACCCTTCCGAAGGCTCGATATAATCAGACAAGTCCCGATTCATGAATTCGCTGGTATAGGTCGAATACACGTCTCGTCCGAGAAGATTGCCGTAGGCGTCGTGCACGGCGATATCAAACAGCGAGCAGCACACTAAAGCACACAAGTGGGGCATCGGCTCGGCATCCTCGCCACGCTCGCGGTTGATTTGCTTCAATAAGTTCGGCAGAGCCATCTCGATAAAATCGCTGCCCAATTCGATCGGGTGGCCCTTTTGATCGAACTTCGCCCAGGCTTCGGCCAGCATCCGGCAAAAGCGCAGCATCGTATCGCATCGTTCCTGGTAGCCCAGACTGCTGGGCCAGGTCCACTGCACGCTGAGCGGCGTCTCGCCCCAGCCCCGGGCCGTCTGCCCCTGCTCGTTCGCGACCGTAACACAGGTCCGTGCACAAATCACGGAGGTCGTTATCTCCGGCCCGAACTTGAGCGGGATTCGCATCTCGGTCGGAATAAAATACAAATCAACAGATATCGGCTTAATATCAGTTTTCATTTTTTCTCCAGTGCTTTACTGTATCGCGTGAGCTTACGTGTCGCAGGCCTCCCCTCTTCAGGCTCGGCCCACGTTCTTAAAGTACTCGTTGTGAAGACCATTGTCAACCATCAAACAAAATCGATATTTGATCTCATTTTCTTTTGAAACGGAGCCTTGCGAAACCGGCGGGCCTGAGATATATTTGTGAATGATTGAGACAGTCAATGAGAAAACAGGATGGTATAGAATCTTTATGAAAGGAGCAGGTAAATGGCACTTAACCGAAAACTAAAAATGGGAATGGTTGGCGGTGGACCCGGGGCGTTCATTGGCGATGTGCACCGCAAGGCGTCTCGGTTGGCTGGCGGTATCGATCTGGTCGCCGGGGCGTTCGATATCAACCCGCGCAAATCGAAACAACAAGGCCGGGAACTGCTGCTCGATTCCAAACGCGTCTATGGCACGTACCAGCAAATGATCGAGCGCGAGCTCAAATTGCCGGAGGGTGAACGCATTGACTTCGTATCGGTGACGACGCCGAACAATTGGCATTTTCCGATTGCCAGGGATTTTCTCGAAGCGGGCTTCCACGTGATGTGCGAAAAGCCCATGACGTTCAACGTCAAAGAGGCCAAGGAGCTCAAACAAATCGTCAGGAAGTCCCGCAAGGTGTTCGGCCTGATGCACAACTACACGGGCTACCCGATGGTCAAGCTGGCCCGTGACATGGCCCGCGGCGGCGAGCTGGGCAAGGTGCGCAAGATCGTCGTGCAGTACCCGCAGGGCTGGCTGGCCACGGCGCTGGAGAAGACCGGCCAGATGCAGGCCGCCTGGCGCACCGATCCGAAGCAGAGCGGCGGCGCCGGCTGCATGGGTGACATCGGCACGCACGCCGAGAACCTCTCGGAGTACATCACCGGCTTGAAAATCAAGGAAGTCTGCGCCGACTTGAGCATTTTCGTCAAAGGCCGGAAGCTCGACGACGACGGCAACGTTCTGCTTCGCTTCAACAACGGCGCCCGGGGCGTCCTGCACGCCAGCCAGGTCTCCATCGGCGAAGAGAACAATCTGGCCATCTGGATCTACGGCGAAGAGAAGGGGCTGGAATGGCACCAGGAACATCCGAATTATCTGTATGTTAAGGTGCCGGACGGACCGGAACAGGTATGGAAACGTGGGAATCCGTACGTCGCCGACAAGAGCGCAGCGGCTGGCCGGGCCACACGTTTGCCGTCGGGCCATCCTGAGGCGTTCTTCGAGGCCTTCGCCAATACGTACTGCAACTTCGCCGATACCGTCCGCGCCAAACTAACCCGAACGAAAGCCGATCCGCTTGCTCTGGACTTCCCGAACGTGGACGACGGCCTGCGCGGGATGCTCTTTATTGAGACGGTCCTGGCCAGCACCCAGAGCAAAAAGAAATGGGTTGCGTTTAAAAAGTAATTGTAAGGAGGGAATGGAAATTAGGAGTATTGAGAATGTTAGACGTGCACAAGAATAACGATCAGCAAAGCCGGCTATCCCGGCGGGATCTCATGGCCTCCGCAGCCGCGGCGGCGGTGGCGATCTCGGCGGGGACCTCGACCGCGCAAGCGGCGACACCGTCAGGTAAATTCAAGCTCAAATACGCGCCGCGTTTCGGGCAGTTCAAGCAACACGCCGGGGAGGATCTGATCGATCAGCTCAAGTTCATGGCCGATCAGGGCTTTTCGGCAATGTTTGACAACGGCCTGATGAGAAAACCGAAAGACGTGCAGGAAAAGATCGCGCGCCAGATGAGCCGGCTGGACATGACGTTGGGCCCGTTCGTTTTGTATGCCGATTTCGGCGTGAAATCGTTCGTGACCCGCGATCCGGAAATCCGCAAGATGCTAATCGACCTGATGAAAAAGGGCGTCGAGTGCGCCAAGCGAGTCAATGCCCAGTGGGCGCTGGTCGTCCCGGGCCGGTTTGATGAGGGCCTCGAATGGGATTATCAAACAGTCAACGTCATCGACAATCTCAAGTATTGCGCCGATGTGGTGGAATCCTCGGGACTCGTGCTCGTGCTCGAGCCGTTGAATGCCTGGACGAACCATCCCGGCTTGTTCCTGACCAAGATTCCCCAGGCGTACCAGATCTGCCGGGCGGTCAACCGGCAGTCGGTTAAAATTGTCGATGACATCTATCACCAGCAGATTACCGAGGGCAACCTCATCCCGAACATCGACATGGCCTGGAGTGAGATCGCCAGTTTCCACATCGGGGACAATCCCGGCCGGAGAGAACCCGGCACTGGAGAAATCAATTACAAGAACGTGTTCAAACACATTCACGGGAAGGGCTATCAAGGTGTCTTGTGTATGGAGCACAGCATAAGTATACGCGGCAAAGAAGGCGAGGTTGCGCTAATTGAAGCGTATCGGGCCTGTGACGATTTTTAGGCTTGACGGGTATTCTTTTCATGTGAAAAAAGTCGCGTCCTTCAGGGCGCGACTTTTTTATTTCCACCTTTAATACGGATTATGATGATACCTCATGCAAACGACCGGATTACCCCCAACCTATGGGGTAGTTTTAAAGATTTATTTTACTGATGTTTCTCTTAAGGTAGCCTATATATTTCCTCTATTTCCCCGCCTAATTTCGACCCATGGTGAGTGCCCGTAGGATTGTTTCTGTCCAGCACGATTTCAGATTGCAGAAATCCCGTGATGTGAATGCCATCTGTCCTCAGTACAACTTGCGTAGAGTGATCAGAGTTAGGGGTTTTCTTGAGTTCGTACATGAAATTTGGTGAAACAACCTCCGCTTCAGGTGGGAGTGCAGGCCACTCGAAGTATAGGTTTGGTTTTGTCGTTTCATTATAGATATAGTAAGTCGTGTTCGCTTTTTTCCATATAAGGGGGGGGAACCGTCCATCACCTGCCACGGCCAGAGCTGTATGCCCATTCTTGTGTAGAAAAAAGGAATCTTGTTGAAAAAGACCGGAATTTAACTCCTTAATTGCGTTATTATTGAAAGGAATAAAGTACCAGTTTCCCAACAGAAAAGGACCTGTGGTCTGTTTGTGGTTTTTATAGTCTGAAAGTAGATATTCATTGGGTCCCAACATTATTTTACCATGCATAAGGGCATCTGTATCAACAATCCAAAGAACCGCTTCATATCCTTGTCGGCCTTTTGCTATGGATACTTCCTGAGCATTTGACTTGATCCACACTTGTCCCATTGAAGGCCAATTATTTGAGCGATGTGAAGTTGCAATATCTCCATTCGCCAACACGAGGGAAATGGGGATATCAATACTTTCTGACGGATTCTCTATGCCCAATATCAAAACAACATAGTAGTGACCAGGCTCCGGGGAGCGAATGTCCGCACCTGAAGAGCCTCCAAATTTCAAGCGATTGCTCAGAGTGTCAGAACTAAAACGCATTTTCCCGAAGAATGGTTCTACACCTCGATGGATTTTGACGCTAACCGAAATACTTTTCTTAATGAGATCGGAAAGCAACTGCTGCTTCCGTTTCTTAGCGTCACTCGAAAAGGAACTCCGAGCATAATCGTCTAAAAAGCGTTCATATGCAGAGACAGTGTCTAACTTCTTTGTCGCGTTCCACGCAATCTGCTCAACTTCCGTTTCGGCCGTTTTTTTGTACTTTCCACTCGGATAATTCGCAAGATATTCCTTAAACGCATTAATTGTATTACTCTTCTTGGCCAGCTCCCAATCAATTTCTTCAATTTGCTGTTTCACCTCAGGAATTCGTTTGGATTGAGGATATTTTTGCATAAACGCTACATAGGATTGACGGTTTCCTGTGTTTTTCGCTTCTTGCCATTCGATATCCTCTATACGCTGCTGTGCATCTTTACAGAATGTACTTCCTTGATACTTATTCATGAAGTTTTGATAAGCCACAACTGTGTTTTCCTTTTGAGCCTGCTCATATGATAATGCAACAATACGCTCTTCGGCTGGCTTTCTGAACTTT
>Ga0272441_10002198_pt1 | contig 40150 bp, 21 predicted proteins | sample SSMProp6N_FD_193582 | JGI IMG/M metagenome (GOLD analysis project Ga0272441, IMG submission 193582) | Marine sediment archaeal communities from Little Sippewissett salt marsh, Falmouth, MA, United States - SSM-Prop-6N | ecosystem: Environmental > Aquatic > Marine > Wetlands > Sediment ... | reverse complement strand
CACGATCGACGGGGACGGCGGGGCCGGCTACGGCGTGTCGATCGGGCGGCACGCGACCGATTGCCTGGTCGAGGACAACATCTTCCGACAGCTCCGCCACTCGATGATCGTGCAGCTCGGCGCGAACGCCAACGTGTTCGGCTACAACTACAGCCGCGAGCCGGACCGCAGCGACGTGAGCCCGACCCGGCCCGCGCCCGACCTCTGCGTGCACGGGTCCTACGGGTACATGAACCTGTTTGAAGGGAACACCGTACAGTTCGGCCAGATTGACAATGTCTGGGGCCGGAACGGGCCGACCACGATCTTCCGGAACCGGTTCGAGAAACTGCTCGAGCCGGGCGACTACAGCGCGTACCACCTGAAGATCCGGGAGAACAACCCGACCCACAACTTGGTCGGCAACGAGCTGGGCACGGCGGATCCGAACTCGCATGCGTCCACCCCGCTCGTGATCGAGTCGGACCATGCCGGCACGCAGCTCGTGCACGGCAACTACGTCTATCAGGACCCGACCCAACAGCCGCAATGGGACCCGGCGCTCAGCAACCACACGATCGCGGCATCTTACTACCGGTCATCGAAGCCGGCCTTTTTCGGGAGCAAGCCCTGGCCGATCATCGGCGGGGATCTCGCGCCGACCACCGAGATTATTCCGGCCCAGGAACGCTGGCTTGCCGGCAGCCCGGTCCCGACCCCGGGCAACATCGCGCCGGTCGTCGACTCGGGGCCGGCCTATGCCGGCGCCGTGACGTTGCCGGACACGGTCGGCGTGGCGGCGAGCGCGCACGACCCGGACAGCGGCCCGCAGCCGCTGACCTATACGTGGGAGAAGGCGACCGGGCCGGGCACCGTGAGCTTCGACCCGAACGGCACGACGGGCAGCAGTTCGAGCACGGCCACGTTCGGTGCGCCGGGCACCTACACGCTGCGCGTTGTGGTCTCGGACGCGGACAAGAGCACGAGCGCGACCGGCCCTGCGATCGCGGTCGCGCCGGACCCGCAGGCGCCGGTCACGGTGCGCTTCACGATCGGGGATGGGCTCGACGATGTCTCGTACTGGGGCGCGAGCTTCAATGCGAGTGGGAACTCGCTGTACATGGGCGGCCAGCATCTCACGGGCGACGACTCGCGGGTCGCACTGCGGTTCTCCGGGGTCACGGTCCCGCAAGGGGCAACGGTGCAGGCGGCGCGATTGTTGCTGCGCTCGCGTTCGACCGGCACGCACACGAACGACGCGGACGTCGCGGTGTCGGCCGAGGCCGCGGACAATGCCGCGCGCATCACGAGCCATGCCGATTACCTGGCCCGGGCGCGCACCACGAGCAGCGTCGCGTGGCCGATCCGGACGACTTGGGCGTGGCTGACCGAGAAGACGAGCCCGGATATCGCTTCGGTCGTCGACCAGGTTGTGAATAGGCCGGGCTGGCAGACAGGCAACAGCCTGCAGGTCTTTGTCGACAACGCGGGTTCGCCGGCCGGCGCCTGGCGCGAGGGCGCCGCTTGGGACTACAGTTCGGGCAATTACGCGCCGCAGCTGGAAGTGACCTACGTGCCGGGCGCGCCGATCGCGCGGCCGGCCAAGCCGGGCGGACTGAAGGTGGAGCGCTGAGGGTGACAACGCATATCCATGAGGGATTTCTGCCCGTCATTCCAGGGCAAGAGAGAGCCGGCGCGTTCGAGAAGGTTAGTTCAAGGGAGCACGGAGATGAATAGGACTCGGGTCTGTATGGTGTCTTTGGTTTGCCTTTTCCTGTGCCCGGCGCGGTTGCTTGCCCTGGACGAGGACGTCACGGTCAAGGTCACGTGGGACGCGAACAGCGAGCAGGACCTGGCCGGGTATCGGCTGTACTGGGGCACGTCGGACCGCGGGACCGCGGCGGACGCCGCGCAGTTCAGCTACGACACGAACAAGCTCGCGACCGTCTCCTCGACGCCGGGCACGACGGTCGACGGGCTGGGCTCGAACATCCTGTATTATTTCGCGCTCACAGCTTTCAACTCGAACCAGGTCGAGAGCCTGTTCTCGGACCAGGTCGTGTTCCAGCCGACCGACATCCCGGTCACGAACGGCGCTGCCTGGCGCTATCGCAAGGGCACGGCGGAACCCGCCGTGCCGGCGCGCGCGTGGCGCGAGCCGGACTTCGACGATTCGGGCTGGTCCTCCGGCAACGCGCCGTTCGGGTACGGCGACGGACCGTACGGCACGGCGCTCGCGGATATGCGCTCGAACTATCCGTCGCTCTACATGCGGCGCACGTTCCAGGTCGCGAACCCGTCGCTGGTCACGGAAGCGAAGCTGGACATGCGCTATGACGACGGGTTCATCGTGTGGCTGAACGGCGTGGAGGTTGCGCGGCTCAACGTGACCGGCAGCCCGGGCACGTTCGTGCCGCACAGCGCGACCGCATCGGACGTGGTCGGCGACGGGACCGCATGGTCCGTCACGCTGACCGGCAAGGACGTGCCCGCATTTCGGGCGGGCGAGAACGTGTTGGCCGTGCACGGGTTCAACCGGTCGCTTGCCGGCAGCAGCGACTTCACGCTGGACGCGAAGCTCACACTCGTGCGGCATGCGCTCGCGCTGGACACGGATATGGACCGTGACGGGCTGCCGGACGCCTGGGAGATTTCGCATTTCGGCACGAACACGACCCAGGACGCGGCGACCGATTCGGACGGCGACGGTGTGCGCGACATCGAGGAGTTCGTCGCGGGCACCGACCCGGACGGCAGCAACAGCTATCTTGCGGTGACGCTGGCCGGCGCGCCCACGGGCGAGCTGCTCGTCAGTCTGCCGGGCCTGCAAGCGACGGGCGCGGGGCTTGCGGCCTACGACCGATACTACGCGCTCGAGGCGCGCGATGCGTGGGTTGATGCGATATGGGGCGCGGTGCCCGGCTACGCGGCCCGGCTCGGGACCGGCAGCGCGATCATCTATACGAATCCGGGCGCGGACAGCGTGGGCTATTACCGAGGCCGGGTCTGGCTTCAACCGAAACCGTAAGACGAAAGACGAACAAACGGATTGTCGAAACCCCTTCTGACGGCGCCTGCTTGTCGGCGTACGGGTCCCAGAGCCCGTCGAATACCATGCCGTCGACGGCCTGCTGGTTGTCCATGCGTATGCCCCAGCGCGCGGTCTTCAGGTAGTAGGGCACCCCGCTCATGCATTCCAGGCCGCCCGCCACGATGATCGTGTCCGCATCGCCGGTCTGGATGGCTTGAGCCGCAAGGATCACCGCCTTCAGGCCGCAACCACAGACCTTGTTGACGGTCATGCATTCCACCCTCGCCGGCAGCCCCGCATGGAGCGCCGCCTGCCGTGCCGGCGCCTGGCCCAGACCTGCCGGCAACACGCAGCTGATGATGCACTCGTCGACCGCGTCCTTGGCGATGTCCGCCCGCGACCCGCCTGCAGCGCGGTGGGCAGCACTGCGGGCAGGTGACGTTCGCGATGAGGTCCGGTGGCCCGGGAATTGACTTTCCGGCCAGATTGCGCTATACCCGAATGCGCGCAGCGCGTCGTTGTGCATGCGGCAGGATCGGGAGGTGCGGCTGTCGTGAGGTGGTGTGTTCACAGATGTCTGGAATTCCTGCTCGCGGCCGTCGTGCTGTTCCGTACGAACTTCGCCGCGCCGGCCGCGCAGCGTCCGAACGTGGTCACGATCATCGCGGACGATATCGGCTACGATATCTGGGATCATGCGGACGCGGTCTATCCGAATCTGGCCGCGCTCACGAATTCGGGGCTCGTCTTTCGGCATGCCTACGCGAATCCCGTCTGTTCGCCGACCCGCGCTTGTATCATGACCGGCCGCTACTCGCACCGGACCGGGGTCGGCGCCGGCGTGGGCGAGCAAAACGATTTCCAGCTGCCGCTCGCCGAAGTGACGATCCCGGAGGTGCTCGACCAGAACCCGCAGCTCGGCTACGAACACGCGACGATCGGGAAATGGCACTTGAGCAACAACAAGAACGGCGGCACGAACGGGATCGTGATGGCCGGCTTCTCGCACTTTGCCGGGATGTTCAGCAACCAGGGCTTCTACGACTGGATGCGAACCGTGAGCACGCGTCAGACGAACGAGACGATCGAGACGGTCTCCGCGGTAGCAAGCGACTATTCGACTTCCGTCATGGTTGACGACGCGCTGGCCTGGATCAACGCGCGCGACACGAACACGCACTGGTACGTGAACCTCGCGTTCCAGGCGATCCACAAGCCGTTCCACCTGCCGCCTGCCGGTCTGCACACGTTCGACGATCGCGGGTACCCGACCAACAGCGTGCTCGGCCAGCAGCTCGCGGCGCTCGAGGCGATGGACACCGAGATCGGACGCCTGGTCTCGAGCCTGAACCTGAGCAATACGACCGTGATCTTCATCGGCGACAACGGCACGACCTCGCTCGCAACGCAGCCCCCGTACGACCCGAACAAGACGAAGCACTGGGTCTACCAGGGCGGGGTCCACGTGCCGATGTTTATCGCCGGCGCCGGCGTCGCGGGCGCGGGCGACTCAACGGACGCGATCGTGAATGCGACCGATATCTTCGCGACCGTGCTGGAGCTGGCCGGCGTGGATCTCGGGGCAGGCATCGAGGGGCCGGGCGGCGAGCCGGTCACCCTCGATTCCGTGAGCCTGGTCCCGTACATGACGAACGCGGCCGCCGCATGCCTGCGCAGTTTCGCCTACGTGGAGCAGGCGCCCGACAACCACGGGCGCGGCCCGATGCATGCCGCCCGCAATCCGACCGGGCTGAAGTTGATCCAGCAGATCAAATGGCTGGCCAGCCCGGAATACACCGAGGAGTTTTACGATTTGCGCTATGATCCGCTCGAGTTGACGAACCTTATGCCGCTGAGCGCGAGCGATCCGCTGCAGACCGAGCTGGCGGCGCTGCGCGGCGAACTGGCCGAACAGAACAAGTTCGCGGCGTTCCGCACGCCCGACCCGTTCGTTATCGCGACCCCGAATACCGGGGGTTGGTACACCGTCAGCATCGAGAAGGACGAGTCCGGCGATACGGTCTGGCTCACGACCAACGGCGTGGCGCCCGGCGCGTACGGGGCCGACTCCGTGCAGTACACCGCCCCGTTCCAGGCGCCGACCGGCATGCTCGTGCAGGCACGCGCGTACCGGACCACGCTGTTTCCCAGTTTCGCTGCCTCCAATACGGTCGGCGGCACCGCGTTTGCCGCCTACAACGATTTGAGCCTGGCGCCCGGCGATTCGACGAACCGGATCACATGGTACTCGCTCGGCGATGACGGTCCGCTCGTCGATCGGCAGACCGGCGCCGGGTTGGCCGTCGAGCTGGCGCTCAGCGGCTCGGGCGTGGCACACACGAACCGCGGCCTGCCGCCCGCGTCCGGCACGGACGCGTACACCGTGTTTCACGGGCACGTCGGCACAACCGGGCTGGTCAGCTATGGGTCCGGTACGCTCACGCTGGCCTTCAGCCGGCTGGATACCGGGCTGCAGCATGAGCTGGTCCTGTTCGGCAACCGCGGCGTCGCGGACTATACCAACCGCATGACCTCCGTACGGCTGGCCGGCGCGGAACCGGGCTTCCGGAACGAGAGCAGTCCCGGTGTCTCCGTCGAGACGACGGTCGCGACGAACGATACCAGCATCGTCTGCAACGGCGACAACACGACCAACGGGTTCGTGGCCCGATACACCGACGTGCGGGCCGGCGCCGACGGGGCCGTCGAGCTCGTTGTCACGCCGGACGCCGTCAAGTTCTACGCGAACGCGCTGATGGTGCGCGGCTACGGCGGCGCGCCGGCCCGGCCCGCCGCGCCCACGCTGCTGGCGGCACCCGCCGTCGCCGCGCGACGCGTCGAACTGCAATGGCGCGACAACAGCAACAACGAGACCGGGTTCAAGCTCAGACGCAGCGCGGACGACGGCCAGACCTGGAGCATTGTCGCCGAACCCGCTGCCGACCAGACGAGCTGGGCGGACAACGGCGTGCGGCCGAACACGAGCTACCGCTACAAGATCAAGGCGACCGCCTCGAACGCGGTCAACGATTCCGCTTATACCGTGCCGCTCGCGCTCACGACGCCCGAGGAGACCGTCACGAACGTGACGGCACGCGCACTGTGGCGGTACAGGAAAGGAACGGACGAAGCGTCCGTGCCGGTCGGATACTGGCGGGGCAGGCTCTGCGACGACTCGCTCTGGCCGACCGGCGCCGCGCCGTTCGGGTATGGCGACGGGCCGTACGGGACCACGCTGTCCGATATGCAGGCGAACTACAGCTCCGTGTTCCTGCGGCACCCGTTCGTGCTGAGCGCGGATCCCGCGCGCGTGGCCGAGCTGCGGCTGTGGGTGCTCTATGACGACGGGTTCCTCGCCTGGATCAATGCCGAAGAAGTCGCCCGCCACAACGTGCCGGGTACGGCCGGCGCCTTCGTTGCCTACGACACGCAGGCGACCGGCAGCGTGCCGAACGGAACAGAATGGTCCAATGTCTATTCCGGCGCCCGTATGCCCGCGTTGTATCCGGGCACCAACGTGCTGGCCGTCCAGGTCTTCAATGTGTCCCTCTCGAACAGCAGCGACCTGACCCTCGACGCGCAGCTCGAGATGTCGCTCGCCAACCTGCCGGAAGCCGAGGACCCGGACGACGACACCTTGCCGGAACTCTGGGAACTCGCCATGTACGGCAGCAACCTGGTCGGTGCCTACGGATGCAGCGACGACCCCGATCTGGACGGCGTGAATAACCTCGGCGAACACATCATGGGTACGCACCCCACCAATCACGACTCCTGTTTCAGACTCGCAACAAGCAACGAGCCGGGCAGTATCCAGGTCTATCTCGATACCGTCGATCCGACCGGTGTCCCCGGATACGACGGGCTGAGCCGGCATTACGAGCTGGAAGTGCGGTCCGGCGGCCTGCCCGAAGGCGACGGCCACTGGCTGACCGTGCCCGGCCTCTCCAACATCGCGGGCAACGGCAACACGGTTGTCTATACCAACGCCGCGCCCGGCTCCGGCTCCTTCTATCGCGCCCGCGTATGGCTCGAGTAGGGCGCGCCCGCGTAGCGGGACGGCAGATGGTGCATAGAGCCTTCGTCGGAATCTTCGTCGGTCCCTTTGTCGTATCCGGCGGCGGGTGCAGCGCGCGGAGCGCGCTCGACAAGGGGGGCGACGAAGTGGCCGACGAAGTGGGCGACGAGGTGACCGACGAAGTGGCCGACGAAGTGGGGGACGAAGTGGGGGACGGGATCGGGTGTCAAATGCAGACCAGAACGTGAGAGTGGGGATGCCCCTATTCTTCGGCGATTCACCTTCCGCCTTTCGCCGAGCCGGCGTGGCGAGGCGTGCCTGGCTGGCCGCCCTGCTCGTGGCGATCGGGGCCGGCGCGGACGGCGCGGTCCGCTTCACGCACTCGAACCTGCCGATCATGGCGATCGACACGCACGGTGCGCGGATCCCGGACGAACCGAAAATCGCGGCGCATATGGGGCTCGTGCACAACGGGCCGGGCCGCAGAAACCGCGTGACCGACGCGTTCAATGCGTACGACGGTCCGATCGGGATCGAGCTGCGCGGGCACTCCACGATCTCGGTGCACTGGCCGAAGAAGGGGTACGGCATCGAAACGCGACAGGCGGACGGGACAGCGAAGGATGTCGCGCTTCTCGGGATGCCGCCCGAAAACGACTGGGTCCTGCACGGCCCGCTCATGGACAAGTCGCTCATGCGTAATGTGCTGCTGCATCGGCTTTTCCGGGAAATGGGCCATTACGCACCGCGCACGCAATGGCTGGAACTGACGGTCAACGGCGAATACCGCGGCGTGTACGTGCTGCTCGAGAAGCTCGAACAGGATCCGAACCGTGTGCGCATCGCCGCGCCGGCCGCCGAGCCCGAGGCCTGCGGCTATCTGCTCGAGATGACGCTGCGGAATCGCGTCAAGAAGCGGCCGGGCGAGCCGTTCTTCCGCGCGCCCGTGACCGGAAAGCCGATCGTGATCAAAGACCCGGACCCGGATATGTTGACGGCGCCGCAGTCCGAATACATTGCAGGCTACTACGCGGCGTTCGAACACGCGCTTTTCGGCGCACGGTTCCGGGACCCGGTCGTGGGCTATCGCGCGTACATCGAGCTGGACGCGTGGGTCGACCACATCATCGTGAGCGAAGCGTTCGGGCAATTGGACGCGTTTGTCTGCAGCCAGTACATGCACAAGGACAAGGGCGGCAAACTCGTGCTCGGCCCCACCTGGGATTTCAACCGCTGCATAGGCAACGCGAAGTATGCGACATGCTGGAAGACCGACGCGTTCTGGCTGCTCAACCCATGGTCGGGCAAACGTGCGCCCTACCTCCGGCGTTTCATGCAGGACGAGTTTTTCATGAACCGCATGAACGCAAGATGGCAGGCGCTGCGGGCCGGCCCGTTCAGCTTCGTGTCGCTGTTCCGGATGATCGACGAGTATGCCGAGGTGCTGCGCGAAGCGAGCGGCCGGGATTTCGAGCGTTGGCCGATCGGCGTGCGCTGCCACAACGTGCGCGTCTGCAATCGCAGTTTCGAGGCCGAACTCGCCTACATGAAACGTTGGATCCGGGCCAAGTTCAAGTGGCTCGATACGCAGCTCGCAGCGCGCGCAGTGCCGTGAGTATGGGCGCCCTGCGCTGCGCTCGCGATGCGGTCGGCCGCACGGCCGGCCTCGGTCGACGAGCGGGGCGTATCCTGATCGATCCCGTGCCGCTCGATGAGGGCCGCGAGGTGTCCACGAGACAGTCCCCGGCCGCTTGAGCCGGCGATCAGCGCCCGATGCTCGATAACGTGAAGAATCTGCCTTCTCCATACGCCGCTTTCATGGTATTCTCTTTGTAGTGACAGAGCGCAGCCCGGAGAACGGTCCCATGCCCTCGGTTCCGCCACCATTGCCGAACACGCCGACCGGCTACCTCTCCGAAGAGGCGAAGCGGAAGTTCACGTTGACCGCCGGCATCCTCGGCGGCTGCTTCCTTGTGCTCCAGTTCCTGGCGCCGATGGCGATCATGCTGGTGGCGATGCCGACTGCGATGTTTTGCGGCATGTGGTCGAGGGACATCTGCGAGCCGGGCCGTTCAGCCGTCTGGAACGACAGGCTCTGGTTCGTGGTCGGGAACACGGGCTTTGGTCAGACCGGAGCGTCCGCCAAGCTCGCGCTGAAAAGCCTGCCGTTTGACAACACAGCGCACGGACTACGCGAAGAGGTTGCCGACCTGTCGTATGAAGATGTCTGGCTACTGGCCGGCAGGGACCGGCTCTGGCTGATCTCGTGCGATAGTCTCGGCTTCTTGAAAGATGGCGTCCTCACCCGGCTGGGCCCGTACGGCAGGCTCGGTGATATCTGTCGGCCGTTCCTGCACGACGGCGCACCGACCGTGATCGAAGACCGTCCGGACGGGATCCGGCTGCTCGCGTTTCGGAATGACGCCTGGGAGCCGCTCGCTTCGTTCACGTTGCCGAACGGCGGCAGCGGGTCCGGCGGTCGCGTGGCCACGCTTGAGGCCGTATCGGCCGGCGGCCGCTTGCACCTGTTTATGAACTACGGAGACAGCGTGTATTGGCATGCCGGCATCCCGACCGAGCGCGAGGGGTGGAGCGCGTGGATGCCGATCGCGAAGTTTTGGCGGAGCTGGTCCAGCACGGTGCTCGACGGACAGCCCGCCTTGTTCGGGATGCTCGGCGACGAGATGCACGGTCAGATCGCTGGCTATGTGTGGCGCGAGGGTGAATGGCGTGAATTGTTCCGGAAAAACGTTGGCCTGACCACAGACCTGGCGGTGCACCCGCTGTCCGAACCGCGCCAATTCATCATCTTGACTCACGGTTTTCCCGGCTCCGTCCGCGTGCGGCGCGTGGCGGACGGTCAGGTCGTGCACGAAGCGAAGCACGGCAGCGGATTCCCGTTCTCACGCTCGTTCATGCTGCTGATGTTCATCCCGCACATCGTCATGATGTTGATGCCTCTGATCCTGGCGCTTGTCCTGGCAGGTCCGATGCGCAGGTGGCGGGTTTGCGAGCACCGGGCGCCAACCATGACCGTGCCCTATGCGTCGCTCCCGCGGCGCGCGGTCGCGCAGATTATCGATGCAGCGGTGCTCGGCGGCCCGATCGCCGCCGGATGGCTGCTCATGATGAAGCCGTTTCTGGATCCCGAGCATATGTTCGAACCGGGCCGTGTGTTGGCGGCCGGCGGCTTGACGGCGCTGGGCGTGGTCTGGGGGATTGGCGGGTTGCTGGTCTACAGCGCGCTCGAGGGGCGCAGCGGGCGGACGCCGGGCAAATGGGCGGCCGGCATCATCGTGCTCGGGACCGACCTGCGGCCCTGCGGCTTCGGACGCGCGCTGGTCCGGAACCTGCTCAAGTTCGTGGACGGCTTCTTCAATTTCATGGTGGGCGTCCTGCTCGTTTCACTAAGCGAGAACTGGCAACGTATCGGCGACATGGCCGCACGCACTGTCGTGCTGCGATGCCGCGCAGAGCCCACCGGTGCATCAGTGGCTCGATGAAGTCCTCGAGCACCCGGCTGATGTACGCGGCGACAATGCTCAGACACACGAGCAGAATGCCGAGAAACCCAATAGCCGTAACCGCTGAGGCGACCAGGTGTCCCGCCTCGATGCATGGGAGCAGCACCCGGAAACGCAACTGGATTTTCGTGGTGCCGTTTCGGAGCCGGCGCTACAATGCGGTCATGAAAAGGCTTGGCCGCCCGCTGTCCCTGGCGCTTGTCTGTTGGGCCGTGATGCTCCCGCATACGCGGGCCGACGGATGCTACATGCCGGAACGGGCCGTGCGGAAGATCCCCTCCATTCCGACCCAGCGCGCATTGATCGCATGGCGGGACGGGCTCGAGACCTTGATTGTCTCCTCGGCACTCGATTCGGAGGCGCAGACCGTGGGTTGGATCCTGCCGCTGCCGTCCGTGCCCGAGACCATCGAGCGCGTGGAGCCGGGCGCTCTGAAGACGCTTACCTTCTGTTTGCAGCCAAACATTGTCCATGATCTCTCAAGACTGCTCACGCACGTGTTTGTCTTCGGTTTCGCCGCGCTGTTGATCCTGCTGGTCGCTCTTTTTGCTCCGGGCCGGCTCGGCGGGGCGCTGGTCGGGCTGCTCATGCTGGGCATCCTCTTCGCGCTCGCGCTGCCTGCCGTACGGCGCGCGGGCGCGGCGGCCGCGCGCAGACCGGTCTCCGTGCATCCGCTCAAAATGATGACGGTGGGCAGTTACGAGATTGCGATTCTCCGTCCGTGGGAGGCGGACGACCTGAAGCGGTGGCTGCAGGATAACGGACTTGCCGCGCTTCCGGCCGAGGCGGAAACGATCGTGGAGCGGTATGTCGGTTCTGATTGGGTGTTTGCCGTGATCCGGCTGACCCGCGACAGGTCAGGCGTAAACGCGCCGCACCCGTTGAAGGCGGTATTCAAGAGCCCATCGCCCGTCTACCCGCTGCGTCTGACCGCGATTGCCGGTGGCGCCCCGTTCTTCGAGCTCTTTGTCGCCGGCGAACAGCGCGCCGCGACGGAGCTGCTGAGCACGGAATTCTGCGATCGGTACCGGTACGCGCCGGCGCGTACGTACGTGTCCGTGCGCGGCGAGCAGCAGCGCGAAATCCTGGACGGCGAGACTTACCGCCTGGCGGTCGGTCATCCGGAACTCTTGGCCGCGCTCTGGGAGAACGCCGTCCTGACGAAGTTGACGGGCTCGATTCGCGCGTCGGAAATGCAGCGGGACCTGGTGTTCGATTGGGAGCGGTTCCGGCCGAAACGCCGCAGGTTTTTCACGGTGCAGGGCGCACTCCAGCTTGCGACGCTCGTCTTTGCCGGCTCGCTCGGACTGTTCGTCGCCGTGTCGCTTGTCCTGCTCCGAGACAAGCTGCGCGGGGCTCGCGTGGCCGGCACCTGGTATTGTTCCAGACTGCTCGGGCCCGCGGTGCTGGTGTGCCTGGCTGCGGCCGCTACGGTCTACGCCGGTTTGGCGCGGCTCGACTCCTCGGGCGTGACCGTCTCGCGCGGAAGACTCTACGACAGTCTGCTCCAGACCGAGAAAGTGCTGGTGACCGAGGCGTTCCTCAAGGACAACCCGGAGATTCTCGCACGCTCGGCCAAGAAGATCGGCATGGACCTCAAGCGGCACCTTGCCGAGCCCGGCTCCGGCGGCCACGACAGGCTCAGAACTTCGGGCATCGCCGTCGAGCTCGAGGCGTCGCCGGGCAACCTCACGGTCCATAAGACGGCGACAAATGTGGTTGTCCGTCTCTATGACTCGATCGGTACACCGGTCGAGCTGAGCTATCCGATCGAGTAAGCCCAGGCAAACGTCGGATTACCGGCGCGCACCCCAAGCTTGACATCGGCCGGTCAATCCAGTACACTAGATTTTGGGGTTCCTGAAATGGTGGCGGACCCAGCCGGTCCGCGATAAGTCGGGCGAGGGTGATATGAAGAAGGCACACACGTCGTTGTTGGTCGTGCTGACCGTGAGCGTTGGGTTTGCTCTATCCGCAACCCGAGCCCAGCAGCCGGGCATGCTGGAAGCGGTCCTGTTTGATTTCGAGGACGGCGTCGAGGGTTGGTACGGCAACCCGTGGAAGGGCGGCGCGTGCCTGTTCGAGTCGAGCCCGGACGCGCGGTTCGGCACCAACGCGCTGCACGGCTGGTACGAGGGCGTCGCGGGCGACGGCGGCAACATCATCAGCCCGTACCTGCCGAGCGATGCGTCCTGGCGCGACCATGACTGGTATTTCATCAGTCTATGGCTCAAGGGCGACGGTTCCGCGACGAGCGTGAGCCTGATCCTGCAGGACGACGGGCCCCTGCCGAATACGTTCTCCGACGGTCTGGACCTGGACGGCACGAACTGGCACCAGTTCATCCTGTCGCGGAGCGCCTTCTACACTTCGGGCAGCCGCGGTTGCGACATGTCGGGTCTGCGCCGCGTCTACTTCGGCGGCGGGCCGCCGAGATCGTTCCTCGTGGACCGCATCTCGTTGTTGCCGTTCCACCAGTACGCGTGCCTGGAGCAGATTGCCGAGCAGGGCACGCTCCCGTTCGAGCAGCCGGTCGCCATGGAATACGCGCAGGGCGAATACGGCATCGTGCTGACCCCGAAGACCGATCCGGGCGAGAGCTCGGCGCAGGTCACCGTATCGCTGGCCACGGACGAGGGCTCGTCGGACCAGGACACGTTCAACTACACGTTCAGCCCGGGCTCTGAGCCGGTGATCGTACCGATGTCGGTGAACGTGACGACGGACACAAGCGTCACGCTCGAGATCGTCGCGCAGGGCAGCGCAACGCACATGCGCCGATACCGGTTCCCGGCGTTCACGCGCGCGCCGTTCCCGGGGCCGTCGGATCCGGCCGTGTTCCCGTTGCCGAAACAGCTCACGAAGAACTCCGGCAACATGCCGATTACGCCGGCCACGAAGATCGTGAGCACGGACCTGCAGGATCCGGAGATCCTGAACTGCATCGACATCCTGGACCGCGCGCTGCGGCGCCGGTACGGGCTCTGTCTCGCGCGCGCGACCGCGCCGGGCCCGGGCACGAGTATCGTGCTCGGCAAGGAAACGACCGGTCTGCCCGAGGAAGGCTACTACCTGAACATCTCGACGGACACCGCGCAGATACGCGGGGCGGACGGCCGCGCGTTATCCTACGGAATCTACAGTCTTCTTCAGGTTATCGCCGATTCCACGTTGTTCGCGTCCGCACCGCGTGCGCGGTGCGTGGACATCGAGGATTGGCCGAGCCTGCCGACCCGCGCGGCGATGATCATACTGCCGAACGGCAAATGGGGCTACCCGCAGAACCCGCACGTGCAGCTCGGCGCGTTCCTGGACTTTCTGGACGAGACCTTCATCCAGAACAAGTTGAACACGATCGTGTTGCACGTGCGCAACGGCTATTCTTTCGCGGCGGCGCCGGCTGTCGCCTCCAGGTGGGCCTGGAAACGGGCCGATCTCGAAACGCTCAACGACTTCTGCAAACGCCGGTTCGTCGACATCGTGCCGATGGTCGACTCGATGGGCCACTCGAACTGGCTGTTGATCCCGTATCCGGAATACGCGTGGCACAACTCCACGGACACGATCTGCACGTGCAATCCGGACACGTGGACCGTGATGACCGGCGTGTTTGCCGAACTGATCGATATCTTCGACCCGAGCATGTTCCACATCGGGATGGACGAGGTCAACTGGGACGGCGACCCCGACGCGCCGCCCTGCGGCTGCGATGCCTACGAGAAATGGGAACAGCTCGGGCTGTGGGTGGACCGGCTGCACGACTGGCTGGAGCCGCAAGGGATCCGGACGATGATGTGGGGCGACAAACTGATTGAGGGGCACGGCGGCGGCGCGCCGCACCTGACCAAGCTGGCCGTGCCGTTGATCCCGAAGGATGTGATCATCGTGAACTGGAGCTCGGGCGTGCACGGCTCGAGCGCGATTTTCAACAAGGACTACGGGTTCACGGACGTGATGCCGGGCAACTCGTACGGGCACGACATCTTCCAGAGCCCGTATATCTGCGGGAACGTCGCGAGCATGTGGCTCAAGCGGCCCTGGCTCTCGCAGACCGACGACCCCGGCTCTCAATCGTACAGCTATCTCGGCATCCTGCAGAGCGCGGAGTTCGCGTGGAACGTGAACCGGGAACGGAGCATGTGGAACCTGTCGACCAGCTACCTGGCCTCGCGCGAGTCGACCGCGCTGTTGAAGGCGGCTGCGCAACCCGCGCTCTGCGAATCGACCGCGCTCCGGCCCGTCGATATACGGGCGGCCACGAACAGCGCGATCAGCGACGCGACGCCCGGCCCGGTCGAGATCGCGGGCGTGTCCTTCACGGTCCTGCCGGGCGGCGCCTGCGTGCGTGCGGCATCGAACGAGACGCACACGATCCCGTGGCAGGGCACGGCGGCCGGCCTCTACTTCCTGCACGCCGACGAGCTGCCCCCGGACGGCGCCGCACGCGACGCGTTCCTGCTGCGCTGGCGCGAGATCGAGACGATGTTCGGCATGGACATCGGCCGCTACGAGATCGTTTATGCCGACGACACGACGAACGCGTTGCCGATCATGCATTCATGGAACATCCTGCCGCGCCGGATGGAGAACATACGCCCGCACGCCTACCGCGTGCTCGGCAGCTTCCGGCTGCCGGACGATTCGCGCGAGGAAGCGAACGCGTTGTATGCCGCGCAATGGGAGAACCCATACCCGTTCAAACAGATCAAGGAAATCCGGCTCGTACGCAACGACACGGAAGTGGCGGTGAACCTGTTCGGCATCGCGGCCCGCTACCCGGCCGCCGCGTTCACGACCGGGTCGCTCACGCGCCAGGTCGCGTCCAGCACGGACGACGCGGAACAGAACGCCGACGACGGGAGCATGTACCTGGACAGCTCGGACCTCGAGCTCATCCGCGAGGACGGAACGGACAGTCATGAGCAGGTGGTTGGCATCCGGTTTGTGGACCTGACAATCCCGCCGCGCGCGACGATACGCGCGGCGTACGTGCAGTTCACGACGGACGAGGCCTACGACGGCCGCGTCTCGCTGCGCATCTACGGGCAAGCCATCGACAACGCGTCGACGTTCGGGAGCGGGGTAAGCAACATCAGTTCGCGCGTGAAGACGGCGGCCTGCGTGCCGTGGCTGCCGGAGGAGTGGGCGACGGCCGGCGACGCGGGCTCCGCGCAGCGCACCCGGGATATCAGCGCGGTCGTCCAGGAGATCGTGGACCGGCCCGGCTGGACAAGCGGCAACGCGCTGGCGTTGATCCTCGAGGGCTACGGCCGGCGCACGGCCGAAGCGTACGAAGGCGATTCGGCCGCCGCGGCCGTGTTGCGTGTGTGGTATGCGATGCCGGCCACGACACCGGTCGAGTTCACGGCCTACAATGATCTCGGCTGGTTCGCGGGCCAGCGTACCGAGAATATCACGATCCACAGCACGGCCGAAGACGCGCCCGGTGTGTTGGCCGGCGGGGCGCTGGTCGATTACCACACGGGCCAGGCCCGGAACGCCGCGCTGACCGTCACGGGCGGGAGCGGCGCGCATTCGAGCCAGGGCGCGGACCCGGCCGGCGGCACGCATGCCGACACGTTGTTCGGCGGCAAGCTCGACGGTACGGGCTGCACAACCTATGGCGCGCAGGACATGACGCTCACGCTCAGCGGGCTGGACCCGGCCGTGCGCTACGAGCTCGCGCTGTACTGCGACCGGAACAATCCCGCCTACGTCGGCGGATCCGCGCGTTACCATCACGGGACGCTTGCCGGCGCCGCCTCGTTCGCGAACGTGAGCACGCCGGGCACGACGATTCTGACAAACGCGGCGCCCGACGATACCACGCTGTACAATGCCGGCTACAACGGGCCCGCGGGCTATGTGACACGGTACACCGCAATCGATCCCGGGCCGGACGGCGAGGTCACGCTCACTGTCGCGCGCGATGCTGATGAGAGCTACTACACCTATGCGAATGCGCTGATGGTCAGGGCCTGCCGGACGGCGGCGGGCAAGGCCGGCGAGTGGTCGTATCGAAAGGGCACGGCCGAGGCGTCCGTGCCGACGCACGCGTGGCGGACCGTCGACTACGATGCGGCGGCATGGCCGACCGGCGACGCGCCGTTCGGCTACAGTAACGAGCCCGAGGAAGGTCCGTTCGGCACGACGCTGGACGATATGCGCTATTTCTATTCGTCCGTGTTCCTGCGCCGCGAGTTCGATGTGAGCGCGCCGGGCCAGGTCGTGGAGGCGGCGGTCGCGGTCGAGTACGATGACGGGTTCATTCTGTGGGTGAACGGGCAGGAGCTCGCGCGGGTCAACGTGGCCGGTTCGCCGGGCGAGCATGTGGCTTACGACGCGCTCGCCGAGAGTTCGGGCGAGCCAAAATACTGGCACAGCGTGCTGAGCGGCACGGCGCTGCCCGCGCTGCGACCGGGCAAGAACGTGCTGGCCGCACAGGTCTTGAACAGCGGGCTCTCGAGCAGCGACCTCAAGTTCGATGCCGAACTCTCCTGGCACAGCGCGGTGTTGTCGGCCGAAACGGACGCGGACCGCGACGGCATGCCGGACGCGTGGGAAACGCGGTTTGCGGCCACGCTCGCTGTGCTCGAGGCCGGCCTGGACTGCGATGGCGACGGGCTGACGGACCTCGACGAGTACGTGGCCGGCAGTGATCCGACCAACGAGATGGACCGGTTGACACTCGATCTCGGGTCGGGCGAGGACGGGGTGCTCGTGAGTTTCCCGACGGTCGAGGCGAGCGGAACGGGCTATGACGGGCTGGTCCGGCGCTACGCGCTCGAGCAGCGTGCCGCGCTGGGCGCGACCGGCGGCTGGACGACCGTGTCCGGCTATGCGGACGTTGCCGGGCTGGGCCAGACGGTGAGCTACACGAACCCCGCGCCCGGCAGCTGCTGCTACCGCGCACGGGTCTGGCTGAGCGAGGAATGAGTCGGGACCAAGCCCGATTCTCGGCGTGAAACGCCGAAAAATCGGCCCTTCGGGCTAGGCCCGTTCCAGACAGAAGGCTCTGTCTTTGGCCCGGATCGTGGTGGACACGACCTTCGCCGCGCCGGCCTCCGGGAACGCGGCATGTATTCGCACGGGACAATCCCAGCTGGTATCGAGCTGACCTTTGATCGTGTCTTCCCGGACCTCTACGGCGGCCAACTCGATGCCGCCGCCCGAGAAATGGAGATCGGTTCCCAGCACGACCGGCCTGTTGCCGTCCCACCCGCACAACCTGAACAACCGGATACCGTGCTGCGGGATCTTGACCTTGAAGCTGCTCGTTCTGTCCATGATCCCGCAGAATGCCTGATCGTGAAACTCGAAGACGGCCAGGTCCTTTATCTTCTCGGGAAACGCGGCTTTTGACAGGTCCACCTCGAACTCGCGCGCTTCGTCGTACCAGTTCGCCACGGCCAGCGTCCACCACGGGGCCAGGCCTTCGGCTCTGGGCGTGATCGTCGAAAGGAAGAGATTCGGGCAACGTGCCGGCGTATAGTCGAGTATCCGCGCGAACACGCCGATCGGCGGAATGAAATGCCGGTACAGCGCATACCGATCATCGTCCAGGTCCTTGTAACGCTCGCTGACACAGACATTCCCGCCGCACAGGTATTGGTTCACGCAGACGGTGAACGCTTCCTCGTCGGTGAAGAGCCCGAGGCAGAGGTCCTTGTGAAGGTCCTCGCGTTCCGGCGCAAAATACTCTGTTCTGCGCCGGATAGCCACGGCATCGGGATCGAGTTGCCACAACATATTCGTGTAGTTGCGTACCAGGTTCTGTTTCAGCTTGATCAGGGTCCCTTTCCATCGCTCGCCGCCCGGCGGCACCCAGTAGCTGTATGTGTCCTGGCTGGTTCTGACCGCGTCTGCGAGCCCGGCATTACCGGCGTCATTGATCCCGCCGCACGACGCGATATAGCCGTCGTCGCCGAGCGCGCCACGGATCAGCCGGTTCGCGAGCGCGTAGGCTTGGGCCCGGTTCATCTTCCTGTTGTGGAACCGGATCTCCGCGTCATTGATGATGGCTCGCATGAAATCGAGTTTGTGGTATGTGAAGCCCCAGTCCGTGAGTTTTCCGAACAGATCATTCACGAACTGCTCGAAATACGGATGCGTCGGATCGACGGCATAGCGCGGCTTGCGGCCTGTCCGGAACCGCACGTATTCGCCGTCATGCCGCTTGGCTATCAGTTCCGGATGTTCCTTGAACAGGGCAGACTCCTCGCCGACAACCAGAGGCGCGGTCCAGATCCCGGGCATCATACCCGCGTCGCGGATCTTGTCGGCAATCACCGTCATGCCGGCCGGGAACCGTTCGTTGGGTTCCCAATCCCCGAACGTGCCGAACCAGCCCGAATCGAGCTGGAACGCGTCCAACGGGACCGCCAGTTTCCTGATGCATTCCAGATTCTCGTCCAGGTCTTCGGGTAGGAACGTGTGGCCATAGAACTGCCAGGTGCAATAGACGACCGACGGGGATTTTGCAGGTTTGCCGGGCGCGTATTCCTTGATGTAGATATCCGTGAATTGCTCGCGCATCATGGTCTCGTTCTCGACCGGCGTGATCAGGATCCAGTGCGTGCCGCGCGCCTCGCCCGGCTCGACCAGTACCCGATCGAACTCGCAATCGCACACAATTTCCCGCAACCCGCGGTTGTCTTCCGTCGGCGCTATGATGAACGAGGTCAGGTGCTCGGTCTGCCCGATCACCCCGAAGAAGACGCCGGGCTTCTGTTCCGCATGCTTGCTCTTGATATAGAAGAACGGCTCGGCCAGGATCGTTGTATAGTCGAGATAGTCCGCATGTCGCCCGGTGATGCCGCCGCCGGCAATGATCCGTTTCGCGTCCAGCGCCGCATCCTGAAGATTCGCGTCCTGTTCCGTGAACGTGAACGAACCCGGCACATCGTTCTTCTGTCTGCAGTTCCGGACGAACCGCCAGTCGGTCAGGCCGCGGCCATTGACCAGGAGCGCATCGTCACCTTCGAGTCTGAACGGGAACAGATGCGCCAGTTCGACCGTCTCGTCCTTCCGGTTCTCGAGCGTCAGCCGCACGGCGATATACGTGCTGTCCGAGCTCGTGAAGAATTCGCGTGTGAACCGTATTCCGTTCTCCGTGCAACGCGCGCCGCTGATCGTGCCCTTTATGTCGCCGATCACGGCGTCCTTCTCATAACGGTCACGGAAATCAATGGTGATCGGGTCCTCCTGCACGAGCTCAGGCGGCGATGTGACCGCATGGAGAACGAACGATTCGTGCTCAATATGGAACGCTGCTGTGCTGTCTTGCTTCAAGATCATCGGCGACCCTCCCGGCACTGTGCTGGTGCCGAAAGGTAGCGGAGCCGCCCTTGGATGTCAATGAGGCGGGCAAGGACTCGAACGGGAGGACAGCCCGACACGGACATGGCCGCCCATCGCTATCGCGGCGGCCGCGAGCGGCAACTCGGCTTTGCCGATGCCGGCCACCGTCCAGGTCGAGCCGGCCGGCACACTCTCGGCCAGGAACACCAGGCTCCTGACCGTGCCCGGCATCGCGCCCGGCGCGCCCAGTACGAAGTTGAAATGCAGCGGCGCCTCGAGCAGGCCTTTCTTCTGCAGGTACAACGCGTTGCTGACCATGCCGGCCTCGAACACCTCGATGTCCAGGGTCGGCGCACGGTTCGCGTCGCGCGCATGCACATGGAAAATCGTCGCGCCGGCATCGGCACAGCGACGTGCGTCCGCGCCGATCTCCTCCGACGTTGTCGGCAGGTTCGCGTTCATCGCGCGGGTCGGTACATTGCCGGTCAGCGCAACGGTGATGATCAGTTTGTCCACGATGCGTACCCCGCTAGCCGCAGGATTCTCCGCCTTTACGGAAGGCGACCTTCAGTTTCTCCTCAAACACCTTGATCATGGCGCCCTTGCCTTCGGCGCCGAGCCCCATGGCCAGGGCCTGCCGGTAGGTCGCGGTCGCCGCCTCGATCATCGGGAGCCGGATCTCGTAGTGGGCCGCGGTCTCCGCTGCGTTCGCCATGTCCTTGTAGGCGTTCGCCATGCTGTAGCTGCGGTCAAAGGTGCCGTCAAGGATCTGGGGGATGAAAAATTCCGAGGCGAAACTGCGGCCCGAGCCCGAGTTGACGACCTCGGCAATCCGCTCCGGGGCCAGTCCCAGCTTGACGGCCATGGGCAGGACCTCGGCCAGAGCGGCCATGTTCGCGTTGTACAGAATGTTGTTGAGCATCTTGGCAAGCTGCCCGCTGCCCGTCTCGCCCATGTGGATGATGTTGCTGCCCATCGCCGCAAGGACCGGGCGGACCTGTTCGAACAGGTCCGCTGCACCGCCGAACATGATGGTGAGCGTCCCGTCTTTCGCTTTCTGTTCGAGCCCCGTGACCGGCGCGTCCACGAAATGCAGGCCGCGACTCTGCAGGGAATCGGCGAATTCGCGGGTCCAGCGATAGCCGGCCGTCCCGCAATCGACCAGGACCAGGCCGGGCCGCGCACCCTGCAGCACAGCGTCCTGCCCGCGAACCACCGTCTCGACCACTTCGGAGTTCGGCAGGCTCAGCACGATCGTATCGACGCGCTGCGCGAGCGCGGCGGCCGTGGGCGCGGGCGTCGCGCCGCGTTCTGCCAGCAGCGCGAGCGCCGCCGCGTCGATGTCGAACACGTGCAGCGCGAACCCGCGCTTCAACAGGTTCGACGCCATCCACTTGCCCATCCGGCCCAACCCGATGAATCCGATCTCGTTCATTGCTCTGTGAGAGGATGCTCGCCCATTGAGTGCCCGCCGATCAATACCTGTTTTCGGCGGGAGGTGCAATAGTGGAGTAGGGGGGATGGTGAATGGTTGATGGTGGATCGTGGATGCCGGGGAATAACTGTCCCAGAGGAATCTACCTTGGATATTGACTCTGTGTACGCCTTCCGTACTCGTACACGTACTCTCAGGCGCAAGTCTCTCTCAAAAGACCGCCGCGCAGTCCCCACTTCCGCCTTCCGCCTTCTCTCCTCACGGCCCGACCCCCGGCGGCCAGCTCTCCCAGATCTCGAGATCATCCCAATAGACTTGCGCGACCCCGCCGTGCTCGCGGATCCAGTCGACGAACACGGCGCCGGTGTAGAGTTTCACCGGGGACCAGGCCGTTATGCCGGCCGGTTCCGGGCGGTCGGGATGGCAGGTCCAATCCGTGACATCGCAGAGGGATCGTGCCAAGCGGCGACCGCTGAGGCGAGGGTGTCTCAGACCCACGGACTCCAGGACCTCACGCGTCAAGCCCAGGGGGCGCCCGGTCTGGGCCCTTCGCTTCCCGCCAATCGGGCGCCGTCCGTGCAATGCTTCCCGCTCTATGAAGCGGGGGCTCGCCAGACTGCGACGCGGCTGTCTCGCCCTGCTCACGCTCGGCGCCGCGCGCGGAACCGTGCTGACCGTCAAAGCGTCCGGACCCGATGCCGAACAGGCCATCGCCGAGCTGGCGGAAATCCCAGAGCCGAGCCCGCAGCCCGTCTGAGCGCCCCGCTCGTAAGCGCCCGCCGCAGGCAATTTAACCCTTGTATTCCCGCTGCCCATACGCTATCCTGCATAGTATATTAATATAGAACCTGGGTTGCGGTTAAGTGAAACGGCGGGGAGGCGTGATGAAGATGATGGAAGGCATCCCTTCGCTGGCCGCGGTTTTGTTGGCGGTTTTGATTCCGTGGCCCGGCAGTTCATTGGCCCAAGTCCTATCCCGTCACACCTTGGATGGCGGCGGCGCATCGACGGGCATCGTGATCTCTCGTGACGACCGGAACGTTCTGTATTCGTCGACGGATCTGGACGGTGTCTTGAAGACGACGGACGCAGGCGAGCACTGGTTCCCGGTCAACAACAACTTACCGAACGGCAACATCAGCGGGATATTCCTTGATCCTCTTGACTCGGACACTCTTTATGCGGCTGCGCACGTTCGGTCGAGCCGGGAGACGTGGACGACGGACGTACCCGCGGGCGAGCTATACAGGACAAGGGACGGCGGCAGCACCTGGGAAGTCGTGTATTACGAACAGAAAGGCGGCGCGCGCTGCTTCTCCATCGCCAGCTCCCCCGGCAACCACGCGATCTGCATACCGTACAACGCATCGGATCCGGGCGCGTACGACTCCGACCACGACAAGCTATCGGACGTGATCTACATCGCGGCCTGGGACGAGTCGACCGAGCATGCGGACTGCCGGGGCGGCGTATGGAAGAGCGTGGACGAAGGCGCGACGTTCACGCAGATGGGGCTCAACAAAAAGCTGGTGTTCGCCGTTCGCTACGATCCCGACAACCCGGAGACGCTGTATGCGGGCACGCTTGGCGACGGCCTGTTCGCGAGCTACGACGGCGGCGCAACATGGCAGGACTGGTCCGGCAAGTTCCCTATCCGTAACATCACGGACATTCTTGTGGTGCCCAACAGTGATGTGATCTATGTATCGACCACCACGGGCGTCTATGTGCACTCCGGGACGCCGCAAGGCGTATTCAAGAGCGTCGACAACGGGAACTCGTTCTTTCAGATCAATGCGGGGATGGCGAACAGCACCCTGAACTTCTGGACGCTGCATCTGGACATCAACGACCCCAGCCACCAGACAGTCTATGCAGGCACGTGGCCCGGCGACGTGCCCGGCAAGTATCAGAACGGCATCTACAAGACGACGAATGGCGGCAGCACATGGGTCAGAATGTATTTTGTGACGCAGTCCGATCATCCGTGGCTCAAGCATCCGCCCGGCAAGATGTGGGAGATCGCGCAGAGCCCCGACGGCCGGCTGTACACCGCGTGCAGCAGAGGCTGCTGGCGCTACGAGCCGTCGCTGAACCGGTGGCATATCAAAGCCAAAGGCATCGGCAACATCTGCATTCACGACATGAAATTCTCGCCCGGCAACGATTCCATCGCCTATCTGTTCATGGCCGATTCCGATCCCTGGAAGAGCGATGACGGCGGCGAGACCTGGGCATATCTGGGCGACAACTTCTTCACCATCGACGGCGTGACCCGCCAGAACGGCGGCATCAAACACAGTTTTGCCGTTTGTCCCACCGCTCCAAACACAATTTATGCGTGCGGGTTCACCGACAAGCGGCCGAGCAAGATCCTGAACAAGAGCACGGATGCCGGCCATAGTTGGACTCCGATCGCGAACGGTCTGCCGGCCGGCGACTGGAATGCCAGGCAGCTCGTTGTGAGTGCCTTCGATCCGAACGTCGCCTATCTGGCCCTGTCCGGCGAAGGGCCCGGCGTATACAAGACGACGGACGGTGGGAACAACTGGAGCCTGATCAAATCCATCCCGCACAGCATCCATGCCATGGCGATCTCGCATACGGCGCCGGAAACGATCGTGTGCGGCGATCAGAAAGGGAACATCCACATCGGCACCAACAACGGCACGACCTGGCGCACGATTGCGGTGGCACCCATCGCCGTCTATTCGGTGGATCTGTTCCCCACCGATCCGGACTACATTCTGGCGGGCCTCAACGTCAGCGGCGCCTATCTGTCAACGGACGGCGGCGACAACTGGACCCAGATCATGACGAAGAACGAGATCAAGAGCTATGCGGACCACCTTGCCCTGAGCAGCTATGCGTTGGACCGTTACGCCGCGACGATCAAGGCGATCCGGTTCGACCCCAGCAATCGCAACACCATCTATCTTGGCGCCGACCCGTCCTGGAGCGGGCCGGGCATCCTGAAATCGACCGATTCAGGACAATCCTGGACACAGATCGTCGAGGCAGGACTGGGCGTGGAGACCATGTACATCGATCCATCGTCGAGCAGAATGATTCTCAGCGCGAAAGCGATCTACCTGTACGAACCGCGCCCTGACCGACCGCCGGCCACACCGACCGGGTTCGCGGCCGAGACGATCTCTGCGACACAGGTACGGTTGACCTGGAACGACGTTGCGAACGAGACGCAGTACAAGATACGTTGGGGCCTGAGTTCGGACGCCCTCGTCAACGAGGTGTGGCTTGCCGCGAACCGAACGAGCTGGCAGCACACCGGCCTGCCCGCCGACACCGCCTACTACTACAAGGTCCGGGCGCAGAACAGCGTCGGGAATTCGGGTTACACGGCACCGGTCAGCGCACGTACGACGCTCGCGCGCAACGTTCCGTTCACGGCCTACAACGATCTTGCTTGGGGGATGGGGCAGAGCGCCGCAAACATCACGATACTCACGCGCGAGCAGCAGGGCCTGCTCGTGGATTACGGGAGTGGGAAGGCCCTGCCGATAACGTTGACGCTGAACGGCGGTGGCGGCCCGTACCTGACGCAGGGCCGCGCCGCGAACGCGGGCACGGACGCCGCATCCGTGTTCGGCGGCCGTGTCGACTGTGCCGGCCTGATCAGCTACGCGACCAACGCACTGGTCCTGAAGCTGGACGGGCTCAGCCCGACGATGGTCTACGAGCTCGTCGTGTTCGGCAATCGCGACAATGCCGGGTATGTCGCACGCACAACGATCGTGACGCTGGCCGGCGCGGACAGCTTCGAGAACGCGAGCAGTGCCGGCGCGACACTGAGCACGAGCGTGGCGGTCGACGACACGACCACGATCGGAAACGGCTACAACAGCGTGAACGGGTTCGTGGCATGCTATCATGCCATTGACCCCGGCAGCGACGGGCAGATCGAGCTGCGTGTGCCCGGCTGGAGCGGCACGGGCGGTGCGGGCCGGTACTATCTGAACGCGCTGATGCTCAAGGCCGTGCCGGGCGAGCAGCAGCTTGTGGCCACGGGCGCGACATGGCGCTACCGCAAAGGCACGGCGCAGGCCTCGAGCCCGGCCGGCGCCTGGCGCGGCACGGGCTTCGACGACAGCGCCTGGAGCAGCGGACCTGCCCCGTTCGGCTACAGCAGCGAGGCCGAGGAAGGTCCGTTCGGCACGGAGCTGACGGACATGAAGGGCGCGTATTCCTGCGTGTTCCTGCGGCGCGCGTTCGCCGTGGCGGACCCGCCGGCAGTCAGCGAGCTGAAGCTGCTCGCGACCTATGACGACGGGTTCATCGCATGGATCAACGGGCGGGAGGTGGCACGTGTGAATGTCACGGGCGCGCCCGGCACGGCGAAGGCTTACGACGACCAGTATGCGCCGGTCGGTCCGATCGAGCCGCAGCAGACGACGCTCATTTTGAGCGGCGCGAGTTTGCCGGAATTGCAGCAGAACAACGTGCTGGCCGTGCAGGTGTTCAACTATCTCAGGAGCAGCAGCGACCTCGTGTTCGAGCCCGAGCTGGCCGCTGTCGAGAGCCGGCTGTCGACAGCGGCGGATTCGGATCAGGACCTGCTGCCCGACGCGTGGGAAGCCGTTGCGTTGTCCGACCTGTCCGACCCGGCCGAGCTGTCCGATACCGGCGATCCCGACGGCGACGGACTGTCGAACATCGAGGAATACGTTGCGGGCACCACGGCGCAGGACCCGGCCAGCTATTTCGCGGTCGACGTGTCGCTCGGGCCGAGCGGCCCGGTCGTCTCGTTCCTGACCGTACAGGCGGCTGGCGAGGGCTATACGGGACTGACCCGGCACTACCAGCTCCAGCAGCGCGCAGACCTCAACGGCGGCGGCCAGTGGCTGCCCGTCGCCGGCTGCGAGGACATCCTCGCGACCGGAAACATGTTCGCGCACACGGCCGCGCAGCCGGCCGACATGCTCTGCTTCCGGGCCAAGGTCTGGCTCGAGGCGGAATAGGTGCCATTCCGGGCTGGTCCGCCCTGGCGCGCTCGAGGTTCATGCCCAGCACCAGGCCCTTCGCCTTCCAGTGCTTGCTGTGTACCACGCACTTCCTGCTGCCGTCCTTTGTGAAGAGGCCTTTCAGTTCCGGCGGCACAAACACGCTGTGCATTACATAGAACGAATGGATCCGCTCATTCGTTCCATGCTCCCGGCGCCCGACGCGGCGCATACCGTTCAGAAGAGCGAGCGCCGGACGGCGCTCGGCTCACCCTCCATTACGGGCAGGCGACAGCGTGGTCTGCGGCGCGTACGTCTCGATACGCGAGATTCTCAACACGCTCGATGTCCGTTGAATCCTCGCGCCGTGTCGAACCGTCAGCCGGCGGGCAAGGCATCGATGATCGCGTTCAAGGCCGGGCTCGGCCGCATGGCCGCCGCGGCCCGCGCATCGTCAGGCTTGTAGTACCCGCCGTAGGATTGGGGTGTGCCCTGGGCGGCGTTCAGTTCCGCGAGGATCTTCTGCTCGTGCTCGGCCAGCGACCGGGCAACCGGCTCGAATCGCGCCTTGAGCTCCGGGTCCGTGTCCTGCCCTGCAAGCGCTTCGGCCCAGTACATGGCCAGGTAGTACTGGCTGCCCCGGTTATCGAGCTCGTTGACCTTCCTGGACGGCGCTTTGTTGTTGAGCAGGTAGTTGCCGTTCGCCCGGTCCAGCGCGTCGGCCAGCACCCGGGCCTTGGGGTTGCCGCATGTTTCGGCCAGGTGTTCCAGTGACGCGGCGAGCGCGAGAAACTCGCCGAGCGAATCCCAGCGCAGATGTCCTTCATTCTGGAACTGCTGAACATGCTTGGGCGCGGAGCCGCCCGCCCCGGTCTCGAATAGGCGCCCGCCGTTCATCAACGGCACGATCGAGAGCATCTTTGCCGAGGTGCCGACCTCCAGGATCGGGAACAGGTCGGTCAGGTAGTCTCTCAGCACATTGCCGGTCACCGAGATCGTGTTCTCGCCGTTCGACATGCGCTCGCACGAGTACTTTGCCGCCTCGACCGGCGCCATGATCGGCAGCGCCAGCCCGGCCGTGTCGTGGCCGGGCAGGTAAGCCTTGACCTTCTTGATCAGCTCCGCGTCGTGCGGCCGGCTCTCGTCGAGCCAGAAGACCGCGGGCCAACCGGTAGCCTTTGCCCTGCTGACGGCGAGCTTGACCCAATCCTGAACGGGCAGGTCTTTGACCTGGCACATCCTGAAAATGTCCCCGTCTTCGACCGGCGTCTCGAGCAACGTGTTGCCGGCCGCCGACACGACCTTCACGATGCCTGCGCCCCGGATCTCGAAGGTCTTGTCGTGCGATCCGTATTCTTCCGCCTTCTGCGCCATCAGCCCCACGTTCGGGACCGTGCCCATCGTCGCGGGATCGAAGGCGCCGTGCTGCTTGCAGTGCGCGATCACCGCATGGTAAACACCCGCGTAGCTGGAGTCCGGGATCACGGCCTTCGTGTCGTGCTGCTTGCCGTCCGGCCCCCACATCGTGCCCGACTCCCGGATCATGCGCGGCATGGACGCGTCGATGATGATGTCGCTCGGTACGTGCAGGTTCGTGATGCCGCGGTCCGAGTCGACCATGGCCAGCCGCGGCCGGTTCGCGTAGGCCGCCTGGATGTCCGCCTCGATCTCCGCTCTCTGCTCGGCCGGCAGGGCGTCGAGCCGGGCGTACAGATCGGCCAGCCCGTTGTTCGGGCTGACGCCGAGCTGCTGGAACGTGGCGGCGTGCTTCGCGAAGAGATCCTCGAAGAAGACCGAGAGTACATGCCCGAAGATGATCGGGTCGCTCACCTTCATCATCGTCGCTTTCAGGTGGACCGAGAACAGAACGTCGTTCGCTTTCGCGTCCTCGAGCTGCTCGGCGATGAACGCGCGGAGCGCTTTCTTGCTCATGCGCGTCGCGTCAATGATCTCGCCTTCCAACAGCGGGGTCCGCTCCTTGAGCACCGTCACGCTGCCGTCGACGGCGTGCAGCGCGATCCTGCAATCGCCGGCGTCCGCGGCGCCGACCGTCGTTGCCGTCTCGTTGTGGCGCAGGTCGCCCTCCGTCATCGTGGCAACATGTGCCTTGGAAGCCGCCCGCCATTCGCCCATCGGGTGTGGGTTCGCCTTCGCGTAGTTCTTTACGGCGGTTGGGGCGCGCCTGTCGGAGTTGCCTTCCCGCAGGACCGGGTTCACCGCGCTGCCCTTCACCGCGTCGTAGCACGCCTTGATCTGTTCCTGCTCGGCCGTCGCCGGTTCCTCGGGGTAGTCGGGAAGGTCGTAACCCTTGTCTTGAAGCTCGCGGATCGCGGCCTTCAGCTGCGGGACCGACGCGCTGATGCAGGGGAGCTTGATGATGTTGGCTTCCGGCCGTTTCACGAGCCGGCCAAGTTCCGACAAGTCGTCGGAGACCCGCTGCGCGTCGGTCAGGCGCTCGGGGAACCTGGCTGCCGTCCGGCCCGCCAGTGAAATGTCGCGGGTCTCGATCGCCACGCCCGCCGCGGCGGTGAACGCTCTGACGATCGGAAGAAACGAGTACGTGGCCAGCGCCGGCGCCTCATCCACCCTGGTCCAGACAATCTTCGACTTCTTACTCATGCAATATGCGGGCTCAAATCCCGTTGCGCGCAGGATCGATATGCGGCCGGATTCGGTGGGAAACCGCTTTCATGAACGTGTGCCACTCCAGGCTGTCCTGCAAATGAGCGGTCGCGTATTCGGTGCAGCGGGCCACCGCCTGCCTGCGGCCCAGCTCGGTCGAAAGGTCGCAGGCCCCAATCACCTGTATTAGAATTTCGTCGTAGTTCGCCATCAGCGATTGCCCCGGATTCTCGCAGATGGCCCCGCACGCGTCAAGCCACACACTGAACGCCCAGCGGCGATTGTCCGACGCCGAGCACGAGGCTTTGCTTTGGCTTTTCGCAGGCCGATTCGATAGACTGCAGCCAGCGATGAAGAAGAGAGAATTGCTGAATCTCGGGATTCCGCCCGGCGCGCCGATGAAGACCGCGTTCCGCTGTCTTGGCCGCGCGGCCAAGGCCAGGTTGAAACGCGACGAGATGGCCGGCGCGATCCGGCAGGTCGTGGCGTGCCCGGCGGACCATGAGCGTGATCCCGTGTTCGGGGAGCTGGCCGCGGCCCTGCGCAAGGCGCCGGAGCGCGGCGCCGTCTTCCGTGAACGGCCTGCACCCGCGCCGTATCGGGAGTGGGGCAGGGACCTCGACGAGAAGTCGCGCCAGCAAATGGACAACGCGTGCAGGCTGCCGGTCGCCGTGGCCGGCGCGCTTATGCCCGACGCGCATATGGGCTACGGCCTGCCGATCGGCGGGGTGCTCGCCGTGAAGAACGCGGTCATCCCGTACGCGGTCGGTATGGATATCGCGTGCCGAATGAAACTTACCGTGCTCGACATGCCCGTCTCCGCGATTCGAGGCGAGGAGGGCCGGCTCAGGAAGGCGATCAAGGAAGAAACGCGGTTCGGGGTCGGTGCCCGCTTTCGCCGCCCGAAAAACCACGCGGTGATGGACCGGGACTGGTCGGTCAGTCCCGTCACCGCGCGCTGCAAGGACAAGGCCTGGTCCCAGCTCGGCTCGAGCGGGAGCGGCAACCATTTCGTGGAGTTCGGCACGCTCACCCTCGAGAACGATGACCTGGGCCTTGCGGCCGGCGTGTACGTGGCGCTGCTCAGCCACAGCGGCAGCCGGGGGACGGGCGGCAATATCGCACAGCACTACAGCAAGCTGGCGATGCGTCTTCATCCCGAGCTGCCGAAGGAGCTGAGACATCTCGCATGGTTCGGCCTGGACACGGAGCCCGGCCAGGAATACTGGCAGGCCATGGAACTGATGGGCCGATACGCGGCCGCCAACCACGAGTTGATCCATCGCGACATCGCGAAAGCACTGCACGTGAAGGTCCTGCTGGACATCGAGAACCACCACAACTTCGCGTGGCAAGAGCGTCATTTCGGCGAAGAGGTCGTCGTGCACCGCAAAGGCGCGACACCCGCGGGCGAAGGCGTGGTCGGGATTATTCCCGGCTCCATGGCGACACCGGGCTATGTGGCGCGCGGCAAAGGCAAGCCGCAAGCCATGAACTCGGCCTCGCACGGTGCCGGCCGAAAAATGAGCCGGACCGCCACGAAAAACTCATTCACGTGGAGCGAGGCCAAGAAGTTCCTGGCCGCGCACGACGTGGTCCTGATCTCGGCCGGTCTGGACGAGGTGCCGATGGGCTACAAGGACATCGAAACCGTCATGTCGGCACAGCGCGACCTGGTCGAGATCGTGGCGCGGTTCGATCCCAAGCTCGTGAAGATGGCGCCGGCCGGCGAACGGCGCGAAGACTGAATCGTTCCGGCTCAGGGCTGGCCGGCAGCGGGCCGCACCTCGTGTACTGCTCGACCCGGAACCGTGGCGAAGTCCGGCGTGCCCATCGAACGTTGCATGTTGCCTTTTCATCCCCCGCGGGTGCGGCGCGTGCCGACCGCGCGGCTACCAGCGGCCCTCGCGCAGGTGCCGCTTGAGTGCCTGGCGGGTGGGCGGGGCGACGGTGCGGATCGCGCGCGCCGCGTGGTAGATGTCGGTGAGCTCCTCGAAACAGCGTTCCGAGGTCGGGGTCGCTCTGCCGCCGGACCGATGCAGCTCGCTGTCGAGCGCGGCGCGCAGCCACAGGATCCGCCAGCGCCACGCCTGCCGGGCTTGTTTCGTCAGCTTGCTCTCCGCCTGCTGAAGACGTTCGAACGGTTGGCCGGGTTCCGCGATCTTCGGGCACTCGTACAGGACCGTGTCGTCCGGTGTGCTTTCCGCCCAGTTCTTGAGCGTGTCCTTGTCCGCAACGTAGTGCTGCTGCGCGCGTTCGAGCCGCGCGACAACGTCGGTAACGGATTCGGCCACGCCCGGCCCGTACTCGTAGGCCGCGTATTCGGCCACGATCTCCATCACCGGCCGGTCCGGCTGCCAGTAAAGCTGTGCCAGGACCGCCTTGTTGATGTCTTCGAAGATCCCCTCCGAATAGGGGAACCCGCCGTCGAGCAGGTGCTGCGAATCGTGCCACCGTTCCCCGTACACGTTCGGCAACGGGTTCGCGCCAAACCCGCCCCACGGTTTCATGCGGTGCATGCTGATCTCCGGGAAGTTCAGCATCGCCATGCCGTCCGGCGCGCCGTGCTCGATCGGATACCGCGGAAAGCCGCCCGGCGCATCGACCATCAGCGCGTCGATCCAGTCGGGCTTCCGGGCAAAGGCCTTCCATACCCCCTCGTATTCGCCGGGTGCGCCGTTCCTGGAGTCGAACCACCATGTCGAGAGCACGGGCGCGGTTTTCGGCCAGGTCCGGCGGGCCAGGCCCGCGACCTCGCGCGCGACCGTGAGGAAACCGTTCGCGCCCCACGGCGCGCAACGCTCGCACAGACAGCCGCCCTGATCGTAGGGCCAGATGATCACGTGCCGGATGTCCAGGTCGCTGAACGCGTCGAACACTTCCTGGCGCCACTGGAGCAGCAGATCCATCGCACCCGGAATGTTGGGGCACAACTCCACGTGATAGTGCGAGCCGCGGTTTGGCACGGCACGCAGCTCGCGCGGGCTGTCGCAATAGGCCTCGTTCCCGAGCAGAACGAGCGCCGCGCCCATGCCCACGTCGTTGGCGGCTTTCAGGATCCTGTGCAGTCGCTCGATCATCGCGCGCGCTTCGGGATCGTCGATCCCCGTGTAATGGTGCATGTCGAACCACACGGCCAGTGCGTTGTGGCCCCAGAGCGCAAGCTCCTCCACGTACCGTTCCACCTCCTCGACCGGCGCGTCGTGATAGAAGTTGTGGAAGTGCGTCGCAAAATACATGCCGCGTACCTGCTTCTCAGGCGCCGCGCTGCCGCGCCAGGTGCTCGGAACAAAGCCGTTCTCGCCGAACGTCGACCCGCGCAGGAACCGGCCGATCCCGTAGAGCAACCCGCGTTCGTCGTTGCCCGTGATGCGCATCGCGCCGCCCGGCCCGCTCTCGATCCGATAGCCCTCCGTGCCAGGCCCCGGCTGAACGTCCAGCACCAGGCCCGCCGGCCCGTGCCCGTTCCGTGAAACCGCGACATTGCTGCGCTCACGCAGCGTGCGAGCCAGTAAATCCACGCTTTTGTTCACAAGCTGCGTGTTCGAGGTGCGACAATCTACCGTCAGCGTCTGTTCCATGACCGATATCCTCCGGTGTTGCACTGATAAAGCTTACGTTTCCGGACAGGAACCATGAATGGATGGCGCCTGCAAAGACCTGGACGAAATCTGCGAGTCGGCGGTTTGCCTGCTCGCTTGAGAGTGGTCGTGTCCAAGAAATGTGGGCGAGCTCTCTACAAACGTCGTCTGGCACGTAATCTGGAACGAGGCCGTAGGCCGCACATCATTGCGAGGCGATTCCCGGCGTCCGACGTCCGTCTTTTGAGAGACTGTCGCGCGAGGACACAGGCCTGCCAATGCCCCGACGCTCCAAGAGGGCGGGGGTGGCCTCGTTCCAGATTATGTTTCAGACGACGTTCTTTTCTCCGCGGACCTGGCCGGCAGCCACGCTCAGAGCCTGCTCGGCCACCCGGGAAAAGGGCGGTTGACCGTGCCGTTCCCGCTGTGTAACCATGATACGATGAACTTGTGCCCACCAGTCGACCTTGCCGCCGGCCGCCGGTCGAGAAGCCGGTCTGTCGCTGTCGCAGGCCTGCTGCTCGCGCTGGCGGCGCTGTGCCCGGCGCCGACGGCGCGGGGCGCGGTGGTTGTCGAGGCCTGGTACGCGCTTGGCGAGAACGGGGCCGGCACCGACCAGTGTCCGCTTGACAGTTCGGGCAACGGCCGGCATTTCCTCACGAACGCGAACGGCGCCGGCGTGTTGCTCGACGCCGCGGATCCGGCGCCGGGCAGCACAACCAACTACGTGTTCAGCGGCAGCCAGGGTTTCAGCGGCGTGGGCTGGGACCCGCCCGAGGACAACGTCGGCGCCGAGTGCTGGGCGCGGGCAGCGGACCTGGCGCAGACCGCGCAGGTGTTCGGGACCGGCCGCATCTCGTACGGGGACGGGATCAACATCGCGTTCACCACGAACGGCTTCTGCGCGAACTTCGGCGGGCTGGGCTGGGATGCCTGGATCGGGGATCCCTATCTGCCGTGCTCGACCAGCGAGTGGGTGCACCTGGCGGCCGTACGCGAGAACGGCAAGGCGCGGTTCTATGCGAACGGCCTGCAGCGCGGCCGCTACTATGATTCGACCGCACCGCGCGACTCGACCCAGCCGCATCTGGGCGCAGGCCACAACCTTGCCCAGCGTTTCTTCCGCGGCGCCGTGGACGAGGCCCGGATCTTTACGTTCGCGGCCGGCGCCTTTGAGCCCGGGCCCGACCTGCTCTACTACCAGGCGTCAGGCCCGAACGCCTGGCCGGCCTTGCACCCGAAACCCTATGTCCTGTATCCGATCACGCACAGCTTCCAGCAGAACGCGCAGGATTTCGTCGTGATGTCCGGCTGGCAGGACCTGTGGTACCGGTTCCGTGGGTTCCTGCCGACCGGCGCGGGCGTGACCGCCGCGCAGGCCGAGAGCGGTGTGCCGAGCCCGACCAATTTCCCGGACAAGACCTTTGTGTTCTTTCCGCCGGACGCCGCGCCGGAGAGCCATGCCAGAACGGTGGGCGGCATCTACTACGGCAGCGAGTGCTACGAGGACGTGAAGACGCTGTTCGAACGCGGCTACAGCACCGGGATCACGAATATCCATGCGTTCACCACGACTGCGTTCCGATCCAACGTGCTCAGGATCGTGCCGTTCAATGTGCGGGACGGGTCCCTGCCGGACTGGCCCGGGACCCGGCGCGACGTGCTGAACATCTCCAACACCATGGGCAACGGCGGCGAGGACAACACGATCCGCGCGCTCGATTACCTGATCGACCGCAAGAACGTGCTGGCCTGCACCTCGTTTCCCGGGTCTACCGCCTCGAACGAAACGCTCTCGGGTACACTCTGGAACTCGCTGGTCGTCGACAAGAACATGCCGGAAACCAAGAACTGGTTCGGCGCGCTCAAAGAGAATCTCGACGGACACTTCCGGTTCAAGCCGGACCTCGTCGCAGCCAGCTACGTGGGGGGGCGGGTGGGCGGTGCCTCCAGCTGGTCGACCCCGACGGTCGCGAGCGGCGCGGCCTTCCTGCTCGAACAGGCGCGCTCCGGCGCGGCGACCGCGGCGGCCACCAACAACTACGTGCTCAAGGCCATCCTGATGGCCGGCGCAAGCAAGGCGAACCTGCTCACGCCGGTCTGGAGCAACGGGCTCGTTGTCGCCTATGATTACGATACGCCCTACGTCTGGTCGAACGCGTTGCCGGCCGCCCCGCTCGACCGCCAGTTCGGCGCCGGCATGTTCAACGTGAACAACGCCTACACGATCCTGGCGGCGGGCGAGGCTGCCGGCTCCGAGACGAACGCCGGGATCGGCTGGGTGCACGGGACCGGACTGGCCTCGAACGACGTCGATCGATACTGGTTCGAGGTCGACCGGCCGGAGTTCTGCGCCATGCTCGTCTGGAACCGGCATATCCAGGACAACGCGGGCACCAGCTATTTCTGGAGCGTCTCGGACCTGTGCCTCGAACTGCGCGATGCCGACTTACAGCTGCTCGCTGCCAGCGATGCGGGCGGTAACAATGTCGAACACATCTATTTCGCGAACGGGCTGCCCGCCGGGACCTATTGCCTCGAGGTCGGTTCGCACAGCGCCGAGCCGGAAAACTACGGGCTCGCGTGGCGGACCGTCTGCCCCGACGCGCAGCCGCAAGCCGAACAGATCCTCGCCGAAACGAACGGCGCGGTCCGGCTCGCGTTCGACGCGGTCAAAGCGCAGCAGTTCCATCTCGAACGCAGCACCGGCCTGGTCGATGCCGCGTGGACCACGATCGGCGCCGCCGTCTCCGACACGAACGGCACGTTCGCGTTCACCGACCCGGCCCCGCCCGGAACCGCCGCGTTCTATCGGGCCGTCATGCACCTGCACTGAACAAGTCGCAAGCCATGAAAACCAACTTTATGCTGTATGCGCACGTGCCGGTCGGATTCGAGCTGTTGATCCGGCACAAGCCGGACCTGAGCGAGCCGGCGCGCGATTCCGAAGTCCCGGCCCGATACAAGGATTTTGATTACGGGCACCAGCTGCTGGACGATCTGCCGGAAGTCAATTCGTGGTTGCGGGACCTGTGCTAGGGTCCGGCACGGCGTGGACGAGCAAGGAGGACGCATGGCACGGCGATGGACGAGTTGGGTCGATCCTTTTATCGGCAGCGACGGTGCCGGGAACTGTCTGCGCGGGCCGTACCTGCCGCTGGGCATGGCGCGGCCCGGTCCGGACATGCCGCCGCCTCAGCGGACGAACGGGTACAATTCGGGTAACCCGATCGCCCATTTCTCCAACACGCACGTGAGCGGCACGGGCGGCGGCGGCCGGTACGGAAACATCGGGCTGCTCCCGTTCACCGGCGCACCAGACAGACCGCCGGCCTGGCTGCAGCCCGAGGACGAACAGGCTTCGAGCGGGTACTACCGGGTCCGGCTTCTGCCGGACGGGATCCTCGCGGAACTCTCGGCCACGCGCCGGGTCGGTGTGTTCCGGTTCCGGTTCCCCGCCGGCAAAGAATCGAACATCCAGATCGATCTCGGGGCAGTCGTCCAGACCCGCGGCGGTTCCCCGAAGAACCCCGGAACCTCCACGGGTCTTTCCTGCGGCGGGTTCTTCGAGTTCCTGGACAACCGCCGGGGCCGGGGCCGTGCCGACCTGATCGGCGGGTGGGGGCACGCGTATCCCTATACCGTGTTCTTTCATGTCGAGTTCGATCGGCCTGCCCAAAGAACCCTGGTTGCCTCCCCGCAGGGCACGGCCGAGGGTACCTTCATCAACGGCCCGCATTCTCGGGCGATCGCCGGGTTCGGCGCGGCCGGGCAGGTCGTGGTCAAGGTGGGCCTGTCTTTCGTCAGCTATGCGCTGGCGAAACGGAACCTCGAAGCGGAAGCGGCCGGCCTGAGCTTCGACCGTATACGCAAGCAGGCCGAACAGACCTGGGAGGACGCGCTTGGCCGAATCGAAGTGCAGGGTGCAACGTCCGAGCAGAAGACGCTCTTCTACACGTTCTTCAGCCGGCTGATCTGCATGCCGACCGACCTGGGCGTCGACGACGAGAACGCGTTTTGGAAATCGGGCGTCCGCAACTTCACGGATTTCTACTGCCTCTGGGACAGCGTCCGCAACGCGAACTCGCTGATCACCCTGTTCGATCCGGACCTGGAACGCGACATCCTCAACTGCCTGCTGGATATCGCCGAACATACCGGCTGGTTCCCTGACTTCTGGTTCGCGGGCCACAGCGGCCACGTGCAGGGCGGCTCGTCGGCCGACGTCCTGTTCTGCGAAGCCGCGGCAAAGAGACTGAAGGGCATCGACTATGACCGGGCCCTTGCGTTCATGAAGAAGAACAACGAGGTCAGCCCGCGCGACCCGAAATTGTGCGGCCGGTATCTGGACGACTACCTTGGGCTCGGCTATGTCTCTACCCGTGTCCCGAACTGTGTGTCCAGGCATATCGAGTATGCCTACCAGGACTGGTGCATTGCCCGGCTCGCCGGACGGTTGGGAAAGACCGGCGTGGCGGCCCGCTTCGATCGAAGTGCACAGAAGATATGGAACCTATGGCGCGCGGACCTGAAATGTTTCGCGCCCAGGAACCCGGACGGGAGCTGGGTGGACCCGTTCGACCCGTTCAAGCCGACCCGCAAGGATTTCTGGAACGATCCCTATTTCTATGAAGGCACAGCGCACAACTATGCGTTGTGCGCGCTGCATGCGCTGCCGGAGCTGGTCCGGCGGCACGGTGGACGCGACGCGTTTGCCGCGCATCTCGACGCATACTTCGCGGGGTTCTCCTACCACTGGAAGGAGATCGTCTTCCACACACCCTATCTCTACCACTACGCGGGCATGCCCGCGAAGTCGTCGGCAAGGGCCGGGCAGATCGTTTCCGCCAGGTACAAGGCCCGGCGCAACGGGATCCCGGACAACGAGGACATGGGCGCGAACAGCGCTGTCTACATGTGCTCGGCCATGGGACTCTACCCGGTCATGGGTCAGGATCTCTTCCTGCTGTCCGCCCCGTTCTTCAAGAAGATCAAGGTCCGGCTCGGCACGAGCGGCAAACAGCTGACCGTCCACGCGCCGGCAGCGAGCATGAAGAACCGCTACATCCTGTCGGCCGAGTGGAACGGGAAACCGTTGAACCGGAACTGGATCCGGCATACGCAGCTCGCCAGGGGCGGCACGCTCACGTTGAAGCTCGGCGCAGAGCCCGGCGCGTGGGGGTCGAAAGCGCCGCCGTTGTGCGGGTGAACACAGCGCGAGTCGGCCGCAGGCAACACCCGGGGCGGCGCCACGCATTTCTCGAGAAGAAGGCGTAGTGTGACAGTGAGTAATACGGAGGACACATTCGATGAGCGCGCAGAAGAAACGTGGGCAACGGCGTCCGGCGCAGCCGTGGCGCACGCACGGACGACTGGTCGTCTCGCGGGACGGCCATTCCTTCGAACACGAGGACGGTACCCCGTTCTTCTGGCTGGGCGATACCGCCTGGGGTCTGCATCAGAACCTGAGCCGGCGCGATGTGCGGCTCTATCTCGACGATGCGCGACAGAGCCGGTTCAACGTGATCCAGCTTATGGCGTCGAACCCGTGGGGGCTGAACAAGCAGAAGAACTGTTTCGGGGACCGTCCGTACATCGCCGGCAACGCGACCCGGCTGAACCCGCGCTATTGGGAACACCTCGCATGGGTCGTGGACGAAGCCGCGGCCAGAGGCCTGTTCGTGCTGCTCGTCTATGGCTGTCCCGGCCGAATCGACGAGCGGCTCCCGTTCGTAGAGACCGCCCAGCAAGCCTACGCCTACGGGCACGGGGTCGGCAGACACCTGGCCGGCCGGCCGAACATGATCTGGAGTAACGGCATCGATGTGAACCCGGACGACACCAGGCGCGTGAGCAAGATGGGCATGGCCGGCTGGCACGCGATGGCCGAGGGGGTCGCCGACGGCGTGAACGGCAAGCGAACCCGCGACGGTAAGCCCGACTACAGCACGCTGCTGATGACCTATCATCCGCGCGGCTGGGCCAACTCGGCACAGTGGTTTCACGATGCGGACTGGCTCCATTTCAACGGGATCCAGGTCGGGATGCGGCACGAGAAACTGCTGTGCCGGACGATCCGCGCCGACTACCGGCTCAGACCCGCGAAACCGGTCGTGAACCTGGAACCGTGGTATGAGAGGGTAGCCTGGAAGAAGGACGGCACACCGGTCAACGCGTGGGACGTGCGCGTGCAGGCCTACCAGGGCGTGTTCGCGGGCGCCGCCGGCCACGCGTACGGGCACCACGATATCTGGCCGATGGACGCGCCGCGCGCGAAGCGGAAAGGTAAATGGAAACGCGCGCTCGGCGCGCCGGGCCGCCGCCAGATGCCATATCTGCGCAGGCTCATGGACACCATGCCGCAGTGTCGGCAACGGCCCGCCGCTCCGCTCCTGACCGGCGCGCCGAACAAGCACCACAAGTCCATGGCGCTCTGTGTCAGGATCGGCGCAACCGCCGCCGCCGACCGCTGCAGCGCGCTGGTCTATACGCCGCAGGGCGAACCGTTCGAGATCGATATGGGCCGGCTCAACGGTAAGCGGGTACGCGCCCGGTGGTTCAGCCCGAGAAGCGGGGCCTGGCGACCGGTCGGTGTGCTCGCCTGCAAGGACACACGCGGGTTCGCGCCGCCCGGTAAGCCGGGCCAGGGCAACGACTGGGTGCTGGCTCTCGACGCGTGCAATCAGGGCTGACGCGCCACCGGTGATTGCGACGGTAGATGCCGGGTCGGAGCGGCGCGCCGGACTTTGGAGGTTGCATCGGTCGGACGATCGACATACGATCGCGGCTGAACGGCCGGACAGAATCCACGACGGGAGGCGGCGTTATGCGAGCAGCGAAGTTGACGTGCTGGTTGATATTGGTTGCGGTGTTGTGCCTGGGGCAGGCTCCTGCGCATGCGGCATCGAAGCGTGTGCTGTTGGCGTGGGAGAAGACGCGCTTCAAGCGGGCGCTGATCGAGGAGATGGCCCAGCTGCTCGAGGCGCAGGGCCACACGGTCATGCGTCTGATGCACTCGAAGCGGGGGCTGGAGGCCAAGGCGTCGGATTTCGACGCGGTATTCATCACGAATTCGGGGGTCCACTCGAGAGTGCGGCCCTGGATCACGAAATGGCTTGCGGCGAACAAGGCGCAGGCGGCCCGGATCCTTCTGCACACGACGCAGACCCGCGACTGGCAGGTGCAGGCCGATGTCGACGCGGTGACCTCGGCTTCGAAGAAGGCGGATGTCAAGCGCATGGCCGCGGACTACGTGGCGCGACTGGTCCGAAAGATGAACCCGACGCCGGTCGGGGACTAGGCTTTCAATGAGTGCACAGCGGCTGCAGCGGGGTTTCTGGCTTGGCCTCGCGGTGCTGTGTCCGGCGCTCCCGTTGCATGCCTATTTCGCCGGCAGTTGGTACTCGGTCCTGCACAGCTACTCGCTCGGGATGCTGTTCGGGATCGTCAGTTATGTGTGGTTCGCCAACACGCTGATTCTCGCCGCGCGCATCCGGCTGTTCGACCGGTTGTTCGGGCACGACCGCGTCATGGTCTTTCACGGCCGGCTCGCGGCCGCGGCGCTCGTGTTTGCTTTCGCGCATGCGCTTCTGAAAGGCGTGTACTACGGGCTGGCGGGCGCGCAGGTCGCGTTGGGGCTCGTGGCGCTGGTGTTGTTCAGTGCCGTCGCGCTGGTGACCCTGCTGTTCATGGTCCGGAA